>Ga0123342_1000668_pt1 | contig 55378 bp, 27 predicted proteins | sample Turbeawhitnodule_FD_89960 | JGI IMG/M metagenome (GOLD analysis project Ga0123342, IMG submission 89960) | Root nodule microbial communities of legume samples collected from Mexico - Turtle bean Mexico white nodule | ecosystem: Host-associated > Plants > Roots > Nodule | place: Mexico: Nepantla...
AAATGGCTTAGCCTTCAACACAACTTCATATTTGTCTTTGGATTTGACCTTCAAGTCTGTTCCCTCGTTCAACTTGGTAGGTATGTTGAATGGAGAGTCCTTAGGTGGGGCATAAAGCTTGGCCTTGCACACTACGGATCCATATTTCACATAGTTAAAGTCCTTAACTGTGATGCTGTATTTTCCATTGCTCTTAGTTTCACCATAAGCCTTAATGATGTTTCTTCCTGCTTTGCATTTAACCTCAACAGTAGCACCTGCATTCACCCCAAAATGCTTAATTCCAATTCATAGATCATACCACACACCAAGTTATCATTAAAGTGAAAGTTTTGTCAGATACCATATTATATTATATATTAAGAATCATTTAAAGGTTCATATATAAAGTGTCTAGTTGATTATTTCTTAATGTATTACAGGCATTAGCCGATTCTTCTAAATTATATTTCTGTTTTTCTTTTCCTTTTTATGAATCTCCTTTTGGAGATAATCACACATAATCTAAGACATTTATTTAGTATCTTTGTTTAATTTAAATAAAGATACTTGCACAGATCAATGTAGATAAATATATCATTAAAATTATAAAATGCCTATTAACCACATTATAAAATGTTCACTTGTGCATTACTCTAGACGCTCTGAATCTGTTCAGTTTTTTCCCCTCAAACCTTATTAAAATTAATTAACCTTAAAGGTTAATTATAAGAAAAACAGACAGATAAGAAAAGGTGGTTGTGAAAGTGACTGAATTTTAAAAACAAAGACATTTCCATTATGGAAACATAGGAGTCTCCTAACCCCAAAAAGCGGCTGCTAATGAACATCAAAGAAGCAGGAAAGTAACAGTTTGATAGTAACACAGTGAGCATTAATTGGAAGGCATTGTAAATGAGAAAAATAAAGTGTGTACCTTTGAGGTGTTTCTTGTTGTGAGACTTCTCGGGATACTCCCAGTCATAGCACTTGTAGCTGTAGACTTTACCCACTACCTTGACAATCAAGGGGTGGGGGTGGTAGGGGTGTGGGGGATACACAACAGGTGGAGGAGGGGAGTTATAATAGTAGGGAGGTGGATATTTGGGTGGTGGTGGAGAAGTGTAGTAGTAAGGAGTAGGTGAAGGAGGAGGAGGAGACTTGTAGTAGTAGGGAGTTGGGGATGGTGGTGGTGGAGACTTGTAGTAGTAAGGAGTGGGGGATGGATAGTAAGGAGTTGGAGATGGTGGTGGTGGAGACTTGTAGTAGTAGGGAGTTGGAGATGGTGGTGGTGGGGACTTGTAGTAGTAGGGAGTTGGGGAGGGTGGTGGTGGGGACTTGTAGTAGTAGGGAGTGGGGGATGGATAGTGAGGAGTTGGAGATGGTGGTGGTGGGGACTTGTAGTAGTAGGGAGTTGGAGATGGTGGTGGTGGAGACTTATAGTAGTAGGGAGTTGGAGAGGGTGGTGGTGGAGACTTGTAGTAGTAGGGAGTGGGAGATGGATAGTATGGTTTTGGAGATGGTGGTGGTGGAGACTTATAGTAGTAAGGAGTTGGAGATGGTGGTGGTGGAGACTTGTAGTAGTATGGTTTTGGAGATGGATAGTAAGGAGTTGGAGATGGTGGTGGGGGAGACTTATAGTAGTATGGTTTTGGAGATGGGGGAGGAGGAGATTTGTAGTAGTAAGGAGTTGGAGCTGGAGACTTTACAGGTGGAGGGGGAGACTTGTAGTAGTAGGGTGGTGGAGGAGATGGTGAAGGAGGTGGTGGGGACTTGTAGTAGTAGGGTGGTGGAGGAGATGGTGAAGGAGGTGGTGGAGACTTGTAGTAGTAGGGAGGAGGAGGTGAGGGAGAGGGTGGTGGAGGAGACTTATAGTAATAAGGAGGTGGAGGAGATGGTGAAGGAGGTGGTGGTGACTTGTAATAATATGGTGGAGCCTTGTGCTCATATGGTGGTGGAGGGGGAGATTTGTAGACATAAGGAGGAGGAGGTGGAGACTTGTAGACGTAAGGAGGAGGTGGTGGAGACTTGTAGACGTAAGGAGGAGGAGGTGGAGACTTGTAGACGTAAGGAGGAGGAGGTGGAGACTTGTAGACATAAGGAGGTGGTGGTGAAGGAGATGGAGGAGGTGGTGATTTGTACACATATGGAGGAGCCTTGTGCTCATATGGTGGTGGAGGTGGAGACTTGTAGACGTAAGGAGGAGGAGGAGATGGAGATGGGGGAGGTGGAGACTTGTACTCATAAGGAGGAGACTTGTGCTCATAAGGTGGAGGAGGTGGTGATTTGTACTCGTAAGGAGGAGGAGGAGAATAGTAAGGGTAACCATCAGCATTGACAGAAACCACAGTGAAAGAAAGGAGAGCAATGGAAAATGCGAGGGCCATTTGCGGCCAGAGAAGACCCCATGAGGGGTCTCTGCCCCTTGCAGTCATGCGTAGAAGGAAAAAGCTGAGTTCCTCTGAGCAATGCTTCTTCTCAGATCCTCACTGAAATTGGTGGAAGGAGAAGAAGAAAGAGGTTATGGTGTTAGTGATGATATGACTGACAAAAGCTGCATGAAATACTTAGTACTTATAGTGAAAGTGAGTCGTTAAAGAGGAGCTGTCATGAGGGACCAATTCAAACTATTAAATACCTTTCATTTTGATATAATGCTTTAAAATAAGCTTCCCCAGCTGGCCTTGTGACTTTCTTTAACCACAGTTTCGTAAACTCTTGCTTCTTTTGTTTTCCTCCAACCTTTTAAGCCTCTATTCCTTTCTCCAACTACCCATTAAACTATGCTTTATTCTTTTATCTCTTTCTCTTTACTCATTTTCTTCCTACTGTTTTCCAGGGAAGGGAAACAATAATGTATTTTGCATCACGGTTCCATCACTGCTCATCATTTTTGTTCCATTGCTCCTCGATGCCATCCATTGCAAGCTTTGGATCGAATCCTCTTTTGTTCAAGGGTCAAGATATTTTGACTTTTCAACACCATTTTTTTTTAGTACATTTGGAACACAAGCCTTTGGCAGTTTCTCATAAAGAATAATCCAAATTTGGCTTAATTTGCTATCCACGTGTTCGTGGGGTTCCCACACACAACTATCATCCATTTGTTTAATCTGTTATATACCGTATATCCGCAATTATACACCTTCACAAATCAAATATTGCCTTAATACGTTGATTCCAGTGGGGTGGACAGAATGAGAAGTTGCCATGAGAAGAGTACAACTTTGGTGCACTTCACCTGTTTATGCTTTTTTTCTTTTTCTTTTCTTTCACTTTCTTTAAGAATTTTCTCACCCATGTGGTTCCTCAATGATGAGATTAACATGTGAGGTTGTCAACACCAGCATGAAGTGCACGTTGCTGCTTATTATGCAGCTAATTCGTGGTACCAGAACTTTAGAGGCCAACATAAAAAAGGACTAGAAAACAGTAACCAGGGGAAAATGGTGATTTCCAGAATGGTTTCATTTCTTGCATTCTACATTCAACTTTAGCTACCTTGCTTTACATCTCTAGAAAACGACACTTTTGAAGAAGCTCATGGACCATCCACTCTTTCTAAATGCTTCTGTTTGGACACTTGTTAATTTATAATTGCTTCTGAAGAATTCATTGGGTTTGTCTCTAACATGTTGTTCCTCCGGTGAATTTCAAATATTTGCATTGGGTTTGGCAATTGACCAATGTCATGTAACAAAGATTTATGACATGAATAATGAATAAGTGTAACATGAATGAATAATGGAACGTGCACACTAATGTTCCCTCATAGAACTATTTGGCCCTGTTGGATAATATAATATAATTCAAACAACTAAGCATTTGGCAATTAAAAATGACCCTACTGTCCAAAAGTAGGAAAAATCAGGTACGTTTCTCTATGATGCACCGGACATATCTAGTTTCATATGGTTTCAAGAGTCAAGATTCCCTGCTAATTAATCTCTTTTTCTCTGCAAATGGATTTTTACAGAAGGGTAATTCTTGAACTGGTTTGAAGGTAAATGTGGCAACTTTTCTCATCTGGGTTACTTACCCTTCTTCTTAAGGCTAAGTTGGTGTGCCAGGGCACGTAATTACATGCCCCATTGGTCAAGATTACAACAGGGTATGTGCATTAACTGTGACCCCATGTGAACCTACTTGAACCTATTTTTCTAATTTCTAATAGCCACCTTTCTCATCTCTCTGCATTGTTTATGATAGTCAATGCCGTGTGGTATAACATCTCTGAATTGGGGTGTAAACAGACATAAAATTCATAAGGGTTGTTGAATTTAAGGAAATTAATAAATCCCTTGGAATTGGTTAGAAAAGTTAAACGTAAATTGGAGATTGGATGCATGCATAATGAGATGGAGATGTGGTGGAAAAGTTATGATTGGAAGAGAGAAGAATTGCACAGTGGCAGACAGTTGATAGAGGAAACGTGAGTCCCTTTCGATGCTTATAATGTGGGAATGATAGGAGTAAAACACAGTGAAAAAAAATAATCAAAAGAAAGACTTTTCTTTTTAAGAGCATATAATTGTTGTATTGAAGATCTTTGGAGGACCACACCATCAACCACTTTTGGTCCTCAAATTCTCACGTTTAGGTGTGGTGCAGGTTGTTACAATATGCAGACTCAAGTTATCTCCATCTGGCCGTTAATCTCAGCACCCCATCTGCATCTGATCACACTTTTTCTTCACTTATGAAGTTCTCTTGTTAAAAATTCAGACTTTGGTTTCATGGTGTTGAGATGTGAAATGAAATTTCTTTCTTTTATGCAAAAAGTGACATATTACCATTAGGTGTAGCAGAGTGAATTGGTATCAGATTTAAACTGTCATTGGTCCAAACAGAAAACAGCACCCTGAAGTTAAGGTGACAACAAAGGACATAATACCATTATGAAGGACACATTGACAGTGACACGTGCATATTTATCAGAATTGGTTGTTGACCAAAACATATGTTAAAGCTAAAATGTGAAAAAATCAAAATCCATTCAAAATTGTTCCTTTTGGTTTATTTCTCTGATGATGAATGAAGACTGAATATGGGATAACATATAGCAGTAAATTGTGTTCCCTGCTGAGTTATAAGGCCAAAATTTGACAGCAATTAAAAATGTGATGAAATTTTTTCTTTATTTTTGCACGTGGTGATGGCTGCTGGCTGCTGCTGTAGGTATTCCTGTGTAGATCTACCTACGTTCTGAGATGACAGATATGTATGTATGTGTGTGTTCATTCTTTTTCATAAAAATATCTCTTTTTTTTTATTATTTATACCCTTCTTTTGACGTTTCTTGATCCACATTTTCACATGATTCATTCATAAAAGAATGGTATTTCCTCTTACTTGATTTGCTTTTAGATAAATTCACAAGAAAAATAACTAAGATTCGTCTTTTTTTTCTGTTACAACTGTTAACAGTTCCTTAATGCAGTAACATAACACTACCTATTTAAATACATTATTTTCTCAGTTGGTGTCTTCTGGTGACTTCAACCTGAAGCAGATTTTGGTCTTAAAAAACTCAAAATTTATGAGATAAAACCAAGGTAATTCATTAGACAATACAAGCTGCAGACACCCTACATTTTGTATATGAGATTTCAAGAAATGTATGTAAATAAAAAAACTAAAAAAGAGCTGTTTTTTTGGAATATTTAAATGCTAAATGTGTTTTTTCAATTATGGTTGTGTTTAAAAGATAACATCTTTACACTTTATCCTTATTGTAAGACCAAAAATAATTTTTTGTGTAGGGAAAGGCAGCACATAAAATCTTCTTAACTCTTTTAAAATATTCAACTTTTTATTAACTTTAAAATAATATTTTTTTTTAAGAAAAAATAAGAGAATTTTATTTGTTTTAGAAGATGTATATAAATGTTTTGGTGCTAATAAGGTAAAACCATGCAGATCCAAAATAAAACAAAACTGATACAAGATTAAATAACTAATAACAGGCTTATAAAAAATAAATAAAAAAACTAATAACAGAAAAAGATTCTGTTTTTGCATTGTTTGGATTCCTTTTTTTAAGAATGAAGGGGAGCGGTTCAGATCTTGCCGTTTGTAATTTTAAAATTGACTCAAATCCAAATACAATATAATTTTAATATATATATATATATATTATTATTATTAATAATAGTTATAATCTATAATATAGAAAGGGATTTCATGTACACATTTTTCAATTTATCCTTTATAATAAAATATAATAAATTTAACAATTATTTATTTTGAATTGGAATCTTGAATTTTAAATAAATTAGAGAAGTTTTGAATTTGAAAAAAAACAAAGATTTACCCTTTAAATAACTACATTTTTAAATTTAAATAATTCTTCCCAATAAAAAATCACCTACACAAGAAAGAAATTACATACATACAACAGAATTGAAAAAAATATTTATTTTTATAATAATTCTTGATAAAAATGTTTTTTTTAATTTAATAATAAATTTGTATTTCAATAGTTATTATATTAGTAGTATTTTTTTTTCAAAAGAAAAAGTGTAATTATTATCTTTTGACAAAATTAATTTATCTATTTATTTAATAAAATAAATAATTGAATAATTATTTTTGTTTCAAAATAATTAAAGAATTTTTTTTATAAATAATCGTGATATATATATATATATATAAATATTTTTGTATCTTTAATATATATAATTTAATCTTTAAAAAAATAGTGTGGTGAAAATATCCTTATTAATCCAATTTATTTTATTATTTTATCATTTATATATTTATTATGATATTTATAAATTTACCATATATTAATTAAGAAATTATTATAAAATTATTGTATAATAATATTATATAAAAATATTTAAAAAATAAGGATTTCTGTTTATTTGCGCTAGTAATAATGATAAACAGTAGTATGTTATACATTTTAATCTATTTCATACAATTTTTTATTTTCAAATTTCTTAGTTACTCTTCATATTGAGTTTGATTAGTTATTGCATTTGAAATCAAACTCTTTTATATTTTTACTGAAATTTGTATTTATTTATTATTATTTAAAAGATTTATTCTAATATTTATCTCTTGTTTTGTTTGAATTTAAATATGAAACTGTTCTTAAAAATAATGGATAATCAAATTGTATATGTTATTAATTTTTTTTTGTTTTTTTTTCTTCCTTATCTCAATCAACATCACCAAAAAAGCAAAAAAAAACAACCACGAAATCACCACATAATCTCTACTTGCATGCAAAAGTTATGCAAAGTTAAAGATAACTTTGTAGCTTCATACAATAACAATTGACTTTCGGTACACTTTCAAATTGAAGAGTTAGAAACTATTTCTTCATCTTTCAACATTATTTTTCCTCATATTTAAAGGATATATATTACGAAGTGAACTTTAATCCTAACTCAATCCTATAAAACCGACTCGTGAGACTATATATTATGGGTGGTACAATAAGCCTAACACAAACACTCGCTAGGATATACTTGAAATGCCTCTGATATCATATTATAAAGTGAACTTTAAGCCTAACTCAATCCCATAAAACGGACTCATAAAATTGAGGTTTGCACCCACTTATATACAATGAAAGACTTTAATCTTTAATCGATGTGTGAGATCTTCAACAATACAGACAACAAGAACTCATAAATCCATACTTACGCTTATACAATCATATCATTAAAGTTAGTCTTTTAAAAATAGTTATTATTTAAAAAAAATGTTGTTTTTTTCGGTTGGATTATTCTATAAGAAGATTATGAATGTTAAAACTAAAAGAAATCATAAAATGACTAAAAATTGCGTGAAAAGTTAATTTCACGAGCACCGATTTTTTTTTCCCTCAGATTCAGTATTGACAAATTTAGTAGAATAGATTTTACATTTTGAATTAGTTAAAAAAGTAAAAAACCGTGACATAAAATAAAAAACGATGACGATTTTGAAATGAAAATGTATAAATATTTGAGAGATATATGATGAAAAATAATTTTCTTTGAAAGATAAAAATCGAATTGAAGTTTAGTAAAAAGAGATAAGGGTCAAAAGTTATTTTAGACTATGATTTAAAAAAAAAAAAAAGTAATGGTATATGAAATTTTGGTAACGGAATATTTGGTAAACACGATTTAGAATGGATTAATTTAATTATATGTGAATGCGACTTGAGTTTAATTATATTTATTTATTGATGATTGTCTATAATTAATATATTATAGTTGAGTTGAATAACATTAATTATGTAATAAAGATGAAGAAGACATAATACTAAACTCACCGACATCATAGAAATTAGAAAATAGCCGTTGTAGAATAATGAATTTGAATTTTGTTGTGTTTGTTTTTGATTGGCACACACATCAAAACCCACTGAACACAGATTAATATTGTAAACGATAAGGAAAAGGACATTTGTTTTTTACATTTAACAACAAAAATTAATTTTAACCAATTCCTGTACGGCTTTCATTCAGATGTTTCTTTATTCACTTAGCTTTAATTAAGCCCCAAGAATCATAGTACTTAATTTTATATGTTTAGTAACTTAATTAAATAAAAAACCAATGTTAAAGATAAAAATAATTAATTATATTAACTAAATTAAAGATTATTTTAGAAATTTAAAAAATTATTATATTTTAAATTAATTTTTATTATTAATAAATGGTTTTTAAATTAATATTTAATTAGTTACCAAGATTTTAACTAACAATTATTAATAAAAATTTGTTAGTTAATTAGATATCAATTTAAAAATTATTTATCAATAATAAAAACTAATTTAAAAATTAATAAATATTTTAATCTATAAAACGCTCTAATTTAATTAATAAAACAACTAATTATTTTTAATTTTTAAAATTAGTTTGTATTATGATTTTCTTAATAACTTTTATTTTTTCAAAGTTGTGATTCTACCATCATAATTATACCCACAACCATAATATTTTATAAATAATATGTTCTAATAATTAATGAATTACAGGAGTTTTTCATGGAAGATATGTTGTTTGTTTAAAACTGGAAAGTGTTTCTAATAAAATATGCTTAATTATTCAAGTTTCTCATATTTCTTAAACTTGATTCACACTTCTCGTAATTTGTTTGCTTTTCAAAACACATCACAAACTAAATCTCCACTATTTTAGGCTCAAAAGACGTAAAACGTACTTTCTGAGATTATATAAAAGGAGATTTAGGGTCATAAAAGTTTCTACAATTTTTTTTTCTTTAATATTACCACATTATTATATTCATTTGACTTCAACTCAGAGTCCTTGGTAAGTTTGAGTTAGAAAAACATTGCACAAACTCGATAAAAAAATATTAAAAAACATAATATAAAGAGATACAAATAAAAGATAAATTATTAAAAAATATAGTATTTTGTAAATTTTATTATACATTTAAATTTTCTGACTCATGTGTGATTATAGTTTATTGTTATATTAAGGTGACTTTATTATATTTTTTGTTATTATTCTAAATAATAAATAAAATAATATAAAATATTTAAAATTACTCCAATCTATTAGAGAGAATGTTCAATAAAGAAGATTTACCCTTAAGGAATGACTTTACTATGTGTAGCAACACTTATATCATCGTTTATTTGAGTTAATCATATTACATTGATTTTATTTATATAATAAAATAAATTTATACATTTTTTGTCACTAACATTCTATGGGATTAAATTTTTTTGCATAAATATTAATATTATTATTTTATTGGCAAAAATATGAGCTTTAAATAATATGAAGTAAGAAACCACAATAGAAGACACACAATTTTATTGTAAAAAAATGAAAACTTATTTGAGTTTATTTGATAGAGGGAAGATTTCATTCACTTGACACATTTAAAGTGTAATATCTTTATTCGTAAGATGGAGTGATAAAGTAAAATGAAAATAACAAAAAATAATAAGCAGAAGATTTTTTTTTTTTTTAAGAAAAATAAGAAGAAGAAGAATTTTTAAGAAAAAAAAAATAATTATTAAAAAATGAAATAATATTTTTAATTTTATCTTCTGAGATAAGAAAATATAAGAAAAATAAGATTGGAAGATATAAGCATTATCTCTTCATTTAATGTATGCAATCATAACTATTTTATTTCTTTATCAGCAAACTAAAAATTAATTAACTGATATAATACTTTTTAGGTCGTGAGGATATGTTATATTTATTTAAGATTAATATTTGACACTTAATTTTAATATTATTGGGAGACATAAAATATATAAATAATGCTATATATAATATTGTAAAACTCTTATTACTATAGATGCTTTTAATCAAGATATGATGATCCTCATAACGATTATATTGATGACTTTCAATATGATTCTACTATATATTTTCTTGTTAGTTTTTCTTGTTGTCTTTTATGTTATAGCATTTTTTTTTAATTGTTTCATTTAATAAATTTATATATTTTTGTGTCATCAGCATTGTGATAAAATTGTTTTATTAAAAAAATATTATGAGCATCTAAATTAGGTGTAGGAAATCACACAAGAAGACAACAAATATCTTTCCTAATATATTTATTAGTAATTAGTGATAATAAAGTATATTTTCACGTTGTTAAAAAAATACTCCATTGAGTACAATTGCAAATTCTTCCAATAACAAAATAACAAATCACCTTTAATTTTCTCACTCCTTGCCACTTTTAATTTTTTTTTTATCGGCACCACTTCAAATTTGTAATGAAATTAAAATTATTAAATAAAAATTAATTTTAAAAATTAAAATAATTAATTATTATATTAACTAAATTGAAGACTATTTTAGAAACTAAATAATTATTGGTATTTAAAATAATTTTTATTATTAATAAAAATTTATAAACTAGTTTTTAAATTGATATCTAACTGAGATTTTAATTATTAATATTTTATGTTTTAAATTATTTTCTATTAGTTGTTTAGAGACTAGTTTAGAATCTAAAATATTAGTAATTAAAATTTTAATAGCTAATTTTAATATTAATTTAAAAATCATTTTATAATATTTTATTATTAATACTAAATTTTTTAATCTTTAAGTTAATATATAATTTAGATAATATAGTGACTAATTAATTTTGATATTATTTATTTTTAGTGTTAGTTTATTTGAAATTCTGATTTTTATTTAGTTTTTCTAAGTTGTCACTTTTAATTAGTTCATATAACGATGTAACAATTTCATTTAATTTTTAGTATATGTTATAAGTTTAAAGTAAGATATAGTGGATGTCATTATAAGGGTTAAATTTTGTTGTGTTACACATATTAAATTAAATTATTATCAGAAATAGCGATCGAAATAACAACCAAAATAACTAGTTTTGACAAATAATTTACAACTAAATTAGTGACTTAAAAATGTATTAATTTTTAAAAATAGTAGGGGGTTTTGTAATAGTTTTAATATATATATTTAAAATAACGAAACAAATTGCAATAACATAACATTGGTCACTCATGAGCAACAGCTATACCCTAACGATCCATTATTAAATATATGTTTAGACTTTTGACAACGAAACTCAATCGCTAATTTAAATAACAATCGAAATGACTTGTATAGTGGCTAATTTTGTAGGTAGAAATTTATTAAATAACAATTAAATTTTAAAAAAATATATAATTAATTATTATATTAACTAAATTATAAACTAATTTAGAAACTAAAAAATTATTTGTATCAAATGTGGTTTCTATTATTAATTAAATTTTATAAAATAATTTTTAAATTGGTATCTAAATTTTAACTAAGATTTTAGCTACTAATATTTTATATTTTAAATTGATCTCAATTGATCTTTTAGAGACTAATTTAGAATCTAAGATATTAGTAGATAAAATCTTAGAGCTAATGATTAGATATCAATTTAAAAATTATTTTATAAACTTTTATTAATAATAATAGAAATTACTTTAAATATCATTAATTTTTTTAGTCTCTAAAGTGATATATATTATGAAGTGGACTTTAAACCTAACTCAACTTCATAAAACCGACTCAATGAGGTAAGGTTTGCACCTACTTATATACTATGAAAGACTTTAATCTCTAATCGATGTGAGATCTCCAACACATCTCCCTCACGCGACTACCAACCCGTGCGTGAGACTATATATAGCGGGTGACAATTAGGCTCAACACAAACACTCGTTAGGATAAGCTCGAAATGACTCTTATACCATATTACGAAGTGAACTTTAAGTCTAACTCAATTTCATAAAACCGGCTCAATGAGGTGAGATTTACACCCACTTATATACTACGAAAGACTCTAATCTTTAGTCGATGTGAGATCTCCAACAATATATTTTGTATGGTTGTGGTTGGAGAATGAAGATAGAATGCCATCTTTTATTTTATTATTATATGTGCATAGCTAGCTGTTAAGTGTCTTCACTGATTAGGGTTTATACATACATACTATTAGTAGCAACATCATCTCTCTATCCATTCTACCCTCTTTCAACAAAGTGTTTGGATCATTTTGTGGGTGTTTGAAATTATGAACTTCATTATGACTTCTCACCAAGTTTATTAGCTCCACCATTCCTTTTCGTTACCCAATAATACCACCAAAAGTGCTGCTGTCATCTTCCAACTGCACAATTATGCTGCTTGCTTTTAGCTAATTTCAGCTTCAAATTAATTTCATTTGCATTTTTGTTCTTTAATTGAAAAAATGTACGTCATGATTTAGGGTGGATAAATATTGATGGTATATATATATATATATATATATATATATATATAGTTGCATACAGCTGTTATGATGAAAAAGGCAACGCTGCACTGTTTAATGATTGTGTTTGATGATGAAAATTTTTGTAGAAAATGAGAAACATTTTGGTTTTATGTGTATGTATGAGCATGATAAGAGAAAAATGTTAGTGTGTGAGAGAGGGCATAATAAGATAATTAAGAAGGCGTGGACCACGTGCATGATGGAATGGAACCAAAGCAAAAAGCACAATGTCTTCTTCCCTCCGCCGCCGGGGCCCACCACCACCTTAAACTATGCAATTTCAACATTTTTTGTCCGCTCCATTCTCTCTCCTCATCTTCCTGCTTCTGCATGTCTCTGTCTTTTACCACTTTCAGCAACTTCACAGCAACACTTACAAACCTCAAACTTTTGTTTTTTACATGTATAGTTCATATGGTAAACCAAAACTTGTGATGTTTGTTTTAAAATTGGAGTTTAGGTGAGGGAGGGACTTGTTAATGGTAGCCTAAACATTTACGTTTGTTGAATAAATGATAACACTCATCCACCTGTTCTTCCACAATGTGACTGCTCAGCTACAGATCACTAAACAGATGTTGATGTTATTAACGCTGTGACGATATATCTCCAAAGACTTTCGGAAGGTTAAGTTAATAGCAGTAATATATTACTTTGTATTAAGAAAATAATAATTATCAAATTATATGTAATTATTGTATGCAATATTGATATTGTATCCAATTATATGCAATTAATTTAATAATAATAGAATTTCATAATTAGGATCCTACCTAATTAGATTGTAATTTGAGGAGAGAAATTTCCTATATATTTCTTATACATGAATACACATAAGAGAATAAAAAACAAACATCTCTTCTTCTTACCATTATTTTATCATTTTTTATAGGATGCTTAAGTCAATAAGAATATAAAAACAATGATCGATTCTTAATAAAGAGTTAAAAAGTATAAAATAGAGTTTAGTGTCTTTTCTAACCATGAGAATTATATACCACCTATTTATAACTCTCGTTAGACTCAAACTATTAAGAAAAACATGAAATTATTATCCTAAAATATAAACAAATTTTATAATAATAACTTTCTATGATATGATTTGTGTCTTAAATATAATATTAAACAGACGTATTTCATCGTGATTGAGAGGTATACAGTATGAAAAAAAAAACATGCATCAAGTTTACCTTCTAAGAAGGCATTAATTTGAATCGATTATGAGGTTGTAGTGAGCAATAAGATTTGTATTATTGATGGTATTTCGTAGATTTGATGCTTCTTATAGCTCCGACATAGAACAGGAAAGATGGCATAACATCATTATCCCAATTAATTTCCCTTCTTCTTTCTCATTCCATTTTTACCATTTTCAATGACTCAATCATGTTGGTGGACAAAAACATAAAAGTATATGATGTCGTTTTCATTCTAGTTTTTTATATGTATCCTTTAATAATTCATATGCTTTGCATCTGTATGCCATCAACTCATTCATTTCCTCTTTTATTTCAATATTACAACCAAACCCTTTATCACTTTAATGCAAACCCTTATGATTCTTCTACTGCACATTAGATGTTAGATTAAATCATGATTTTACAAAAGTTTTATATAAAATGTTGAACCAAGTCATGTGATGATATTTTTTTCAAAGAATAAATAGGAAAAAGTAAAAGCAGGTTTAGGAATAGAAATATTGAACCTATAGAAGGTTTTGAGGTGAAGAATATTGCGATGAGATAGATCATCAATAATTGAAACATTACTATATATCTTAAAAAGCAAGTTAAAGAAAAACAAATTATATTTTAATAAAATGATTGGACCCACTTTTTGGTTATTTTTATTTCTCTTATGTCCTTAACCAAGCAGACGAATTTGAATATTGAAAAGTCTTTGGCTCCTCCAATTTTCAAAATCTATCAAATTACTACAACTTTTATTCACCTCACTCACTTGGTATCCTATGTTACTCTTTTTTTTTACTTTTCAAATACCCATTTTTCAAAAGGTGAATCATAGATTCACCCAAAATAAAGCTGGGTTCAAAATTTCGTATTTGCTTCCACTTATGATTTAATTTTTCGAAGCTTGAAATGATTTTTTGTATTTGTAAGAAAAGTGCAATTTGAATTATTTAATTTTCAGTGGTGTTACAAAAGTTGTGTTTGAGAGAGTGGAGATAAGGACAGCAATCAATTTATGAAGTTCCTTAGAAAAGCAACATGTTATGAAACAAGTTGTCATATTCTGATTATTCCAAAAATCACACTGAATTCACTATTTCACTCTTCACTTTACTTTCAACAAATCTCTCTCTTTTTAACCTTGATGCAGCCATAGTATGAAACTAACCAATATTCTAACTCATGTGTAATGAAAGTGTTTTTTATTTTCTTATCTTACCGTCACCTACAACCACAAAATCATTAAATAAAAATTATTTTTAAAGATAAAAAATAATTAATCACTATATTAACTAAATTAGATATTATTTTAAAAATTAAAAAATTATTGGTATCTAAAGTAGTTTTTATTATTCATAAAATTTATAAATTAGTTTATAAATTGATATTTAATTAGCTAATTACTTTAGATTCCAAAATTTATAGCTAAAATAACAACAAAAACTAATTTAAATACCAATAATTTTTTTAATCTTTATATCTAATTTAGTTAATATAGTAATTAATTTTTTTTCTTTAAAATTGATTTTTGTTTAATTATTTTCTTTTTTAGTAGTAGTGTAGGTAAGTGTTCTCTTACTTTGAATGTTAATGAGTGCTGGCTTGCATGGTGAATATCAGTTCTTTTTTATACAACAACCAATGATAGTATATAACACATTAAAATATGAGGTTGTATAATCAATGACAACATGTAGTACACAAAGTAATAAAGAGAAAGTGACCTTCCAAGCAAGCATCAAACCTTATCCAATTCACCAAATTTGACCTCATGCATCTAAAATCTACATACAAGTAGACACAACAAAATAATTGAATAACAATTAAATTTAGTGATAAAAAATAATTAATCACTATATTAATTAAACCAGATATTATTTTAAAAACTAAAAAGATATTTGTATTTAAAATATTTTCTATTATTAATAAAAATTTATAAAATAGTATTTAAATTAACAAAGTTATTAATATTTTAGATTTTAATAAAAACTAATTTAAAATATAAAATAGTTAATAGTTAAAATTTTGATAAGATACCAATAAATTCTTTTAGTTGTTAAATAAATCTCTAATTTAATAAATATAATAATTAATTATTTTAATTTTTAAAATTAGTTTGTATTTAATAATTTTTTAACATTAACAAAATTAGGATTACAAGAAAATGGCATGTGAACAATTATTGGTCAAATAGTGTTGGTAAGAAAAGTCATCACGTGGCCAAGTTTGTCTTGAAAACGTTTTTATTAGAGGGCCCTACTTGCTAAAACTGTAGCAGACATATCAGTAAGGTAAATTATGTTTCCTCTCATCTGGATTTACTCATTCTGCCAAGTTTGTTGTGTGTATATAAAATGGTGTAGCTAGATAGTTTTGAAGTGATGAAAGAGCATTTGAGATTAGAATTTTGAGGAGTTGAGGAAGACAAATGAACAAGCCATGGTTATTTTTCATACATGGCTTCCCTTGAATCATTGCTACATTTGCAGGTTCAATAAAAGTGGAAAATGATGGCTTTCCCACAACAGATAAAATCATTCTACCACACCCAATAAAAGCTATATTCGGATCTTATGCAGCTTTGCATCACCCAAAACAAAATTAATTCTACTCTTCATGTGGGGCCTAATACTTTTGAGTAAATAATAGTTTCAAAATTCACCTATCTGCATATTTGGTATCAAGTTAAAAATGTAACTTTACTGGTTTAAGGCCCAAACATGTGGCTTTTGTGCTCATATTTATAAATCACTGCTTTGCCTCATGCACTTTTCTTGTAGTGATCATCTTCAATTCTGATATTTGGATCATGAACCCCACCACCACAGTGAATTGTTATTGGTTGGTATGATTAATGCTACTCCAAAGATGTTACTTTGTGAATAGACAGAATCTTAAGGTCTATGCCTGCTCAACTACAAGACATCATCGTGATGTCTGACATGCTTTGTCAAAACCACACAGTGGCACTCCAAAGTTTGGCTCACTTTAGATTTGGTTTGAACATATATATTTTAGATTTCATTGAATCAGGCTTTCACTTTTTATACACTAATCACGAGAATACGACTATGTAATAGCTTTTTTTTTCCTCCTTTTCTGATCATTGATCATGGATGAACGTACAGCATGCAGATACTGATAGTAGTACATTTTAAGAGACTGAACTCAAGACGTACGACCTCAAAAGCTCTTCATTTTACTCATCAAAACTGGTTAAAGCTTCTAAGTACTCAACTTCAACAGTCACTTCCTGCCACAACGGACTAACTAGCTCATTTGTTGGATGCATTTTGCTTGCTGCATAATTCTGAATGCAGCTGCTGCATAATTTGCTATAAAAAATCAGTGCTAGTGCGGGTGTGTCATAGATTCTTAACTGCTTTCTTTTTTAACTCTCTTTTCCTGTTTTTGGACTTTTTTACAAGGATTGGGACATCCAGAAATGGCTCATTTTATTCATTTATTTTTATTTTTTTTATTGATAAAGAAAAACTAATTCACTTGATGCACACCAGAGTCACATTCACAAAACTTTCAAACCAGAAACTGCTTATGCTCTTCTATTGTCTTCAAGAACCAAGGTTTGCGAATGAATTATTTTGAAAGAAATTACAAAATTATATAGAAAAACTCCTACAAATTAAATCAATTTACGAATAAACTAATAAAAAAATGAATTTTGTTTTATTTTTCTTACCTGCAATGTCAAAAATCTTATATTGTATCTAAGTATAAATTTCTATATAATTCAACATTGTAATTTTTGTAATAATTTATCTCTTAATTGAAATCAAATTAATTATTATAAAAATGATCATTTTAATTGATATAAAATTAATTACAATACAATTTAAGCTCCATTTTTAATGGTAGCCAAAATAATTACATTACAAATCTGTGAGGTCGAACACGCGTATTAAACATGTATCGATAAAATGTCTAATTCAAAATATTTATTAAATTTTTGAGAATTTTAACATATTTTAACATAATTTTAAAAATGAGAAATACATTAATTTTTTAAAACTCAATGTATAAATTTTTATTATGACTATAAAAATAAGAAACAAATCATTTTGAACCAGTCAAAAGAAAGTCTTTCATAAAAAAAAAACTAAAACATACTTGTGGACATAAATCTTTATTGTCAATTTATATAATTCATAATTATATAATATATATATTCGTGTCTCCGTATCCTACATTTTAGATATTAGACGTATTCTCTTGTCTGACATTTTAGAAATTAGACCTATCTCCGTGTTCGTATCGGTGTTCATGTCAGTGTCTATATATCTATACTATATAGGTACACATTACCTTTTAAATCAGAATGCAATTTATTTATCAGTAATCGAAATAATTATAATACAGCTAATATTTAATTAAATTAATTATGATACATTACCCTTTCAGATCATGTAATAACACTAGCCACTTATAATTATTGTCGTGGCTCGTAAGTGCAGAAATTATATATGGTATATATAAATAAGAACATTTAACTCTTTTCTAAAATGGTATAGATGGTTTGAAGTTGAATGGCAGTAAGTTGTATCAGATGATGTGAGGTTCTGTTAGTTGATCTTTAGCAGTTTGAGATTTCAATATCTTTCGGAAGGCATCATGACATCTGCCAAGTCCAACACTCAGGTAAGAACTTGTCAAACATTTTAATTTAGAAATGAGAAAAGGTTGTGGTTGTAATTTGTCTTACCTCCAAGGAAGATGATCAAGGAACATAGATGGTGAAACAATAATATCTTTGAAGTTTTCTCTATCTGCAACGTAAGCTTTATAACAATTATCGCTCTCCTGCGTCCTTAGATCAGATTGTGATCTTCTCTTCTCCAGTACAATGTGAATCACAAAACCAGGTAGATACAGCTCCGGGGGATCATTGGAAGACGGATTTTCAGAATCTGGAACAGTATCTATAAACCGAGACACTGGATCATCAATTGAACGTGCATCTTTAGCAAAAGCATTTGTAAATTTGGCATTATCAATTCCAACAGAATGATCCCTTGCCCTGGCGTCAGACCAAAGTGAGCATTCTTCATGCTCATTGTCGAAGCAATCTTCACTATCAAAAGACATATATTCACCATAGTCGGCTATAGCAAAACCCCCTTTAATTGTCTGAGTCTCTTGTTCAATGCTGCCTGTTGCAATGATGAAAATCTTTTTAGAAAAAGCACCTTTCACAAACTGAGTACGAGGAATCATGGAAGAATGCACACTATTTCCAACACTCATAAGGTGACATATATATTCTCCAACATGCCTACTATGTTATTGAAGATAAGACACCTTTGTTATCAGTTTCACACTGGCTTCTGCGGATTTGATGGTTTAGATCATCCTTGATGGCCCCTGAATGATACTCGTATTCATTCTCAGCCTTGGAGTTATTTCTCTGATATTTGCTTAGGTATAGAAACCTACGAGCAAGTCTTAAAATCATGGCACTATCTGCTTTAGGATCTTGTGATAGTGATGTGATTGCGCCTGCCCTTAGCCGCATGACGGATCCAATTGAAAGGCGTGATGAAAATTCATTTCCAAATATGATACTGCATCATAAAGAATAAAAGCAAGCAGAAAGGAAACTAAAAGTGTTACCAAAAGAGAGTCAACCAAAATCAAACATTTTACTAGTACAATTACCTTGTCACAAATTCTGAGCATGCATCTGCCACAACTAAATCCAGACAAGGGAGTGGCCCATATGAATAAACGTGCAGATTAGGGTAGCGGTTATAAAGCTGTGGAAAAGACCAGAATTTATTAGGTGCTATAAAATCAAATGCTTAAAGACGGCAGCATAAAAAAAGACAAAACAGTGCATGGAAAATTTTAAAAGTGCTGAATGCTTGTTCAAAACTTGAAGGAAATTATTTGCATTTAAAAAATAAATGATGCAATACAAGAGAAAACAATGGTGATTTAATGACTTAAATAAATGTTCGCATGAGTTTATTAAATAATCTTCAATTTATGATTTTTTTTAGTCCTTCATAGTTTTCAATGCTTAAAGAGTTTTGAAACAACACCTTAATCTTATCTAACATGAGTATTAGAATCAAATATAATTAAATAATATAAATATTATATAACTATTTATTATGTTTCTCTGTTTTTTCTTTTTAGAATATGAATTCTTATAATTATGCTTCTGTTTGACATTCTAGATTTGTACATGTATTAGATTAAGTCTTTCGACTTCTCAGTGATGAAATTCTTTTATATATTCCACATAATACTTCCAATTACCAAATTTGTTCTCTTGTTTAGTCAAATCTTTTTCGATGGATGCTGGTTTTAGTTTTAATTGTAACAACTCTTGCATTTGAGTAACATCTCATTAAGATTCAGAAATTGAGAATTTGCAGATTGTGACAAGGCCAGAATTCAATCCCATGCTTGTGACCTCGAGCCAGCTTCAAATTTGCATCTACAATCTGTATTTCCTAAGGAAGCAAGGAATATTCGTTTTGCCTATATTTTTTTTTTCATAATAGACTTTCAATGAATACCTAGTTCTCTGAAGCAATCAAAATAGCAAATTATGTTTACTAAAGAAGAACATTAAGTAACTATTCCTATTTAAGTGAGAAATGTCATACTTGCACTCCAAGCAATGCCGCTATAGCACCCCCAAGTGAATGCCCAACTATCCGCACATTATACCCAAAGCATTCACAACCAAATCCCAGTAATTTAGAAAGAAGTCCATAGGATTCAGAGTCTGCATTTCCACTTCGAAAACAATTTTTGTCAGAAATGAAATTTATTTTATGTCATCAAGTCAAATGCTTTTAAATTAAATACAATTTCAGTTCCATACATTGAACTGATAAAAGGTATTATGTTTTACTTAATGGGTCTTGCTAACATGTGGCGGAAGGACACTGCTTAAGGAATTAAAAGAAAAAAGTTTTTATAACAAATCATGTGAGAATGTACTGGAAAAACATAAGAGAACGCATTTTTATGCATCCCAATAAAAACTTTCCCCTTTTTATTCCTTACCCAGCTTCCTACTTAATTACCTCAATGGCGTAGGAAAGAGGAAGAAGAAACAGTTTGATATGACCAACTCTCCAGAACAAAGAACCACGAGTTTAAAAAACCTGAAGTATTTCTTACCAGGCCTTTCAGGATTTCCTTCAATCTGCATAAAAAGCTCTCGTGCAGTTTCAACTATGCCTGAATGCCCATAGTGGGGGAATGATGAAGCCACATTTTTCTTTATATCATAATGAATGTAGTTGCAACTGCAAACAGAACATAAAATATTGAAGTGAGGGACCAGAATATTGTGTTGGACCATAGAAAGGATCTATACAGCTTGGCCCATATAAAACTATTACACATTGGAACTGAAACTATAAGGTATATAGAGAAGATGATTTCTGCAGATAAAAGTAACTCAATAGGGATGTCATTACTCATTAGCCTTTGTTTATAAACAGTTTATAACTAATAGGGATGTCATTACTCATTAGCATCGGTATACATGTACTATTCAACAACACAGCATTTGCCAACAAAGTAATCATCTTTCTATCATAACCCAAACAGGATATAAGGATAGATGCTGATAAACTGACATTAAAAAGAAAGTTGAAAGCAATTGTTATTGGACTCTTTCACCCCGTCACCTTTTCAAGGAAACCTTGTATGTACATTCAGTATATGTGTTATGAGCTGTAGGTACTAGAGTATTACAATGTTTACAACCTGTGTGAATTTTATCAATGAATTGAATTAATTGGGAATTCTTAGCAACGTTTCACCACCACCCTAGGGTTATCTACTTGTTTGTGAAAATGCTCAGAGGGGACAAAAGGAGGAAGAATGAAAAATACTTGATCAAGCCAGCCAAGTCATCTACAGAAAGGGAGCATTCCTTGCATAACCCATCAGTTATTAGGTCCTCTGGGGTTTCAGTTCCACGTATAGCAATTACTACAGTTTGTAGATGATGTAGAACCACAACAAAATATGCAGCTTGACACTTGACCTGGCATGGGTATCTAAATAATTAAATATAAATTAAGCCAGTATAGTATAAAAACAGAAATATTCATAAATCATACATAAATTTAGTATATTATCATCTCAAGTTGGATAGAGCTGAGTTTCGCCACATTTTAAAATTAAAAATTTACAACCATTAGGAATCAAAATACAAGGACATAGACTGATGAGTTCAAATGAAAAGAAAAATGGGGTAGTCAGTCAGTTTACATTGTACGTAAAGTAGCCCCCTGATCAAACCAAAATCTACATAAGTTCATAAATAAATCTATACTTACCAGTTCATTTGTTATGTTCATATTTATCAAATTAGTATGTTAAAAAGTAAAAACCCACTTTACAAAGAAACATTGCATTCAATAAATGAGATATGACTAGCCTAATGAGCAAGCTTTCTTAAACTAAGATTGCAAAAGAAGATCGAGTATGCTCCAAAAAGCCACTCTCAATCGAATTTATTTTACACACTTTGAGAGATTAGAGATATTTGAATGGAGGAAAGATAAATGACCAAAAAAATAGCATATACAATATCATGCTTAGCAAACACACAAACGAGCGTGCTGACTTCAATATATATTAAGGGAAACGGCTTTGGAGAGGGAATGGGCTTAATACAAAATAGAGGACATAATTTGCTATAAAGTCTTCCATTCCTTGATTTTAACAAAACCTAATAGTGTGTTTGGATGAGGATATTTAGAGGGTAATTCAACTTTATATAAAATTTTGAATGTTTAATGACAAAATATATAGTTTGGAAAGGAAATTTTAAAATAAATTGAAGTTCTGAAAATTCTCCATCGATCACATGATCAAACTAAACAAAATAATCATACTATTGTTGGTTCGTGACATCTACCTTTTTTGGTGAGTATTCTGTTATTGATGATGGGCTCCCGTAACTAAAATTACAACATAAATGGAGGCAACATATTTTAGACAATGTTATTTATTATTACAGATATTCATGTCCATCTTGCCCTCTATACTTTATTAAAATGTTTTTGTACAGAACTTTATTCGTTTCCACGTCTAACCTGGCTGACTCGTCCATGTCTAAGCACTTCTGGAGGCAAATTGATGTACTTTAGAAAGGCCGCAGCATGACCTCGCCACCAGTTATCACCATCCAATACAGGTCGTCTAAGAAGATAAGAAACAGGAACATGAAATCACAATGTCGAAGATGAAACTTTTTAATTTGTAAGTTGAAAAAGATGTAACGGAAAGGGAGACATGGAGACACAGAATAGAGGAAAACCAAAGATATATAAATCAGTATGCCTGAGCGCCAATAAGTTCTAAATAAAAATATCAACAACCATTCAGAAACTTCTATTGTAAACACTCGGGCATGCACAGTGGTAATTGAGTAAAAGCAAGTACATCATCAGCCATTTCTTCTTTTGTTCGCATATTCTTTTAGCCTCTCCTTTCCCAATTCAGTCATTCACTATTCTTCGTTCTTCACATTTACTTTGTTGTTGAAGATTCACCACTAACATAAGAACTTTGACTATAATGTTTTTGTTTCATGATTCATGAAATTGTTCAACGTTGCAAGGCACAAAAAAATCATAGACCTCAAAAGTGGAAGTGACTCCCTTCCCAGAACTAAAATCAAGAAACACAATTTTGACTCTTCTATCAAAATTTCCAATAAACAAAATGAGTACACAACGGTTCATACGAACTTAAACTTTTCTAGCAAGCTAACATATTTGGATACATCATATTTTGTATCAATTTAATAAATCAAACTACAAGGAAATAATAATTTTTTTCATTTCTTAAGATGAAAGAAATATCAACAGAGATAAGGAAAAAGCTATAAAGATGAGGGGAAAACATCACTTTAGAGACACTGAATGGAAAGGAAAAACTTGAGGATCAGTCAAACCGGAGAAAGTACAACCCTCCACACACCTTGCATTGATAAGCAATATACAGTTTGAAGTTTATATATCATTTCGAAGTTACAACAAAGAACAAGTATCAAGACCACCTTGACCTCAAAGGTATAATACTCAACCAATAGCACTCACATTAAAAAGCTCGTGCTACTGACAAAGTAAGAATTCGATTATAAAGACCTTAAAACAGAATATCGAAACAAAATGCCACCTGTTTCGGGTCCAAGGAGACAAAATCCCTTGTCTATACAGCCACGCACAAGGAAATAATAATGGATTTCGTCCAACATCAAGCAATGGACCCTGTATTCATCATTGAATGCAAAATAAATGCTCAAAACAATTTAGTAAAAACAAAACATTAATTTAGAATTAGTTTATTATAGTAATACTGTGTATGCAGCTTCAGCAAATTTATGAAGAGCTTCAGCCTCCCTAATTCGCATCTCTGGCGCTTCCATGGATCCTTCATAGGATTCTGTAGATTTTTCATGGCTTTGAAGTAAAGCTAAAGCTGAACAACAAAAACTCAATGTCATAAAATTACAAAGAGCTAACATGCAGGTGAAACTAAAAGGGTTCAGGCTGTATTCCTAATGAAAAATTGGCGGGGTCAACATTATTGCACTAATATGCCACGTCATCCTAATTGTATGACATATAAAGCATAAAAAGGCAACAAGTTTGAGATAAAAAATTAGAAGAAACCTGCCAAGAGTTCCAAATGGCCAGTTCCGGAAGCACGATAAGCAACAAGATCACCCAGTAATCGTGCAACTGAATAGACTTCATCTTCTTCGGCTGCACCCCTGTGTTAGTTATAAAAGGAGCAGAGGTAAGATAGAGTGATAAACATTGTGCGTAGGTAAGGTCAAGTAATAGGTGTATACAAATATTTGACCCGGCCCAGACAACACAAGGTCTCACGTATGCCATTATCGAAGACCTCGACATAGTGGCATTTCCAAGCGTGATCATGGGTTTCGTAGAAAGACCTCCATTTGATAACATCGGATCCCGTGAAGCACTGGAGTACGGCAACGAAAGAGACGAGGATGATGAATACGGATAAACAGGTGCTGTTCCACGGGGAATCTGCATTTGAATGGTTAAGATTGAAGGATGAACGGGCTGAAAGAAGGATGGAGAAGAGTGGGTTCCTGAACTGACTCACCTACCTAAAAGACAATGATTGTTGGAGGTGAAATGGCGCATAGAGTGGAGAACAAGGTAAAGCGCAAGGAGAAATTGAAGGACGATAACGACGGCGGAAGATCGACTCCAGCAGAGCCATTTCTTGTACATTGCCTGTTGATTGATTGATGAGAAAATGAAGATTGAAAAAAAGAGGAGGAGATGGGATTACCCACCCGTCTGCGGAAGCGCGTGAGGAGATCGTTGGAGTCCTGAAGAATGAGGGTGGCAGCGGCTTGCTGGGCGAATGCGGTGTGGAACATGACCACAACCCTAATGGGAGCGGCGAGGGAGACGAGGAGGAATGGAACGACGAAGCGGCCTTGACAGAGGAGGTGAATTTGGAAGATGAGGAAGGCACCCATGAGAAGCACCGCCATGTTGGAAACTCCGACCACCAAGCTCAACCATCTCAGGTTTCTGAGAGCGAAACCCATACCCGTACCCGTATCCGTACCCGAACCCGTACCCGTTAAGTGCAGCAATCAGAATTCAAATCATCCATTGATTCGAAATATAAAGATTGAGAAAAAAAAAGAAGGGAGAAGGAATGAAAAGATTCTGATTCCATGAATGGGGACGTGGTTGAAAAAAAAGTGGCACGTGACCCAAATGGCACTGAGCCAATACAATTGCAGAATGCTGATGCAGCCTTAAAGTATTCCACAAGTGGCATACACCCACCAATGCCATCGCATCTATCTCTATCTAAATTGCTTATTGCACCTTCTTTTTCTAACCCAACCAAACCAAACCAAACCTTCTTCTGCTTTCTTCTGCTTTCTCCTCCATGTATCCCTCCTCCTCCTCCTCTTCCTCCTCCTCCTCCTCTCAATCCATGAGCCACGCGCCTACCGGCCTCACGCGCTACGGCTCCGCTCCTGGCTCTCTCCTCACCACCACCGTCGACGCCCTCATCGGAGGATCACGCCCCAACCCCACCCCTTACTATTCCGGAGGAGACTCTCCCGACTCCACCAGCAAGGACCAAACATCGTATCACAACCACGCCCTCGGATCCGCCTTACTCCGTCAGAAAAGCTCTCCTGCCGGCTTCCTCTCCCACCTCGCCGCCTCCGCCGCCGCCACCACCAACCATAACCACAACCACACGCTCAATGGTAACTAACTTACTCTTCCTGAATTATTATTACTCTAAATGATCCTTTTGGGCCGGGCCCACGCGGGCCCGGCCCAGTTGTATGTCCACGTGGCTGATTTTTGCCGAACGCGACGCAGGAGCGGGGTTCACCATCACGCGGGGCTCTCGGTTGAAGTCGCAGTTGAGCTTCACGGGTCACTGCCAAGAATCTCTGTGTGGCGGCGATAACAGTAACAATTTGGTGCTCGGCGACCATGCCGGCTTCGGAATGGAGCCGTGGGACGGTTCTCATTCTCATTCCAATTCCATCGCCTTTTCCACTCCCCCGCCGAAGCGCTCCAAAAACTCCAACTCCGCCGATCAAGACATTCTCCATTGCCTCAACGCCTTGGAATCTCAGTTCAGTCTTCCTCAGACCACTCTCGAAATGGCGACGGTTGAGAAGCTCCTGCACATTCCTGAAGATTCCGTCCCTTGCAAAATCCGCGCTAAGCGAGGCTGCGCTACTCATCCCCGCAGCATTGCAGAGCGGGTAATTACTCACCTACTCCTACCTTTTTCACTCTCATTCATTCCTCCTTCTTCTATTCAATTCCGTCCAATTCAACTCACAGGAGAGAAGAACCAGAATAAGTGGAAAGCTCAAGAAATTGCAGGACCTTGTACCTAATATGGATAAGGTATTATTTCTATTTCTATTTCTATTTCTGCCTCCTTCTTTTCTTATGTCAAACCACTCTCTCTTACTTATCTCTTAATCTTGTTTCCATATGTATTTGATTCGTTGTAGCAAACAAGCTATGCAGACATGCTTGATTTGGCCGTTCAGCATATTAAAGGTCTTCAAACACAGGTTCAGGTCTGTAAAACTACCCTTCCCTCTCCCTATTCAATACTTTTCATTCCCATGCCTGTTCACGAATTATGAATTAAATGCTTCCGATATATGAGTCTGTTATTCAGATTATATGTCTATCTCTATTGTGGTGTTAGGCTTTTTACCAACCCCTTGTGGATGAGGAGTATTAAGTGAACTTGTCCTTCATTAAATGCTAATTACTGGATGAATCTGAACTATTGATGGGATCTTAGTGGAGTTGTTGTTACTTTTAGAAGAAATATTCAAATTAAGTAATCTATAAATTAATTGCTAGAGGAAAATGTAGCGTATTAACAAGTTCTAGAGCCCATTAGAAGGCAGAAACACTGAATGCTTTAACCTGTGCGTATCAAACATAAATCTGACCCCTTGACTGAAATGCGAGAGAGGGCCACTTTCTGTCTGATAAATCGTCCCAACATACATGACCAAATGCATCCCCAATTTCTTCGTCGTAGGAATTTCATATCAGACGTCTCCACCAATTAATTTCCCTGTAGAATCCAAAAAAATTGGTAATGGTTGTGAGGCCTGGAGATTCCTCGGCTGCTGATGGAAAAATAGTGCAATATCAAGCTTAGGAATAAAACGTGCGTAAGCTCTTGAAAAACAAACAACTTGTTGATATAGGGCAATGTTACTGTCTTCCCTTGAGCTTGCCATGCTATCTGGCCACTTCAAACAACGCTCTTTTTTTTCACGTGGTAAGCACCTTTCCACACTGGCAAGCCAAATACCTCTAGCCATCATCATTAACCCGTCAGCCAATCACTGCCTTCTATAACATACCAAATCAACTAACATAAACCATATCTTAAATAAACAAAGTTTCTGATTGCAAAGGAACACAACAAAATCATTATAGCCCAACTTCATACTCTCTCTTCTACCTTGGCTAGGGCTAATGCTTCTGACTACCTGAGTTATTCTCCATTCTTCCATGTCTTGCGCGTGCAACACGTCTTATACAAGTTGTCAGAATTAATAGTTTTCCATCCCCTGAGCCAATAAGCCCAGTCTCAACCCCTTAACTCTTCTCCCTTCTCCAAAGCTGCCGAATAGTGCTCCAATAGGATTTCGACAGTCACTTTCTTTCCTTGGATAGTTATACAAACTTCAACAACTTTGTCTTTTTACGAGGGGCAATAGAACATGGTAAACTAGTTTTAACTTCCCTTGCTGTTCGGAACTCTAAGTCCTTGAATATCGTTTGGATCACTACTACATTTGAAGATTGTCGACGTTGAAGTGACTCTGTCAAAAATTGCCTTGAAAAGTCTTCATTTGGGAGTCAAGACCAAAGACAAAGACAAAATTGTGACGGTGCTGATCTTTGCAATCTCAATGGTATTAACTTGCTATAGTCAATACCCAGTGTGCAATGTCAATGTTCATTGATAGTTAAGTGTACACTTAAAACAGAATGTGTATGTCAGCCAGCTGGTTTCATCAAGGATAACCTCGCATAATGATCTTTTTGTTGCATACTGGGCACTGTAATATTTTATATTTATCATAAGCTGTAATACACTAACAACAAGCCTTTACTACACTTTTTACAAGAGGAGACTACTAATGCATTATTTAAAACGGTAATAATCTTTTAAATTGTTCTTTAAAAGTAATAGAATAAAATAGTAAGCCAGTCCTTGAAATTGTACATTTATCAATTTAGTCCTTTAAAACATAATAGATGGTCAAATTGATATGTGAAAGATAAAAGATAGTATGATCCTTAAAAATTAATTACCAATTAATCTAGTCTTTAAAATTATAATGGTAAAACAAATCAACTCCTAAGTATAGATATTTAATTGTACTTAATTCTTTTTAATTTACTAGCGAAATATAAACCTAGATAACGGTAAAAAAATGAATTTAAGCATAAGGTTGGGTTTATCTTATACAATTTGAAAGACTAAATTGATTGATAATTTAAAATTTTAAGGACTTTTCATTTTATTTATTTCAAGAATTAATTTTACCTTCTATTACAATTTGGAAGACTAAATTTATAGATAATGTACATTTTCAGGGATAAAATTGCTATTTTATTAATTTCATGAACCGTCTTACTGTAGAGGTTTAGTCCTTTTGACTAATTGTTTGTTATTTACTATTATTTTTTTTATAAAAAAAAACTCATATTAAACATCACTATAAATTTTGACATTTTAGATAGACATTAGGCTGACATCTTAGTTAGAATCACTTCAAAATCCAATATTTACTATTACTTTATCTCTTTCTGTTACATTACTCCTCTTAATCAATATTTATCTGTACATAATTTATTTATGTGTAGCATCATCCTTTATTGAAAATTATATTCATTCAACCAACCTTCATAACTTGTATAATTTTGTAATTTTGTTTTATCAATATGATATTTCTGTCGCACTCCAAGTACAAGCTAAGTTGAAGCTGTAATTTTTTTTAAAGTAGAATAAGAAAGGACAGGATGTGAAAAGTCACGTTGAGTTTCCTAACTGAGTAGATTGTTGTCTCCTTAATCATGATTCCTGAATTGTATTACTTATCTGTATTATAAAGAATTTTACTTATGAAGGATAAGAATTGCACAGAATAATTCAGGCATTAGTTAACTGCTGGTTTTGATAACAAATTTTTTTGCCCTCTTTCAGAAGCTTCACAAAGAACTTGAGAATTGCAGTTGCGGATGCGCACAAAGCAAATAACTTATTTTGTTTTACCAGATTCTATGCAAACGTGCGTAGAAGTCAAGGTTTTGATGACAAAGCAGGAAAACTGATTTTGTACCAACCAACTTAAATGAATAATGAAGGAAACGGACGCTGTAGATTGTCAATTCTACAATTGTACAGTGTATGTTGTAATATGGTAGTCTAGGAAAATTTGTTCGTTTTCTTCAAGAATTGCCTTTTAAAGTCCAGGTTGATTTTCTTTGGAGGTTGTTTATTCCTTTGTCTGGGTAAGTATGGTACAATGAGTGATTAATTTAATTTTTGGAATCAGAACCATAATAGAAGTGGGAATGGGATGAATTAGAGAATGAAACTTCCAATCCTGTTCTAAAATTGATCCAATTAGGAATGAAATCTATTTTGTTTCGGTTCATTTTTATGTTTGATGAATTACTGTAGAAGTTTATAACCAATGTCAAAGAAAAATTGTACATTCATGTTAGAAAATTGTTTTAGAGTTATTTTCTTCTGTATGCAATGACTATTTTTGTCTGTGACATCTTCTGCCGAAAAAGTTCTGAAAGGTAACTTCAGTAGGATCTCTGTTTTGAAATACACGAAGATATTTTCATCAGATAAAATTAATTTATAATTTTTTTCATATATCATATCTCAATTCTTATTTTAAGTATATTATACAAGTTAACTTTAATTTGTACAGAAATTTCTTATCAGTATGATTGTTAATTTTTATTCCATGTGAGACTTCTGAGAAAAGAAAACATGGTATAGTTCCCCATGTCTTTCTTTTTGAAGAATCATATCTGCATCTAATAAAGTTGTTCTCTTTGTGTTGCTCTAAATAATTTGTAATTCAGATATTGATGGATGGACACTGTCATGAGCTATGCAAACATGGGGTAGTTGTTTATCTTTTTGTCCACTTTGCTTACATCCCTTGTTGAACAATCATCAATTTGATCCCATTATAAGATATTGTTTTGATCTTTTAAAACAACCATCACTTTCACACACAAAAGTTGACAAAATAAAATTCACATTAATTTACTATTATATCCTTACCTCAACTCTCCCTCGTCCTAAACATTTTAGCAGTTAAGATATTGTGTAGTTTTGAGTTTTATGATTTAAAAAAAATTAGATGGAAGAGGAAGTGAAAAAAATAATTATAATTGATGAGACTGATGTGACAAAATAAAAAATTAATTAATTGAATTATCTTCTTAATTAAAATTTAATAAGAATTAATATAAATAAAAATTGAAAGATGATTAATTATAAACTTTTATTTTGTAAAATTGGAAATTATATTATAAAAATATTTTTAAAAAAAATAATTTATTTGAATAATTAACTGCAAATAATGTAATATTTTCCCCATACCGTTTTAAAATATATATATATATAATAATAAAATTAATTCACAATTTAATTAATTGAATTTAAAAATTCTCATAAAATTAATTATTAAATATCAAAACAACATATAAATATTTTTAAAGAACGTTGACTATTATGGATAAATATTGATCTGCTTATATAATATAAATGTATAAAGAATAATATAGTTGCAATATATAACTGTTTCTAATGATTGATGCCGTATAATATATAACTGAAAAATAATGTTCCGTATAATTTATTTTCGAAATGAAGATAAAAGAGAGTAATTGTGTATATAAATTTTCTCTTGGATTCGATTGTATTTGTTTTTATAAGAAAAAAAAGGAGGAGTTTGATTAGTAATAATGTTGATTGGGCCCATAATGAAAATTAGGGGTTGGGAAAGATAAAAAAAAGTGTGTGAAAAAGAAAGGTGAATAATAGTATATATAGGGCTGAGAGAAAGAAGAAGAGGAGAGAAAGGTTGGAATGGCGTCGGAGAAGAGAAAGAGAAAAACTGAGTGTGATATTGTGAAGAAGAAGAAGAAGAAGAAGAAGAAGGAGGAGGCGGAAGAGGTGGTAGAAGAGAAGTCCGATGAACCTTCGTCAGAGGCTCTGCGCGTCCTTGAGTCGGCGATGGGTCTTCAGCTTTCGTCTCTGGAGTTGGAGTCTCTCAGAGAAGACTGCATTCTGGAGGTACCAAATCACTGTGATGTCCAAACATTGGGGAAAACTGTTAAGGCGGCGTTTGGCGGCGCATGGAGGGAGCATCTCTGCGAAGGGAGTGTGGTTGAGGGAAAAGTTAACGCCGGAAGTCCCGCGGTTCTGATCGTGACTTCCTCTGCCCTAAGATGCATAGACCTTCTCAGGTTCTTCTCTCTCTCTCTCTCTCGTTATCTCCATTCATAATTCCTTTTACATGCTAAAACCCTAATTTCGTTCTGCAGGGGCTTTCGCTCTTTCACTAAACAATGCCACGCTGCAAAGCTATTCGCGAAGCACGTTAAGCTTCCGGAACAGGTACAACCCTAAACCCTAACAAACCCTAGACCAATCACCATCAACTCCTTCAACTGTCTTTCTGTTCTGTGCTCTTAACCTTCATTTATTTGTTGATTTTCAATTTCGTTAAACACTTGCTCACTTATTTGCAAATTTTATGGGCAAGATAACTTGTGTTTCTGTGACTGAGAGTAGCATATTGTGGGAGCTTTGGCTCTGGTTTGACAGGACAAGTATAATGATTTTGTCAATTCAACTATGCATTACTTCTGCTCTCTCTTGTTTTCTGCATCCTTCCACTTCAACTTGTAAACTCTTAATTCCTTCCTATGCACCAGTTGTGAAACCAGACAAAAATTCATCGGCATGCGGCTGAGGGACCAAACTGCTCCGTTTTTAATTTTAAAAACTTGAAATCTAACCCCTTTTCTTGGACTCTAAAAAAGTGAATTTACTTCTGTGTATTTAAATTTAATGTTTTGTTCTTCGCCGCTGCGTGATTTTTCCTTCCCTTGCTTGATGTTATAAATTGTGATTCTTCTTCTTCGTGGAAGCATTGCTCCATTGATTTTGTTTTATGATCAATGCAGATTTCTTTGTTAAAAAACCGTGTTAACATTGCTAGCGGCACTCCAAGCAGGTTGGTGATCCCACGTCCTTCTACTAAAGAAAATTGTTTCTGACCAAACATCTGATTAGATATACCTTTTGTTAAACTTTTGGTGACGTGATTATTGTGATACGACAATTTCAGGATAAAGAAGTTAATTGATGCTGAGGCGTTAGACCTTTCAAGATTGCAAGTACTGGTGCTAGATATGCATCCTGATATAAAGGGGTATTCGTTGTTGACCCTTCCACAAGTCAGGTTGGTCATGGGTTCTATCTATATACATATTTATATTTGTTAAAAGTAATGGTGTAGTCTCTCTTGTAAGATTTTGCATAAATTTAGAAGCTGATGATGATGGTACTGAATGTTATATGCACGTATAACTGTGGCAGGGATGAATTCATGGAGGTTTTCAAGAACTATTTTTATGAAGCGATGATAAAGGGTGGTCTGCGTATTTGTCTCTACGGGTACCAGGCGGGTGTTGGTTTAAAGGGCAAACATAAAAAAGGGCATACAGTTGCTGATACGTAACATATCATGGTTTGATTTAGGCTTGTATTCAGAAAGTTTATTATTTTTTTACAATTCCATTTATCTTATTATGAACGGAATGGCGTTGGTTTTGAGCATGGAAGAGTGACATTTTTGTTGTAAGTGGTGGAGATACATATATACAAACACACTTCTAATCTAAGTAAACTACTGATAAGCTGCTTTATTTGTCTATATTATTGTTATTAATGGAATGCTTAATAGTTTAGGAGTGAATTTAAAAATAAGGAGGAAAATTTGAAGACAAGTTTGCGAAGAAATTGTCCTACCATATTTAACATTTAATTTACTCAATTTTAAATAAAACCTTTTTGTAAGTGTATGTAAATTTGAGTGATAAGTAAAAATAATAGGAATTAGAAATTGAAAAGACTTAAGAATTTGAATTCAATTTATTTAAAAGTGTAAACTGGTTAAAATGAGTTTTTCTCGTCAAAATTTCAAAGGCTATATAGAATAACGTTTGGTGAAATTAAACGCAGAACACATGTATGATAAAATTGTTGATTTTACAACTATAAAAACCATATACACTGATTTTTTTTATTGGTTGAGTGTAGAATGGTTTGATGAGATAGTTAGATTCTAAAAATTGGTTTCATTAAAGTGTGAAATCTATGTCATGAAGGTGGATAAAAAGAATACAAGTGCCAAGAGATTTGTCCATTTACAAATATTTGAATGAAATCTTTACCTGAGTGAGAAAGGAAATGTAAAACAGAAAGTTGAATAAATGAAGGATATGTATTTATCTTTGGAAACCCCGTAAAACCATACCTGGGGCATCTATAATATCAGATTACGCTGCTGCAGTTTATTGATTCAAGATTAACACTATCAAATATTTCTAATATCAATAACTATTCTTAATCACTATTCTTTTATAAGGACAAGATCCAATTGCTGATTTTTTTTTCAAACGTGAGTGGTCTGCCTCATCCACTTCGTAGCTGACCACTTCTCCCCAGATATTACCTCACATCCTCCATGCACACTATTGGGATCTGATTGACCATCCAGTCCCTGCCAAGATCAACACTAACAGTTACACAAACCATTCACATTTTCTATCATAAAAGTACCAATTCATAAACCAGCTAAATCCTAATGATGAGTATAAATTGAAAAAATATATATATAAAAACCTATAAAGCCATCTCTACCCTTGATTTTTAAACTGGTTCTTCCTATCTAGCACCGGTTCTTAACAATATGTAATGGTAGAAGCTTATCTTATTAAGCACCAGTGTTTGCATATGTATTCCAATGGGTAAAAGGGTAAAACATACTGTTTCTACATAGAAAAAGTGGATTAATTCTTGTATTCTTGAATTTATCACTTAAACTTTTTGGTTACTCTTTGCTTCTTATGCTTATACTAATTTGTTTGGTAGTTTTGTACTGCAGTAATTGGTTATTAGATAAAATTGACTCTTTATCAATCTTTGGGAAACAGTACCCCACTCGTCATTCTATGACTTGTTAAGACACATGCACTTGCAGATGATCAAAGATACATATTCTATCTCTGGGGCCAAAAAGCACAATCTTCAAGACACGTAAAAGTACTAGAACAATTAAGGAAATAGATGTTCCTATTTCATAATTAACACGGATACCGTCCATAATAAGCAAATTAATTGCACTAACCATACTCCAGAAAAGCACCGCATTTCCTTTAGTTGGTTTGACAGATAGCCCTTTGACAAGTTTCCCACCACAGCTACATTCACCGGAACCAGCCTGAATCATATTGTATTATTATAAACAACAGCATCACTATAGTCAAAATGTCCAATTTGAGTGACAGATATAACAGCCAACACATAACACCGAATAGATAGCTAGTAGTAGCATGTTACAAATTGAGCATATTTCCCATGGTAAAGATAAAATCCAAAAAAAAGTATACAACAACTACCAAAATAAGTTAAATAACAAATTTCAGAAAACAAGAAGCTTACTGATGGGAAATATGTTTCTCCTCCTTCAACATTGTCACTCAAATACATAAGCATTGTGGCTATTCGCTGCCCACCACGCTTCAAGTTGAACTGTCTCGAAAAAAAAAAAGGCATAACAGATTGCAAATGGGGTTTCATAGAAGCCACTTCAAGGAAATTCGCATGTTGACTATAATTTGAAAATTAAAAAAGAGCAAATACAACTTACGGTGTCAGAAAAATAGTCATGATGAGGTTTGTAATATTGATTCTTCTCGTACCTGTGCTGCTGCAAATGTTAGCCTTAATACTAGCAAACCCACTCATGTTCAGATATAGAGAGAAAAAATAAGTCATATTCTCACCTCAGGACTTGCATAAGCTCACCATTCTCAACTGGTATTTGAGAATAGACAGAGATTCTTTTTTCAATTGCCTAGATGAGCAAGGTGAACATATTTTATCAGACTGTACAGTTAAAGTTACTCAATAAAATATGGTCACACCAGATGGTGCACTCCATGTTTTTTACACTGCTTTAATGACTGAAGTAAAAGACTTGAGGGGAGAGTAAAATTGCTAACTTACTTGTACCATAGGATATTTTCTCTCTTGAGGATTCAAAAACATACCAGAGCTGGTTCTGACTTCACTCTTGATTCCCTATGTACAGAAATATCACATTTAATGAAGAAATACATGTTCATAGATGAAAATGACCCCATATCCTACTACTTCCACGTGTCCACACTAATTTTAAAATGGATTTCCTTTTCTTCTTAATCCAATTATGCAACGTGTGGAGAATGGACTCTAGCGGCTTTGCATGGAGATTAAAAATTAAAACTATGCTTAGTTTGAATATATTATTTTGGTCACCCCAAAATTATTGGTCAACATCCACCACTGAATATAAAATCAACTTATTCTAAGAATGATATAGGAGCCTATTAGTCAGTGTGTGAAATCAACAAAAGCTGTTTATAATCTTAACAGTTTTTCTTTATTTCTTCAAGGTGAGCGAAATTCCTTGAAGTGGTTTTATATGTAACACATAAATGATGTCACAGATAAGCAGAAAATTGGTATAATAGGAAAGCAAAGCAAAAACCAATTTTAGGATAAATTGTTTCCTTCTAGTGGTTTTTAACCTATTTGACCATTGTGTGAAATCAACAGAAAATTCTTTTAATCTTAAAATACAGCCCTTCACTTAAGCTCTACATTTGAAGCATAAAATTCTTCTTTTTTAAGTTTCAAAACTTCTCACTCATTTTTTCCTAGCCCAGGATTGGGTATTTTCTGTGAGAAGGGTCCTGCCACCCTCAGATAAAAACCATTTAGTGGTTTACAAAAATATAATTTATTCTTAAAGAGAAGAAATTAAAACGCAGTCACAAAGGTGAGCTGGTTAGGTAGTTGCATACAGAATGCAACAATATAGAAGGTTCAAATGTAACAAAACAACAAGCTCCTGTATATGCATATGCACATTGTCTTCCTAAAAGGCATTTAGTATTTTATGACAAATTCATTATACATACTAAAATTTTCCCATGGTGAATCTGACAATACTTCACTAGGCATAATGAAACTTAAACCCCATCTCATCCCGTAGCATGTATTGATGATTATGATCAATCAAATTGAAATTCAACAGAAACTGCCAATGTACCATTCCAGTTTTCGTATCAACCACAGTTGAAATATGCAAGCGAGGGAGAGCTATAGCCCTGAGATAATCACATTCCTGTAAAGATAAAAAATAATTTTAATACATACATATGGCCACCACCAGCAGTTTTTATTCAGCTGAAGAATGCTTTAAAAGTACTGTTAATTGCCGAGGTATTTGACCTCAAGAAACATTTTAATAATGAAAAACAGCATTTAGTAGGGACAGCATACCTCTGAACTCAAGAAGTTATGAAGTAAAATAATCCGAGGAGACCAGCTAAGCACTTCGGGTTTGACCTACAATTGAGGATCAGACGGAAATAATAATCAAAATTTAAGCATGCAAATCTATTCATTTCTCAAAAAAATGAGAATAAGCAAAAGAAATTCACTGAAAAAAGAAAATAAACTGGTTATTCAGACAATGGTTAAATTAATGAGTCTAACGCAAGCTGGAACACAGACTGACATAGGCTTTAAACGTAAAATTATAAGACAGAATGACATAGATATTGATCACTCAGAGTGCAGTCAAGCATTCTTTAACCAAGTATTAAATTGAACAGAGAAGAGAACTTTAATCTTGTTGCCTTTTTCAAATGAGGCGTTAAAAATTTATACCTTTACACCAAATGTATAAGCAATAATATTTTACTATTTTATTTTACCATGAGGTTTGTGATTCTATCATCTGAGAAAACATGTAAAATAGAAAAGTTTAGCAGGAGAAAGGGAGGACAACGGACATACATATCCAAGGCGTAACACTTCTGCTTCCTTGTCATTATTCCAAAAAGAAATACCTGAAAATTAGAAGAAATGGTTGAAAAAGAAGTTCCAATGAAGAAAATTGCTAGTTATTGACAACTTAAAAATTATGTAAAACTAAAATACACTGATGGAGTAACTCATAACAAAGATATTAGTGTTTTACAAAAAGTTTGAAAAAAAAAACACAAATACAATATCTAGAAGACTCAACAATGAAACGATTGAAAGTCAGTCAAGGAATAAAAAAAAGATTGATACAGTAGTACATTTTACTTTTTAGGTAAAGCATTGCACATGGTGGAAAGGGAACTAACTTAGCAGGCATCTAGCACTCTAAAGAGACTAAAATAGGCAGAAAACAAAAATAATACTGACCTCTTGGCAATTGAAGGTAACCCTGACCTTCGACTCCACGCAATCTTCTAAATGGCAAAGAATCAGAGCCTGCATGAAGCAGTTAGGCTAACAGAGCATAACAAAAATAACCAAACACAAAAATCTAGGTCAAATATCCCCCTATAACAAGTCCCCTATTTGTTTCATTTAAACTCGTTAAAGAAGCAATGCAGAAATTAGAAAATCATTAATGTGCATCAGCTAAAAGCCTAAGCTTTTGAAGGGGTTGGTAGATGGCACGGTGTTAGAGATGCCTACAATCCTTGGCACTCCACCATTCTAATAAAAAATTTAACTTTGCGTAAGGTGGGTGCTGGCACACCTATTGTGGCTAATTATTGAGAACGAGGGTAGAAAATGAGAAGAAAAGTAGGATCCGATACCGTATGAGTCTTCCAATTTTCGTATGATGGCCAACTGAGAGAGAGCACCTGCAATGTAATTGGGGAAGAGAAGAGTGAAAAGTTGTGAGTGGTAATTCAAATATGATTATTGAGATGTGTGATGATTTAGGGCAGTGGGGGGAGAGAGAAGAAGAAAGAGCAAGAGAGTGAAGAAGAAGAAGAAGAAGAAGAAGAAATCGGAGAAGAGAGAAGAGATACCTATGATCATTCCGACGGTGACGAAAGTGAGAAGACCGAAGACGATCCTCATGGAGGGAGCCATGGACTTCAAAATCAACACAACAACAATCACAAACCGCTTTTAACGCCCAGTGCTTTTATACTCCCATTTTTTCTTTCTCTTACAACATTTCTGATCTATGTTTTCATCTTGTAAAATATGAAAAAGAAAATTACTTTTATATCCCTTCATGCTTTAATGTCTCCTAAACTCTCGATACATTTGATACCTGCAAAAGATACTACGACGTTTTAAGTCAGATTTCGGTATTCGATATTTTGTGTAATTAATGCGTGATGATGATGTATTTTTTTTCAAAACTTGTGACTATTTATATGATTATTGTGGATCCTTTATTATTTGATCGAATTAGGGTTTTAGACTATGATTAAGAGTGTATTATCTAATGCTTAATAAATGTTTGGTGTTGTTAATCATCTTCTATTGGACTTAATGAATCTGGTTATGTCGGTCGACACTTATGTAGTACAGACACAGACACGAAGATACGTATAATCTCTAAAATGTAGGACATAGGGACACAGATCTATATATTATGTAATTATGAATTATATAAATTGACAATAAATGTTTATGTGCATAAATATATTTCAGTTTGTTTTAGTAGAAAGATGTTTTTCATAGTTGGTTCAAAATGATTTGTTCCTTATTTTTATAATCATTATCAAAATTTATACCATAAATTTGAGTTTTTAGAAAATTAATGTGTTTTTTCCTTTTAAAATTGTGTTAGCGTGCTATAAATATCAAAACAACAAATAATTTTTGAATTTGACACTTCACATATACATATATCCTACAAGTATCAGTATTCTGTGTGTCCGACAGACAATGTTCAACTACTGGTAGATTTACAATTATTTTAAAATTGAAAAATTTGGTTAAAAAAAAGTAAAATTAGGGTAAGGTGAGTAAATTAATGATGATAAAATGTGTGTTCCTAATAATAATGTTGAAATGTGTAGAAAAGGGATTGACGGTGGAGAGTGAAGTTTGGGAAAATGTGAAAAGGGAGAAGATATAGAATGATGAAGTGGAGAAGGTGGAAACGGTTGGCTAAGAGAGAGGAGGGAAGAGTATTTTAAAATGCAGAATCCCAAAATGCCACGAAATTCCCGAGGGAGGGAGAGGAGAGGAACCAATGTCCTTCTCATCGTCACAGCACACACTAAACCTTTAACCAATCATAACCCAACCGTTTCAATTTTCCCCTAACCAACAATGCCCTCCTCCTCCTCTTTGCCGCCGGCTCTTCTCCTTCTCTTCTTCTCCTTCGCCTTCCTAGCCGCCGCCGCCGCCGCCGCCGATGAAGACCACTGCGATCACGTTGCGCAATTGGTAATTCCTCATCCTTACGTTTATCTCTTTCTTCAATTCTCTGTCTCATGTTTAATAACATTAATCAATGTGTTTGCAGGTTAAGATACAGAGCTGGATTGATGGGAAGGAAGATGAAGAGTACAATGGTATGACTGCAAAATTTAGCTCCGATTTGCCTGACAATGCTGATCCGACTACCAAAGTCCCCGCTGTTATTTCCGATCCTTTGGACTGCTGTTCCGCTTCCACCGTAAAGGTTTCTTTCTCGTTCCCCTTCCTTCGTATCATGCATCAACTGTTTTCCCCAACTTTGTTTGTTTTCTTACTTTCATGCTCGTATTTTGAAATCTGTTCATCGTATATCAGCTTCCTCAAGTAGTGTGCTTCTGCATTTCTCCATTTTGCAGATATCTGGATTAGCAGCTCTCTGCGCACGAGGCGTTTGTGACTTCACAACTAAAGCTACATTCGCGCAGTCCGGAGGTGCTGCTGCCGTGTTCATGATAAACGACGCTGATGGTATATTTTAGCTCTTCAAACAAACACGAAGTTTCTATTTTGTGTTTAATCTGAATAAAGGTGTATTAGACGTATATAAGAAGGTGTCATTTGTCAGCCTGGTAACGTCCCCACTCACTTGTCAGCTTGGTTGCTCGCATGCTTTTTCTTTAGGCTGAAACCTCTTCGTGCATGCTGTACAGTATACTCAAAATCTAAGCACGGGGTTTAATAAACAGTACGTAGCAAGGCTAAACCTGGGCTCACAAGCATAGTTTGAACTCTGATTGACAACTATTGTCACTTTCTTGGAACCTGGATAAAGATTGTATAGGAACAAATTCTAATGCTAAAGAGATTTTTTTTTCCAGGAAAGCTGTTATGAAATGATGAGTCTTGTACTTGAAATAGGCAAATAGCTCAATTTTATAAAATATTAAAACATGATACAATGTCACTAAACAACAAAGTGAAATATCATTGGACTAATTTTGGCACTTTAGATACATTAAATGGTAGTGCTTTGTATAAGTGGAATTATGTTACATGCTGAAATTGGACTCTTCATGGATATATAAAACATTAATAAGGCTTCACATTACACCTCCAGATTTTAGATTGATCATATTTTCCACTGACAATAGCCCAAAATTAAATCATGTAGTTTATCATACCAGTATGCATTGTTTTTCCTAATATTACTTGCCACTAGTTTTTGTTAAAGATTGGTTTCCATAATAAATTGTACATAAGAGGATGATCACTGATCATGGAAAAGGGCAATACATTAGCTCTAAAAAGAAATCCAATCTCATTGCTCATCCGAAGCCTGTAGATGAAACCATGATAACAAGCATTGTTGCATTATTGGTTTTTATTAAATCCGTAGAGGCTATTACATACAGAAAAAAGGATTCCACTAATTGTGTTAGCATTACAATTACAATTCACTAACTTAAACTTACCTTTACTGCACTTTTTTTTACTTTTTATGTTATTTTACGCTTTTAATATGAAATTTATCTGTTTATTTTATATCAGAACTCTTTGAGATGGACTGCTCCAAGGACAATCCCGTAAATATTTCAATTCCAGTTGTGGAGATAACAAAGTCAGTAGGAGACACTCTCAACAAACTTTTGACATCTAAAAGGAAAGGTCTGTCCTTCGATTTTTTAAACTTCTATTTGTAGTTTGTTTGTCCACTGGTGCTTTTGTGAAAGAGTTTTGTATTTACTTCTCTTTCATTTTGTCATGTAATAATAATATGATAGGGTACCAGAGATAAGCTATGAAGTTAAAATCTAACATTGGACACAGTAACTAGATAAGTTATTTTCTAGCACATATAATCCTAATAATAAGTACGTATTTAACGGATGTTGTCTTAGTTGTAAGTTGAAAGAAACAAAAATTTGTATCCCTTTTATAGGGCAAAAGAAATAGAAAAATAACCAATAATTAGCGTAGTTGAACGACTTAAATATAACAATATAATATTAAAAAATGTTAAAAAATATTTTAAAAAATAACATAATATTTATAAGGTTAGAAAGACTCTTGTATGATTTTAAGAAATTGAAATTTAACTTTAAATTAATTTTATAAAACCGATTTGAAAGCAGAGATTTGTATTAATTTATATATTATAATTTGTTTATACTTTTAAATATTGTGGAATTTCCAAAAAAATTGCAAAAAAAGAGAGATTTCCATGTAAGAAATATATTAAAAATAAGTTGTGATTAGAAGGGAAGTAAGCCGAAGTGAGTCAAGAGAAAATGTCATGCTCCTATTTCCTGATTTAGGATCCTATGATTTTTAGATCGTGATCAAGGAAAAGAAAAGGAAAAAATCACCGTTTGCATCAATTGCACTTGAGTACGATTTCATACTAAGTCATAGACTTTCTTTTTATGTTGCCTAGCACGTACTTCTGTGATGAATTAATTAATTAAACATTCAGTAAATGGTAAAATACCCAATTTTTAGCACTGCGAGAAGTTATTTCTATAGATATGTTCATTTATTCACATAAATGCATTAAATAAGTAAGATTAAAGAAAAATATCATTTCTTTATCAATCTCAAGTGCATTTCTTCTGCTTGATGCGAAGTTTGTTTCAAATGATTTACTGATGGTTGATTCGGAGTTGTTCATTTCAGTGGAGGTTGTGCCATATGCTCCAACGCGCCCAGTTGTAGACTACTCGGTTTCATTTTTGTGGTTGATGGCTGTTGCAACAGTTGCATGTGCTTCACTATGGGCGGATATAACTGCTCCTGATCAATTTGATGAACGCTATAATGAGTTGTCTCCCAAGGTTTTTCCATGCAACCCTATATTTACCTTAATGTCTATGATATATGCTCAAATGTGATCTTATGAACTTTTATCGTTGTTTAATGTAACTGAAGTAATCATAGTGATGCGAAGGTGTGCTTCCAGTGAGTAACAGATATTCAACAATGTTCGAATGGGACATTTGTAACCAGTAACCACAGACTGATCTTGGCTTCCGTGCTAACTTCTAATCTACGTTTACTTTTATCTTTGACTGCCTTCTGTATTGCTAGCCAGTGATCTTTCAATCAGTTAACTATTAAATGGAGCCATGGAGAATGGTTTCTTCCATTCATTTTGTTTACTTGTTACAATTTTAATACATCTTTATTAGTCTGTAACATAAAATTGTTTTTTTTATAGAGCGCTGTGTCTGAAGCAGGGAAAGACGAACCTGAGGAAATAGTTAACATAGATACAAAGGGTGCTGTCGTATTTGTCATTACGGCCTCTACTTTTCTTGTGCTACTGTTCTTCTTCATGTCGTCTTGGTTTATTTGGGTGCTGATTGTACTTTTCTGCATTGGTGGTATTGAGGTAAGGTAGCTCATTTTCGTGGATTTTACTCCTAATCTTCTAGCTAAAAAAATATCAAGTAATGATATAGAGATAACTTCATTTAAACATACAATCCAATCCTTCATATTATTTCATTATGGTGGGACCATGATATTTTAACGTCCAATAAATTTTACACCCACCTTACATTCACTGTTTTACTTTTCATGCTCTCTTTTCCTTTACAAATACAAAAGTTTATTTTTTTAATGACTTTATTACCCCTGATAGTAGGTTGCGATGTGGTCGATAAAGTGTCAAAACATTATAAACATTATTTCTGTAACCAAATGGTTGTTTTAGTTGTACAAGCCATACATCTGCATCCAGATAGGCTTTAGAAGCCCAACTACTCGTATCATTACCATACACAAACCAAAGAATGTAAGATAACCTAAAAATACGGTAGATCCTGGTAGAAAAGGGATGCCAACTTCCTCTGTCAGTTAAACTTCTGAACTACTTGACATAAATGTTGAACTCAATTATACAGAATTGCTTTAACTAACAAAGTTAGTGTTTAGACCAACTTTTTTAGTTTCTTTTTCTTAAGGGCTCATTTACAGGAAAGGATAAAATATGCCACTTTAATCAATTATGTGATACACTGTTGATTCACTTCTGTTGACTAAACTTATTTATCTCGTGCTTGTTTCTATGTTCTGGAGTCTGTTTCTCATTGTATATTTTTTGTCCTTAGGAGGATATTTTGTTTGCCCCCTAGTTGTATTTTATCTTTAATTCTGTCTAATAAAATTCACTTATTTTTTAAAAAATACATTAGACTGTACTTTCACTTCTCCATTAACTGGTATGTTGATCTATTAGAAAGTTGAAACTTGAAACTACAATACCTATAAACTGCTGACAAGCATTTGATCCTTTTTTTTCTTTCTTATTTGTTTGAAACTACTCGTTTCATTAATGGAAGTTTGCTTCCATATTCAGGGGATGCACAACTGTATTGTAACCCTCGCTTTAAGGTACAAAATATCTTCTCTCTTCTAGTAAAAAGGGAAATCAATGTTCTTTCTGCATGTTGTATATCTCTTCATTTTCTTAAGTTTTTTCTCAAATATATTGGCAGGAAACGTCGAGCTTGTGCTCAGAAGAATGTGAATTTACCTTTATTTGGAGAGGTTTCTATTTTCTCGCTGGTAGTGCTACTATTCAGCGTGGCATTTGCCGTTTTATGGGTTGTATTTCGGCACCAATCATTTTCTTGGTTTGGGCAAGATTTGCTTGTGAGTTCCAGTTTCTAGTACGTGGGCACAAGTCTTTCAATTGTCATTCTGTTTCCAGCTTTGTATCTGCCTAGTATTAATATGTTCATTTCTATAAAAAAAATCTGCTCACATTTAATTGCAGTCACTTATCTACATATATACATGTATGAATGCTCACATCAGAGCACATGTTCAGCCACAGAAATATGATGCATATATTTTTGCACTTAATCATTGTAGAGTGAATGTGTATTCTTGTTGAGACAAACCTGGTCTCTCTTTTGATTCCGTAGTGAGCTTTCTCAGGCATTGCACTAAAGAGTTGTTTGTTGTCTCAATAGTGGGTTTTGTCATTCATCGATGATAAGCTGTTTGTTTAAGCTTTTGTTGTCTGCAGTTTGCTTGACATATGGCTTTATTCTTAACAGGGCATCTGTTTGATGATAACAGTATTACAGATGGCTCGGTTGCCTAATATTAAGGTACCTTAATGACTTCCTTGTGTTTATATTATAACTGTTACTTCCTTTCTCGTTTTGTTCCAATATCTGTTGTCATCTCTCATTATTTATTTATGAATCTGATATCGTAGGTTGCAACGGTCCTTCTTTGTTGTGCATTTGTATACGACATTTTTTGGGTATTCATATCTCCAGTGATATTCCAAAAGAGTGTCATGATTACAGTAAGTCTTTGTTCATACTGGTATGGTTGGGGCTATTTTTTTTAGTTAATGTACAATGACACTAGTGCTGGATAAAAAAATAATCATTTGGACATTGACAAAAGAATAATCTTCTTGATTGAGAAAATCCTGTTAATATAGAGAAAAATAAAAGTGTTTTACCGCAACAAAAGAATCCTAATAATTTAAATTAAAAAAATCTCTTAATATTAATAAAATAAATCTAATTAATGAAAAGTAGTTATTTTATTGGTGTGAGATGACATCCTACCCAAAATCATGAAGAGAATTTAAAAAAGAAGACACATGGATTTGAGAAACTAAGGAATTTCAAATTCTTTCTTTCTAATTGAAATTTAAAATTTTCTAATTTTAAATAATCTAATTATTCATAAAATTTTAGAATTTTAATTTATATTTAAATTCATTATTTTAATTTCTAAAAACTAAAGACTACTTTTATTGAGTGCAATCAAATAGGGGCCCTTCGATTCTCACCTCACTGCTGAAATGAAATTCTTACATTTATTATTAAAGAATGTAGCCTGTGTTCTTTGCAGTGAAAAGGTGTCCTACAGTGATGAGTTTTATTTTGTAGGTTGCTCGAGGTGACAAGGCTGGTGGTGAAGCAATTCCTATGCTTTTGAGATTTCCTCGCTTGGCTGATCCTTGGGGTGGCTATGATATGATTGGATTTGGAGATATTCTCTTTCCTGGTTTGCTTGTTTCCTTTTCTCGTAGGTATTGAATTCCTTATTTAGTCAAAAACTTTAACAAGTGAAGATTTATAAACTTCTTTTCCATACCGACCTTACTTTTTAATGTACATTATACAAGAAGCCTTGTTTTCAACGTATGTTATGTATGGCTTTGGATTGTCTCAGATTCGACAAAGATCTTAAGAAGGGGGTCGTGAGCGGATATTTTCTTTGGTTGATGATTGGCTATGGCTTCGGTAAGTTAGTAGGTAATATGTTTGTGTTGAATGATTCTTCATAACTGTTGCTTAGTTGATTTTCCTGGTATCATAGGAAGTGTGATTAAAAATTTCTCCTCCACATCACATGAGTTAGCTTAACATTTCCCATGTTGATTGGTCATTTTATTTAAACATTTATTTTAGATTTAGATTCAAAGGTATTAAAGTATAGAGTATGTTTGGTGTGTTCAGGGCTGTTCTTCACATATCTGGGGCTATACATGATGAACGGTCATGGACAACCTGCACTCCTCTACCTTGTTCCGTGCACACTAGGTAAGTAATTTTGTGGTTCTCATGATTTAGGTAGCTTTTGTGATGCCAAATTGTTTATATATATGAACAGGAGTGATTCTTGTATTGGGAAGCAAAAGAGGTGAGCTAAAGACCCTTTGGAATTATGAACCAGAGTCGTCTTCCTCCTCGTCCTCGCCCTCCTCCAAACCCCCTCCCCAAGTTTAGAACACACTCCATTGTAGCAACTGGGAACTGCTCACTGATTCATACACACACACACTCACTCTCTCTTGTATGCAGATGCAGTTGGGTTGGGTTAGGAGAGGTTCCAGGTGCACACACACTTCATTCCTTCCTCCATCTCTTCCATAACTATAACTATCTATTCTATTTTTTTATTCTTCCTTCTTTCTGCTCTTGCAAAATCATTCTACATTCTAGATACTCTGTGGCTTTACACTATACTGTTATTAATTAATTTTTTTTTAATCAAATATACTCTTATATTAAAATATAGACACTACAAACTATTTTTAAAAAGTGTATTTCGCCTATTTAATGTGTACATATTTGAAATACAACAAATATTATCGATGAGAACTTACGTAATTCGGCATCAATGTTAATCATATTAATATTAAAAAATATTATATTTTTGTGTGCATAAGTTGAGAGAGAAGATACATATAAGAAAGATGAATAAATTAAAAGGTGTGATGAATACAATGATAAAGTTTTAGGAATAAAAGTTAACTTACCTTTGAATAAGATTTATTAATACTATTGGATTACAAATGGTAAGAATTAGCTAAATACAACATTTTTCCTTAAATATAAACGATAAGTTTGTGATTATCTATAAAAATAATAATTTTAATTGTATAGGAATCCATGGTAAAAACAAATAAAAGTCGTGTCATTTTCTTTAATAAATTGAAATGTTTCTTGAATATATTAAAAATAATTAAAAACTCAACCGAAATTAGATATTGAAAAATATAGTAGAATTAGACTTGTTTTTAAAAATTAGATTTATTACTTTTTATGTAATATACTGTAAATGCAGTATATATTTTGATGACTAGCAAAAATTAAATGTAAAATATTCTGGGAGTAAGTACATATATATTAATTTTGGTTTATAAATAATTATGAAAAAATAATAATTCCATATTTATATTGAGATATTTTTTTAACCTGCAATTCCTGTCTGATTAGTTGAACAAAAAATTTCTGATGTTATATTAAAAATAGCCTAATTTAATCTCATAAAATTTACATACATTTATATATTATAATATGTTGTAATTTCGAGTGATATTTCCAACACGTTTAATTAATTAAATGATATTTAATTAAAGATTAAATGTGTGATTTAGTTAAGAAATGATAAAAGAAGAAAGTGATTTATTTATTAGAGGTAATGGTAAAGTTTTAGAAAAGGAAGAGAAGAAGGAGCTAACAGGGTGGAGTCTTGTCAAGTTTGCACTTGGCAGGGAGCTGAAGAGCGAGATCAGGATCGATTCCCAAGGAAGGCAAGAGAGGCGAATTCTTGTAAGTGCAGAGGCAGTCCATGTCTACTTTCCTAACCACCGAACAGCACTCATCCGAAGGTTCCGACGGCGATGGAGGCGTCACCGCCGGTTTGCACGTCATCAGATCCGTCAGCGACACACCGCACACATCCAGGGCGTCAGTGGCAGCCCCCATGAGCAGCACCTCCGTGACCAGGAGCGCCGCCACCACTATCGCATTCATCCTCATTATCATCTTCTTCTTCTGCGGATGGCTCTCCCCTTCCTACTCCCTGGTATTTATAGCAACAAGTTGATAATTGTGAATGAATCCATTGTTATGAAAATGAAACGGCTTCTCATCTTTAACTCACAAACTATCTTTTTCTCAGCATTATTTGCTGGAATTTAATGAATGCCTTTGGAATGTTGCTGACAAGCTTCTTTCATAACACCCTAACATTATAAAACTTTCAAATTTCCTTACACAGTTAAAATATAAAATCATTGTATAAATTTTTTGCATGGGCTCTAATTGGTGGGATTGGATGCACCTCAAACTATATATATTTTTATTCTAACACTTCTTTTAAGTATACAATAATTAAGTTATTGTAAATCAAAATAATGCATAAATATGATTATAGTGGAGATTTTATACTTACATTGCAACCATTTCAAGCATGGAGAGGAAAAAATGGTTAGAGGAAGTAAATGGAGATTGGTGGATGCGACAAGGTGGAGTAAAAACCATTTTGTAGAATAATTAATTTATCATTGTTATTATTGTTTTATATATTCTGTGGAGTCTAAGTTTAATTTATTAATAGTGATAATACGTTAACATCACAAATAGTAATCAACATACACTTCATAAATTAATAAAATAATATTTTAATAATATTTAATTTATTTTTAAATTTTAAATATTATTATATTATTGTAATGTGTTGTGAGATATGGTCTAAAAAAATCTTTTCCTTCATCAATACAATACAAGCCTTTTCTCATAGATTTTAAAAATGTCATGTTCTTGAAGTTGATTTTGGTTGTAAAAATATGATTTTAGAATCTAAGTGTTCTAAAGCACTAGAAGTTCGTTAAAATGGTGTTTGATTTTTTATGAATAGTTATGATAACCGACAAAAAGTTGAAAAAACAAATGTGTACGACAGAAAACAAAACATGTTGTTGACTAGTTTTTTTGAAGTATGGTTTGCATGACATTGTTGTGTTTTTTTTATTGTTCTTGTAACTTTACAAGATATCTTTATATGACGAATGTTAAACTTCGGATGAACGTACAATGTTTAATGTTAAATTATTTTTATTTATTTATTTTAATTCTCAAAAGACATATTTCATTCAACCAGTGTAATACGTCTAGTCAAATTGATTTTTTAAATTTTTATTTATTATGAAAATAATATATTATATCGGTAGATCCTTATAATCAATATAATATATGTCAAATTTTTAATTAATTAACTAACTTAATGATTTATTGCACTAATACCACTAATTCTTTTATGAAAAAAAAAAAACTTTCAAATAGAGATCATTCATTAATCACATCCTTATGTTGGATGTTATGAAAGAAGGGAAAAATCTTAACTAGGTTTTTTATCTTAACTAGAATCTTAGTGGATGTTTGTAAAGTAATGAAGAAGTTAGAAAACTATTTTTATATGATTTTCATGTACAAGTATGAGTTCAATGTCTCATAACTTTTTAAGACTATATAAAGGTTTAGGTTTTGGTGTGACAAAAATGTTTTATATATAAAGTCTCATATTAAGGCTATAATAACATAACAATGTTTAAGAAAAAATATGAAGACAAAACAACACAAGTTAAATAGTCTAATTAGTCTTAATACTATTAAAATATATAATTAGTCTTAATACAATGTCATCATCTCTTACTGAAATTTTCAACATATTGTTTGTTAAACATGATTTATAATCAATAATCAGAATTCTCCATATTGACTCCAAATCATGAAAAAGTTTTCAACATCATCTTCCTTTGTCCACGAATGATAATTAATCCATCTCAAGTACTTTTTGAATCTTAATCTTAGTGAAGACTTTGTAGACACATGCGAGATTCTTATTGTCTTCTTTATTTTGACCTCTCTAAACTAAAAAATATTCTCATGAAGTACTTTGTTTGATTATAGTGTAAATGTTGTTTATAATGACTGGAAAAATAGTTTTTAAAACAAGATAGTTTTGTACGTAGAAGCTGCTTTCATATAACAATAGAGGTGACAATGTGGGCTTACCTATCCCGCACTTGGCTTGCACCGCATAGAATATGCAGATTGATTTTTTTAACTCGGCCTGCATAAGGGTTGACTCGCGGGCAGCCTGTATAAGATTTTTCTTTTTAAATATTTTTATTTATTTAGATGTAATAGGTAAATGGTCTCATAATATTATTTCTTATAATATTTTGTTATTAATAAAATTTATAAATTGATTTATAAATTATTATCTAATTATTTACCAAACTTTTTAATTATTCACTTTTTAATTAGATATAATTTAAAAAATAATTTATAAATTTTATTAATAATAAAAACTATTTTAAATACGAATAATTTTTTATTTTTAAAATAATACATATATTTTTTTGAGTCTCTAAAATTATGTTTTGTTTAGTAATATTTTTACCGTGTTCTATTCTAACTCAAATTACTCGAGAAATACATAAACAATATAAACACTTATGATCATGAAAGTTAGACAATTTTTAGCCCGTCATTATTTTCTTTATTTTCCTCATGGGACTTGCTTTCTCTGTGCAATCATTATCTTAAGAAACAAATTACAAAATTAAATAACTAAAATTATTTATAATAACTAAATTTAAATATAGTAAAGAAACAATTTATGAATTAAAAAGTAAAAGTATCTTTTACGGACAGTTGGCGCGTTGATTGTGGATGTGAAAAGAAAGAGAGTAAATTACATCAATAACCTAATACATTTTTCAAGATAAGTCGAATATTCGTTTATTTAAAAATTCCATATAAATCCTCCTCTTATTTTAAAATTATTTCACACGCACGTACTATTCTAAATTAAAAAAACATTGTACTTAAGTTTAATGAAAAATAAAATAATATTATACTTAAGTTTAATGAAAAATAAAATAATGTTATACTTAAGTTTAATGAAAAATAAAATATGCGAAGTGTGTGTGAAAGTGTAATTTTGAAACCTTAATAAAAAACCCTAACAGATATATATGTTTCATTTGCGGTGGTAAACCCTAGTGTGAGTGTGTAGCAGAAGGAGCATCGCATTGGGGAAGAAGACTCAGAGCAGAAGCGAAACGAAGCGAAGGGAAGAAGATGGATCTGGCTGTGATTCTGCAGGCTGCTCTGAGTCCGAATCCCGATGAACGGAAGGGCGCCGAGCAGCGGTTGGATGAGATGCAGTACGTTCCGCAGCATCCGGTCAGCCTCTTCCAAATCATCGTCGACACCAACCGCGACATGGCGGTCCGACAAGTCGCCGCCATCCATTTCAAGAACTTCGTCGCCAAGAATTGGTCTCCCGATCACCACGCTAAAATCTCCGTTTCACCGGACGATAAGCTTCTCCTCCGGAATCACATCCTCCTCTTTCTTCCTCAGCTTCCTCCTCTCCTCAGGTACAGTGTTCTATACTATGCTGCGCCTGCTACTCTTTTCACTTCCTGCTACTATACTGCTCCTGATTCTATTCCACCGCAGGGTGCAGCTCGGTGAGTGTCTCAAAACCGTTATCCATTCGGATTATCCGGAGCAGTTTCCTCATCTTCTCGACTGGATCAAGCAGAACTTGCAGGATCAACAGCAAGTCCACGCCGCTTTGTTTGTGCTGCGGATTCTTTCTAGAAAATACGAGTGAGTCACTCTTTTTCTTCTTAATGCCGCGTGGAAAACGCCCAACCGTCACTAATAGGAATACCTTCACTCTCCCTCTGCAGGTTCAAGTCAGATGAAGAGAGGATGCCCGTTTATGGCGTTGTCCAGCAGACCTTTCCTCTGCTCCTCACTATATTTAACGCCTTCGTCCAAATTCCCAATCCCTCAATCGAAGTTGCGGATTTGATCAAGCTTATCTGTAAAATTTTCTGGTCCTCCATCTACGTACGTTCTCTCTCTCTCTCTCTCTCTTTCTCTTTAAACTACGGGAAAAAGAACGATAGAATCTATTCCTTTTTCAGCTTTGAGATAAAGTTATCACTTTCTGTTGCCTTTTTTTTATGCTTTTCTCCTCCTGACTGTTCGTAATTGACGAATGCAATTCCGTGTGCATCGTTTTAACTTGTTCAGTTGGAGGTTCCGAAGCTTTTGTTTGATCAAAATGTATTCAATGCTTGGATGGTGCTGTTTTTAAACGTGTTAGAGAGCCCTGTTCCATTGGAGGGCCAGCCTGCCGATCCCGAGCTTCGCAAGTCATGGGGTTGGTGGAAGGTAAAAAAATGGACAGTTCACATTCTAAATAGGCTCTATACTCGGTATGTTTGAGATTGTGAATTGATTTGGTTGACAATTATGAGCTTTCCTGTCCAGTGATTAATTTTCTTTTTGTACTCGTGTTTAAATGACCTTGTTATAGATTTGGTGACTTGAAGCTGCAAAACATGGAAAACAAAGCCTTTGCCCAAATGTTTCAGAAGCACTATGCTTGGAAGATATTGGACTGCTACTTAAATCTACTGAATGCCATTCGAGTTGGTGGCTATTTACCAGACAGAGTTATCAACCTGGTTCTTCAGTATCTAAGCAACAGGTGCTCATCAATTATTTTATGCTCATTTATTTATGTATAGGTCTGATCTTTTTCTTATTTATGAAGGGATATCCATATTCAGGTAAGACATTTTTGTGCACTAAGCTTGCATGTTTAGTTTATGAATTGCTACATGTTGTCATTAATTAGTAATCTCAACTCAACTTAGTTGATAAAGTCTTTTTGTTATTGATTGGGATATTTGAGCTTAGCTTCATAACTACTACTTTTGTCCGTTTACTCTTTCATCGAAGTTAAAGAAAGTTGGCCCATGTTGTTAGTAACATTAAATTTGCTGACAATTTGTGTTAGTTTTCCAACATAACCCTTGAAATTAGCGCCACTCATAATTTCTCTCTATGCTAACCAACTTTTTTTGCCTAATTAATTAGTTAATGTTTGCTAGTCGTCTTTACCAATCCTCGCATGAGACCAGCCCAATTGTCCAATGCTTGATCTCCCTAGATATAAACCTCTGGCGTTTGGGTGAAATTATTAAACCAAAATAGTATTAACTACTAATGCTAGTAAACCTAAGTAATAGTGATCTTGAGATGTTATGAAATATACATTCATCCCAAAATCAAATACTGGGATAGTTTGGTCTTTTGAACCTTGTAGCTTCTTGAAGTTCATGTATCCAGACCCATACCGATTAGTCCTTGAGACCCATACTGAATAGTCCTTTACATATTTGTTGGGGAAGGAAGGGGTGAATGGGTTGCTCTGTGTCCATTGATCATCTCATCCCTCCTTTCTAAGGTCTTCACTTTGCACATATTTAGAATATTAGTATCTCTGTTGAATGCTGTTATTTTACCATTGCTGACTTTTCAGGATATTAATGATCATGGACTTAATTTTTTCTCTTAATTTCTTTTAATATATGCAGTATTTCGAAGAATAGCATGTATTCTGCACTGCAGCCTCGGCTTGATGTTCTTCTTTTTGAAATAGTTTTCCCTCTTCTGTGCTTTAATGATAATGATCAAAAGCTTTGGGATGAAGATCCGCATGAATATGTAAGAAAAGGCTACGGTAAGTCTTATTGAAGTGTATACATAGACATGAAATTTCAAGGAACTCATTGGCACATGCTTATTGCTTCTAATTCTTAATTACAGACATTATTGAAGACTTGTATAGTCCCAAAACTGCTTCCATGGATTTTGTGAGTGAGTTGATTCGAAAACGTGGGAAAGATAATCTTCACAAGTTTATACAATTCATAGTTGAAATTTTTAAAAGGTAAATAATATATTGCTTTCTGATAAATTAGATGATTTATATAGTGTTGTAATTGGGTTTTCACTTTATTAGGTATGATGAAGCATCTGCAGAATACAAACCCTATAGACAGAAAGATGGTGCACTTCTTGCTATTGGAGCACTTTGTGAAAGATTGAAGCACACCGAGCCGTACAAATCAGAACTTGAGCATATGTTGGTTCAACATGTCTTTCCCGAGTTTAGCAGTCCAGTTGGCCACCTTAGGGCCAAGGTACCATCTTCTATATATAGTTTATGATTGCATCTTTTTTGCATGCAGGTCATTTTCACTCTTTGCCTTTTATCCTTCTTTTGGGCATAAAGCAGAATGTTTTTAAGAAAAGGCTAAGTTTGCATTGCACTATATGGAATGCCATACTAAAAGCAGCCCTAGTTTGATGTACAATTGCCCATCTTTAACAATTTTTGGAGGAAAAATTTGCATAAATAAGAGATTACACATCTTTATGAGCATAGTTATTATCTATGGCATGGTTAGCGTAAAACACTCTTCACTTGGTTTCACTTGGCAGAGAAGAAGGTCGAGAGTAGACTTCTAATCCAAGAACGTTAAAAAGGGAAATTGAAAATCTTTTCAGTGTTTTATGTCGTAGAAAAAACAGAAAGTATTGTGTTTTTAAATTTTATTATAAATGTATTGTTTGAGAATAAGATAATGTGTATACAACTTTTATTGGCTGCAAAGTAAATGTATACTAAGAAAATATCCTCTTGTTATTTTCCTCACAATCCTCCCACCTGTTTGGGTTTTGAGCCTCTATTTAAGAAATAATCTTGTTTTCTTCATTTCTCTATCATTTTAATAGGCAGTGAATGCTGCCATCTTCTCTAAATAGCTTATATATAACCAAACAAAACATTTACGTCACAGTTTAATATTTATGTTAGTCGGTGAAAATTAATTAAAACTTGAACCAGACATTACTTATGAAATTTTCGATTTATATTCTTGATATTTTGGCTATCCATTGACTTTCTTGTGAAAAATAGGCAGCATGGGTTGCAGGACAATATGCCCAGATTAGCTTCTCAGACCAGAACAATTTTCGGAAGGCATTGCAGTGTGTTGTATGTGGAATGCGTGATCCTGAACTTCCTGCTCGCATTGATTCTGTTTTTGCTTTGCGTTCTTTTGTTGAGGCTTGCAAAGGTGGGTTTATAGTCTTTGGTTCTATTTTGATTTTAATAAATCTTTCTAA
>Ga0123342_1000669_pt1 | contig 55348 bp, 50 predicted proteins | sample Turbeawhitnodule_FD_89960 | JGI IMG/M metagenome (GOLD analysis project Ga0123342, IMG submission 89960) | Root nodule microbial communities of legume samples collected from Mexico - Turtle bean Mexico white nodule | ecosystem: Host-associated > Plants > Roots > Nodule | place: Mexico: Nepantla...
AATGAAATTCTTTGCAAGAAACCAGATTAGGAATTTAGTTAGCCAAGAAACAAAGCTCAATACAGTAAAGCACCAGAAAAACAATCGGATGTTTATACCAGTAAAAATAACAACAACTGAATTTAAAAAGTTTAAGGAAGAAAGAGATGCACAAACAATTTATACTGTTTCGCTCTTAAACCAAGAGCTACATCCAGTTTCCCAGAAACCACTGGGGAATCCACTAAGTAATCAAAACCAGGTTACATACGCACACCACCAAAGAAGTGACCTTGATTCCCTCAAGAAACACACTTCCTTTGGCTCAGCACACACACACCAAGAATGTTGATCTTGACAACCTCAAGAGCACACAACCCTTCGTGGCTTTACAACACCAGAATGTACAAAGTATTCAGAACGAATTACACTTGTTACAGAATGAACTGAAATCAATACAGATGTAATCCTATTATACTCTTGATAAACCAAAGCTCAAAGGTTAAAACTCAAATATTTGAAAAGCACTTTGTGAAAAACTCAAATATGTTTTTCTATCTTGTTGTTTGTTATAAAACTTAAACAAACTATTTATAGCATTCAAGGAATGGTCAAAACATTTAAACATGAGCGTATTCAGTTATAAAATCATTTAAAGCTCACTTAACTAACAAAACAAATTCTGTTAGGACTTTCAAACAAACAATCGATTGAAAGTGTGAATCAATCGGTTGTTTTGGTTTGACAGCAAGTCAACCAACCAAAACAGTTTTCAAACTTTTCAAAAACACCTAAGTATAAAACAATCGGTTGTTTCGACAAAACAACAGGTTGTTTTTCACTTAGTTTGAAAAACACTTTAAACTTAAAAGATTTGAAAACAGTTAAGCTTTAGATTGAACAAAGAGTGGATTACAAAGATAAACTACCCCAAATCCTACTCTAAAACACAACAGCAACTTCAAGCAACTTTAGCCTTCCATCAAACGCTAGGATTTGGATTCTTCAAAGCTTTGATCACACTTGATTCAACAGGAATACCATAGCTATAGCAGCTTTTTCGATAGCTTGATATCGAACCTCTGGTCCTTGTAGCACCTTGCTTACGAAAAAGACTTCTCTTGTTCCTGCAAGATAAACGAGTTGATGGCTCGATCTGTTATTGAAAAGTATACATGAAAAGGGATTCTTGGGGTCGGTTTGGTGAGAACTGGAGGACTAGCCAGGTATTCCTTTAACTTGACGAAAGCCCTTTCGCATTCATCAGTCCATGCGAAATGGTTATTTTTCTTAAGACATTGAAAATAAGGATACCCCTTTTCTCCATCGACTGATAAAAAACAAGATAGGGCGGCCATGCGTCCGATAAGTTGTTTCACTTCTTTCACATTAGTTGGACTTCACATTTCTACAATCGATGTACATTTATTGGGTTCGCCTCTATACCTCTCTCAGTTAGCAGGAAACCAAGAAATTTCCTTGCTTCTACTTCGAACACGCATTATCAGGATTAAGCTTTAGAATATACCTTGCTATAGGGGCAAATAGATCCTCTAGGTTGGTAACATCCTAGTCTTCCCTTACTGAGGTGACGACCATGTCACCCCAATGTTTTTCAGGCCAAAAGGCATGACCTTGTAGAAGTAACTGGCGACCTCGATCATGAAAGTCGTCTTAATCTTGTCTTTCGGGTGCATACGAATCTGGTTGTACCCTGAAAATGCATCTAGAAAACTCAACAAACGACAACATGAGGCGTTGTCTACCAAGGAGTCTATATTTGGTAAAGGGTAAGAGAACGTAGGACAAACCTTATTTAAATCGGTGAAGTCGACACACATAATCAAGTTTCCATTTGGTTTTTATTCCATTACCACATTTGTCAACCACTCAGGGTATTGGATTTCCCTTATGTGGCCAACAACAAGGAGTTTTCGAGTTTCTTCTCGGATGGAAAGATGTTTTTCTTCATTGAATTTTCTTCATCTCTGAGCCATGGGTTTAACCTTTTCATTCATGGTAAGCCAGTGGCATAAAGAATCTGGGTCTATTCCAGGCATATCTCTGGACGACCATGTGAAAACACTCATATTCTCCGAGATGACACCGACTATTTTATCTAATAATCCCCTGCAAAGTGAGGCACTGAGCTAGAATTTCTTACCATTTATCTCTCTCTCCCGAACCTCTCCGACGGGCCCAAATCACCTCTCGTCGATGATGTCAGCCTCTACTATCCATCTTGGCTCTCCTGGTTGGATAGTAACTATGTAAGTTCCCCTGCGATTTTTCAAACTACTCTCGTAACACTTTCGTGTCTTCCTCTGGTCGATTTTTATTGTAATTACCCCTTCTTCGAACGAGGTCAACTTCATCTTCCCTATATTACTACTAGATCATTTTCATGGGGAAACACATCTTACAGGTCATAATTTGTGAAACAAAGGGAAGACTCGATGGAACGGTCAGATCTCCTTGTATCTAGGAACATCACTACTCAGGCATACCGTTTTCGTTTAGAGGTTGAGCTTCCACCTCCATAGAATCCTCCTGTTATGGTGTTCAACGCCCCAAGGATTGGAGTTTCATGTGTTTGCTTTAGGGATGTTGATACAAACCCACAGATAACTAAAGACACAACAAGCAATTTCCAAAAGGGTCAGTCATCTCAAGTTACAAAGCCGGGCCCCACCAAACCTCAAGACAACATCAACAAAAGAAGAAGCTATAAACCAGAGCACCTAAAGTTCTTTCTGCCAGTCTTCTTAAATGGTTAGAATATTTTGTAAATAAGTTAGGCTCACATGAGGGGTCCAAATAGTAGAGTAAGAAAGAGTATGTCTATATAGCATAAATAGGAGGTGAAAATATAAGAATGGACCCATGAGAAGTCCATTAGGGTTGGAAAGCTTACCTTAGGTTCTGGAATGTGTAGGAAGGGGTGGCTTTGACCTAAAGTCCAACCCTAGGCCGCCCCCTTTCATAAACCATCCTACCCCTTTCCCTTCTTGTTCTCCAAAGCTTTTCATTCTATAAATAGAAGGCCTCCCCTTTGTAAACACAAGTTGAAATTATGGCAAAGAAATTCTGCAAAATTTTTGTGTGAGTAGTGAGCGAGTGTTCTCCTCCAAATTTGGTCTTATCTTGTGAGATGTGAAGCTCTCAAGTGGCGGCCTCCTTTCACTCATCTTGGTGATTCCATCCCATCAAGTGGCGTGATTCATCCTTGCTTCACCATCCCTAAGTTCTTCTTTTATCATCTCTTCCATTTATCCATTTCCATTCCATTATATCATAAACATGTTCTTAGTTTTGTCTCTTTAAATTCCATTCGATCCATTTTTGTGTGCTTATGTTGCTTGTTCAATTCCGCACCATATCTTGTCATCATAATCTCCTTATAATTGTATTTTCCTTTTGTCTTTGTGAAATGAACCTTCACATCTACTTAACCACTTGGTTAGGTTAATGTCCAATGAGGATTTTCCTTAGGTTTTCACTCATTAATTGCCTTAAAAATCTCTATCATAAAACTAAAGTGTCACTTAAATGAACAATCCTAAAATCAACTCACATCATGTTCACAGCTCGACGACTCCTTCATTACTTCCAAAGTTTGACTATAGTTGTAATGATCGACCTACCCATTTGTAAGGTTCTACAAATGCCTGACATTGCAGGTCAGATGGTTTGTTGGATGGTTGAGTTGTCTGAATTTGACATACAGTATGAACCGCGAGGACTAATTAAAGGTCTGGTATACACAAACTTCATGGTAGAACTTTCACCCAAGGACTTCAAGCCTAACCCTAATGACGTCCAATGGGTCCTTTCAGTTGATGGGTCCTCCAAGCTACAAGGAAGTGGAATTGGAGTCATTCTAGAAGGACCAAATGGGCTTTTAATCGAACATGCTCTTAGGTTCTCATTTAAGGCGAGCAACAACAAGTTGAGTACGAGGACTGGATAGCAGGAGTACTGTTAGCAAAGGAGTTGGGAGCTCAACACTTACTGGTGAAAAGTGACTCACTACTCATAACCGGACATGTCACCGAAGAATATCAGGTCAAAGACCCACAACTAGCCCCACACCTTAGGTATGTGAAGATCCTAAGAGCGGCTTTCTCTACATTTGACCTTATTCATGTCCCCAGAAACAAAATTCTCAAGTGAACCTGTTGTCTAAGTGCGCTAGCTCGGGAAAGGGAGGTTGGCAAAGGTTGGTAATCCAGGAGACCTTGAAATCACCCAGGACAACCGCAAAAAGGTTGTTTGAGGTTGTCCACTTAGAAGTCTTGCAGATCAACTCAGAAAAAGGGAGAAGGCATCGATCGATAATCCAAGAAACCTTGAAAGCCCCAAGAATAATCATTCATGAACTTCCCGAAGATGAGAATTATGAGGTTATGCAGATCAGTACCATAGATACCTGGTTAACACCTTATAGACAATATCTCGCTAATGGAGTACTTTCCTCTGAGCCCGCGGTGGCCAAAATTATCAAGAGGAGCACAGGTCAGTATACCCTGATAGATGGACGCCTATTTCATTAAGGTTACACTCATCCACTCCTCACCTTTGTAAGTGGAGACCAATGCACCCAGATAATGTCTGAACTTCACGAGGGTATTTGTGGCGGTCACATCGGCAAACGAGCTCTCTCGTTAAAAATCATCCGAGCAGGGTACTACTAGACGACGATGAAGGAGGAATGCGGGAAACATGTCCAGCATTGTGAACAATGTCAGAAGCACGCAGCCTGGTGCCATGCATCGACTGAGGAGTTGGGATTGATTTGCAGCCCGCCCTTCCATACTTGGGGAATAGACATTTTTGGCCCTTTCCCTTTAGCTTTATGCCAGATGAAATACCTCATCGTCGCCATCGAATATTTTACTAAGTGGATTGAAGCTGAACCAGTTGCACAAATAACTACCCACAAAGTCAAGCATTTTGTATGGAAGAACATTGTATGTCGTTTTGGAATTTCGAGGCACCTAGTATCCGACAATGGAACCTAGTTTGCCAGCCGACAATTGGGAAAGTTGTGCATGAAGCTTGGGATAAAGCAGGTTTTTACCTCGGTTGAACACCCACAAATGAATGGGCAGGCCGAGTCGTCCAGCAGGGTCTTATTGAGAGGTCTGTAAAGGAGACTAGAAAACGCGAAAGGAAATTGGTCAGAAGAATTTCCAAGAATTTTGTGGTCCTATCATACCACCCCACAATCAACAACAAAAGAAATGTTATCCAATCCAGTATATGGGTCGAATGCCATGATACCAGTGGAATTGCAAGAAAATTATCCTTGATTCCAAAGTTTCGTTACTGAAGAATCCAACGAAGGAAGAAAAAATAACTTAGATTTGCTGGAAGAGGCACGTGTTCATGCCTGTATAAACTCGGAAGCCTTGAAAAGAGGGGTGGAATTGAGGCACAAGACCAAAACAAAAATTCGATAGTTCAAGGTCATTGACTTGGTCATGAGGAAGGCCCACCCTATCAGATCGAGAACAAGTTGTCTCCAAAAGGGACCGACCCATTTCACGTGGCCAAGGTACTTGGAAACGTCACTTATAATTTCAAAACTTTGGGTGGAGGAGGCATCCCACGAACATGGAATGCAGCAAATCTCAAATTTTATTTCAGTTAAGATGCCTATATTTGCATTTCTTTCCTTTGAACATTATATTTTCGTTTTGGGGTGACACTCTTTTTCCCTAAAGGGGTTTTTTTTAATGAGGTCACCCAGTAATAAATTTGTTCTTTGGAAATATGTGTGAGATAAGATGGCTTGAATTAAATAGCATAATCACCCAAGATGGCACACGGTAAGATGACGTAACTCGTGGAAAATAGGGTTACCCGAGCATGGGCACCACTCTGTGAGATAATTTGATTTGAACAGGTAAATATGTCTGAGATGGCACACAGTAAGACGACCTAACTCGAGGTAAACATGGTTACCTAAGTATAGGCGCCCTCTGAGACAAGTTAACTCGAAATATAGGTAGCAATCCGAGGTGGTACATGGTAAGACGACCTGACTCAGAATACATGTAATTACCTGAGTATAGGCGCCTTGTGAAATGAGTTGACTTGGAATAGGTGTAGTTATCCGAACCAGCACATGGTAAGACGACCTAGCTCTGAGCAGATGCAACTATCCAAATAGGCATCCTGTGAGGTGAGTTAACTTGGAGTAGATGTGGTAATCGCGCGATAAGACTACCCAGATCAGGGGCAAATATTGTCAAAGGTCATTATCTGGTCAAGACCGAGCTCGGATCAGTCCAGTAAAATTTATGACGTCATACCTCTCGATGACTCGAGAAATAAAATGTGTTGAAAATATCGAAGAATAGGTTGAGTCGAAGTGGTATATAGCTCGGCCAACTCGAAAGGTATCGGTTTTTAAAAAGGTTAGCCTTTTCGTTAAGAGTTGATATCATTTATACTTTTCGTACCACCCAAGTTAGCAAAGTCATGTTACGTTAATCATGTTATGTTTAAGGTATAAAAGGTAAGTTAGTTCGATTGGCAAAACATTTGTGCATACATTCATAATGCTATAAGTAAAGCCTTTTGATCCCAAAATAATAACTATCTTAGGATTATCTAAAGTTTCGAGATGCTGAATAAATATCGACAAAGCATCCAAGCGTTAAATAAGTTCAACAGTTAAAGGTAAATAGAAAATTCAGCCCATAAAAGTTTAAATTAGGAATCCCCCACTAGCTTTCCATCAACCACGTTTTTGCCCATGTCTAGTTCTGAGAAGTCTTTGGTAGGGTGGACAATAGTTGCTTGCTCCAAAGTAGCTTCAAATCCAACGAGGTAGGATTGGGTGGCATCCTCCTTAAAGGAGTCAGTGGACCTAGAAAATTCTTCTTCTTTGCGATTCATCTCTTTCTTCAAGTCTTAAATGTCATTTGAGAGTTTACTCTTCTCTTCGGCCAAGCCTAGTCCCTCTTGAGTCCTGTCGGCCAAAGCCACACCCAAACGGTTAACTTTAGCTCGGAGGCGTTCAACTTCTTGATGAAATTCCATATTCTATTTAACCCTCTGGTCTTCAACTCTTTTCCGATCTTTCACCTTGACAGTTATTAGGCAAGTCAGGGAAAATGCTTGACCGAGTTTCTCGGCATCGTGACGAAGGCGATCTTTTTAATGAGCCATCAGTCTGACCTTATCTTTGTTAGGCAAGAAGCACGACTCGCCGTGCCCTGGATGGTTATGACCTTGTGATTAGGAGCTCAACCATTCGTCTGTGAATGCTTGATAAGAGGAGCTACCTCTAATCTTTTCCTTTTAAAGACAAGGCTTGAGGTGGTCTGCTCATGTTGGTCAGATTGGACCTGAGCGACACCAGTCGAAGCCTTCCACTTATGTAACAAAGATTCCTTGTTCATGCTTGCGGCTGCCCTCATTTTCCTAGTACGCTCAACCAGCTCCACTTTACTGATCTTGGAAAACATGTTATCTGTAAAAACAAACAAACACTTAGAGGTCACAGATTAAGTTTTCCTCTCACAGATGAGAAAGAAGATATACCAGTGTAGACTTTGAGAGCATCAAGAAGGTATTCTTTGGTCAAGAGTGTTGGTGTGTCGAAGACGACCTTGAGACCCTCCAAGAATTCACAAGTACCTTAATCCCCTGGGGGCAGGTCTTCCAGGCGCCGAGCACTCTGGAATGGGGGATTGGGTGTCCAGTACAAAGGGAAGTCGTCCAGTAGGGACAAATCTCCTGTTGAGGAGCGAACTTTGATGAATCGGTTTTTAAATTTTTATAAGATGATTGGAAGAGGGTAAGCAGACTTGTCCCAGAAGCACCATTCAGAGAAACCCACAACTGACGACTAGAATGTTTAAGTTCGAAGAAATAAATGAAGACTTCCATAGTCGGCGAAATACCAAGTTGGGAACACAAAATTATGAAACCTCGAATGAACGCCTTAATACCTCTTTTTCAAAAATTGACAAGGGAAGGCAAAGTAGGACCTTATTAAAGAATGTGGTGTAGAAAAAGCAAAATGGACCATCAGGGTCTGATGACTCATCGCTACATATAGGCTCTCCATCCCTACACTCTACTACTTTCACTAAACTTTCATGCTTTTTGCTCAAACCCCCCGATTATCTAAGCTCTCTAATTTTTGAATGGTTAGTATAAACGAAGGTCTCTCTAAGTAGATCCTTTTTTGCCAAGGGATAAGCAGAACCATAATCCATCTTCAAAGATAACTAAGATAGGGAAGGCAATGGAAATACAAAGTGCAGTTGAGAAAAACATATACACAGTACAAACTAGTTGAAGTAATTGTTTTAAAGTGGTTTAATCTGCTTTAATTGTTTTAAAACTGATTTGGCTCTTGCATTAAATGTTTTTAACAACTAATTAGAGTTTAAATAATCTATTTTACGCTCTTGGTTGTTAGTGATTCAGTTGATTCAAATTAGTTTTTCCAAGATTGCTTCAAGCTTTGGATTCTTTCTAAGAGTGGAATAAGATTGCTTTGTACTTATTCTATTCAATCTATGATTGTATCAAGTGTTATCATATCATTCTTTTTATCTCTAGACTGTTGTATTTCTATAAGAACTGTTGGTGTGTAGATTCAAAGGGTGTTTTGTGGTGCATTTTGCCAAAGGTGGTGTGTGTTCTTGAAGGGTTCAATATCACCACTTTGGTTTGTGTTGTGTAATCAAGGTGTTTGATTGCTTAGTGGAATTCTTAGAAGTTTCTAAGGACTGGATGTAGCTCTTGGTAAAGAGTGAACTAGTATAAAACTTTTTGTATTGATATTTCTATCCCTTATCTCTTTAATTTTTTTTTTGCTTGAAGTTTATAACTACTGCCATAAACAACCGATTGTTTTGCAAAAACAACCGGTTGATTTTCTACTCTTAAGTGAAAACTGTTTTTAAAGCAGCTGAACATATTTATGATTGATTGATTCTCATTGGCCTTCACTATACCTTCAATATTTGTGAAAATATTTCATAAACAATTCATCTCCCTCTTGTTCAAGGCCTACAATTCTAACAATTGACATTAAGAGCTAGGTTCTTGAAAGTCATTCAAGTTTTTGATCCTAATTTTTTTTTATGGCTGAAAAACTACCCTTTGGAGAGGATGTATCTATTAACAGACCACCTCTGTTTTGTGGTTTGAATTACCAATTTTGGAAGGTAAGGATGAAGATCTTTGTAGAATCAATTGATAAATGAATTTGGGATGCAATTGAAAATGACTTTTTTATTCCTATGCTTGAAAATGATAAAGTGATTTTGGAAAAGCCTTGGCCCCAATGGACTGAGCATGAAAGCAAAAAGGCTCAATATGATTGTATTACAAAGAATATTATTACATATGCCTTAAGTTCTAATGAGTTTTTCAGAGTATCACAATGTGACTCCGCAAAGAAAATGTGGGATACTTTTGAAGTTACTCATGAAGGAACAAATGACGTGAAAAGAGCAAGGAAGCATGCTCTTATCCAAGAATATGAAACGTTTAGAATGCAGAAAGGGGAGACAATTGCAGAAGTACAAAAGAGGTTTACTCATATTGTCAACCACCTCACGAGTCTTGGAAAAATGTTTGAAAAAGAGGAAATCAACATCAAGATACTCAAATGCCTAGACAGATTTTGGCAGCCCAAGGTCACAACCATCTCTGAATCTAAAGATTTAACATCATTGACAACTACCTCATTGTTTGGGAAGCTTAGAGAACATGAATTGGAGATGAATAGGCTGAATGTTCAAGAATATGAAGATAAGCATGTGAGAAACATTGCCCTGAAGGCTGCTAGACATAAAAACTTTCAAGACTCAAGTGATGACAATGATGGAGAAACCTTTAGCTTGTTGATCAGGAAATTCAACAAATTCTTGAAGAAAAAGAACAACACGAATCAACCATCCAACAAGTATAACAACAAGAAACTTAATGATTTTAAAACTAACAAATACATCTGCTTTGGATGTGGTGAACATGGACATATTAAAGTTGATTGCCCCAACAATGAGAATAAAGAAAGAGGAGCAAGAAAGGTGAAAAGAAAGGCAAAGCCAAGAGAACCTACATTGCTTGGCAAGATAATGAAGTTTCTTCCTCTAGCTCATCTTCAGGAGATGAAGAATCAAATCTTTGCTTAATGGAAAAGGGAGAAACTGACATAAGCATTGTAAGTTACAACACTCCAATCAATTTTGAAAACTGCAACCAACTTCTTGTTGCTTTTAAAGAAACTCGTGAAGAAGCTAATAGGCTGGCTCTTTTAAATAACCTATTGAAAGACTTGAATAATTAGCTAGAAAATAGAGTCAAAGCATTGGAAGAAGAGATGGATAACTTGAAAAATGATTTTGAAAATCTGGAAGTGATTTACAAAAACTCTTCTTGCAAATGTGACTCAAGTTTTTGTGAAAATTGTGAATCTCTTGAAAAGAAGGTTCACTATCTTGTGGAAACTGGGGAAAAGCTTTCAAAAAGTAAATCAATCTTTGAGACTATTCTTGCATCTTAAAATTGTGTTTTTGGAAAAGCTGGATTGGGTTTTAATCCACATAGCAAGAAAAGGGCTATTTCAAAACCTTTTTTAAGCTTATTTAAAAAACAACCGATTGAAAAGTCAAAACAACCGGTTGAAAAAAGGGCCACTCTGTTAGATTCTTCAGAGTTAGGAATTTTTTTGTTCCTAGGGGTGTTTTGAAATCGTTTCCTAAGGTTTCTAAGGTTCCTACTAAAATAATTGGACCCAAATTTAAAAAAGGACCAAATCTTGCTTCTTAACCTTTTCTTGTAGGTATCCTTGGCAGCTAAGGATCGCTTTTGGGTTTCAAGAATGACTGCTAAAGGGAAAAACATCAAGAGCAAAGTTTGTCTCTATGACCACACTTTCAATTTATATGTCTTGCAAGGCTCTTTGAAAGTCAAGAGACATCTTGGCACATGCATTGTGGTTGCTCAGGTTTTGTTTGGAATACATTTTGCTATATATTTTCCTACTTTGGATCCTTATCCAGGTTGTACCCCCATTGAAGATGCATATGATGGACTCCCAAGAGGAGATATGATTTTTCCTGAGAGAAGTGTCAACATATTGTCAAGAATAATGTATTCTTGGTTGAATCCCTTAATGAATACTTTTCTTCGGATGCAAAGGTTGAGAGCCCTACATTGTCAAATATAAATATGGAAATACCTGTTGGTTGTCTAATAGCAGGTGTTGGCAGTACATAAGAAGATGATCAGAACACCATTCTCCAGAAGTTGGAATCCTGTCCAGAAAAACAACAGGTTGATTATGTGAAACAACTTGTTGAAATTTTGCAACAGGATGATCTGCCCAAAGAATGGAGAATTCATAGAGATCTTTTTGTGAAAAACATCCTAATCATGTGTACAAGCTGATAAAGGTCTTATATGGACTCAAACAAGCCTTAAGACAATGGTATGAGAGGCTTGTGATACAAACCAAAGCAAACAACAAATGACTAAGGACACATCAAACACCTCACAAAAAGGTCAGTCATCTCAGTATACAAAGTGGGGACCCACCAAACCTCGAGAAAGCATCAGCGGAAGAAGAAACTATAAACCAGAATATCATAAGTTCTCACAAGAGAAAGGTTATGTAAATGAATTGGGCTCACTTTAGGGGTCCAAGTAGCAAATAGAGGCTAGAATAAGATACCTTTAGCGTAATAAGGGGTGTGGGTAGCATTTTAGCTTGTTCCTAACCCATTTGAAGGCATTTTGACCTAGTTTCTAAAAGGGCAAGCCTAGGATGTGGGATTGACTTAGTCAAACCTTAAGGCTGCCCATTTTTCCCTTTTTTTCATCCTACCCCTTTAGCTTGTTCTCCAAAGCTCCTTCCCCTATAAATAGGAGGCACACCTAGTGTATTTTAGAAGTTGAATGAAATAGAGAAAAGTTACTCTGCATATTTTTGTGTGTGAATGGTTAGTGAGGCTTGTCCTCTTAGTCTTACTCTTATCTTGTGAGTGTGAGAGCTCTCAAGTGGTGACATCTTTCACTTATCTTGGAATCATTTCACAATCCAAGTGGCGTGCTCACCATCTCAAAACCATTCCTCATATGCTTCCTTTTCCTTCATCTTTTCCTTCCATTTCCATTCCATTCTATTCATAAACATGTTCTTATTTTCGCTTCCTTGAATTACATTCGGTCATTTCTTTTGTTCTTATATTACTTGTTTAATTCCGCACCATATTTGTCATCATCTTCACCATATAATTGTGTTTTCCTTTTGCCTTTGTGAAATGAACCTTCACATCTAATTAACCACTTGGTTAAGTTAATGCAGTGGGGTTTTTCTTTAGGTTTACACTCTTTAATTGTCTTAAAATCTTAATCATAAATCTAAAGTGTCACCTAAATGAACAATCCTAAAATCAACTCATGTGGTTATCAGAGCTTAGGTTCTTATGCTTAATTTGCTTGAGTTGATTTGACACTTTACAATTTCTTTACATTCTAGCACCTTTAAATCTTGTCTTTAAATTCAAGTACCTTTACTTTCTTGTCTTTAAATTCAAACACCTTTAAATTCTTGTCATTATTTTCTTGCTTTTAATTTTCCAGCACCTTATTTTTTGCAGAATTTTTTTTGGTCTTTCTTTATATTCATAGCATTTTTCGTTTTGAATATGTTTCTTGTTATGTCTTTTATTGATCTTGTCTCTTACTTTGAGTCTTATGTTCATTAGTGTTCTAGGTGTCTTTATTTTAATTCTTCTTACTTGCTTTTAATTGTGAACTTTACAAATTAATTAGAAACTTGTTTTGGTAGAAGTAGATTTAAAGTTCCAAACATATGATTTCAAGTGTTCAATTATATTGAATCCAACCAAATTTTTTTGTGAAAATTGGAAGTTCTTTAAAATTTGCATGATGCAAGCTATGGCCATTTCCTTCCATAGATCACCATTAGTATAAAAAAAATATAAAACGGCAACGGTTTTCAAAGCAAAGTGACGCAAAAACAGTAAGCACTTTTACAAAGCATCTTTGCTTATCACTTCACAAAGCATCTCATTTTCCAAAAATATAGATTCAAATTGATTGGAAAATTGTTTTCAACTTTTTGGAATTTTTTATCCTTTTGGTTTAACATTTTTTCTAAAAAGAAAAGTTTCATAGTTAAAAGTTTAGTAAGTTTCTTAGAGTCTTCTTTTGTGTTTTTCTTGTTTGTCTTCCTTCTCAAGTTTTGTCTTATTCTCTTATTTTGAAGAAACCAACTTTCAAAAATACTCATAATGATGGCTTCTACAAATCTTCATGGAAGGATACAAACAAAAATTATACAAAAACTTCTCCTTCCAATTTTAAAAAAGAAAGCATTTCTCACCAAAAAGTTTCTAAACACAATCCTTCTACCTCACCCACCAAAACTTCAAGAACAAAATGTTTTAAATGTTTAGGTTTTGGGCACATAGCTGCCAATTGTCCAAATAAAAGAACCACAATGTTACAAGAAGTAAATCAAGACCAAATTAAAACAATAGCCAAAAAAGAAAATAAAAAAGAAGAGGAGAGTAAATTGGGTCTTATCTTGTTGACCCCTAAAAATAATAACTACATCTCCTAGATATATTTCTTCATTCTCTTTTTCATTCCCCATTAATTCTATATACTTGACATCTTTGTTAAAGAAGTTTAGGGATGATCTTCAAAAACCTTCTAAAGGTTATCCACTTCTAAGAGGATTTTCATAAACAAATAATCTCTTCCCCAAACATTCTCTACAACCATGGCCTGTATCTAGAGTTCACCCATGTGAACTCCCCAAGCTTCATGAGCATAAGTTTGTTTCACATCCTAAACTTAGAAATATCATCTCTGGGAGCAAACTAACTATGTTATTTGCAAGAGTTCTAAATTCGAGGACGAATTCTTTCCAACCCGGGGGGCATGATACAAACCAAAGCAACTAGCAGATGACTAAGGACACATCAAGCACCTCACAAAAAGGTCAGTCATCTCAGTATACAAAGTCGAGACCCACCAAACCTCGAGAAAGCACCAACGGAAGAAGAAGTTATAAACCAGAATATCATAAGTTCTTCCTTCTAGTCTTTTCCACAAGAGAAAAGTTATTTAAATAAATTGGAGTCACTTTAGGAGTCCAAATAACAAATATAGGCTAGAATAAGGTACCTTTAGCATAATAGGGGATGTGGGTAGCATTTTAGCTTGTTCCTAGTCCATTTGAAGGCATTTTGACTTAGTTTCTAGAAGGACAAGCCTAGGATGCGGGATTGACTTAGTCAAACCTTAAGGCTGCCCATATTTTCCCTTTTTTCATCCTACCCCTTTAGCTTGTTCTCCAAGGTTCCTTCACATATAAATAGGAGGCATACCTAGTGTATATTAGATGTTGAATGAAATAGAGAAAAGTTACTCTGCATATTTTTGTGTGTGAATGATTAGTGAGGCTTGTCCTCTTAGTCTTATCTTGTGAGTGTGAGAGCTCTCAAGTGGCGACATCTTTCACTTATCTTTGAGTCATTTAACAATCCAAGTGGCGTGCTCACCATCTCAAAACCATTCCTCATAAGCTTCCTTTTCCTTCATCTTTTCCTTCCATTCTATTCATAAACATGTTATTATTTTTGCTTCCTTGAATTGCATTTGGTCATTTTTTTTGTTCTTATGTTACTTGTTTAATTCCACACCATATATGTCATCATTTTCACCATATAATTGTGTTTTCCTTTTTCCTTTGTGAAATGAACCTTCACATCTAATTAACCACTTGGTTAAGTTAATGTCCATTGGGGATTTTCCATAGGTTTTCACTCTTTAATTGTCTTAAAATCTCAATCATAAATCTAAAGTGTCACCTAAATGAACAATCCTAAAATCAACTCACATCATCTTGGCATAGCAAGAAGCAAGCTTGTGTGGTCCTTTCCACTGCAGAAGTTTAATATATAATTGTTGGTAGCTGCTGTGCTTAAATTCTCTAGATCAAACAACAATTAGAGGACTTTGGCTTGAAGGTCAATAAGGTGAATTTGCTTTGTGATAACACAATGACTATTAATCTTACTAAAAATTAGATTCAACATTCAAGGACAAAACACATCGAGATTCACCACTATTTTATAAGAGATCATGTGAGCAATGGGGATTGTGAAGTTCAGTTTATTGAAACTGGAAGATAACTTATAGATATATTCACCAAGCCACTACCTAAGGACATGTTTTTCTTCATACGAAATGAGTTGGGTATTCTTGATTCTCAAATTCTTTCTTAATTATGTTCTTATCACTTGTCTTACTCTATTTGTGAAGAAAAATAAAGGGGAGAATTATTTGGTTTTCAATGTTGAACTGCTGCTACGTACTCTTATTTGGTTTATATTTGGTTTATAGTTGCTGCTGTTTTCCTTTGATTCTGCACATTTTCACTGGTTTTCACACTGATTTTTATGGTTTTCTTGCTGGAAATCATATGATGAAAACTGGTTCAATGGTGTTGTTTAAACCTGGGTATTATTAATTTCTGGTACATGCACAAATTCTGTTTTGTAGGTGCTTTCAAATTCAAACAGAACAACACAAGCAAACCAGGGATTTGTCTTCATCAAATAGGGGGAGATTGTTGAACATGGGCTTTGATGTGTCCAAATCCAAGAAGATTGCTTGAAGACTTTGTTGTTGCTTGTGCGTGTGTGGGTTTTGTGTAATTTGAAAATGTCAATCCACTCATAGATTTGATCCAAGGTTGCTTGATTCAAGTTCTTTTGAAATAATCTGTTTTACGCTCCTGGTTGTTAGTGATTCAGATTATCTCTTTCAAATCAGTTTTTCCAAGATTGCTTCAACCTGGGATTGCTTTGTACTTCTTCTATTCAATATGTGATTGTATCAGGTGTTATCATTCATTTTCTCTCTTGATTGTTGTATTTCTGTAAGAACTGTTGGTGTGCAGATTCAGAGGGTGTTATGTGATCTGTGGTGCTATTTGCCAAAGGTTGTGTGTGTTCTTGAAGGGTTCAAGATCACCACTTTGGTGGGTGTTGTGTAATCAAGGTGTTTGATTGCTTAGTGGAATTCTTAGAGGTTTATGAGAAGTGGATGTAGCTCTTGGTAAAGAGTGAACTAATATAAAACTTTCTATTCCTTATGTCTTTAAATTTGTTTTCGCTTGAAGTTTATAACTGATGTTATAAACAACCGATTGTTTCGCAAAAACAACCGGTTGATTTTTTGTTGTTAAGTCTAAATTATTTTTAAATCAACTGAACAAATTTCTGATTGATTGATTCTCACTGACCTTCACTATACCTTCAATATTTGCAAATTTCTGATTGATTGTTTCGCAAAAACAACCGATTGATTTTCTGTTGTTAAGTGTAAACTATTTTTAAATCAACTGAACAAATTTCTGATTGATTGATTCTCATTGACCTTCACTATTCCTTCAATATTTGCAAAAATCTTTCATAAACAATTCACACCCTCTTGTTTAAGGCCTACAATTCTAACAGCAATAACCATTGACCAAAGAGGGTTCAGAGGGGTAAACATACCTGTTTTTCGATAGATGCGGCGGAGCAAGGTGGTGCGGTGAAGTGGAAGAAGGAGGTGTTTTGTTTGAAGAAGTTTTACGCAGGTGTAAGAGAAAAAATGGTGAATTCGAAGAGGGTCTCCACACCGTTGATAATGTGCCTCGTGTACGCCCCATAATTAGTACAGTGAGATGTCTCTTCAAGAGATGCTTGGGAAACTGCGTCCCTGCTACCCTATAAGAGAAACGTCATGTTAGTCGCTGGTGTAGGTAAGCCTCTTCGCCTCGCCAGGCTCTGCTCAAAGCTGGGGGACTATGTACTGGTCGGACGTGCTCTGGGCTTCGGCCCGAGCACTTAAGTGTACTGGCTGGGTTGGTCGAGTCAATTTGGGGAAACATCCAACTTGGGCAAAAATAAATGATAGGTCCAATGATGCGTGAAGAGGTCGGCCCAAAACAGTTGGCAGCTCATGTTAGAAAGATAATTAAATGACATAAAGAGTAATCAAATTAGTTAAGTATATATATATATATATATATTTTAGATGTAAATAAAAACTGTTAAAATATATAGTTGCACATACTCATAAATTAAAGACAGATCTTAACAAAATATTCTTGCTTGATGAGACTGTTGAAGGAAAGCTATAAAAAGGGCTTTAGGCTCTCAGTAAAAGCAAGTTTTTCTAATAACTCTACACTGATACAAATTTTACATTTAGATATTCCTAGTTTGAAAACTCTCACTGACTTGATCATCAGAGTGTGATCAACAGGTGGAGCACCCTTCGTCACAAAGCATCAGCATCTCGATTCAACAATACCAAGTAAAGTCGTTTCAACTCGGAGTCCACTTCCAAATCCGACCAAAAGTCAGCAGGCGAGAACAATAATGTATGTTACTAATTTAGCATTTGGAAAAATTACAAATCATCTTAAGGGTTATCACAAAATATTAATTCCACAATCTCTCTTGACATATTTTGTAGTAGAAAAATAAAAGGTATGAAAAAGACCTTTTATTTAAAAATTCTCTTTTTTTTATCAACAATGAATAAATTAAATTAAAGGGACATTTTGGAGTGTCACAACTCTTATACAAGATCATACATCAAACAAATAGAACAAACATATTACAAATATTTGTATATTGCCACAACAAGCACCCAAACTAAATCACATATGACTCTACTCATTTTTGCTCTAGATAAATTTGGACAAACACCTTCTACTACCTCCACTATTTCTTCTTCTTTCTTATACCCATCCTAAAGCACTGCACCGCATAGACAACCTACCCCTTTCTATACAATTAAAATCAATTAATGTATGGTATCTTGTGGAATCTATGAGTGCTATTATTCTCCAAAACCTGCACAAGAGAGAACTAAAAACAACTTCTATTCTCCAAAACCTGCACTAGCGAGAACTAGAAACAACTTCTATTTCGGCTGTCTTAAATTTCTCTTTAGTGTATGGCCAAATTTCACGAAATCCTTTTGGATAAACATACCACGATTTAAAAATTCTCTTAATGCCAATCGTCCAATCTATCAATATATTTTTATTTCTCTTTTACTTCCATTTCTAATATTCCAAACAAGGCACTAAAAGGTAAATTTAAGAGCTGAAAAACACTCTTTGAGCCTAAACCTTCTTTCCCCCACCCTTGCCTACATCGTGATTTTCCATCTAATCCCAACCGTGCCATGTGAGAGAAACATATTTGTAGTTAGGAACACAACAATAAAGAGGGTGCATTCATAAACAGTGGGTAAATTGTACCCTAAATAACTTGGATATTGGAACAAGTTGTCGAAGCCGAACGAACTCGGCTCGGCTCGGTTCGGTTCGGCTGTGGTACCAACTTGCGCCAAATGACGTCATCCTGAGCTTTTCCCCTGACGTCATCACATCTATCTCCTTCCTTCCGTGTGTGCCACGTGGTCTGCTAAGTTTATTCGCACTCACATTATTACTCGCAGACGCGCGTGGAATTAAACCTTAGAAGAAGTGTTCTACATTTAGACTTTTACAGATAGCTTTTGCATTCAATGCTCACCAAACTTAGATTCAAACTAGCCAATAAAAACAACCTTAGGTTTTAGGAGAAATTTTCATGTGGGCATTGCTCTCTCCCACTCTAAATTATTGCTTCAGAAATTTTTATATAGTCACTGTTCATAGTGGTGTTCTCAAAGTCGGATTTAACTGAAGATTGATGAATTTGGATAAGAATATTCTGGTTTAGATAAAAAAGGTATCACTGGTTGGAATAATATTGGATTAGGTTGTAGTAAGTAAGTATAAGTAAGGTTTGGAATTCCAGCAATGTGAATGGAAAAATATAAATATGATATTATGTATTAATTAAGAAGGGTTAAGTTTAAAATATAGAATAGAATAGGTTTAGATGGAAGAAATAATTTGAAGAGTTGAGCATGGATGGGAAGAGAAAAAGACAAAATAAAAGAGAGAGAAAAGGAAACACGCGCCCAGTGTCGGCTGGGACATCACCTCCATTGCTCACACTTTCCTTCACTCACACAGTCACTCTCTCCTTCTCTTCCTTCCTATTAACTTTCCATTTGCTCCACCCAACAAATCATTTTCTTTCACTTTCTCTCCTCTTCCCGGAAAAAACGCCCCTCCTTTTATTCTCCTATCCCATGTACGCTCTTCATTATCTTCTCTAACAAACTCAGTACGACACCGTTCCATGGACACCGCCATGCGCACCACCTGCGTGCAACAACGCGCCCCCACAAAGAAAACCAAACCCAAGAAGAAAAACATCCCACACCCTGTCAAAGTAGTGTACATATCCAACCCCATGAAAATCAAAACCAGCGCCTCCGAGTTTCGTGCCCTGGTGCAAGAACTGACCGGCCAAGATGCCCAGTCGCCTCCAAACCCCACACGCTTCCACGCGCTCGATTCCTCCGATGATTCCTCTTCTGACAAGGTTATCAGTGTTGACGACCATGTTATCCCCATACCTATGGATCCCGACATTTCCGTACAACAGCAGCAACAACACCTTCAACCCTCTTCTTCCTTTGAGGCTCCGGACGACGACGACGTTTTCACGCCCCAGATGATAGAGAACATTTCCGCCCTGCTTCCTGCAAGTCTATTCTATGAATCTCCCCATCTTAACTACTGGTGATACTATACCACTGATGCAGTGTAATTATATTTATGATTATGTTTTTCCTTTGCTAAGCTCAAGCTCCAATTTAAATCCAACTTAATTGATTGTCTCTATCTATATATATATATATATATATAGATACTAATAAATGGATGGATGAATGGTTGTTTTCAATTTTGATTTTTGGACCCTTGATCTGTTTGTTTATATGTAATTATTGTATGTAATTACTTTATGTGACTCAAAGTGACTCAACAATCTCATGATTGGTTGTTTAAATGTGACTTAATGATGCTAACTTTGTTTGATTTGAATGTGGTTTTGTTTTGTTTTTGTGTTTGTGTTTGTTTATCATGAAAAGGAAATTAGGGCATTGGGATGTGGTCTTTTGGATGCTTTAGGAATGTGCATGGTTGTTAGCTTGATTCTTATCTTGCTTGGAAGGGTTTTGCACAGAGGCTTCTCCGGCCGCCTTGTTCTTTACCCTTGTGGATGGATAAGTAAGTAAGTAAGGCAACTTGGTGCAAGAATTGATTAATTTGTTTTGGTAGTTGGAATTGAATTTGATGTGAAAAGGAGAGTTGATAGAGAAATGGGGACCCAACTCTTGAAGAAGACTTCTTCAGTGCCCACTTATTTTTAGCACGTTTAATGATTCTTAAACTAGAGTTTCAATGGCAGAAAATCTTTGCCCTTATACCTAATCACATCTTTCTCCTTAATTAAGATCATTTTGTTCTATGGACAGATACTCTTAACACAGTATAATATCTGCTCTTGGTATATGGATACCGATGCAGTGAAAATCCCTAATTATGATTTGAATGAAGAAACATTTTTAGTTTAGATAAGTTCTAGTCAGTAGAATTCATTTTTATTAGAAGTGGCTTCCATTGATTTAATTTATATTTTTAAATTATTTATTTAAAAAGTGATTTTGACATTATGTTTTTAGATTTTAATAAAAAATAGCTTTCTGATAAGCATAAAAGAGGATATAGCTTTCTTATTTGATATTTGGGTTCTGGGATAGTCATAGTTAAATAATATTCATGTAAATGCATACATATAGGATTTACTCATTTCAAAAAGTTGCAAAATAGTCTAAAGTAACAAAATATTGTTTTCATTTGAAGAATAAACCCAAGTTTATAATCCAAAACTAAATCTACTCACTGAGTCCCCGACACCAGATTATGCCGTCATAAACATGGCTCCAGTGACAGTTGGTTTATAGTGTTTGTTGACAATGATAAAAGCAAAATCGATGGTTTAAATTGAAAGTTAGATATTCCTATGTGTAGAACATGACATCTTTTTTTTTTTATATATATAGTATGAATATTTCCTATAATTGGTGTATTTTGGCATGTAGTGATTGCTATATATATTGGTGTAGTCTGGCACAGCTCTATGACATTTTCCTAAATTATGACTCTTTATGAAACTGGAAAGAGATAAAAAAAAAAATGAAACCCCAAAGAGAAATTGTATTCTGTTACAACAAAACCATACAAAGAAAGAGATAAAAAAGATAGAGAGAAAATTCAGAGATAAAATACTCTATATGACAAAAAAAGAGATATATAGAGAAAACATTATGTAAAAATAATTCATCTAACTTCAAATGGAAATTGATCATATATATATATATAAATACATATATATATAAATATATATATATACATATATATATATATATATGTAAATATAGCTTCCACTTACAGTTTACAATTAGATATATAGAACTTTATTTAAAAAATAAAATATACATATATTTAATTTTATAATAATATGTTAAAATTACCTCAAAAGTAATTTCTGATAGTATAATTTATAGTAGCAATATATAAGAATTAAACTCTTGTAGCTATTGAACTGTTTGAAGCATCTGCAAAATGTTCCTGAGAATTTGAATCTTATCTGCGTTTTAGTCAGTAATCTAGCTAAATTATATATACACTACCCAAGCTTTCTTGACTTTTTATGCTGGATGGAATGAAAAACCCTTACGTTGGATAATCAAACTCTTAAGTATAATTGAATAAACCTTGCAGAAAGAACTGTGCTGATATTTTGTGTGTTAGCTTCCCAACCTCCACATCCATTTATAGAAAATTTAGCACCAACCATATAGAACTTTTATTATGAATTACAGTGGCAAGATGAGGCAAGCAGGTCCCTTCTGACAGTGAGACAACATGGGTTTTGAAAGACCCATTCAGCTTCCTCTCATGACGATTATACAATTGCATTCTGCCAAACAAAGAAAAAGTGAACCCTACATATATCCTTGCACCTTTCACAGTTTACTATATTTTTTACTTTCAATCAGTGTTTAATTAAAGGAGCTGTCATAATTGATCTGCATACTAATTCGTTGTTTCATGAGAACCAGTTAATATATATAGCTAAAGTAAATCAAAATGGCTATGGTGTTTTGTACATTTTCACCTTTAATCATCTTGTTTCTACACATTGGTTTGTTTCCTCATGCTGCACTTTTTTTTGAGTGATTTTATGATATATGTATAGTTTAATTTCATCTAAAGGAGTTGAATGAGAGTGTGATAACTTTTATCAATTTTTGTTAAATAAAATGTGAAAGATAATGTAGGATGCGCGCGTCTCGTCAGAAAGATTCATAAGTAATTATGTAAGGGAAAGAAAAGGAAGTTATGTGTGTGTGAGTGATGCAAACAGGACCAAATTGAAGGACAAAATTGGGGTTATTTCTTGCAACTTGCATCTTCTTATGGATCCTCTCTCGTAATGGTGGGGCGAACCTTTTTTTCTATCTATCAACTTGCCAAGAGACTTTGATCATTTTATCAGTTTATGTATGTCTTGGTCATGTGATAAGACTATTTATGTGTCTGTTTCTAGGATGCTTCTTTTCCAACTTTTGTTCCTTCCTAAATGTTGTGCTTCAAATAACTTCTAACTTAGGAATATCAGAATAAAAGATACTTGAAACTGTATAAAAATGTTCTCATGTTAATATCTAAAACTCATAAAATTTAAAATATTCTAAAAATGCAGTCTGTCAATAATCTTACTTTTAAAAAAGTCTGTGATTTAAATAACAATAAATAATTAAATTTATAGAACTATTTAACATTTTGTTTTACTTTTTAGTTTCAGAAAATGATGTTTGTTTACCCCCCTTAATTTTATCCTTGCCAAAAAAACAAATTTAACCTGCCTATATATTTTAAAAAGAAAACGTTTCTTAAGACTATTATATTGTTTGTAATTGATGGGGCGGAAAAAAAAGTTAAGCATTATTTCATTTGTGTAGTTGTGGTTATGATCACTTTAATTATGCATAGCAATATATATAAGAAAAAACAAAACAATAAGATTAAAAGGCGTGAGCTCTTGAAATTTTCTACCATCAACCGATATGCTTTACTCGTTTTATTTTTTTAGAATATGTGATTTTAGTGAAGAATTATGTGTTTATAAATAAGGTTTAACACATTAATTTGTTGGAATTTGTACAATACCATAAACTATGTCATATAGCAGCGTTGGTTTACGAGTCTATACAATAATACGGTGTATTACATTACATTAGAATACAATTTTGTTGGAAAAAAATTTGATATATTGGACAGTGAATATAATATTATAAATGATTTTTGTGAGTGATTTTAAGTAAGTAAATTGAAGTGTTTTTTTATTTGGAATATGTCATATCTATAGATTTTTTTTTCCTAGTGAAGTTTAAGTGTAGAAAAACTTAATAGAGTTTAATTATTGCTCAAGTTCTCAAAATTTTAGTAATAAAATCATCATTCCTATCAATTTTGCTAGGTTTCACAAAGATAATGTTTTATGACCAATATATTCTTCGTTAAATGAGAAATCCATGGCCAACAAACGTACTTTTTAGAGAGTGGCGTAACTTAGCACTTATACTTTATATTTCTCAAAATTGTTATGAGGTGTTTACTTCACCACGTACTTAGTCCGTCATGACTAAGTCTAGGATGATACGCAGTCCTCAATCTAAAGCTGAGTAGGCGAAGAAGTTTATCTACAAAAAAAAACCTGAATGCTTCTAGAGTGAGTTGTTTCATCTAAAAACGGGTTTTCAATTATCACATCGTTGCACATGTTGTTCCACGTAACTTAGAGCAATTGGTTTTTACTTTATACACTCATGACTCTCAATTTTTCCTTCAATTTGAAATTTCTTACTGATGACTTTTTCACAACAAGTGCACCGCGTTGTCAGAAGTAATAATGTGTCCCTAAGGACAAATATCGAACCCAGAAGGAACAATTGAATAATCAAGTAAAATATTCACTAAATATAAAACGAAATAATAAAATTTTGTTGGAATTTGTTGTGACGACAATGATTAACAAGAAAACAAGGTAAAGAGTTGTTGCTTCAATTGGAAAAATAAGGATTAGGTTTCCTCTTTCTCACTCTTATGTATTTTGATTAGCATGGTAATATTATGTCATTTGATTGATATTGATGTCCGTATAAAATTAATTTATAACAATTCTTCGCATATAAAATTATTAAGATGCGTCCCAAAATATTGATTACTTGCATATTTATAAAAACAACTTAGAATCAAGCTCAAACGTTAATAGAAATTAACATTTCAAGTCTATTCCTAGCACTCAAATATGTTAAGTATTATTGTTTAGGTTAGAATCTTAAAAATAATTTCCAGTCAGATTTAAGATTCTAGATCAAGAATTAGAAACAAAACAACAATACCAATAATCAATCAAGAACAAAATATTATGTTCAAATATCACCTTAATACATAAGAGTTCAAAAATGATTACTCCCAATTTCGAAGGGTAGAATTAACCACACATCTTCTAACACATTCTAGTCTACCAATTGGGTTACAAGTCACTCAATGTTGTTTTGCTCTCAATCTTGCACACTAGGGTTGTGCCTCAAGCCTCCTATTTAACCAAATTTGCTAGGGTTAAGTTACTTCTCACTTGGGTGCTAATGGACTCACTTGGGTGAGTAAAACATAAAAGGCCCAACGTTACTAGCTCTATCTCACTCAAGTGAGATTCTACTTGCTTGAGCGAGCTCCCCTGGTGGCAGTTGATGGTTTTTACGTGTTTGGGCCACTTTGCTGAGTGTTGATGCAATCCAACCTTCTCTTTTTAGCTTTGTATATTTTCCTTTGCCCAATTATCTCCATTCTCTCCTAGAATCCTGAAATTAACACAAAATTTGGGAATAAAATGTTCTTATTCAAACAAAGATCATAAAATATGTAAAAAGGTATAAATGCATAAATTAGGTATTACTTTATATTTATTTTAGCAATTAATACTCATAAGTGCCTATATTTTAATATAAAATATTACTGAAATTTGGCACTTATCACTTACATCCTCATTTTGGTTCATTTTCTTAAAAGCTCTGCATTCTTTGAGTAAAGTTTCTTCATATTTCCTCTTTGTAGGTACGTTTGATTTCCTCCTTTGGTTTTATTTCACTAACATAAAAGTGTGGCATTTAGCATTTACGTTTTTGGTGAACCTTGATTTAGTACTCTTTAGAATTGAAAGTGGTTCTTTTTGTTCTTGCATTTTCCCCTTTTCAATGTTTCCTAGGCTTTTCATGGTTTACGATGCATCATATACATGGGCCCAAATGGAGTTTATTGAGAGAAACTTATGGTTATACCTATGTAAAAAAAGTTTAGAGCTTTTCTAAATCGCCAAACCCTTAGAAAAATAGATAATATTAAGATCTAGGCCTGTCGCACGAGCCCATATGCAAGAATGAGGGCGATGACATCGAAGGACCCTTCTACTTTATCTATGACATTGTGTTTATCAAACTAGGTTTAAGATTACCCTTAGATTTATTCAAAATGGATATCATGATGTGATGAATGTTTCCCCTACCCAACTTTATCCTAATAGCTGGACCTTTGTCCAAGCTTTCAATATCTTACGTACTCACGTCGGTCCTATATCGACTTCCAATGTGTTCTTTTTCTTTTTTTTAGTTTAAATTATCCTCTTGTCAATTGTGGACATCTTTAAATAGTGTGAGTGGGAGAGGTCTCATTTCTCTCTTTCAGTCGTTCTACAAAAGTTTTAAGGGTCATTTCATTAAGATTTGACCTTCCCCAAATGAACCTAGTATGCTAGAGGGATTTCCTCTTCATTAGACCCAAAACCTTACATTCAAATTGCTTGAAAGTTTGAAGAGCTAGATGCTACTAAATATGAGTTGTGAGAAACTAGAAAAATCGGAGACCATGTTGACACGATTATCCTCTTAAAGTTTGTATATCGAGTCATGGATCTAAATCCTTATATTGTTATATCCCTATCTCTAACTTGTGTTTTGTATTTTTTTTATATGGTTAGTATTGATTAAATAATTTTGTTTTTGTATGCAAACAATTAAATTGTTATATCCCAAAACGAGATGGCCTGCCAGTTTCCTGAAGAATGTTGAAGGTGTCATTTCTAGTGTCAAACTAAGTAACATTAATATTGATTTTGATGATGTTGAGGCAACTCCTTCTGATACCCAATATGGGTGAAAAGGGTTAGAAAAGTCATTGTGGATATGGTCCCCACTCCTTCTGCAAACTCCAAATTCGACAATCAAGACCGAAGATGGAGATACTAGTTGGGGAACACTGAAATCCCTAAGGCCACTACACCAAAGAGAAGATGAGTTTTTGAGATCCCCACTTCTTTTTTGCTACCCATAATCGCATAATATGCTAGAAGGAGATGTACCAACTCTAAGAGCTTCAACAGGAGATAGATCACATTACTGTAGAGAAGTTGGTAACATGGAATTTTATTAAATAAGGCGACCTCATTAAAAAACCTTCGAGAAAAATGTTTCTAAAATGTGTTTCTTAAAATTGTTTTTGAAAAATGTTTCTTAAATAAGGCGATCACGTTTGTTGCATTCTATGTCTGAGGGGTTAGATCCTCATCCAATTTTTCCAGTTTGTATGTTTCTTTTCTTATCACTTCTCGTACCTATTTTGACGAAAGCTTGTTCTCCATCTAGTTAAAATGTGCTTTTTGTAATACTGAATCCACCACCTTCAATTGTGTCGATATAACTTTGCTTTTGTGTTTCATATCTCTACGTCTCTTCAAAGCTTCTCCTCTTACTCTAGCGCATTCCATGACTTCGTCAATCATATCCAAGTTTGCTTGTACACCTTCCTCTGAGTTTGCACGGGAGAACTTATTTATTCGTATAGAACACTCAGATATCTCAATTGGTATCGTTGCATCGATTTCGTACATGAGGTCAAACATTGTCTCTTTAGTTATTGACTGAGTAGTCATGTGGTAAGACCACAATCTTGGGTGCTCATTCGACCATCCACCCTTTACTGCTTACAACCTTCCTTTTAGACCTCACAAGATTACCCGATTGGCACCTCAACTTATTCATTTGTCTGAGAGTGATCAACGGATGTGAAGAATTTTTTATATTGAGGTCACGACACACATATTTTCCTTGGTTGCTCACAAACTGAATGTCATTGTCTGATAATAGAAGCTTTAGAACACCAAACCTGCACACAATATTTTTCTGTAGGAAACGTTGATTTTTTTTAGGTTGATATTAATGCTAGTGGTTTTGCCTCAATCCATTTATAAAGAACTCAACTTACTAAAAAAACAAACAAATTCAAAATGGTAACCAAATTCGAGCAGTAAAACAAATACGTATTAAAATGTAACCAAAATGCACCTTCACACATCTAAAGCAACATAGGCGCAACAAAAATAGAAACTCAGCGCACTCACATATACTTAAAATTGAAAATATTATCGTAAAAAAACAAAATTACACCATACGTCCAGACGTTAAAAATTCATTGTGGATGGTGGCTACAATGATGGAGGTGTTGTAAATCTAACACAACAACAACTATCTGGTTTTATTTGGAATCAGTGTGTTTAAGCCGATAGAACTCCAAAATAATAGTGTGAGTGAATGTTGTGTAGAGTGAGTAAAATAATATATGTCAATGATTTTAGAAATTGTTGAAGTGTGTCACAACTTTAAAAATATAAAAAAATGTGATTGCAACACCACTTTAATTATCATAATTAAAAATTTTAAGTAAAATAATTTCATCTCCTCACAACTTTTGTTTAAATTTTCTTAGTGAAACATTGAAATGACTTTAGTATAAATCATTGTTAATGAGTCATGTGTTGACACGATTTTTTTAAAATAAAATTATATCACTGTAACACAACTTACTCAATCTTTTAATTAATTTGTTTACCTATTTATAGTAATAAATTCATAATTTGTTACTTTTATCGAGGTTTATAACTGTATACATCCCCAACACATTCAAAAGTTCTAAATAATTGACAAGTTGCAAAATACTATTAAGTAATTTATAGTTATTAAATTCCTATTATTTATTATTTATTAGGGGATTACCAAATCACGAGTATGACTGTGGAGTTTTGCAACAACAATACATTTTAAACTTTCGAGGATTGTTCAAAATCTATAGCAACATGTTAGTCACGGATATTTTAAAAGGAATTATAACTGTGAATAAGACAAAAAGATAGCTCTATTTAAATAATTTTTTTCTTGCACCACCTTATTACACATTACAAAGATTTATGTAATAAATTATTTAGTATAATTTTATAAATTATTGTTGATTAATTAATTGACTTTTAGTTTTTCCAATTTATATAAACAGGAGCTGTATACACCTTCTTGGTACTATCTAAAGTTCGGGGGCATCATTTACATTGAAGGTGAATTTGAATGTGTGATAAGAAATCGAAATTTGAAAGAAAAAAAGGTTAAATATATTTTCCGTAAAATTAATTTTTTTTTCTAGTTAAAACTTTAAACTTCCTGAATATTTGTAATAAGAAAAATATTTGATAAGTCTTTGTTAGTCTTTCTTTACGGGATAATTTCATTATGTACTAGATGTTAAAAAAATTTATGTGATTCATTGTTGATGTAAATGTTATAATATTATAATACATTTCACCTTATAAATTTGTTTGTTACGTAAAGGTACTAGTAATGATTCATTCCAATAGTTTTTGTACTTTAAGTACTATGAGAGTCTAAAGTTTGGAATAAGGAAAAAAATTCAATTTTACCTTATAATACAATAACGTAAAACATATTTAACCAAAAATGTCCATGTTGAAATTTACGAAGAAAGAATAGTCCGTATATATTATTATAAAAAATAAAAAAATAAGAAAAAGTTTGAGTTAGCTAATTTATCTAGAGATAATAGTGATACTTATACATAGAGTGCTCATGGTATATTTCAATGTTGACATTTGATTAACTTCAATTTTCTATGAATGCAACCTCTAAAAAACCTTGAACCTTGCCATTAGAGGAACGAAGAGAGAAGAAGATCTTGCTAAATGTCAGGATCATCTTCAAACATGGAAGGCCTCATCAGTGATTCTGGTTAGTTTGCATAATTTTGGATACAGATGAGTATGTTCCAATAAAAGCACAAATAATTCCAAAGGCAGCAATTATGATGCTAAGAACAACCTAATGTAGCAAGAAGAAATGTTAGAATAAAAAAACTAAAAGATTAGAAACTTTTAGAGTAAATTTCATTGTCAAAAGCACAAAATTTATAATGTGTTTAAGTCGATTACCCTAGTCTTAGAAATAGAAAACAAAACCTTGAATTTAGTTGCGATACACAGATAAAACGATTCCTTAAAAAGATAAGAAAAGTGTCATTTACACAATAACTCAAAAAATAGTTAAATATTTTTTTCTCATGTTATTTATTATGTGATGAAAAACTAAATAAAGAATGTTGTATTAATTATTTTTAAAAAAATATCAATGGGGACACTTTAATCCTTTAAAAAAATATGAACATTGGGTGCATATCAATAATAAATAAATAAAAACATAAGAATAGCATTGAAAAATACATAGAGTCTCAAAAAGTAAAGTGTATTGTCTATACATATATCAATCTCTATATAAAATCTAACAACCAAAATAACAAAAACCAATTAAAGGAACATCATATACTTTGCTTGCATATTAGACAAAATCACCATTGATTGCAAATTGGATTTCCAACAAACTACAATTCTAAACAAGGTAAAAACATATATAGGAAGTGACTTTCTGGGATCAACATTCTATGCACTATCAACGTCTACAAACCCCTTTATAATAACTCTATTATGGATAGACCGTCTATAGACTAGACCAGATGATGTTGTTCCATTCAAATATCTCAGCACCCACTCCAAAGCCTTTTAATGAGCACATACAAGATCTTCCATGAACTTGATAACCACACTAAAAACATATTTGCATCTTACCACCTTATAGTTTCTTGGTAGATCAACAAGCGTCCATGTTTGGTTCTTCCTCAGAGATTCAATCTTCTCCTCCATGACAACCTACCACTACTGACCTTCAACACCTTTTATAGCCTCTTGGATGCTTCGAGGCATTGAACCTTCTATCTCTTCAACTATTGTGACAAGATCCGCATATCCAAACATATGGATAGGTTTGACTGTCCTTTTTCTCCCTATCAGACATAAGCTAATAGTTACACTCAACTTCTGTACATTTAAGCCTTCTCGAATAAAAGGTAAAAGGTTGGTGTACATCGTTTGAGACCTCCAAACGAGCTTTTCCATCATCAGAAGGCTCCAACACAAGTGGAATTTCTCCTTTCCTTTATTTAGATCTCTACATATCATAGCCATTAAAGCCTCATCGAATGTGATTTCCCTACTAACATAGTATCTAGCCTCTCTAGGCTCCATCCTCCACAACTTATACCATTTCACACCTCTTATGTTTCCAGTGAAGATACACCTCTCAACCTGCACTTTTAGTTTTTCGTTCTTGACATGTGCAAATGCTAAGGCACCAAACACGTATGGATTCTCACAATATGTTGGCCTCCAACTCAATACTTCAATACGAGCCATCCAATTTAGAGTAGACGATGGAATATTATTTATCAGGTAGACGAAATGTTTACAGCTTCTCCCCAAAAAGACTTAGACAATCCAAGTCCTAGCAACATATATATCACCTTCTCCAAAATGACTATGTTCATCCTCACAACTGGCTCATTTTGTAATGATGTGCCTGCAATTGCCTTTTTCCTCTTTATACAAAACTCATAACAAACTCCAATCCATTGTCTATCTTGAGAATTTTAAATTTGATCTCCAATTGATTACTCATCATGGTGTGAAACTCCTTAAACCTCTAAAAAATATAAGTCGTACTTTTCAAGATATAGATTCATTCCCTCCTTGAGCAATTATCTATGACAGTAAGGAAATAAGATCATCTACCATGAGTTTGAGAATGCATTGGACCCCATAAGTTTGCATGAGCATACCCAAACAGTCTGCTGGACACATGCTTACTAGTTCAAACTTTAACGTATAAGACTTTTCCAGTATGTAGTAATCACAAAACTCCATCTTCTCATCTCCTAGTTGATTTTGCTTTTCTAACTCCACCAAACCCTTTAACTAATGTATTCCAACCTTAGATGCAACAACTTTGCCTTATCCTGCATTCTCTAACTAGCCACAAAGGTATATGTGATAATTGTTGAATTGTTTAAGATGTAACTGCCTCTTTTTCTCCCCCTTAGCTATTATAGATGCTCTCCTTAAAATTGTTATTATTCCTTGTACAGTATTTGTTGTTAAACCATTATGATCAAACATGTTGACTTATAGTTGGTTAACTGTATATGCTATGGGGCATACCTCCTATCTTGCAACACCATCTCCATATAATCAAACATCTTTAATCTGATAGACCCCATACTTTGTACCTTACAAGATTTATTGTTCTGAAGAAGGACTACTTGACATTCTTTTAGTTCCAAGATGTCAAAGAACTCCTTCATAAAACATATGTGATAGGTGTATCATGAGTCCATGCGCAAACTCTTCTATATATCAAACATAGATGCCACAGAAGCCCCTACAAACTCGTACCTATTAGAGGCTATCGTAACATCAATAAATTTCTTCTTGAAATGAGATTTCTTATCTTTTCTATTTCTCTCCTTTTGTGGACAACTCAACTTGAAGTGACATTTCTTATGGCATTGTCATATTGTTTAATGAGTATTGGTTTGACTTTTTTCCCTTAAACTCCTTCATTTTCTTTTTCTTTGACTTCAACACATTCAAACTCAACCTATTATCCTCTCCCCTAGACTCTTAAAACTTATGAAACTTCTTAGTCCTTGTTGAGGTTTACACCTCCTCAAAAGTAATGGTGTCGCTCCTTCTCAAACAACAAAGCATCTTTAAAATGTTCATACGTCTTAGGCACAATATTAAGAATAGTAAAGTTTTATCCTCATCCTCATGCTTCACTTCAATGTTCTCCCAAGACAAGAAAATTATTAAATATCAACTAATTTAGAGGCAAAAATAATTAGTCATTATATTGACTAAGTTAGATACTATTTTACAAATTAAAAAATTATTGGTATCTAAAGTAGTTTATGTTATTAATAAAATTTTATAAAGTAGTTTCTAAATTGGTATATCAAGATTTTAGCTACTAACTATATTGGTGGTCAAGTCTTCAACTTCTTGACTTTATTTTTCTTGTTCCCATAGACAATGTCAATTGTTGGGTTCACAACAATAACAAACAAGTTAAGAACAAGATTGTAAGAAATTACTTTTATTAATGCTGGAAGATTTAATACACAAAGTATCACAATATATAATGTGTCATCCATGTATAGAACCTAAGGAATGAAATAACAAAAAATCATCTAAAAAAAATGTTAAGACAGTTATAACAAATACACACTAGACGATTTAACTAGTCTTAATACTACTAGATGATCTTTAATAGACGATCTTTTATTCCTTTCTACTAGACCACTAGAGGATCTAAACGTCATCAGCAGATTGTCTACTGAAGATTTAATGTAAAACATTGTAATTTCTTCTTAACACTTTAATTTCATTCACTTAGTTGAACGATCAAAATACTTGTAAGAAATTATTTGATAAGGTTTTCTCCTCTCAAAAGTTTCTTAAACTATTTTTTTAACAATTATTTTAAAATAAAAATACACAATACAAGGGGCTAAGAACATTAATGTAAGGGAAAAACATAAAATATGCATGCACTTTGTTCATGGGAGCATAGATGGGCTTTGAAATAGGGAACCAAATAACATTAATTTTTCAATCTTATATTTAAAATGAGACTTCAATTAAAATGAATAAAACATAATCTTGCTATTTATAGTGGCATGTTATTTTTCGATGGGGATAAGATGAGAAATCAGAAGAAGGAAACATCTAACTTGTAACAATAAACATGAATAAATAGTTGTTTTTAATTACTAATTTGTCACTAATTCAACAAATATAAAGGTTCCCTTTCTGAAATTAATGATCATATTAATACCTCAATGAATAAAACTAATGATATTAATATTTCATACGTGAAATGCGGCTAAAAAAGAGAGTATCTGGATCAGCCAGATTCATACCTGTGTACGTGTTGCATTTTTTCCCACAATTTTCAAAAAGCATAAACTTGGCATCACAACTGCCTGAAAAATATAGCAATTCTTCATTATGTAGAAGTTTCATATTTCGTACAAATAATTAACAAACATAAAAGATGAATTATGATCAAATGAAGTTAACTTAGACCTTTTAAACTCATGTAAGCTATATATAAATCCAAAGAATAATCAACATATTAATATTTCATATCACAAGCTTGTTATCGCATCCAAAAATAATAAAATTTTGTTTGGATTATTCCTTACTAAAATGAAACTCTAACTTAAAATGAAGTTTCCTGTTTGACAGAAACTTCACATTATATAATACTTCATTCAAATCTTATTCTTCTTTTTTTCCTTCATTTTCTCTAGTATCAATGGCATCATTCTTCTTGCAGAAGATATTGTCTTTTCTTTCACCCAAACTTTCAAAATTAAATCATTCTTATTTAGTCAAGTTGAACCTAGACAATAAATCAAAGCATGTGTGAAACACAATCTTTGAGTATAATGTTGGATATACATGTGATATAACGTAATGTTATCTATGATTGCTAATAAAAAAAAATAGATAAATTAGAGAATGCACAACGATAGAAGATAAATTAATACTTTATTTCCATCTTGAGTTTGTATGCAAATCTAAACATAGTGTAAGTTTATCACTGTATATTTTTTATAAAAATATTGGACCAACAATCCATGTTATTTTTCGTTCAACTCTATTCCAGAAAATCATGACATGCACTTGGATATTTACAGAACCATGTGAAAATTCCAGTAAATCATAACTGGTGTATGCTTACCACTAGTACACTGAGGAGAGAACCTATTAAAGCCATCACCAACCCTGAAATTATGATAAATAATGTTAAAGTCGTGTTGGTCATATGGTACTTGTTACACTGTTAACTTTTAGTACACTTTTTTCATGAACATGAACAATTGTTTGATCTAAATACATTTTTTAAAATAAATAGATATAATATGTAATTAGTATTTAATAAATAACGATTTGAAATGGAATCATTTAACTTACCATGTTTAAAAATGAAGTTAGACTATTATTTGATAGCATTCATTTTGCGATCAAATTAAAAGAATTTTTAATTCCTGTGCGACAGAGACTGTTTAATAGAAGTGTTAGATCGCCTAGCATGATAAATATGTTAGTATAGAAGTGGTCAAATAATTCTAAGTCATCTTTTAACATTACAATTGTGAATCCAGTGAACTAGAGTTCGAAACTCTTATTTTCGTTTCACTTTCCTATGTATTGTTTCCAAATTCGATTCATCGCATTGATGATATTTAATTCTAGTATTGTTGCAAGAGATATTGTAAAAGATTTACTTGAATAATATCTTTAAATTGTACTCTTTTTCTTATGTGTCCGTAGAGGATTTTTAATTTAAGATTGAATTGGTTTTGATTCTTGTTTTCAGATAAAATGTAATAGAATCGCCAAACCAATATCTTCATTTCCTAGAATGGAGCATCCATTAATAGACGCTTCGAAGACCTTCTAATGGCTTCAAACACAATGAGTGTCTAGTTCTTTCCTAATCAAATTTTCCAATCTTCAAAGTGGCATAATTATTCATTGGAAAATCTTCACAAAGGATAACCAAATTCAAAATTTTCTCTTTAGATAAACTTTTCCAGCATTAGACGCTCTAGGGAGACTGTCTAATTCTTCTTCAGTGAGAATCTCCAGACTTCACTTGAATCTGCTAATTTCTTTACCCTTTCTCAAAATTAATCTCTGCATCATTGACTCAACACCTCCCTTGTAAAAAAGAATGAAAACATGTGTTGTAAAAAGGGGTGGGCACCTAGAGAATTGGTTTTCAGATGATGATGAGAAGATCGAGAAGTTCCTGCATGAATCAAGCAGGAAAGCCATCAACAATCCTAAACTAATCACATTCAACTGGTTGAAAGGGCAGAACCTCAATGATGTGAGGAATGTCTTGAAGGAACAACAACTTAAACAATTTCTGGAAATGTCAGGAAACAAATATCCTGATACTGTGAAGGTTTTCTACACATTGATGGTAAGAATCTGTGCTCACATGTGAAAGGTGTTGATATGGAGATTACTCCAGTTGTGTGGACTGTTGTAACAGTGTTGAAGTATGATGGACTGAGAATTAACAAAGGAAACATTTGTGTAATGGAAGAATTCAACAAAATGCAGTATTATAGAAGCTTCCTAAAAAATCCTCAATCTAAAGTGAAGGGTTTTTTCTGTGGAGGCTTGGAGCTAAATGAAAGAATCATTGCTTTCATAGTTTCTTGAATGTTGACTCCAAGAGGGAGCAATCATTCAGTCCTTACTGAAGAGGATTTTGCTCTTATATACCGCATCATGAAGAAAAGCAAGGCCAATTGGATTCACATATTCAAAGAACTCATGAAAAAATCAATGAGGTTAATTGATTACCACTATCCCTATGCGATTCTTATTTCAAAATTTATGCATTACTTTGAAATTGACCTTGAGGAAGAACTATCTGAGATGGTGAAGCCATCACATGAAGTCAAAAATGGATCACTTAGCAAGATGGGATTCATCCAAGTTGGAGGCAAATGGGTAAGCAAAGATGGAGAACAAGACGGTTCTTCTAGTGGAAACCAAACTGAAGCTAATGAAGATGATCAAGCTGCTGCTAATACTGAAGATGATGGCGTTGATGAACACCAAACTAGAAATGGAGATCAAGGCAATGATGTTCCTGGTGAAACTTATGGTGCTAGTCTAAGCATTGGAATTATGGATGATCGTATCACTTTCATGACACCCTTTGAAACGTTGATGATTACTCACATGGACAACTTGGCACATGATGAAAGGAATCATCATGAGTTTTGTGTGGCCAAGTTCCAAAATTTGGACGAACAGATTGAGGTTGTCCAGAACCAACTATTAAGTTCCAGTATGGCAAGGAGGATTGAAGGATTTCATGCTTTACTTTTTATTTCTGCTTAAGCTTGCTGAACAATCTTTATTAATTCTGTTTTATCCTTCTCTTATTCTATTTGTGAAGACAAATAAGGGTAGAATTGGTGGTTTTGTGTGTTGTATTATGCTATTACACTCTATGGTGCCTTATTCTGCTATAACTGTTGCTATAACTTTGATATACTCACTGATCTGCACCTCAATTTTGCATTGATTTTACACTCTATTATACTGCCTTTTAAACCTATGTTATCCTGCTGCTATGTATGTTTTGTATATGCACAAATTCTGTTTGCAAGATCTATCAAATTCAAACACTACAACACAAGCAAACTAGGGATTTGTCTTCATCAAATAGGGGGAAATTGTTGAACAAGGCGCTTTGATGTCAACCAATCCAAGAGGAATGCTTGAAGACCTTGTTGTTGGTTGTGTTTGTCTACAAGTATTTGAATTTGTTAATCCACTCTTTATGATGATCCAAGGTTAATTAAACCAATTCAACTTGTTGTTTCGAGAATTCAACTAGTTGTTTTTTCTGAAAACCTTAACAAAATTTTGTTAAGTTGTACCAATCTATTTTAGATGATTCAAACTGCTTTTGGTTCTCTATTTAACTGCTTTGACCATCTGATTGGAGTATAAAAAGGTTGTTTTACGCTCTTGGTCATTAACTAAGAAAGAGAGATCAATCAAAATCACTTTTCAAGATTTAAAAGAGCTATTGGATCATCTCAAGTGTGGAATAAGATTGTCTTGTAATTTTGAACTTTAATCTTTGATTTTACCCAGGTGTACTCTATTCCCTTCTTTCTTAAGCATTGTATTTCTGTGTGTTTTGGTGTGGTGCAATTTCAGAGAGTTGTTCTAGAAACTGTGTGTTTTGCCAAAGAGTGGTGTGTGTTCTTAAGGGGTTCAAAATCATCACTCTTGGCCTATAATTCGTACTTGAGATTGGAATATTAATAGATTTTCCTAGATTTCTTGTAAAAAGACAAGGCTATCATGAATATATTGATGGTTCATGGTAGCATATTTATCATATGATACTATTGAAATCTAATATGCTTGAAGGGGGCTATCTAGTTGTGTCTATTTCTTTTACAAAGATCATCTAAAGCAAGTATTCATACGTTGGATAAGAATGCTTATCAGAGAGTAAATGAATGAGATCAACAACAGTATGAGATTCCGAACAGGAATGTATGTTCGTGGTTTTGGAAGGAGACAACTAAAGAAATATCAGAGATCCAAGTTGATGGGATAAATAACAATGACAAACATGCACATTAAAATAGTTGAACATAATTGTTTTGTAGATCATTAAAAATTTAGCAGATTATTTGGTATGCAGGTTGTCTAAGATTATGGTAGTACAAATGTTTTTTTTGGAATAAGATGTTTCATTATTGTGGTAGGGACGAATATGAAGGCTATATAGAAAAAGTAAAAGGGAGGCCGACTTACTCTGAGTCAATCCATGATCAGTTAATAATCTATTTTGCTTTATTTATGATTGAAGCACGACATATACTTTATATATATATATATATATATATATATATATTAAAAAAGTACATAAAAACTATATTAATCGTATATAATAAGATTCTTTAGTTCCATATCTTATTGCAACTTAATAAAGTGATTATTTACAATGAAATTCACTATTTTAAAATCTAGGCATATATATTATATAAAATTATGTATGTTGATAAATATTAAATTGAAAAATAACTATTAAAATTGTGATAATATATACATCCACTATATAAAGTATTACATATTGCTAAAATTTTCAAGATTGACTATTATCAGAGAAAAAAAAATTAAAAAAATCAAGCATTATCTCAAAAGTTCATTGTTACACTTTTAAGAAGAGTAATAACAATCTCACATCTATTTTATGATCTAAATAGTTATAGCAATGAGGGGAATATGAAGTGATTGAGATTCAAATATAATTTGTCTTTTTTATCAATGATACAAAATATTTAACCAGATGTCATATTTGTAGCATGGTCGTAAGGGATTGAGACAAGGAGATCCCTTAGCTCCGTTTTTGTTTTTTATAGCGGTTGAAGGCTTTGTAGGAATGGTAAGGAAAGCAGTTGAGAAAGATTTGGTGGAGAGTTTGGAGGTTGGGGTTAAAAAGGTTAAGGTTAATATGCTTCAGTATGCGAATGATACTTTATTTTTTTTGCAAAGTGAATATCAAAAGTGTGTTTAGTATGAAAGCTATTTTAAGTTGTTCGAGCTGACTTCAGGACTAAAGGTTAATTTCTTGAAGAGCAGTATTGGAGGGATGGGGGTTGACCATTATACGATTTGTCGCTTTGCGGCTATTCTTAATGGCGATGTGATGAAAACCCCTTTCAAATACCTTGGGATGCCTGTTGGGGGTTGTCATAGGAAGGAAGCGTTTTGGGATGGGGTGGTGAAAATAATAAAGACTAGATTGGGAAGATGGAAAAGTAGGTTTATCTTGATGGCCAGGAGGATTTGTCTTATCAAGTTTGTTCTTTAAGATATCCCATTGTTTTATCTTTCTATGTTTAAAATACCTTTTGTTGTGGTGAAGAAGATAGTGAAACTGCAAAGGAACTTCCTTTGGGGTTGGGGGTACGAAGGGAGAAAGATTGTGTGGGCTTCTTGGGAAAAGGTGTGTGAATCACGTGATGTTGGCAATCTTGGGGTTATTAATACCAAGTTATTCAATATAGCCTTGCTAGGGAAATGGATTTGGAGGTTGGGTTCTTCCAAGGGCGGATTTTGGAAGAAGGTTTTAGATTCCAAGTATGGAGGTTGGAGAAGTTTGAAAGTGTCCAATTCAAACAACTCTGAGTCCCTTTGGTAGCAGGATTTGAAGGAGGTGTGGGTGTTGAAGGATTGGGACGATAATTTCGAAGATCATTTTAAGTGGGAAATCGATAATGGAAAGGGTATTAAGTTATGGGAAGAAAGAATGGGTGGGTAACGCTACCTTGAAGGGTAAATTCCCGAGATTGTTTTCCTTGTGTGTTGATAAAGATTCTTTGCTGGAGGATTGTGGGACTTAGGTCAATGATGTGTGGAGCTGGAATTTAGTTTGGAAAAGAAGTTTTTTTGAGTGGGATGATATAACCCAATTAGCCAAACAGATGACCAACGACAGGCGAAAATTCACATTGTGATCAGCCATCTCAATATACAAAGCCAGGCCCACCAAACCTCAAGAGAGCATCAACAAAAGAAGAACCATATATATACCAGAATATCATAAGTTCTTCCTTTTTGTCTTTCCATAAGAGAAGTTATGTAAATAAATTGCGCTCACTTTTAGGTCGAAATAGAAGCATAAACTAGAGTAGGGTGTGCTTAGTAATTTGAATAGGGTGTGCTTAGTAATTTGGGTTTGTGCCAAGTCTACCTTTCATGACAAGTGCTTCTAGGTTTAGGGTTTCTTTGACCTACCTTCTAGAAGACTTCTCACAAATGAAACCCTTACCCCTCTATCTTGTTCTCCAAGACACTCTCCTATAAATAGAGTGCATTGCCTCATGTATTTGACACATTGAATTTTGAATATAAAAGAAACTTTGTCAGAGTGTTGAGTGATTCTTGACTGCTCTCCTTTTGTGGGTCTTATCTTGGGTTTGTGCACTTTAAGTGGCGGCTCGTCACCACTCATCTTGGAGTCTCCCACCACTCCAAGTGGCATGATCACCACCATCATCCATAAGCTTCCTCTATCTCTTCATCTCTTCCTTCATTTCACCATTTCCATTCCTCTTATATTCTTGTGTTCTTCTTTTTCCTTTTTGGTTTTCCCATCTTGTTGTTTTCCATTATATGCTTTAATTATGCACCTTTTTATCATCATCACCATATAATTGTGTTTTCTCTTTGCCCTTTAGAAGTGAATTTTCACACTTAACCACTTGGTTAAGTTCGTGTCCAGTGGGAATCTTCTTAGGTTCTCACCTTAAATTGTTAATCTCAAAAACCATAAACAAAGTGCAACCCATAAAATGTGCAATTTTAAAACCAACTCACGTCATGTGGTAATCAAAGCATGGTTTTAATTGTGCTTATCTTTTTTTAGTTGATTTTATAAAATTCCAGCACATTTTTCAATTTTTCTTTTATCTTCCAGCAATTGAAATTCCACTTTACATTTAACACCTTTAAATTTCGCCTTAAAATTCTTGTCATTTACAATTCTACCTTTTTATTCATTGAGCACTTTAAATTCTACTTTTGACTTTTTTTTATCAATATTTTTCCTTACCTCATTTGCTTGAGTGTTATGTTTATTGTGTTCTAGGAGTCTTAAATCTATTCTACTTATTTTGATTTTAATTGTGAAGAGCTAAAACAATTTAGAAGTTGTTTGAGTAGTGGTGATTTAATTCCAAATAGAATGCAAATGCTCATATGAATTGAATTCCAATCCCATATTTTTTTCAAAAATTGAAAAGTGAATTCAAAATTATAAATTATATATATATATATATATGCCTGAAAAAAAAGGGATAAGGAAATTTTGAATCCATAAAAATAAAGACAAAAACAAATTGAGTGCATTCACATTTCAAATTACTAAAGAGGATTCTAAGTATATGGCAAATTGTTTTCATACTTGTGGAATTTAATCCTTCTTGCTTTCACAATTTCTAAGGACATTAAATCTTCGTAGTTAAAGTTCAAGTAAGTGTTTTTTAGTCTTTATAAGTGCTTTTCTTGTTTGTCTTGCTTAAGTTTTGTCATTATCTTAATTCCACTTGGTTTAGCTTTCCTTCTTTTAACTTTTCTCTCTTGTCTTCAAATCTTTCTTAAGTTTTGTTGGGGCTTCTTTGGTGAGCTAGTGATAAGATCTTTGACCTCTTTCACTTGAAGTGTTGCTACTAAGTGTAGACCTTTTTTAAGTGCGAATATTTCTGGAATGAATTAAACTTTTTCTCTCCTTTACTAAATAGTCGAGTGATACAAGTGAGTGAGTGGATTAAATTGTTATTTTCACTATTTGTTTGCTTTCTTTTGTGCACAATCATGGCTTATTTATATTTGGGGGAGTCTTCAATGCCACAATCTCCTAAAAAAACACATCTTATGAGGGAGCTTGCGGATGCCAAGAGAAGCTTGGCCCACAAAGAAGAGGAAATGAGGCAACTAGTGGAAATGATGCAAAGATTAGAAGAGACTCAAGAGAGACAAGCTAGAGAAAGGAGATGAGAACTTAGAATAGTTACTAGAAATTACAGGCACTATGGAAGTCTAGAAGAAGAACAAGATTGGAGAGTTCATAATTTTGAAGAAAAGCACCATCAACACCAACCACCAAAGAATTATTTTCCTTTTGTAAAATTACCTAGTTTAAGTGGAGAAAGTGACCCCAATTTGTATTTAGGATGGGAAGCTAAGGTAAAACAAATATTTAATGTGTATGAGGTCGAAGAAGACCAAAAAGCTAAGTTAGCTTCCCTAGAGTTTTTAGATTATGTCATGCACTGGTGACATCAAATTGTAATGGATATTGGTTTGAACAAGAGGTTAACCATGGTCTCTTGGTATGATTTGAAAGAATGCATGTGCGCGGTTTGTTCCTCCTCGTTATAGGAAAGAACTCTTGTTGAAGCTCCAACGACTTAATCAAGGACATAGAAAGATAGATGATTATTTTAAGAACTTAGAAACCAGTTTGACTAAAATTAATATGCATGATAGTGAAGAGTCAAAGATAGCTAGGTTTGTGAGTGGTTTAAGGAGAGAAATTTAAGATATTGTAGAGTTGTATGAGTACTCTTCTTTAGATAAATTGGTTCACCTAGCCATCAAGGTGGAATTACAACTTTTGAAGAAAACAAATTTCAAAAATACTCATAATGATGGCTTATACAAATCTTCATGGAAGGATAAAAACAAAATTTCTAAAAAAATTCCTTCCAATGTTTCAAAAGAAACAACTTCTCAGCATAGAGTTTCTAAAGACAAACCTTCCACCTATACCCTTACATCACCCACCAAAACCTCAAGTACAAATTTTTTTAAATGTATAGGTTTTGGGTACATAGCTGCTAATTGTCCAACTAAAAGAACCATGATGGTAAAAGACGAATAGTAGTAAGTGACAATAGTGATCAATCTTCTAGGTCTAACTTTCCTACCCCCTTCAAAAACCACTAGTGAAAATGAATGTGAGATACCTTCTGAAGGTTACTTATTGGTAGTAAGGCGAATGTTGGGAACAATTCCAAAACCTTTGGATGAAACCCAAAGAGAAAATATTTTCCAGACCTGTTGCCTTATGAACAAGTTATGTTCCATGATAATAGATGGGGGTATTTGTGCTAATGTGGCAAGTACAAGAGTAGCGGAGAAGCTTGGATTACCCGTTATCTCTCATACAAATCCCTATAAACTACAATGGCTTAGTGAAGAGGGTGAAATCATGGTCAATAAACAAGTCCTCGTAACTTTTGCTATAAGAAAGTATAAAGATAAGATTTTATGTGATGTTATGCCAATGGAAGCAACACATATTCTATTGGGAAGGCCTTGGCAATATGATAGACAAGTTTTACATGATGATCATACCAATAAAATGTCTTTCAACTTCCAAGGGCATAAGGTTATCTTAAAACCTCTTTCTCCCAAAGACCAAATAAAAATGAAAACCAAAAGAGAAAATAAAAAAAGAGAGGAAAGTAAAACGGGTCTCATCATCTCATCTCACTAAATCAAAACAATAATGTTGACCCATACAAAACTAACTACGCCTCCTAGGTATACTTCTTTCTTCCCTTTTTCATTACCAAAACATTCTAAATAGTTGACATCTTTGATAAAGAAGTTTAGAGATTTTTCTTTTATCAACAATGAATTAATGAAATTAAAATGGGACACTTGAGGGGTGTCCCAACCCTTATACAAAACTCAAAACTCAAATACAAACTAACGGTTTAACACAAGCTTAAGCCATCATTGGCTCACGCATAGACTTATTATTGTATCATAATTAAGAGTTACTCCTACAGAAGCCAGAAATGCACCGTATGCACCAAAGGCCAACCATCTACTAAAAACCAGTTACCAAACCCTTAGCTCCATCCAATTGGCTCATAAAACCACAGCAGCAACCACTAAGCGCATAATGGTTTGGACTCAACATCTGGATCTGAACATAGGATCGCAGCTGCAACCTGCTAACCTTTAAAAGGAATCTGAAATCTGAATTCACTCTTGCTCCAGATCCAATTCCTTTGTTGATGAAAGTTGATGAAAGTTCCTCCCTATTAAGCAAGTTGATCTATATTCCCCCAAAACCAGTATAAACCAGCTGAACAAATCTGTAATAGGACTCCCCTTAACAGCACCAATTCGCGCTTGCCAAGCGAATGAACCCATGTCCTTGGCACCATTCAGCAACAACTATGTAGGCCCTTTGTCTTCTTGCACTTAACCGTGGCATCTTGAAATGCAGATAACACTTACTTAATTACTTCCACTCAACAGTCCTTCAGTTCCTCCAGCATATCACAAACCTTACCTTCCATGGGACATCCACGACTTCCAGCAAAGACAAAACCACAACCCACCATGATAGAACCTAAAATACTCCTTCAAACAGGTTCACCATCTGTAAATCTACTGTGGTATAGCTGAAGGCATCCAACCTGTATATACAAAAAACCTCCACACCAGCCAACTCTCACCTTCCCAATTGGCATGGACACCTTGCTAGCATTGCATCCTACCATAAGCATATTATGAACACCAACCAACAAGTTGTCACTATGACAAAAGCTTCCAAAACCCAACAAAGTCGGATAGGAGCAATTCCGCAGCTTTGACTGAGGAACTAAGCTAACCAAATTTCAGCCAGTTCCTACAAACAAAGCAAAACCAACACAAGACTAGGAGACCCTTAGTCAGCAGCGTCTAAACCCAGCAATCAGCACACCACCATTGTCTTTTGCCCTCACTTGCAACATCTCCTTCCCGTTCCTGCACTAAAGTGTGCCTCCAAAGACCTAATTACTTATAGCTTTTAATGCAGCACATTGGGTTCAGGACCCAATCCACTAAGGAGTAATTAAAGGAATATGTCTTATGCTTCATCCATTGCCAATATTTAATTTGTGCTTGCTGAAACATTCCTTCTGCATCTACAACACCTTGCTTGAACACTACCAAGTTCTTGTGATCCCAAATACACTTGACTACCGCTGTCCAAACCCCTTTCCAAACCAGATTTTGATTATGACTAACCTGAAACAGGTTAAAGCTCTCAAAGTGGGTCATAATATCATTATGTTGAACAAACAATATGGACCAAACTTGATAAGCATATTTACAGTCCAAAAAGAGATGTTGACACGATTCTTCCTTGGTCTGGCATAGAGCACATAAGGTTGTTTCCATCAACACTCCTCTCCTACTCAGACATACTCTAGTGGGAAGTCTATCCATCTGAATCCTCCACGCTACAGTCACCACACTTGGGAAAGCCTTAGCCTTCCACAGTGACTTAAAGACATCATGTTGGGGTCCTCTTCCATATTTGGACAGACATTTGTAAGCAGAGCTCACTGAGAAGCACCCTTCCTCCTCATTCCCCCACACCTAAACATCCTTCTCTTCTTTAAGCACGATTGTCGTGGCTATGAGCAAATCAAGCTCTTCTACCAGCGCGGATTCCCACTCAAATCTTTCCCGCCTCCATCTTAGCCGTCAGCACCAACCCGACTCTTCCCATACACCTACCTCTTCCACCTTCTGCCCCTGGTTTAAAGACAACAAGTATAATCTGGGAAACAAAGTTTTAAGATTACAATTACAAATTCACACATCCTCCCAGAACATTATTTTGTCTCCACATCCTAATTTCCATCCAATTTCTTTATGAAACCACCCTTCTCCTCCACCCTCCCGACAGACTTTGAGCAAGTCTCTCCACCACCATGATTGAAGTTTGACCGGAATCTGCACTTCCGAGCCATACTTCGAGTCTAGCAGTTCCTTCCATCTCCCCTTCTCCTCCGAGATATACCTCCACCTCCATTTAGCCAGGAGAGTTGCATTGAACTTTCGAATATCTCTCACACCCAGACCACCCTCCTCTCTAGGTTTAACACAACTTCCTAGCTTACCCAAGAGATAGTCTTCTTCTCCTTCCCCCAGCCCCAAAGAAACCTCCTTTGAATTCTGGTGATACTCTTGCAAATCGAAGTTGGTGCTTATACAGAGAAAGGTAATAAAGCGGGACAGAGGTGAGGACCGATTTGATTAAGCAAATTCTCCCTGCCATGGAGAGAAATCTACCCTTCCACACATTGAGTCTATCTTTTAACTTGTTTAGCATAGGCTCCCAAAAATTTCTCTTCCTAGGATTTGCCTCAAGTATCTAGCTTTTGTGCTTCCCCCCACCCCTCTTATATTTAGGTTTACAATTAACATAAATGATTCTTCTTCTTACCCTCCTTATAGCTCTGCAAAAACTCCAAGTCTCTCTCCTCTAGACTCATGTATTCCTTAACCACCTCATCCTCATCCCTTCTACAGATCAACCCCACTTATTTACCAATCTCCCAAAGCTTTGGTGGATCCACCATATTACCAGGTTCACAATGGCGAGAATTACAGTTAATGAAGTCCCCATCAGAGATGGAATCTGAAGACGTACCGTGTCTATGATGAGTAGAAACCCCAACCTGAGCAATATGTGCATTAATTCTCACTGATCGTCTCAGATTTGAAGAAAAGTCCCCCAATTCAGAGAGACCTTTAAACTTGTGCCGACGTGGTGAGAGCATAAGCCTGCTTCCTGCAGACGCACCTTCCTCTCCTAGCACGATAGGCTTCGGTATTCCATACGTAATGCCCCTTATAACTTCGTCGAATTCTTCCATGCCAAGGCACCCGTCCACTCTTTCCATCAATAGGGGATCATTCTCCATCCCTGGATTCCCTGGCCCGCTAACCTCACTTACACCGGTTTGATCCACCTCACGCTCCTCCACCTTTTTACCTCTGCGAGGACTTCCAAGATTGGTATTTTCGTTAGCATTCTCACATCGGGGAACCTCCTGTAGCGTACAAAGCCCAACGTCTATTTTTCCAGGTTGGGTTCCACAAGGGATCCGAACCACATGACAATGGGCCTCCACATTCCTTTCTTGGCCCAAAAAAGGAGCGGGGTCACCATGTGGGTTATTGCTTTCAATTTCCACCACCACTTTGACCAGCTCAGTGTGAGCAGAGTAACTACTTTATAAAGGAGTACGGCCTTGGTTAGGGTTGACATCTAGGTCAACACCTTGACACGCTTCCTGGCCTATTCTTTCTTCTTTCGTGCAAGACGTGCAGCCTATTCTCTGGTTAGAGTTGCCTTTGTCACCAGATACCTTCAAAGACAAATTTGTCTTATGCGCACCTTGCTCACCTCCTTCCTCCACCTTGCCACCCTCTTCCTCCCCTTTTGATCGGAGTTCCTCCCTGAATACAGATCTGACCTCCTCCTCACAACTTTTAGAAGAGAAAACCGTTTCTTCGACAAAAGTTCCTGATGACGACACACTATCAGACGAGTCATCATACTGGGATTTCTCGTGTGCCTTCCTTCATAACAAGCAGAGGGTTCTTCTTCAATGAGGACATTCCAAATCTGATCATTAATCTGCAGTCTCTTCTTCAGCCTGATATTGCTTCGGTTCTTCAAACGAACTTGCAGCCTAGCGTATTATAGGTTCTCCCATAACAGCGTAGATGTGTCTATAGATACCAGCGAGGCCATTTCTCCTAATACTTTTGCAAAGCAGTCCTCATTCCAGAGTGGTAACAGTAACCCGTAGCACCTCACCCAAGCAACTTTATGGTCCGCCATACACGACACCGACCACGACTTCATACTTACAAAGAGACTATCGAACCACTCCTTTTTGCACTTAACAATATCTTCCATTTTCTCCCCTTTTCTTGGGGTCAGCATCACTAATTTATCCCCCATATATCTTATACTAACCCTGTTCAACCCTCCTTTCACAAACTCCTCTCCTAGCTGATCAACATCAAGAACCTCCTCAAACTGCCCCACAACATTGTTTACCATCCAGGGCATAGTGTGGGAATGTGACTTAAACGTTGGTCCCTTCCACTTCTTTTGCTGCACTTCTCCTTTCACAATGTCTGCATAAGATCTATTCCTTTTCTTCTCAACCCATATCTCCTTTTGTTTCCTTATGTCCCTCTGTTTTTCTAGGTGGGTAACCCTCATCTCCCTCATCTCCTCCTTAACAGGTTCTAGTTGGTGCCTTCGGTATCTTAGGACGTTTACATGGAGTTTCATATTTCCAACGAATAAACTGTCCAACTCCCTCTCAAGACTTTCCACATTTCTTACTTCAAAGAACCTTACAAACCCAAATCTTCTCCCCCATTTGTTCAATCTGCGTGATATGAAGACTTCTGTCACCCTAGCTCTCCTTTGGAAGACCTTGACCATGTCCAACTCTCCATAGCCGTGAGGAAAGTTCGAAAAGAACAATGTGGTAAAGTCATTTGAGCGCCCATGATCACCTCCCATGTTGGGTCGAGCTCTGCTTTCCATCGTCTCTTACTTATATTTCAAACAATTCTTAAGAAGTTTAGAGATGATCTTCAAAAACCTCCTAAAGGTTCTCACGTTCTAAGAAGATTTTCACAAACAAATCATTTCTTCCCTAAACATTCTCTACAAACATGGTCTGTATCTAGAATTCAACCATATGAACTTCCAAAGCTTAATGAACAAGTTTACTTCACATTCTACATCACGCAATATCTTATATATGAACAAAGTAACTATGTTATTTGCAAGAGTTCTAAATTCGAGGTTGAATTTTTTCCAACTTGGGGGCATGATACAACCCAATTAGCCAAGCAGATGACCAATGACACAAGCGACAATTCACACTGTGATCAATCATCTCAGTATACAAAGTCAGACCCCACCAAACCTCGAGAGAGCATCAATAGAAGAAGAACCAGGTATAAACCAGAATATCATAAGTTCTTCCTTCTTGTGTTTCCACAAGAGAAGTTATGTAAATAAATTGAGCTCACTTTAAGGGTCCAAATAGAAGAATAAACTAGAGTAGGGTGTGCTTAGTAATTTGAGTAGGGTGTGCTTAGTAATTTGAGTAGGTTGTGCTTAGTAATTTGGGCTTGTGCCAAGCCCACATTTCATGACAAGTGCTCCTAGGTTTAGGGTTTTTGTGACCTACCTTCTAGAAGACTTCTCACAAATGACACCCCTACCTCTTTATCTAGTTCTCCAAGACACTCTCTCCTATAAATAGAGTGTCTTGCCTAATGTATTTGACACATTGAATTTTGAATAGAAAAGAAACTCTGTCAAAGTGTTGAGTGAGTCTTGAGTGCTCTCTTTTTGTGGGTCTTATCTTGGGAGTTTGTGCACTTCAAGTGACGGCTCTTCACCACTCATCTTGAAGTCTCACACCACTCCAAGTGGTGTGACGACCATCATCATCCATAAGCTTCCTTTATCTCTTCATCTCTTCCTTCCTTGCACCATTTCCATTCATCTTATATTCTTGTGTTCTTCTTTTCCTTTTTGGTTTTTCCATCTTGTTGCTTTCTAGTATATGCTTTAATTTTGTACCTCTTCATCATCATCACCATATAATTGTGTTTTCTCTTTTCCCTCTAGAAGTGAACCTCCACACTTACTTAACCACTTGGTTAAGTTCGTGTCTAGTGGGAATCTTCTTTGGGTTCTCACCTTAAATTGTTAATTTCAAAAACCATAAACAAAGTGCAACCCATAAAATATACAATCTTAAAATCAACTCACATCAGAGAAGGCACAAGTCTGTCAACTTCTCAAGGAGGTATATGGGTTGAGTCTTATTTCGGGTACTGATGATTGGTGGTCCTGGAAAGGTAGCGCGTCTCTAGAATTTTTGGTTAATTCTGCTTATGGTCTTTTGAGGGGAGAAAGTGAAAGGGTGCAATCGTGTTATTATAAACAATTTTGGAACATTAAAGCCTTGCGTGCTGCCCAAGTTACGATTTGAAGGGTGTTGGAAAACAAGATTGCTATTAAAGTTAATTTGGCTAGGTGTGAGGTTGTGGTTGAAAGTATTCTTTGCTCTTTGTGCGGGTTACAAGAGGAATCTGCGAACCATTTGTTTTTTGGTTGTAGAACTGTCTGGTTAGTTTAGAATTAGTGTTTTTCGTGGTTAGGTTTGGTTTCGATTGCTCCTCTTGATTCTTTCTCACATTTCATTCAGTTTTCTATAATGCATATCTGTCAACTTAGTTTTGGGGAGTGTGTGGATTTCTATGGTAAGGGAGATTAGGAGTCATAGGAATAAGGTTGTTTTCAATGGTGGAATGGTGGATTACTCAGAAATCTTCTCTTTGGCCCAATTGAAAACTTGGTCTTAGGTTACATCTAAAGTTCCATTTACTCGTTTCTCTTTCTCTGACTGGTGTTTTGCCCCCCTTGTCTGAATTTGATTAAGTTGTTTGCTTTTGTTAGTCTCTGGTTGGATGCCTTGTGGGTTGAGCATTAGTTGTTTGTGAGATTGGGTTGGGTGTCACCTTTAGGTGTTATCTGTTTTGTTTGATTGGTTTGTTAGTTTTGTTGTTATATGTTGAGGTTGCGTTTGTTATTGTTTTGGTTTCTTTTGTTAGGTGGTAGCTTATCTTCTTCTGTTGGGGGTGGGTAGTTAGATGAGATGTGTTTTATTTTCATAATTTGTATAAGGATTGGACCACCCCTAAAGTGGTTCTATTAATTTATTTTTTCTTGCTGGTAAAAAAAACAAAGTGTAAGACTTGAAATGATTTAGCCTAAAGGAACTACATTCTTTTTTATGCTAACCAAACCACATCATTTTCACAGTGTATACTTTGACTAGTATTGCCATACTTGAAATGTATTGTACATATTAAAAAGTGTAAGACTTACCGAAAAAGGGAATCACAAAAGCAGCACAAACTGTTGATATAACCAACACTGTTCTAAGAGTAATGAAACACCAATAAGTCCTTGAAATGTTAATCGGTAGCAACTCATCAACGCTCCTTGCCAATGGGTTCATCATCAAAGCATATTTGTTCATAATTAAAGAAAAGCTAAATAAAAATGTATGTTGAATACAATCAATTCACATTGGATTTCAATAAGCAAGTAATTCATTAAAAAGGATATTTTGTTAATGGGCTAATTACCTGAAAAAAAAAATAGAGTGTAAAATAAGAGACGATGTAAATGTTCACTAGAAAGAAACAACTTTAAATTAAAAATAGCAAAGATTCCAAAAGTGATTATCTTACTATTGTCCACAATGCAACTTTGGAAGCTAATGCATTTGGTGGTAAATTCAGTGTTATCTGAGACGAAGTCCCTTCACCAAACATTAGAAATCCCATGACAGCTGAGCTTCCATATACAAATGTGCATAGAATAAAACTGTAACAAAGAACTCAATTAGGTATATGAAAGAAGGAATTAAGATTCATTCACCCTTGAGAAAACATATTATGTTTTCCTTTTTATTTGTAACCACTAAATTGTTACATTTGTTCTTAATTGAATATTTTGGCTGAAAGTAAAAAAGCAAAACAATTGTTTTAATCATTACATGCAAAAATATTTTAACCATGAAACATGTTGAATATAAAGTGATCAATTTGTGTAGCTAACTATTGAAAGCAACAAATACTTCCACGGAGTAGGGAGATCTTAAGTTTACTTACATACCTCACAACCACTGCCTTGGTAAATTCTCTTTTGTCAGCCATAGACTGATAAAGGTTTGGAAAAACTGAATGTCCTGCAAAGCAAAACCCGTAGATACCAAAAGCAAAAGGAAGGCCATTCCAATTCAACAATGGACCACTGTGATGGAATCCAACATCATCTCTTGTCCCAACAAGAAACACACACAAAATAATCAAAGCAGTGGACACAACCCCTCCAGCTGCAGAATCATCACAAATGATATTGTAAATAATTGCTAAACTTAGATTGAACAACAAAGATCCTTCAAGCAATTGAATCTTGTTGAGTTTGGAGAACCTGAGAGATAGGCGATTATGCGTAGATCCTTTAACCAAACAGTGGGGAGAATAATCAGTGCAGTTAAAATTCCAAACAAGTGTTTGGAGTCCAACTGTAAACTCCCCAAGTGTAAGGATGTTCCGGGAAACAACCCAGTGAGGTTATCTCCTTCCAAGATGATAAACTCCACACAATATGACTGTGTTCATGAAGAGAGAGTTCATTCATATATATATATATAGAAAAATGAGGAAGAAGATTGCTTGTTAACAGAAATTAATATACACGTATGGATGTAATGCTATGTTAACACTTACATATAACTCAATGTACAAAATGACCTGTTACAAAGATTAAAAAAATAGTGTCAACAAATATTGATTAACAAAGGCACCAATGTGATGATTTACTGATTTGGTTAATTTACTTTCATTCTGTATATATAATAAAGAGCTTCTTTGAGGGAGAAAAGGCAATGTTCTACAAAAACTATAGCTGAAGCTAAACAAATCCTTACTGATATAATAAGTCGACCATATCTTCCAAATGCAGCTTCTCCTATATCAGGGTAGCTAATGATCCCTTCTTGGCTTTCAAAGCAATGTTTCATAAGATCTGCCGTATAGCAACATACAATTGCAAAGAAAAACATCACAATCATACTTGTCCACCCAGCTTGTTTCACTGTATATGGTGTAGAAAGAAGGCCAACTCCAGCCATCACATTAATCCCTGACCAAGTACAATTATCTCACAAAATTAAGTTACAAATATAAACAAGGGGGATATGATTTAGATATTTATAAACAAAATAACAACTTTTAGGACAGGGATTCATCATGTGTCTTACAAAAGTTTAATCCAAAAACTAGCCTTTCAAATATCTACTATATATACTAAGCATGAGTATAAAAGTATGCATAAATGCACTCCAATTCGAGGAACTTTTCTCCATAGCTATTGAACTCATAATGTTTCATAATGTTTATTGGGAACACTTGAACATAATTAAAATATTATTGACTTTACTTAAACAAATTAATAAAATGTTAAAGATTATTATCTTAAAATACCAACCGTTAAATATTGTTTGACTGAGGCTACATCCATACTCAATTGGAAATTCTTCAGGAATTTGTTTAATGGAAGCTTTCTCCCACCATGTTGATTGTCTTCTTGTGATCCCTGCATGAGCGAGTTCCTCACCAGAAAGAAAAGAAGTCCTTTCATCATGTTCTAAGTAACTCTTTGAACCAAGACCAATAAAGCTTGAATAAATAACGCTTGGTGCTCGGATAATTGATTCAAGATTTGGAGCAGCAGCTATTGAGTAAGAATCCGTGGCATCTCTGTCATATAAGAATAATGATAATACTAATAAAAATAAATAACAAAAATAATAAAAAAGAAAGAGAAATAGGAGAAAAATAGTGAATGTGGTTAGTTTAATGAGTAACAAAAGGACAACCCAACATCTGCACGTTCATGCCAAAACAACCTTAGGTAACAAAATTTGGTACTCATGTAAAAACAAGGTGGAACATAAGATGTAAAGTATGTTCTATGTAAAAAGAAAGACACATAAATGGTAAAATAAGATTCGTACCTATAAGTTTGAGGCCACTGTTGAGAAATGAAAGAAGGTTGAGGATGCGTTCTACGATTCCCCTCATCATCAGTGTCACATTGATTACTATTCTCACTCATGTAATCAGCAGCTTCTGTGTTATGTTCTTCGCTAACACCCTCATTGAAATTATCCACGAAAAAATGTGTCTCTCTTTCGTTATTCTCCTTATTGGCCATTCTTAGAATTTGACAATAAAGCAATATATCTTTTGTGTTACTACTATTATTCTTTGATATTTAGACGGCAACAAGGATCTGAAGATTTGTATAAAGTGTTTTTTTTTTTTTTATTAATAAATGGCAATGCGAGGAGGAGATAAAAGAGAAAAAATGGTGGTAAAGAGGAGAATTGACTTAGATGTTTGAATGGCTCTGCTTGTAATGATGAAGAATGTGAAGCAATGTTCGAAAAAGTTGAAGGAAAGAAAGGTGGTAAAAGGGAAAGATATGAAGATGCAAAACAGTTGCATTGTGAAGCGGAAAGAAGAAGGGAAGGAACCCACATACCCAATATTTGACACGTGTCATGTAAGGAAGCAAGTGTTTTTAGCATACTGTACAAACAACTTTCCGGGAAACAAGCTCAAACCCAGGAAGATTCATTTACTTCTTATTTTCAATTAGTTTTATATATTCATTAACTTTAAAATATTGTTATTTATTATAATTATAAATAATAATAATAATAATATTATAATTAATATTACTATTATTAATTGGGTCCCGACTTACAAGCAAGCTATGGTTGAGAGTGGCGCGCTCATGAATCCATTTGGATCAATTTTGAGACAAAAATTCATGTGGTACAAAAATAAAGCAATATGCATGTTGGTGCAGTTTGAATGTTTTTTTCTTTAAAATATCTAAATGTAATTTGGATTAGATTGCATGATTCTCTTTAAGTTACATCCTTACATATTTATATTGTGTTTAAATATTGGAATACAAAATACTCTTTTGACTTTTCAAACCAAAGAAATACCAAATCCTAAAATAAAAGAAATTAAATTGAGAAAATCCATATTATATAAGACATATATATTTCTTTTCTTTGTTGAAAATTAATTTTGAGATATTTAAAATTTATTTAAGTGAATTATATCCAATTCGTTAATCACTCAAATCTAATTTAATTTAATTCATTTCCTCAAGTTGTGTTGGATTATTAGATTGGAGATAGAGTTTGAATGGATTGAATCATCTCAACCTAATTTAATTATATGATAAATATATAATTAAACTAGTATTTTACAATATTTAAAAAATGAATAGAGTATATAGTTTTATTTTAGTTGCCTTATACATCTATTTTAGTTTGCCTCAAACATAAATGAAAGTAAACATGTATCAAAGTAAAGAAAAGATTCAAAATATATAACAATAAAAATAAGAGTTTTTCATGTATGAATATAATGTAGAGGACGATGATGTTATAAAAAAAGTAATTTTGGCGAGTCTAGCAAGTTTTATGGAGTCAAATATACATGTGTTTAAAAAATAAAATAATGTATAGAGCAATAGAAAGACAATCTATTTACATGAATATTTTATGTATGCAAAAATTCATGTTAGTCATTTCTTAGTTTGTGGCACAGATCACATTCATCGAACATGACCTAAACCATATCAATAGTAACAACTTTGCTGATAAAAAAATATCAATGGTAACAAATTGTGAGTTTATCACAAAAAGGGCTTGGATATTTGTCCAAGATGTACCTGTTGGGTTTAATAGTGCCAAAGTTCAAGAGGGGGTGAATTGACCTTTTAAAATTTTTGCGCAGAATCAGATTTTATCACAGTACACAGAAAATAAATCGATTTATTTGGTAATGAACAGATTTATTTTGACACTGTTTATATTTGAAACTCGTTTATATCAGCCAAGTTATTCTCAAGATTATTCAGATTGATTTGCAAGCCACACGAAAAACAGTGAATCACAAAAATAGCAACCTTCAATTTTAAGCAAGTGATTAAGGTTCAATTATTAGCTTGACAATCAATTGGATAACCTAACCTATCACAATCAACTTGTTCCAATGGTATTTAACAGATCATATATCTTCTTTTCAGAATCAAACTGTTTTTCTAGAAAATAAGAACGTTATGAACAAGCCCAGAAAAAACAGATTTTTTTTTAATTGAACAGATTCAATTTCTGACAGATTAACAAATAAGCAAGAATTAGAGTGCAGAGATTAGGAGAGAATGAACACAAAGCAATTATACTGGTTCACTCCAATGAGCTACATCCAGTCTTCACCTAATCCAAGGTGAAATTCACTAAATCACAATTCAAACAACCACAAACACCACTGTTCTTGAACCCTACAAGAACTTTGGTACACTTGCTGAAAAACACTATTTCAGCACACACACTCTTCAAGAAACCCTATCAAGAAGAGTTTACAACCACACTTTTACAAGAAATGAAATGTGAAACAAATACACC
>Ga0123342_1000670_pt1 | contig 55274 bp, 17 predicted proteins | sample Turbeawhitnodule_FD_89960 | JGI IMG/M metagenome (GOLD analysis project Ga0123342, IMG submission 89960) | Root nodule microbial communities of legume samples collected from Mexico - Turtle bean Mexico white nodule | ecosystem: Host-associated > Plants > Roots > Nodule | place: Mexico: Nepantla...
AATTGTCATTTTTTAAAATATTATTTATATATTTTTATTTCCAAAAATATTAATTGTCATTTATATAAAAAAATATGAACTGAACTTGCCAATACGGTTGACAACTTCAATGGAGTGAAATTGGCAACCCAATATCCAATTTTATTTATACTGAAGTTGCCAATCCAGTTAGAAACTTTAATTAAAAAATAAAAAGTGGAGAGATTAACAAATTTAATTGATGTTGCCTACACCATTGGCAACTTTGACCAAGAATTGCCCATTTCTGTAATTTTTTCTGCTTTTGCCCATTTACGTAAATATGAAAAAAAAAATACACCATTTTTGTGAAAAACCCGTCACTTTTACTATCCTTTCCACTTCCATTCACATCAATATATTGTCCACCATGCGTGCGTAGTCGGTGGTCGTCGAAGATATACAAGGTTAACATGATCGCCGGTCGATGAAACGACGATCTCCATGCGTGCGTAGTCGGTGATCGGCATAGTTGAGGTCGTCGGTCGATGGAACGACGATCTCCATGCGTGCGTAGTCGGTGGTCGTCGAATGTAAAGGTCAACATGATCGCCGGTTGATGAAGCGGCGATCTCCATGCGCGCGTAGTCGGTGGTCGCCGAAGGTATGCAAAGATCAACATGATCGCCGGTTGATGAAGCGGCGTTCACCTTGGTTCAACGTGATCGCAATCGATGAAGCGGCGTTCTCCAGATGCGTGCGTAGTCGGTGGTCGTCGAATGTAAAGGTCAACATGATCGCCGGTTGAAGAAGCGGCGATCTCCATGCGCGCGTAGTCGGTGGTCGCCGAAGGTATGCAAAGATCAACATGATCGCCGGTTGATGAAGCGGTGTTCACCATGGTTCAACATGATCGCGATCGATGAAGCGGCGTTCTCCAGATGTGTGTAGTCGGTGGTCGCCGAAGCAATGCAAAGGTCAACAAGATCGCCGGTCGAGGTAGCGGCGTCCTCCATATGTGTGTAGTCGCGTGGCGAGGTGAATGTAGGTGACCTCGGTCCTGGGAGTTCCGGTAAAGTTGGGTGTTGCTTAAAGGTAACCTGCTGGTTATAATTTTGGGTACAGTTTTCTCACTTTAAGGTTGTTTTGCTCCAACCATAAAGGAGAGCTTCTTTTGTGGATGATATAGGAAGTCCACTTCTGATTACTGTATATGGGTTGGGATACCCCTGAAGTATCCCTTTAATTTTATTTATTTATTGCTGATAAAAAAAAAAAAAATATTGTCCACCATGCCTTTGAACTGGACGGTCTCCAAAGAAAATGGAAGAGTTAAAATCATGAGAAATATGTTTATATGGATATAGATGCTATATGTTAATGAATAATTGCAGTTACAATTCCAATTGTTGATCTACATACATAAAGATTAATAAAATGTTATGTTTTATAAAAATAAACAAGTTGAACAAAAATTAACATTTATTGAATTATTTAAATTAAGAAACGTCACACTTATTCTTTTAAATAAATAAATAAATATGACATTATCAATATTTTAATGTAACAAAATATACTAACTATATATTTTCTTTTCTTCAATGTCAAATATCAATAAATAAATTACAATTACATAAATATCAAATCAAAATACGCACACGTCCATGTTCAAGTCCACACACACAACATAATTAATTAATGTCTCTAATTGGATAAATTAAAATAATATGGTACAAACTTACATCATTCAAATAATATGGGACAAATTTTAACATGATAAATTAAAATAATATGGTACAAACTTACATCATTCAAATAATATGGGACAAATTTTAACATGGTCTCATGCCTACTTTACCACCTTAAACGTGAATCTACTAAATTAAGAGTTTACACCAAAGACATTTGAAATTGAGAGTCACATCTTGATACCAAATGTGAAAAGATAAACAATAAATACAAATAAACAAAGAAGTATAAATAATTAAATATATGTCCTATAAACTAATTGATTCAATGAATTTGAGGTGTGTGTTTCTTGAAATGCAAAACATTATTTGAATGAAAATGTATTGAGGAAAAATGGGTAATCAAGGTGGTGATGATCGGAGCCTTAAGATCTAAATGAACTTTGTCAATTTTGAAAAAGTCAAACAATTGAGAGAGAATAAAAAAGAATTATGCAATGAAAAATAAAAAAGAATTACTAAACTAAGTACCAAAGAAAATAATAAATATAAATTTTTGAGACAAACTATGAATATTTCAATAATTTAAAACGATGGCAAATATTGAAACAAAAATATTGAAACAAATACATGAATGAAGTGGATATAGACATATGCATCATGTCCTCATACCCAACTTAAAATATTAGACATTACTTATACCTTATACCTGTATGTGATTAATGTGAAAGTTTTCTATCAAGAACGAAATATGTTAAAACAATACCATGAAGATGAAGAAGAATTTATTTATCATTCCTAAATATTATTTCTTTAACTAATTTAGTTAACTGGGTCTTACAATTGAAAAGAAAATTTTTATGACCTTTTTAATACATATTTGTATTGATTATAGTTTATTATAAATTACAAAATCAAAAGAAAAGTTAATTCGGAAAGAGGTAATTTTACTAAAATTTCAATCATTAATAAAAAAACATACTTAAAAAAAGTATTAAAAATACTGATATAAATATATAATAAAATGTCACGTTTAGAAATTATACCAAAGATTAACCTGAATTCAACTTTCCACCATCCCAGAAAACTAGTGAGGATCTCTAATACCTTTCTGTGTTATTGAATTGATTGTATGGAGAACGCAAATAACGAAACATCCGCTGATTTAATTAAAGTAGATGGACTTTGATTTTTAATTCTTGGATTAGTCTCACCGCTTATTTTATTTAGATTTAAGTCTGTAACAATTTTGTAAAAATGAAAAAATGTTGAGTCAAAGAAGCATATAAAATACTCTTAAAAGATATAACATTTTACATGCGAGAATAACTTGGTTTGCACAATCTCATGGAATTTATCCTGCTATGCCAATTATGAATTTATAAGCGTAAAATATATACGATTTTATTAATAATTTAAAAAAAGAAGAAGTAAATAACCACAGTATGTTAATATATACTATATATGTTAATTATTTTTTTTATAAAATTGTAAACTTATTTTAGTTTTATGTATTAAGAGTAATTTGTACGGCGGAGATGGTTGCAGTTGAAGTTTTCAACCACAGAGATCATCTGAGGGGTTGGCAGACTTGGTCTAGTGTGGGAGAGTTTGACAAAGTCATTTTTAATTTTTTATGTGTTAGATTTATCTTAAAATTATTAAGTGAAGTTGTAGTATTATTTAAATTTAAATTCTAAACCACATGATTATAAATGAGTCTTAGGGTTGAATATGATGAGGCAGAAGAAAAGATTGATTTGGGGACAAGTGTGGAAATCTTCAATGCTTTTGAAATTCAGGAAGTTGTGGGAGAGTTCAGTAATATGGGTAGGTTAGACGTGACACTCTGATGTTCACAGAAGCTGTTAGTCAAGAGTAACAACAAAATGAAAAGAAAAAATGAAATTTTGAATTAAGAAAAAGAAATGGAGAAAGGAAAGTCAAAAATATTATAAATAACTAGCGAAAACACAATTAATATTTATCCGCATTCTTTTATTTTTTATTTATATATAATTATGTTTAATATTAAAAAATAAATAAAAAGAATTATATGTATCTATTATACATTTAATATAAGATTTAAAATATTTTAATAACTTGAGTGTCACCATTAGTTTTACATATAACAAACACAAATGCATCATCTTTTAGTAACCATCTCTTTCTTTTAATAAATAAACACTTTTATTTTTATTTTCTTTTTGTGTTTCCTCCTGTGGTCTTCTTTACTCATTTGGATTAATGACTTCTACACTTTCGTATCCAAGAAACCTGGAAACAAAATAGAAACATGTAATAAGCTTAACAAAATATTTATCTCTTTTTAGTTTTAAATGCTTAAAAAAATTATTTTTGAAGACACAAAAGAAGTGGCGAATGGTTAATATTTATAAAACAATCATTTGAGTCTTTAATAAATAAATAAAAAAGATTTAGAGGGAAAACAATGAAGAAATAAACAACAACGCCAAGTGGATATCTAAACTGCAGAAAACAAAACGTGGTTAGTTTTATCGTTGTAGTGTCTTATGAAAAAGTCAATAAATAAGAGTTTGAACATATTACTCTCAATCCCAAAGTGTAGAATTAACCACACATGTTGGTTGTTACAAGCAGGGAGAGCAAGAAAAGAAGATTCAGAATATTTCTCCTTAACGACTGCCTCCTCTAGGGTTTCTAATACCTCCTTTTCTCTCAATTAGATTTCAATCCACTCAATGGTGTTTTCCTCTCAATGATACCTAGGGTTGTGCCTTAAGCCTCATATTTAAACTAGTTGAACTTGGATTAAGTGACTTCTCTCCTGGGCGTTATTGGACTCACATGGGCAAGTTGCACAAAAAAATACCCAACGTCATTGGAGCGATCTCGCCTGGGCGAGATTGAGTTTGCTTGGGCGAGATCCTCTAGGACGTCTGGCTTAGGCGAGTTTGGGCGAGCTTGGGTGAATGTTGATGCGTTCCAACTTTCCCTTGTTGGCTTTATATATTTTCCTTCTGCCCAATCATCTCCATTCTTTCCTAGAATCATGAAATTAACACAAAATTTGGAATAAATAATTCTTATTCAAATTAAAATAACAAAATATGTAAAAAGAATGTATAAATTCATAAATGATGGATTATTTTATTAATTAATATCAACAAGTGCTTGTATTTTAATATGAAATATTACTAAAATCTGGCACTTATGAATCAACTGATGAAGAATTTACTTGAATGAACTTGAGAGTCAATATGTTATCTTTATCATTTTTCTATAGTATATTATATTTTCGGTTAACAATCACAAACCCTCATTTACTTTATTGTTATTGCTAACTTTTGTTTGCAGAAAAGTTGTAAACACAGTTTGACGTGATTCACATTTGAATTTATTGGAAGCCAACTTAGAGTTTACTAACCTTATTTATAGTATCATTTTGTGTAAGATGGTCTAGTATTATGTTAGGCAATCTACACTATTTTTTTTTAATTTAATTGAGGAACAACAATAATCAAAGACCCACAAACACTTAACCTTAATATTTTAGATTGAAGGTGGTGTCATGATCTCAAATATAAATTTACTCTTCCTCCTAAGTGATAAACTTTTCACCAATATTTTATTCTAAGGATCGATGAAAACTGTATTATTTATTGTTTTGCATCCAAGTCCTTTAAGTACTCAAAACTTACCATTCATAATTTTATTTCATAGACTCTTCCATGTTAGTGGAAATAAAGGAAACAAGTAAAAATCCAAAGAAACCTAAATCAGCTATACATATAATAACCTTTCATATTAGTAAAAATTGACATAATGGATGAATATACAGTATAACACCAAATAAAATCAAAAGTTATAAACTTTACCTCGATCGACATGTTTAGATTATTACCTCATCCAAACAAAACCTCACATCTCAATGCACACTATCACAAAATCACCCCACTACTTTTCCTCTCTAACACCACTACTGACACAAACTCAACTCTCAAATCTCTAACACCACACCATACTCACAATCCGATTTCTCCAAAATAAACTACTTTTCGACAACTCTATAAACTCAAACTCTACCAACAAAAAACTACTTTAAAAAAAAATAAAAAAAATCAAACATAAATAGTTTTGTGTATATGTCTATATATATATAATTTTATTAAAAATAATATCTATAATTTATATGTAATTCTAATGAATTATTTTATAATTTTTTAGTATTATTAAAATTAAAAACTATCTAATAAAAAATTGAATAGTTGAATTTATGCTAGTATTTCTTCAAGAACTTTGAATAAAGTGAAAATTGATATGGTGAAAAAATTGAATAAAGTGAAAATTAATATAGTGACGTTTTTAAAAATCCTCATCCTTCTTTAATTGGATCGATCCATTGATAAAATATTTTGATGATTGCAAAAAGAGATGATTGCACAAATAAAACACTATGATATGCATGTGAGATGCCATAAAATGTGAGACGAATCTTTCATGTATCTAATAGTCGTAACATAATACTTCATTCTTAACAAATGTCTCAACAACTTCATATATTGAATAGGAATAACATAAACTTCTTTATCAAAATGCACAACATGAAGCATGAAACAACGATATATCTCTTTATTACTATTTTCAATTTAAAAATTTGTAGTAGTCGTTAGCAACATATGTTGTTCTTGTGGGGTGGAAGTAGAAACACATATTTTTTTTGTTTATAGAAATGTCTGACTCATTTGAAACTAATGTTATGCTTGGTTAGGATTGGTGTGAGATCATGATCCTTTTTCACTGTTTCAACATTTCAAACTTATTAATGTACCTGTTTATGTCAGTTGTGTATGGGAAAGTGTTTGGATTGCATTTTTAGTGAGATTTGGAGACATAGGAATAAACACATTTTTAAAGGCGGAGTAATTGATCATTCTGAAATATTTTCCTTGGTTCAATTAAATGTATGGTCTTGGGTTACCACTAAAATTGTCTTTGCATTTTTTTCTTATTCTGATTAGTGCCTTGATTATGTATATGATCAAGAGGCTTTGAAACTCTAGACTTTTTTTAGAAGGTTGGGTTGAGGTGCTAGATTGTTTTTTAGGTGTATTTATTTTGGTTAGTTGACTTGATTTTTAGTTGCTTTAGTAAGATGTCTGTGGTAAGTTTTCAACAAGGAAGGTTCATATTTTTAGTTGATTTTGGTTCTTATTTATTTTTTCTTGATGATAAAAAAAACTAAGAAACAGTAAATACTTCATATTCCTTTAAATTTTTTATGATTTATAATAAAGTCAACTATAGAAATTTATGTGATAAAATCAACCATTTTAAATATTGGATACATCCTTTCTTCACACATTTTTTTAATCATTAATGAATAAATTAAAACATTTAAGAATGTTTTAATCCTTAAAAATATTATTTTAAACTTGTTTTTCTAAATGAAAAAAAAAACAAAAATAATGTCTAAGAATTTATTTTTTTTAGCTACAATGCATACCTCCCAAAATTGGAATATCTACGTCACATCCATGAACCACTAAAAAAAATCCTACCCGCCCCAGAAAACATACTGCAACGTGTCAAGGATAACAAATTGACATAAAACGTCCTTTCTTCACACTTGACATTTCTTTAAATTTACTATAGGTACATTTATAGTAATAAAGTACCAACTTGATATATTGATGATATATTGATATAAATAACTTCTTTATTCAAAATTTTATCATGCAAAAAATTGAAACGTGAAACAATAATATTACTAAAATCAGTAACTGATCTCATTATTAATATTGTAGGAAGGTGAAAGTTGAGACAAAAGGATAACAAGATTATTGGGATAGAGAGAAATGGAGTGAGATTTTCATTAGATAAGGTAAAGAAACATAACTTACAATAATTAATTTTAAATATCAAAATAATTAGTTATTATATTAATTAAATTAAAGATCAATTTATAAATTAAAAAATTATTTATATGTGAAGTAATTTTTATTATTAATAAAAACTTATAAAATAATTTTTAAATTGTTATTTAACCATTAATAATCAAAATTTTAGCTATTAACTATTTTATATTTTAAAAATTATACAGACACTCCTCTTAAATGGCGTATCCGTGTCGGACACACGTATCGGTGTCGACACTCGTAGGACACTTATCGGTGAAGTGTTCAATTCAAAAAATATTTGTTAGATTTTGAAAATTCTAGCACGGTTCTGACACAATTTTAAAAAGTATAAATACAATAATTTTCTGAAAATTCAAATTTATTATATAAATTTTTATTATGATTATAAAAATAAGGAACAAATTCTTTTGACTCGGTCATGAAAAAATATCTTTCTACTCCCAAAAGAATCTGAAATATATTTTTGCACATAAATATTTATTTTCAATTTATATAATTCAAAATTATATCATATATAGATCCATGTCCCCGTGTCCTACATTTTAGAGATTAATTATACGTATATGTGTATCCGTATCCGTGTCGTGTCCGTGTCTGTATCCGTATCTGTGCTACATAGTCTCTTAGACACTAATTTAAAATTAAAATATTAGTGATTAAAATTTTGATAGTTAATTTAGATATCAGTTTATAAACTATTTTATAATTTTTTATTAATAATAAAAACCACTTTATATACTAATAATTTTTAGTCTCTAAAATAATATCTAATTTAGTTAATATAGTGACTAATTATTTTTCATCTCTAAACTATTAGTATTTAGTGTTAAAAATTTTATTTCATAGATGGTTTGATGTATTGGTCTTATAGAAGAGAGCAATCACACCCAAACACGTAAAGAAAGTTCAAGTGAAGTTTTGTTTTTGCTATAAAAGAGTTTCATAGATATGGACATTATTTTAAAGTTGTATATACATGATTTTTTTAGCAATCACACCCAAACACGTAAACAAATTGTTTTTTTTTTCTCAGCACGTAAACAGATTGTTTGATGTATGGTTTTAGAAGAGAGTAGCAATCACACCTAAACAAGTTAAGATAGTTCAAGTGAGTTTGTTTTGCTGAAGAAAAGAGTTTCATAGAAATGGACATTATATATTTAGAACGTGGGTGAATGTAGGTTAACTAATTTATAAGAAAGGTTATTTCAATTACTTATATATGAAACACTGTTGGATATCCTAAACACTTTCATTTCTCGTGTTTTTATCCCTCTCTAATCTTGAGAGTTTATATAAAGTTTTTTTATGATTGTGATATATACAACAATGAAGTAGGCTGTTAATATTTTGGTTAACCACAAATTATTTTGACGTGTAGTTTATAGGAGAATTTATATATAAGATCTCAAAGATGTCCCTGTCACACTTCATGCATTTTCACAATTTCAAGAACACTTGATCTTTGTATGGAATGAGACACAAATTGGATGTGGTTGAACCGACAAGAGCAAAGGGTAGTGCATGCATGGTGTCTTTAATTTTCTGATTATAATAAGAAGGGTTTCAACTCTTTGGAAAGTCCAGTAGATCTTCCAAGTTCCTAACAAGTGAAGATACACATCAATGGGTTGGATGTTGGAGAAATTTATATGGGCATTTCTTGTTGAGTGCACATTCCTTTCTGGTTTATCTCATTCTCATCAAGGTAATGCTTTGTTGTGAAGTACGACTTTTCATTTTCAAATTTTTTTGGAGTTCCATATTGTTACAAAGTTGATTTTACTATTAGTTTGTTTTCATCAATGAATTGAAAATAGAAAAATGAGAACAAGTAGGTTTCTTTTGTTTAGTTGGTTTGCTTGATGGTTGTTGTAGTGTCTCTTTGGAACTCTTTTCAGTTCATTCATTTCCTTGATATTTCATATATGTTCATGCAGCTTCAAAGTATGCATTTGTAAGAGAAGCAACGTCTGCTCCACCAATTTTGTCTTATGATTACATTGTCATTGGTGGAGGAACAAGTGGGTGTCCCCTCGCAGCAACTCTCTCGCAAGGTGCAAGAGTTTTAGTCCTTGAAAGGGGAGGTTCTCCTTACACAAACCCTGAGCGAATCAACATAAAGAACTTTGTCAATTCCCTCGCTGACATAAGCCCTTCATCATTTTCCCAACCGTTCATATCCACAGATGGGGTCCTCAATGCCAGGGCTCGTGTTCTGGGTGGTGGCTCTGTCTTGAATGCTGGGTTCTATTCAAGGGCTAGCTCTGAGTACATAAGGACTTCTGGTTGGAATGAATCTTTGGCTGAGGAATCTTATAAATGGGTTGAAAGAAAGGTGGTTTTTGAGCCCCCTATGCTGCAGTGGCAGTCAGCAGTGAGGGATGGGTTGCTGGAAGTAGGTGTGTTGCCTTATAATGATTTTACTTATGATCACTTAAATGGGACTAAGATTGGAGGGACAATTTTTGACAACAAGGGTAACAGGCACACTGCAGCTGATTTGTTAGAGTATGCTGATCCCAAGAGAATTTCTGTCTATCTCCATGCCACAGTGCAGAAGATACTATTTAAGTACAACACAGGTAAGGAGAAGAATATAGGATAAAATGAATTATTTTTTTATAAATTAAAATCATATCATCAATTTCAACTTTTTGTAAGTTTTTGTTTCTAACTTTGTCAAAAATGAGGTGTGTATATATTATTTTCATTCATGGAAGAAAATTGGTTATTACTTTAGTACTAATTCATAATTTCATAAGCAGTTAGCAAAATTTTGATTTTTAACCTATCTTAAATACTTACAATAATATTTTTTAAAATTCACAGTTTGTACAGTTCTACACTACTTGCTTCAATTTTTATTGGGTGCTGCTTGTATATTTATTAGACTGTTTTACTTTAAGGTGAATTGATTTTGTGATGAAATTTAACAAACTTGACTTCCTTGTTTTCCATATTGTAGTAAGACTGATGACAATGGATTTTGAATGCTTTTTTATAGGAAAAAGAAGACCAGAAGCTTATGGAGTAATATTCAGAGATGCATCGGGAGTGATGCATAGAGCATACTTGAACACAAATGGAAAGAATGAGATAATCTTATCAGCTGGGGCAATTGGGAGTCCACAGTTGCTGATGCTGAGTGGGATTGGTCCTGCTAGACATCTGCAGGCTCATGGAATCACGGTGGTTTTGGATCAGCCCTGGGTGGGACAAGAGATAGCAGATAATCCAATGAACGTTCTAGTGGTTCCTTCCCCTTTGCCTGTTGAACTCTCTCTGGTCCAAACAGTCGGCATCACAAAGTTTGGTAGCTACATTGAAACCGGCAGTGGATTAAGTTTGGGCAATTCTTGGTCTGAAAGGCTTCAAAACATTTTTGAATTTGTGTCAAACCAGGTTAGTATCCCATATGCTGCTTGATTTGAGCTCTGTTGATAAATTTGTTCAAATGGAATTCCGAGTTAAAAGATTCAAAAAGAAATGAAAAAAATTTACCTTCTTATTATGAATTTCTTTAATCAAATGAACAGAAGATTCAAAATTAATCGCTGGTGACAATGAAACACATAACAGGTTATGTTTGCTCATAATTTCAAAGTAGTGTCAGGCAAAATGTGTTTAGCCAGTTTTATTTCCATCACTTTCATTGTTTTTCAGTTTTACATAGTTTTAGATGTTGTTTTCATTTTAAACTTTTTAATGTGTGAAGGTTGCAAAATTTGAATTTTTACTAATAAGGGTGATATATACTGAAATTTGTTCTGATTTGAAGTCTGGTCAGCCTTCGACGTTTTCCTCAGAAAACAAGCAGAGTGTTGCAGATTTCGTTAGATATTTAAGCAATCCAACTCTGAAAGGAGGAATCATAGTTGAAAAGATCACGGGACCACGATCCAAAGGTCATTTGGAGCTCAGAACCACAAATCCCAATGATAATCCATCAGTTACCTTTAACTATTTCAAGGATCCAGAGGACTTGAGAATCTGTGTTGAAGGCATGAAAACCATCATTGCTGTGATAAACTCCAAAGCATTATCAAAGTTCCGGTACCCCAACCTTTCAGTCCAAGCTCTAATTGACTTGATGTTGCTGATACCAATGAACTTGAGGCCAAAACATGTTAATGCTGCTTATTCTTTAGAACAGTATTGCATAGACACTGTGCTTACAATTTGGCATTACCATGGAGGGTGCCCCCCTCGTAAAGTTGTTGATCATAATTATAAGGTTATTGGGGTCGAAGCTCTGAGGGTAATTGATGGATCCACCTTTTATCGAACACCTGGGACTAATCCTCAAGCCACTGTAATGATGCTTGGAAGGTAAACATTTATTGGAATATTTTAATATATAGATGTCGTGATTTGATTTTGATAATAATAATAATAACAATAATAATTCTTTTTATTAATTTGATACAGGTATATGGGAGAAAAAATTATAAATAAAAGATTCTTCAGTGGACACAAAAGTGAAGGGATCAATTGAGTGCATATTTTCTGTTGTTTCATATCAGTTTGCTGTGTAATATTTGGGTTGTCACTTGGACCTATTTTTCTTCTTCTCAATGCTGTATCTGTTTATAGGAGAATATTTGCACTTGTTCTTTCTTTTATATGATAATATTGTTATTTCAGTAATATAATTGCAATTTGATATAGTAAAGGTTTTGGAAAGAAATAGTTTAATCCTTTTAAAGTTAGCAATATAATCACACATGATGACACAATGACCACACAATAAAATTTGGATAAAATAAAATCTAACGATATATTCCCACACGGTCCAATAAAAAAACGTGGAGGAGTAAATTATAAACGCCTTTAATATATTAAATAATATACTTTGGCAGAAAATAGGTTTTTGTTTTCTAAATAAATATGATTAAATCTGGTTTAACTTTTTCCAGATTTTTTTTTTTACTTTTTATTCGCTTAAACATAAGAAATCATTGACTGATGAAAAAATCGTTATACAAAAGTAAAACATCCTTACTTTATATTTTTTTATTAACTATTAGTACGATTAAAAATTATTTTTTTATTTTAATTCATAAATAATAAATGATATGGACGATTTTTTTTTCTTTTCTGAGGATTATTAATTCACTACTACTATTCTCTTTTTATACACTAATTATTAAAAGAGGGATGAAGTTTTTATTTTGCTTTTCCCATAATTGTTTTAATAAATATGAATCAGTTGTATATTATCTAATATTTAGGGAATGAGGAGAGAAAATAACATCAAGATTTATGCAAATAAATACAAATTCTTTGAAAAGGTTTTTTCTCTTTAAGATTGGTTCACCTCGTTCAACTTGTATTAATGATGTTGGATGCATCATAGTCATAAATCTGGAAAATGAAGTCAGAATTGCAAGATTTATCATCCCTAAAAAAATCTCTTAATCTTTATGGTCCAAGTAAAGATAACCACTATATTGATTTCAAAGGACACATGTTAGACTAATAAACGCTACAAAACAAACTGCTGCACACAGACAACATAGTTTTAGTAACAGAATAAGACATGAGCATATGCTCTGCAACATCTGGTACCCCAACCCCATGGCACCTTCATGAAATGGAGGAAGCATCTAACTTTCACCAACTTCCCCCATTAGTTCTCAAAAGCAGGTGAGATAGAGAAAGAGAATGACTTGTTGCTCATGAAGGGAAATCACCCTCAAATCCCTTGAAGAATATTCACAGCATAACCCTCAAGCATATGCTTTTGAGTATTAGTTTATCCCATGTCCTGAGATTATAAATTTTCATGTTCATGAAACGTTGTTGTGTGCAACAGCAGTAACTAGCTGCACAAGATATTATAGTCAATAAGCAAACCAGTTATAGGGCTTCTCTTTGTTGGCAGGAAATGACATGACCACTTCATGAAATATCTTGCCAAAGGAGAGTTGCCCTGTTGCTGCTTTAGCTTAATATGTAATCTTCTATGCTATTCAGTGCATATGATCATTCACTCCATTGAAGAGAAGCACTGAATCAGTATGCAAGGATCAAACAAATGACTTCATCTTCTTCTTTAATTCAACGAGTTCTTTTTTTGAAGGAAAACAATAATGTAACAGTTCAATATAGTGTATAGTTACATGTGTTTTTTTACTGTTCATCTGTAGAACATAACGTAGAGAAAAACGTAAAGGGAAGAATGAGGGAGACTATCTTCAGTGGAAACAAAAGTAAAGGGAAGCAAATAATGTGAATTTTACTCTGATAAGGTTTTTGAGCTTTTGGTAGAGATCAGATATTTTTTTAGAAGAGTTAATTTTACAAAAGTAGAATAGGATCATTATACACAATAATCTTTTTCCTTTCAAGTATTTAATAAAATTCTATGTTTAAAATTTGCATGTGCTCGCTTGTCCTTGTTAAGAGAATTTTTTTTTTCTATTCTTTTTAAAAAAAAGTAAAAATTATATATTATTAAGAAATTACACAGGATGTACAAAGTTAAACAAAAACACAATATCATCCATACCAAATTCTCAAAGTAATACAATAGTTTTATTAACTATATAGACATATCACTAAAAAAATATGATTTTTTTTAATTAGCATTTTTTTTTTTGCAATTCAATGATATTTTTATTTGTTTAACTTTATTTGTTGTCTCTTCCAATAATTCTAATCATACAACAATTTATTGTACAATTTTGCATTTTCTTTTGCAAAGAGCTTCATATAGTGTCATATCAAGATTGGAATGCTAGTTGCTGCTATGTGTGAATTTCACCAAGGATAAAATCTCATACCAATTATCTAATTAATCTATAACATAAGTTTTTAAAAAATCTTCCAAAGCCGCAATCATCTCAAACTGACAATTTGTTTGAGGATAATAGGCTTAATTGAGTTTGACTTTAGTCCACTACACTAAAAAGTAAAATTAGCTCCAAAAGAAAGTGAAGTGATGTTAGGAACCCTAAATAGTGTCCACTAAGTCTTTATTATTAAAAAATAAAAAAAATAAAGCGTGGGTAAGCGTGAGTTATATGGAGATAAACTAAAAAAAATAAAAAAAATTGTGTAAGTCAAATGGTCACAACTGAAACTATAAATAATAAATAATAATAAAAATTTAAAATTTTTGCGCCCACGCAAACATAATATATATATATATATATATATATATATATTTAAATTAAATTTAAATATGTAATAAAATTATGAAGGTTAAGCCCACGCTTGATTAAAAATTGCGTGGCCAATCCGTTGACTAAGCCCACGCTTCTTTGAATAAATAATATAAAATATAATTTTGTGTGGGCAACATGTAGGCTAAGCCCACGCTTCTTTAAATAAATAATATAAAATATAATTTTGTGTGGGGAGCATGTAGGCTAGGCTTACGCAAAAAAACACACCACTTGTGTCCCACACACCCGCCACTATTTTTATGTCGAGCATATTAGCTTCCAAATTTTAATAATAACTACACTTTTGCGTCCATTTATTATAGCTAGTGTCCCTTTTTGACCCATGCTAATAAACATATTTTTTGTAGTGCTCCCTCAATATTCTTGCAATGTTTGGCAAAACCTAAATATGAATCTAAAATCTTTGTTGAAGATTGTCTTGAAAGGTATATTATGCAACTATAGAATATCTCTAATATGTAACTGAATAAGTTTATGCATAGAAATCCTCATATTCATAAGTAAAAAGTGAACAATCTTTGTCAATCTATCAACAATGATCCACACAAATTATGACATCTCACAATTTTAGGTAAATGAGTAACAAAATCCATAACTATGTTATCTCATTTCAACTCTGGAATATATAATTGTTGTAACATCCCTTAAGGTTTTTGATGTTTAATATTAGCTCTCTCACAAGTCAACTAAGAAGTGACATATTGAGCTACATCTCTTTTCATTCAAATCACCAAAAATATTTCTTTAGATCTTGATACATATTAGTCATTTTGAGATGCTGACTAAGTCTACTTTATGACATTTTTCTAAAATCAATTTGTTCAACTCATCATCTCTTAGTACGTATATCCTTTCTCTAAAACCACAAAACACCATCAGCATGGAAAAAGAAACCTTTCACATGCTTAACACCAAAAAATTTCTTGATTTGCATCAAACTAGGATTTAAACTATATTTTTTTTCTTTATGATTCCATGAAATCACTGGTAATTGTCAACATAGTACAACTAATGTGATAATCTAAAAACATTATTCCCATATTGATGAAATGCTCAATCAATTCTAGCTATTTTGACATATTTAAATATATTTGAATAGTCTTTCCACTCAAATCATTGGTTACCATATAAAATTTTTCTAAATGATAGACAAGTTGAAAATCATAATCCTTTAAGAATTTCATTCATCTCCTCTACCTCATATGAAAATCTTTTCCAATAAAAGAGAGACTTTAGACTTTTGGAGTTATTGAAAACATTAAACTAAACTTCATAGCATTAAACATTGGTCACTCCAAAAGACATGACAATATATTCATAATGTCATATCTAGATCAATAAGTAGTGTTTTTTTACGTCTTCATCATTCACAAGAATCTGATGATATTCAGATTTTAAATCTATCTTGAAAACACAATTGTACCATACATATTGATTCATTAAATCATCAATATGTGGTAGATGATACTTGTTATTTATAGTCAACTTGTTTGTTTGTAATCAATAAAAAAACCGAGAGGAATGGTCCTTCTTCTTCACAAAAAACATAGGACTTCCCTATGGTATAGCCAAAACAAGGCAAAGATTGGTAGTGGAGTGAAAAGATCTGTAAAATCAATTGATTTTTCCGTTCAACTGGACTAATTTTCAGATTAAGACTTCTTTATGAGAACTCAACCAAGTGACTATTTGCAGCAGAAAACAAATAACAAAATTTAAAGCAATATATCAGAGTAGGGAAAGAGATATTCACACAAAGAAATTTATATTGGTTCACTCTTAGCCAAGAGGTACATCTAGTCTAGTCCTAGGTAATAACTGATAATTCACTATGCAATCAAAACTAGATTACAAACCACACTAAGAATGTTGATCGTGAACTCATCAAGAACACACAAACACTCTTAGTCAAAACCACACAAAAAATGTTGATCTTGAACCCCTCAAAAACACACAACACTCGTAGCAACAACACAATTTTCAGAACCACTTTCTGAAACTATCTTATACACAATTACAGTATTCAAAGAAGGAAATATAATACACCTGGAATTTACAAAGCAGTAGAACAATTGAATGGAAAACCCATGTCCTACTTCACACAAGCATTGATCCATAAGTTCTTGATCTTCTCTTGAAAACGTTTTTGATAAATCTCTCTACTTTTTTTTTTCAAATGATCACAAAACATCTTTATATACATTTAATAAAGAGGTTAAAACAGTTAGATCATTAATTGAAAACAATTAAAATCATTTAAAAGCAGTTTGAAATTCATAGAATTTTGTTTCAAAAATAATTGATTATTTTAAAATAAACTAATTGAATTATTTTTTTATAAAAGATAAAAGAAAACAAAGTTTTTCAAAACCTTTTGAAAAACACTAAATGCAATTTAATCGATTGTCAGAACAAATCAACTTAATGAAAAACTCACGTATGATTAATTGAATTGATTAATTGAATTAATCTTTCATACTTTTGTTTCACGATTTAAATATCTATTTACATTGCATTTTCAATTTATTTTTAATTTATAAACCTCAAAAATTATTTGTAAGAAGAAAATATTAAAAACTAAATACAATTAATATGTGTCATTAAGTTGTTCTTTATATTACAAATTTTTTTTAAAAATTAAAATATTTGATTCTAAGAAATATATTGAAAATCAAAATTGCGTTACTGCTGTAAATATTATTGTGTTCAATTGTTATTGTCTTTCTTATTTTTTGAAATTATCTTAAATATTGATGTCATGACAATTCATAACTGGATGTCCAATCAAGTTAAGGTGATTAACCAATAAATGCTGGTAAAAATTTTAAATTGTACTCACAAACATTCCCCTTAATTTGATTGGTAGGAATATTTTTTTAACTATTACACTATTTTAACGACCCATTATTAAAGAACGATGACCAATTAATTAAAGTTAACTCTGGGCTTAATAGTAGCAAAACTCACTTTTGTTTAAGTACAAACTTCTGTTAGTTAATCATAATTACAAAGGACACTTTAAACAACTGCTGATCTTCCTTTCTCTTTTCAATTAAAAGAATTAGGTGCTACTAATAGTAAATATATCAAGAATAGTTCTACATCTTAACTACCGGGTTTTAAACACTGCCCCAATTAGGGTTTTAACTGGATGTTTTTATCCAATTGTTTTTCATGTTTCTAATACAAAAACAAAGGTTAAATTGTCAATTATTGATTCCTAAATAGGTAGTAGCTAAAAGGAAAAAAGTAACATTAATTCCGTTAAACGATTAAATAAACCGCAAATAAATAAAAAATTTAGGGTGAAGATGAAAAACTAATTCAAACAAGAAACTTAATAACATATTTGATTTGAAAACAAAAGAGTAAGAAAAAAAATGGAAATAATATTTTCATAAGTTTAAATTAGTTTCTTTATAAATTAATTTATAAAAGTTCTTTCATCATTCCACCAAACCAAACTACAGGAATAAATGGAAATTATTGGATAAAAATAAATGGAATAGAAACAAATTCCAAAAGTAAGCACAAGCTGTCGAGTGCACAACATTATTTTTGCAGTAACTCTTCTTTATTGGTGCAACTACGTTAAAATTAGGATATTTTTAAACTTAGGTAAACAAAGCCCTTTGGTGTGTTATTCTAATTTGTAGAAAAATGGGTTCACCAACACGTGTCTCGATTATTTTTCTGACGAATACATAAATATTCCTTTTCTTATGATGTTCCTATTATAAAATGTAAAAACAAATTTTTGGAGCTTATTATTATTATTATTTTAACGTTATGCATAAAATTATTATGGGTACATTCAACAGATATAAAGCTATTTCACCTTAGGCAACCCTTAATTTCGCAACTAATTTTGCAGTCTTCTTTTTCCTCGGTTTCCCGCAAAACATACCAAACCTTCTTTCTTTGTGCTGTTGGGTGCAGCTTTGCCTTTTCTTTTTCGTTAATTGAAGTCACTTTAATGGCAGTCAAATTCACTTTGTTCTTTTTTGAATAAAGGGCTTTCCTCATCATAAGCATGCCTCACATTTATTTGGGTTCCTGAGCCCAGTGTTGTCCTCCCACATTAAGCATTCCAAAACAACCTTGGTGTCACTGTGTTGCAAATTTTATTTTAATATTAATGGACACAATATGTTCAATCAACACATTCAACGGAGAGAAACATTAATTTAGAGGTTCATGAGGGCAAGTAATAATGCATCCACAATGATGGAGCTTTTGTTTTGATTTCTTTTGCAACACTTAAACCTTAAGCAACCAAGCACTGTCCGCAAGTACTTACAACATTTTTCAAGACACTTTTCTTTACGACCTAATCGATAATGACCATTCTCTCCTCCACTCACTATTGCTTTCAACTACCTGGCTCCACCTTTTACTCTCACAAACGTCTCCATTCTTCACCCATGTACCAAAGATTTTTGTACCAAATTTCTCATTAGACCAAACTTAGTAGTTAACTAACTTTTTTACCTCGGGTCTAGGTAGTTACTAGCTAACTGTCAACCATTTTTCTTATCAAAATTAAACTGTTTTATGTCAAGTAAAATTACTTGCATAACCATATGTTCTGCTCGTTCTACTTGTTTCATGAAAACCAAACAAAATTAAATCAGCATCATTTGTTTTTTTTTCTGTATGTGCATTGACCAAGTGTTCATAATTTTACCTTTCATCACTTAAGCTCATTTCTCTGTTATCATGAATAGCCACTATTAAAAAAAGAAAGTGAATTGACCAAAAGGACAAAAGAATTGGAGAGGAGTCACTAGTGAGTACAAGTAATCAAAATAATTTAATTAGGTGCAACAAGAAATGTTTTTACCTTTTCTTTTCTATAACGTCTAAGGAAATCTCCCAAAGCATACATCACCACCATCATCATCACTATGGGACACAATATAACTAAGAGGTCAACTTGACAAACTATCCAACAAATGAAGAAATAGTCCAAATTGTGCTACGTGACCTTGTCAGTGTGTTCACACAGTACTGTTTCAGCCACATAATTACAGATAAACCAGTACAAAAATTCTGTAATCTTTATGTGTGTTTCTAACAGAGAATAAATCATCAATAAATCCAACTGCCAAACAGGTATATATAAACAACCACAATTTTCTGAGTCCAGACAGAAGAAAAAAAAGATGCAGTCCCTTGGTCAAAATGAGGCCTCCCTAGCATGCCCTCAAGGTTGTTGCCCTTCTTTATTGTTCAATCCTCCACCACCACAGTCTCAGAACACAACAACCAAACCCAGAAACAGTTCTTCAGAGTGTCGCCACAGCTTTGTAGCCACGACGGCATCCTATATCTTCCCAAACACCAAATTCACCAACCATGAGTCCCTTCCTTCTCTTCATGAATCATTCAGTGAATTCAAGAAAGTGTATCCTAAATACTCCGACACTGACCAGGTGGACCATGTGAGAGCTAAAGAGTATTATCATCTCTCTTTCTCCAACCAATCATGCCTTGACTACATTGGTATTGGCCTTTTCTCCTATTACCAACGCCAACACCACCGTGACACCTCAAAAACCCAACTTGCCTCTTCTTCAACTCCTCAATCCCCAACCCAATATTCGGATATTCCCTTCTTTAGCATATCCTACAAGACTGGGAATTTGAAAACACTTTTACTTCATGGGGGACAGGAGTCAGAGTTTGAGTCTGCCATGAAGAGAAGAATAATGAAGTTTCTCAACATTTCTGAAAATGACTACTTTATGGTTTTCACAGCAAACAGAACTTCAGCTTTCAAACTTGTGGCAGACTCGTATCCATTCCAATCCAGCAAGAAGCTTCTGACAGTTTATGACTATGAGAGTGAGGCAGTGGAAGCAATGATTAGTTGCTCAGAGAAGAGAGGAGCCAAGGCCATGGCAGCAGAGTTCTCATGGTCAAGGCTGAGAATTCAGTCAACAAAACTGAGGAAGATGATTGTTAGCAAGAGAAAAAAGAAGAAGAAGAGGGGTCTCTTTGTGTTTCCACTTCACTCCAGGGTAACAGGAGCAAGATATCCTTACCTGTGGATGAGCGTAGCACAGGAGAATGGATGGCATGTGTTGATTGATGCTTGTGCATTGGGACCCAAAGACATGGACAGCTTTGGCCTCTCTCTCTTTCAACCTGACTTTCTCATCTGTTCATTCTACAAGGTCTTCGGAGAAAATCCATCAGGGTTTGGATGCCTTTTTGTCAAGAAATCTGCTATCACCGCTCTTGAATCCTCCTCTTGTGGAGGAATTGTGAACCTTGTGCCAGATAGGTTTCTACATCAGTCATCACAAGATAAGGGTTCTTCAGGGAACTGCAAACAAAAACCATTATCTAGCTTGCAAGACCAAGAATTGTCTTCCTTGAATTCTTTCTCTGGTCGGATACAAACTTCACAAGCTTTAAAAGTTGAAGAAGAAGAATCATCTGAGCTTCAGATTATGGTGGCACCAGCAGAGCCAAAAGAAGGTTCTGGAAGTGTGGAAGCAAAAGAACTGGTTGAGAGACTTCAAAATATGAAAGCACGAGATGGTGAGAGCGAGGGATTTAACATTGAGTGCAGATGTTTGGATCAAGTGGACTCTTTGGGATTGATAGTGATCACCAACAGAACAAGGTACCTGATAAATTGGCTGGTGAACTCCATGATGAAGCTGAAGCACCCTAATGCAGCAGGGGAACCCCTAGTCAAGATTTATGGCCCAAAGGTAAAATTCGATAGGGGACCTGCTTTGGCATTCAATGTGTTTGATTGGAAAGGTGAGAAGGTTGAGCCCGTCCTTGTACAGAAACTTGCTGATAGGAACAATATATCTCTCAGCTATGGGTTTCTGCATCATATTTGGTTTGCAGATAAGTATTCAGAAGAAAAGGGAAAAGTTCTACAGACCAAAGAAGGAAGAGGCCACGGACTAACCACCAACAAGAAGAAAGATAGGGATAAGCTAGGAGTAACAGTAGTTACTGCTGCATTAAGCTTCTTGGCTAATTTTGAAGATGTATATAAACTATGGACTTTTGTTGCCAGGTTCCTTGATGCTGATTTTGTGGAGAAGGAGAGATGGAGATACACGGCTCTCAATCAGAAAACAATTGAAGTTTAATACAACAAATTCCATTTATTCTTCTGGTTTTTGGAACACAAAAGACTCCAGAGTTTGAATTTTGGAAAATAGTTAACTTGTTCACTTATTTTGTTGATCACTCAAATATATTTCACAAATATTTGTATCGTCTATTCTGTCCTCGGATGTACATTATCATTATTAAAACATAAAGAAATAAAGTAATTTATTGAATCAATTAATATGATATTTATACCTAAGAGAAAATTATTTATAACACTAATATACCGGAAGAGTAAAATAACTAATAATATATACTAAGAAATAAAATGACTAATAATATTAGCATTTATAATATTTAATTATATTTGATTCTAATATCTTATCAGATGGTAGAATAAATATTTGTGATTTTAAACTTGTTGATAAAACAATTAAAAACATGAAGAACTTTTTTGAATGTTAGCGGTCTCATGCTCAATTTTGACATGAATGAGGGTGAAAATTTGTTTTTTAAAATGACAATCAATTTAAATTTTGGGATGAGTTAAAAGTAAGGTGTGTGATAAATTTGTCATGTTTGAGTAATTGTTGCAATCAAACCATTTCATTGTCTATTGATGACAAGACACAATGTCTTGAGTTTGTCAAAGATTTTGACGCTTTAACTTGTTTGACAAACTTTCAAAAAATCAAAGAATCGTCAAGGAAAGTACAAAATTCTGTGGTTGATTTTCTTGTGCCTTGATGGCTTTCTAATTTGCATCAACATACGTTGAAAGATGACATTTGCTTATGGCTGGGAAAAAGAGACATTGACCTGGAGCGATCTTCAAGTACTATAATAAGTGGTGTGGACTGTAATTAAATGTGTGGTCAATAGATTTTTGATGTATTGACTTAACTTGTGAACTACAAAGTTAATGTCTAGTCTTGAACGAGTGTAAGTATACGAGTACAAAGGGATCCTTAATAGGGTCCATCATTGAAATTAAGTTTTCAATTGTGTTCTATAGGTAATATAATTGGTTTGTTACCTAAGAAACTAATATCATTAAACAAAGATAAAATATATTTTCTCTTACTTAAGAAAATATCCTGATTGGATCTGTAAATTTCCAAGTCTAAGAAGTATTGAAGAGAAACAAGATCTTTAGTTTGAACAAAAAACTCAATCTCAATTGTACACTCTTAATATAAGAAAAATTAGGACTTGATAAGATTATTTCATTCACATAAACAAATAAAATGACCAATGAAGAGCCAAAACCATAAACAAATATAAAATAATTATATTTAGACAATGTAAAACAATTTTAGTGTATTGTTGAAGAGAAAATTCAAATCCATTGTGATGACAATGTTTGTCTAAGTCGATATATAAACTTGTTTAACTTGCAAACTAAATCATTAGAGTAGATATAATCTACCATTAGGAACAATAGATTATGACACATTAAAGTTTTCATTAATGATATACATGAGAGAAAACTAAAAAAAAATATTAGAATCCGGAAAAATCATTTCTAATTTTTTAGAAGAAAATATAAAATAATTGATTAAACGAAGATAATGTTTACATATAAAAAAATTATATACTAATTACCTAAAACAAAGTAATTGATTACACCGAAGAACGAAAAAAATCGTAGAGCTAGAAAGTTGAATATACTATCTAATTCAACGAGAAAGTAATCCGAATACCCTTTCTAATCACTCCCAAAACTGACAGAAGTGTTGCTTCCAGCACTATTCTATTTAGTAAATGTTCTTTAATGATATATGTTTACTTAACCAAATCAACCTAGCTTCTCTTCAGTGTATCTTAGTGCGTGTTTGGCAGTCCAAAAATGCATGTATCTTGAAAAATATATGGTCAAATTGATTACATAGAATCTGTTTCTGAGTGTTTAGGAACCACGCTTTAGTAGACGATAATTAAATATAAAAAATGAAGCATAAAGCCAGAAATAGTTTCGTCACTTCAAAACCGTAAAAGAACAAAATATGAATAGTATTCTAAAATACCAATAAGGGATTAAGTTTGACTTTGATATCTTCTTTTTCTATTTTTGTTGGCTGGGAATTTGATGTTTAAGGGACTTGACATTGTTTCAATTCTTGCTTTCTTACTTATGCCCATTATTCAAACACGGCCTCTATGGAACAGCCGACCAAGAAGCTTATTCAAATAAGTCATGTTTCTCCACTAAGAAGTTCACATCATCAATGGATTATAATTTCTTCTGACCTACACATCTGAGGAGGCTATTAGTCCTTGTTTCATTTCAGTAGTAGTCATAATAAATAAACTCAGAATATAAGTGTAAGTGTATTTTTCTTTTCTAAACCTTTTCGATGAAAGCGAGACATTCAGAAATAGACAATTTCTGAAACCCCCTCTTAACTAACCATACTTGGTCAAACAACTACTTTAATTTACACAAGTCGTGTAAATTACGTTTATTTTCAAAAATTTCTCTTTTTTAAAAAAAAATTGAATCAGATTTGGAAGAAAATAAATAAATCAGCATGGTCATGCTCCAGGAAGACTCCAAAAACTAACGGTGAAGTTCTTTTATTATTATGACCACGTGCCATTGCATGAGTTGACGCATTCCGTATCTGAACTTATCCAAGTGGCTTCTATTTCTATGTTTCTGTCTCATGTCAGAGCTTGTGGCAGAGAAACTACTCTCGTCAAAGTTCAGCTGATCATTGAACAATCGCTCAAAATCATAAACATGAAACGTTGTCACTGTGTCGTAGGTGCAAGATGAAGTTTCCCTTTGGCCCCTAAAAGAGGATACCTATGAATCTACCTTGCTACTGAACTGCTTCTCAACGCATAAGCTTAAGTTTAATTTGGCAAAGAGTGGCCCCGTATTTTTTCCATAACTATTATGAACTTCCATATCAAGCCCCAATTTGGTCATGGAGGGAACATGATAAGACAAGGCTAAAATGATTTAGGGACACTTTGTAGAATGCGTCATTAGAAGTTGTTTAAAGTCCATAGACAAAATACGTGAGCTCAGGATCAAGTGTGCTTACAAAAGGTATTAATATGCCTCCTCAGAATAGATTTGATTGGCAAGGATGTTCAATAGTACGTGAATATTCTCACTTTGAGGATGGCTATTATCTCCAACTAAAAATTCATGACTCCTACCATCCACCCTTATAATGCTAGAACCAGGAGCCTTGCTTATTCCTTTCTGCTTCATCAGTCTCCTAACACTTCTCACGTCAGCCCATTTCTTGTTAGTGGCATACAGATTAGAAAGAAGCACGTATATGCCACTATCTTGGATTTCAAAATTCTGCAGTGATTTCAACATTTCTTGGGTGAACCCAACATTCCCATATGTATTACAGGCACTCAAAAGAGCTCCTATGATCTGCACATCAGGGGGCATGGGCATTGTCTTTATCAACTCCACAGCTTCCCCCACCAGTCCAGCTCTGCAAAGTAAATCAACCATGCAGCCATAGTGTTCTAACCAGGGAGAAAGGTTGTAGAGGGGACTTGACATCTCATTGAAATACTTCCGGCCTTCGCTGACCAAACCAGAATGGCAGCAAGCTGTAAAAATAGCAAGAAATGTCACTTCATTAGGCTTAGCACCAGACTCGATCAAATCTTCAAATAGTTTCAAAGCTTCCCTCCCATGTCCATTTATTGCTAGACCACCTATATAGGCATTCCATGTACGGATATTCCTAGAAGGCATTCCACTGAAGATACGTTTCGCCATGTCTATACAACCACACTTTGCATACATGTCAACCAATGTCGTTCCTATATGAACATCCCACTTGATACGGCATTGATCAATGTATTCATGGACCCATCTGCCATAGTCAAGAAGCCCAAGGCTGGCACAAGCAGAAAGCACACTAGTTAGTATAACTCCATCAGGCTCAAAGCCTGAGCCCTGCATTTGACAGAACAAGTCCAGCGATTCACTGGGACACTGGCACTGCACTAACCCGCTTATCATACTAGTCCAAGAAATAATATCTTTCTCAGGTATCTCATCAAACATTTGCCTTGCATCAGTGACGGACTCACACTTCATATACATATCCAACACAGCATTGCATACCACCAACTCATTACCGTAATGACATTTGAGACCCAACCCATGAATCCCTTTCCCCAAATTTAAACAACCCAATTTCCCACAAGCCCCAAGTATGCTGACAAAGGTTGCTACATTAGGTTCCGCATCCATTCTCAAAAACAATGCGATGGCCTCATTATACAACCCAGCCTTGACATACCCAGATATCAAACCAGTCCAAGAGACCACGTCTCTCACAAGCATGTCATCAAACACCTTGCCAGCACCAACGGTGTCCCCAGAAATGCTATAAACATGGACAAGAGAATTTTGCACATAAATGTCGCACCACAAGCCAGTCTTAAAAGCGACAGAATGAAACTGTTTAACCTCTACAATCCCATAAAACTTAGCACAAGATTTCAAAACTGCTGGGATAGTGTACACATCAGGCACAAAACCATTCCTAACAGTCCATCTATAAATCAGGACTGCAAGCCAGGGTAAGTGGCCAGAGGCATAGCCAGAAATCAGCAAATTGCAAGGGAAAGAGCTCAAGTTCCAATCAAATTGCTTCAGGAAATTGCAAGGGTACTGAACATCTGCGACATGTTTCCCCAAAAAGTTTGCAGCTTTGGTTACAATCAAGTCATTGGCTACAAGGGCAGAAGTCAATAGATGAGCATGGATTTTCTTGAAGGATCTCAAGTCGTTGCTCTTGTGAATCAAATCCAAGAGTACCCATTTCAGAGATTGCCCAGCCTTGCTCATGCTAGTAATCAATGCTCAAAGATCCATGCAAAATCTTTTACTGTTTACTAGCGGAGATAGCCACGCTTAGTTATTGGCACATCCAAGGTTATCAAAATCGCCATGAGTTTACGTTCCAAATTATTAACAAACTTTCACTGGTTCTCTGTTGCAATTTTCCAACTCATATATTTCGCTAAATCAGAATTGTACCTGTACGTTGGTTACACAACGGCGTGTTGGTTATCTAATTAAAAATTAACATAAAAAACATTATTTTTATATTTTGTATCTTTTAAACCGAACGTTTTAAAAGAAATTAATTTATTGTCTTCTATGTTCATCAATTTTATTTCTTTTCATTAATGTGTTATTCAATCATAATAATCATGTAGTCTTTGGGTTACAGCCGAAAATATATTTCTTTCCATTAAGTTCCCCTTCCTATTACAATATTGAAAGGTCCACTGGGCTTAGCTGGGACAACAGATTCAGGCTTTCGTGCTGCAGCATTAATGCAATTTCTCATGCACCATATTATTTAAGAAATGTATGCAACCAAAATTTTAAAATTCAACATTATTCTTAACTTTATTTTTACTTACAAATCCAGAAATTCGGAAGTGATGGTTACATGCTCTAGATTTCGATATTTAAAAGGTTATTTGTATACTTTATTTAAGTTTATGGATAGTCATATCTAGAAGTGAGTTATGAGTTTTAGATTTTCATATTCGAAATTGTATGTTGAAAATGGTGTTGAGATCGAGATTCATAACACATTTATGTTTGTTTATGAATCTTGACATCCAAAAGTCATTTCTGTTGTCCATATAAACTTTCGAATGACGAAATCCAGAAATAACATATTAGTTCCGAATATGTATAATCATAACTTTATGATTTGAGTTATGGATATGAATATTCATAAGATAAAAAATTTAAATTATTAAGAATAAAACGGATTGCATTTAGGTGTGGTTTGAATTGGGGAAGGAGAATCAACCTAGCATTAATTGCAAATTTTTTCATTTTATAGAATCGTACTTTTCATTTTCTCTTCCTATTTTCTTTTGCAAATTCTCGTTGGAGCTTCATACCTTCCCCGACATTTTCATATTTTTTTAATCTGAACAATATTCTTTTAAGTATAATAGAGCTTCATTTTTAAATTGTTTTTTTCTTTTTCTTTAGAACTTAAAAAAAAACAAAATAAAATTATTTATTTTATTAAAGTCGTTTTCTAACATGCAACGCATAAAAGATTAATGCAATTTGCTTTAAAATTATTGTGTTCAAAAGTAAGAAAAGAGTCAATCCACCTTTCAAAAGATAAATAGGTTAAAATTACTTTACATATTGTGATTTCCTGGGAAGTTACAGAAGAAATAAGAGAAATATGATCTAATTTTTTAACATAATAAGTTTTTTAGTTCACAGTGTACAAAATATTTTTACTTTGAAAACAATACATTTTGTTTTTGTATTTTGTACATTGAGATTCACAAATATACAATAAAATTTATAAATATATTTGAGAAAGGATGTTGGAGTGATGTGGTGGATCTGAAGATAGTGATGGAGCCTTTATCCTTGCTCCCACTAACTTCCTCTCGACAAATAGGATTGACAAAGAATATACCACACAATAAATAATATTCCCTCCAAAATTTCGTAATTCATAAAAAAAAAAAAAAAAAACTTCATTCAAGTAAACAGGATCTAGCAATTGCTTTCCTAAATTTTAGTAATGGTCATGATTTCAATTTTTTTTTCTTTCAAACTGATCCTTAGTTTAATGCAATTAGAGCACAAAATTACTATGCCAAAAGGGAGTTCGTAGGTCGATTTAGTTTTCTTTTAATATAATTTTTTTACAAAAATATAATATGTATTTGTAAGAAATTAAGATAGTATTCTCAACTCAACAATTGATTCTCTCATTCGATTGTGCTATGTTTTTTTTTTTAATATTTAAATTTTGACTATTGGTTAAGAATGTATATGTAAAAGGTTATTCAATATTTAAGTAAATATTTGATATTTGAACATTATTAATGTTGTAAGAGTAACGTTGCTTTATCTTATTTATATAAATATAATAAATTATATTATTGATAAATCGTAATTAATGTACATAATCATAATAATGATATCATCTAATATTGTGTATTCTTTTTTTACTTTGATACATCTCATACAAATCAGGTGGTCGACATCCAATACAAATCAGGTGGTCGACATCCGATACTAGAATTATAGGATGGTTTCGCTGATATATAATATAAACAAAACATTCACAATTTTTTTTTAAAAAAAAAAACTGATTAGTTTTTATATGCCAATTATTTATCACAAATGTACTTTTATGTTGGCATGATAAGATGTTATAATTGATTAAAAAGCAAGATACTCTGAATAAAAAAGCATTCCTTCATTTGACGAGGTCTCCCACCTTGGCGGACATGTACGCGAAAAGCGATTAAATAAAAGTGGTGGTAAGGTGTTGGAAAAAATGGCTGAAAAACATTGTCTCTTGAAGAGGAGAAATGTGATGATGGCATGATTGTGGATTTGTTAAAAGGAAGTTGAAGAGGAAACAGTAGAGTTCTTGGGTTTTCCTTCAAATATGTTTGAGAAAATAGAGAAAGAAAGGGAAGGTCACAAGAAGATGCTTTATAATGCAAGTGCTTGCTTAAATGACCGGATTCGTTTGCATACTTATTCTTGTTACTCAAGTAAAAACACAAATCTTCTAGTTCATAATCTCATTCCCATCTCCATCATCTCCATTAAGTAATGAGAATATCATACGAGTGTTCAACTATTTATCAAATAATGTTTAATAAGATTAAAAATTCAATATCAGAAAAATGATCTATTTTATTTTTTCCAATGAAGTAATGAAAAAATTATAATTATATAAATTTTAATACATAGTACTTAATAAATCAAAGGTATCTAAATAATTTAAAATCAAAACGAGATTGAAAACAAAATATGTATGAAAAATAACCATGGTATCTCTATTTAAAAATTAGATATTCCTTGTATCCAATATATACAAGTATTTTTTAATAATATTAAAATAAATTTAAATAGTACATTACGTATTACTCGATCATGTGTTGCTATTAGCATGAAATTTATTTATTTTAATAAAAATTAAAAGAGATTAAATAGTCATTCATAAAGATAAATTTGGTAAACTAATAACATTGTTTTAAAAATTTAATGAAATAGTGACTTAATTTTTTTCATTGTAATTATGTTAAAATTATTTTATATTAAATATATGCTGATATATATATTCTTAAATATGTTATTATTATAAGAAAATTATTAAATAAAAAATAATTAAAAAATAATAATTACTATATTAACTAAATTATATATTATTTTAAAGAAAAAAAATTATTAGTATCTAAAATAATTTTTATTATTAAATATTAATATTTTTTAGTATCGAAAATAATATATAATTAACACTAAAATGTTAATAAATTATCCAATTATAACTTGAAAGATAAATATATATATTTTAAGAAAATATATTATAAATTTATTTTTTCATCTAATGATTATTAACGCCCAATTAATTAACTAAGTAATTATTTGAAAAGTTTTGAAAAATAAGTATAATGCTGTATTAACTAAATTATATATTATTTTAAAGATTAAAAAAATTATTGATATTTAAAATAGTTTTATTATTAATTAGATATTAATATTTTTTAATATTTAATTTAATTAATATAGTAATTAATTATTATTTTTTATTTTTTATTTAATAATTTTATTGTAGTATATATTTCATCAATTATAAAATAAAAATTATTTTACTTATATTAAAAGGAGTCAATCAATTCAAATTTAATATTCTCTTTATGTTTTCTAAAATGAATCTTCATTGTACTAAAATATAAATTATAGTAAGTAACCTAAAGGGAAACATTGATTAAATATTTTTTTTACGAAAATCTAATTAAATAAGATAAAAGTAACTAACTTTTTTATATTTAAAAATGTGTATTCTTTAAATAAATGACAGCAAAGTAGTAAAAATTTAATCAAACTATATCAGTAATATAATTATTTTACATTATCATGTAATTTCTTTATAAAATTAGTTGACTTTTAATTGCTTTGAAATTCATAGTAACAGTCATTTAGGATTTCTTAGTATAAATTAAATTTTATACATAATAACTATGCCAAAAAAATATTTTGATACGAATATTTGCATCATTCTTAAAATATCGACGGTAACTAAGCACATTAATTATCCTCATTTAATTTTTAAAAAAATCATTAATTGCTATTTTGAAAAAAAATTGAGTGACTTTCCCATTACTCAGCGAGAAATAAGGAAACTTTTGATTTTTTTGTTTCTCTATCATTGAAAGTTGCAAATTGTCATGAATTAGGCACAAAACTACATTGGAACAGTAGAACCTATACATTCCACGTGGCATCATCCCAATATATTAGTTATGGCCATGAGTGTGTTTAGCCATTGATTCAATTTCAGTGAGTAAATAAATAGAGAACACTGAGCGAGGGTCCCTCTTCTATCCGGATAAGTGGGGCTCTCACCTTTGTTAGGGTTTGTTCCTCTCTGTCTTCTACGTTGTCTCTGTACCAAATTTATTCATTTTATACCATTTTACATTCATAATTTTTAATTACCAATTCTGAATTAGTCTCTAATCCTTGCAGCTCTAGAAAGCTTCAAACACAGTCAACTTTCCTAAACTCTCTAGCTCTTGTGTGTTCTTCCTCCCGCTGCAAAGAACTGTGATTTTCTATACCACCCATGGATTCTCATACTCAAATTTTAAATATTTTTCCTTGTATCTCATCTGGGTTTTAGTCATATTTTGTTGGGTGTTTTTTAAAATTTGGAATTTCTTCAGGATGGAATCAAATCCCACCCATGACGGGGACGACACCTCGGAGAAGCTGTCACCGCCAATGGTGGAGCCGACGGAATCGTCGTCACCCTGTCTGTCTCCGTCGCAGGCGCTACAAATGAAAGAAGAGGCCATGGACGTGGAGCAAGGTGTTGACGTATCCCTTCCAATGAACGTTATTCCGATGCCTCTGACGGTGGCAAAGCGGCCGTCGAAGGACCGACACACGAAGGTTGAGGGGCGCGGCCGCAGAATCCGGATGCCGGCGACATGCGCCGCAAGGATCTTCCAGCTGACGCGCGAGCTGGGGCACAAGTCCGACGGAGAAACAATCCGGTGGCTGCTGGAGCACGCTGAGCCGGCTATCATCGAGGCCACCGGCACGGGCACAGTTCCGGCCATCGCGGTGTCTGTTGGCGGAACTCTGAAGATTCCGACATCCTCGGCGGCGAGGCCCGACGGAGAAGAAACCCCGAAGAAGCGAAGGAGGCGAGCGTCGAATAGCGAATTCATCGACGTGAACGAAAACCACGTTTCGGTGTCTTCAGGGCTCGCACCGATTGCGCAAACCGCATATGGCGGTGTTGCCAGTGGCGGTGGTGTAGTTCCCCTCTGGAATGGTAACGCTTCAGGGCCTTTCTTCATGTTCCCAAACGCCTCAAACCCGCCTCAGTATTGGGCCATTCCCGCAACCGCGGCCCCATTTTTTAACGTGCAGGCCCGGCCCATTTCGGGGTTCGTTTCCGCCTTGCAGATGCATGAACAAGATAGGCACTCCTCAGATGGTGGTGCCTCGGATTCTGTTAACTCTTCTTCCACTGTGGGTTCTAGCATGAGCTCAGTGAGTGTTACTACTGCTGTTGCTTCCTCCTCATCCGCCGCCACAACCACTCAGATACTCAGGGATTTCTCTTTGGAAATTTATGACAAGAAAGAGCTTCAATTTTTGGGGCAAGCGCCACCTTCTTCAAAGCCCTGAATGTTTAGAACAAAAATAAAAACATTTAGATAGTCTTTTTAGTTTTAGACCATTATTTTTTCACTTTGAGTTTTGTTGATTTTGGATAATGTTAGGATTCGATTATTATTTTAATGAAAATCTTTTAAGACTGTTCATTTTGTTTTATTTTAAAATTTTTGAGATAGTGTAAGATATAATGAAAGTAAAGCAATAGTATAGAGGTGGGGTAGGGTGGCACGTGGGAGCTGGGATGGATGAAGCTGATTCTGATTGGTGCTTTGTAACGTCACTTGAATTTGTGCACGTGTTATGTCGTGGGCCCCATTACCCAAAAGGTTGGTGGGAAAGAGAGGGCGTCCCTGGAGCGTGTTGAGTGGTTAAAGTTGGACGCCACGATATTTTGGCATGTGATTCCTTGGGTTAGGCACGTGTCCCTATGATTTTGTGGGCCCGCCCCTTGCTGAAACCAGGCTGGCCCTCTCTACACGTGTTGACTGTGGGGACTGTACGTGGCTGGTCCACACGTGGACGCGTGTTAACTCAACTGATGCGACCTTCTCAAGGTGAGATGCTCTTTTGTTAAGACAAACTATTATACTTTGGCTACGCTTTTAGCAAGATTTTACAAACTCAGGATAACCACTTTTTGTTTTTAATAATCATTGTTTTTATCTTCACTTTCAAACAAATTATTCTATATATTAATATGTTAAATTTGTATACATATATACAGATAAAAAAGGAATCATAAGAATGTAAAATAAGATAGAATGATTAAGTGATATAAGTCGAGTTAGTGCTTAACCAGTCTATTTTATAGACTTAGCCAACTAAATCGACCTTATCTTTATGTTGGACTATGTTCTTGTCAACTAAAACACGCTAAGATGAAAATCAACTCAGAACATCTTTAAACACGGTTTCTAATAAAAGGAATTATCAGGGAAAATATTATTTTAATATACATTCTACACTTATATTTTAATAGAATTTTGGTTTGAAAATGATTTGCGTTTATAAAGTTCATATTAAAGTAATAATTTTATTAATAAATAACTCTTTTAAAAAGCTCATTAGATATATTATTACAAACACCTTTTTTACATGTGAGTTATACACCATCACCACAAAGGTATGCTTGGTCCAAATAAAAAATTTGATAAATTTTAGTCCACTTTGTGTAATTTTGCATTGTTAAGTTGTTGTTGTGCAATTTTCATTCCCTTTCGTACACTTTAAATATTGTATTTTTTCTTTTAATTCTGCTTAATCTCATTTTATCTTCTTATTTGTCACCTCTCTTTCATTTTGCCACATTTATAGGGACAGAGCGAATTAAATCATAGATAAAATAAAAGGACCATTTTGCCAACAAAATGAATTTTGTGGAAGTGCATTTGGATAAAAAAAATGAGAGATTAAATAAAAAATCACAGAATTTTCAGGAATTTACAACTTAATTAACACTAAAATGTTTTATGAATATAATAAATTAACCAATTATAACTTGAAAGATAAATATACATATTTTAAGTATATTATAAATTTATTTTTTCATCTAATCATTATTAAAGCTCAACTGGCTAAGTAATTGTTTGGGAACGCTTTTGAAAAATTAAGTTCATTTTTTAATTATAGCACTTAAATTACATCATTAAAACTATTACTGAATTAAGTTTAAAGTACTGCGTAAAAAATTAAAATCAATTACCATAATTAAGTATGACATTAACTCTTAAAAGTACTCTCCAACCTCCTGAGAGAAAATTTACATACATACTGAATATAATTTATATATTTTACTAAAACTAAGTGTTGTATTCGATTTTATACAATTGTGTTTATGTTTAACAGGGATCCCTTTTTTTTTTCTTCAAAAATATTTACATTACACTATTTCTTAAGTTCAATTTAATTACACTTGACATTTATTTGGTTGAATTTTTCAAATTGAAATTTTGGCTCTCACAAATTTATCCTCATTTCAAATAGCATTATATTAAAACTTATCAAAATAATCAAATTAAGTATTAAAAGAAAAAAATTATCAAATAAAGGAATTTTTGTATAAGTACTTTATTAAATCATTTATCCAAACACGTCTGTAGTATTGGTCTTACTTATTTTTCCTTGACATTTACGTGTGCCGTCTATACACAATGTAAAAAAATTCATTGTATAATGATATAACATAACTTGTTCGTGTGGATCTCTGTCTTAACTTTTTTTTAAAAAGTGTCTTTTTGATAAAATATTTATGTGTTTGGTTACTTTGTATATTTTTAAAAAATCAGTTTGTTTTTTTAATTGAAAAAATTATATCAGTTTCTGAAAATTATTTATTTAAAAAATGACGTATTTTATTATAACTCTTCTTGATATCTTCAGTGTTTCAATGAGTGTTACTGAACTGATTATGACTCAACTTTATTGGGTCAATACATCACTTGTTCAAGATATGAGTGAACGGTCAAACCAGTTGTACTTGTGGAACTGGTGGTGTGGTTGCTGTTACTTTAAGCATTCAATTCAATAGATATCAAAGTCTAGTATGGCAATTATGCAGTATCAGATATTTTGAAAACCTGTTCAGACACAAAATCACCACTCAGGACTGATTATTTAACTTTAACCTGTCTCATCAGTTTGCAAGCTTAATAATTACATAAAAAGATACCTGTACTGTTTATTTCCCTGGCTGGTTACATAACAGAACTGACATTTTTAACATTTTGATAACAAAAATAAAATAAAATGAATGTTTGAAGTTTGAAAAACATTTCATTTTCTTCTAATAGCATTATTTTTTATTCCCTTAATTCCTTATTTAATTCTTTTTTGAAGAAATAAAAATATAATAAATTTTATTGACTTTACTAAAAACTTCCTATGTTTCTTTTCAAATGCTTTTTTTATTATTTTTTTCTTAATTCTAATAAAATATTTATATATTTTTTAATTTCTACATTATAGTAAATAGATATATGTAACTAATTAAAAATAACATAAAAAAAATTAATATTATTTCAACTTAAAAAAAAACAATTAAATAGAAATTTTAGAAAATACAGTAACTTAAAAATACTCTACAATGTCCCAAAGTAGTAATTATAAATGGAAACTTCGGCACAATGTGGACCATTTGTTACTGCAGAATCTCGCACTCCTCTCATAAACCTTATAACATTACTAAACTAACCTGAGAGACATAAACCAACAGAACAACTTATGAAGTAACATGTTACCTGCCAGGATGTTTGAGGAAAGCTTATTCTTAATTTACAAGGAATGAAACCTCAAAAACCACCTTAGGACATTGCTAAAAAATAAACAATTAAGTACAATAGAAACCTTCTGTTTGTACTTCTGTTAGTAAAAGAAGATGTGTGTAGGTTGTTTGATAGAGCATGAACAGAAGAGAGGTCAAAATCTGTACTTCTAGGTTAATATTCTAATGTTTGAAGTACAGTGAATCCAACTTAAGCATGTTTTGCTAAACCGAACACGCCTATGATATATATATCGCAATGCATCTTTGATGATGTTCTCATCCAAGCCTAATTCTCAAAATACAAAAATTCTGATCTATCATATGGCTCCTCTATCAGCAGAAAACATCTTCCCAATCATTTTCCTCCTCTTGACAACATTCTCAGTATCCAAAGCTGAACTTCATGCTCATTACTACGACCAAACCTGCCCACAATTTGAAAAAATAATTTCGGAGACTGTTCTAAAAGCTTCTAAGCATGATCCAAAAGTCCCAGCTCGTATCTTGAGAATGTTCTTCCATGACTGTTTCATAAGGGTATGATCTTTCTCGGAAGAAAAACACACACACATGCACTGCATGTGCACACAGTATTCACACAGTTGAATGATAAAAGGTGGCTAATGTGTGTTCTGATTGATGTTAAATGACAGGGGTGTGATGCATCAATATTGATGGACTCAACAGCTATTAACCAAGCAGAGAAAGATGGCCCTCCTAATATCTCAGTTCGGTCGTTCTATGTGATTGATGAAGCCAAAGCAAAACTTGAATTGGCCTGCCCACGCACTGTTTCTTGTGCTGATATAATTTCCATTTCAGCTAGAGATGTGGTAGCCATGGTAATATCTAAGTCTCCAAACTACCTTAGACTTGCTAAATTTTTGGTACCCTTTAGTAGACACATTTGATGATCTCAAAATATTCCATTAAGAGAATCCACATCACATAATAGGTTTAGATAATGCCCAAATAATTAAAATTTGTATCCACACTGTGATTACTTGTTGCTGAAAATCTTGAATAGCATATAAATTATTATTCAGGATATTTAGTTTGTTGGATATGATTATTGATCTCTACATTCCATAATGATCCCCGCCATGAAGCATTAGTATCATGAGGTAAGTAAAAGTTAGTTATTTAGTACAATGTCAACATTTCTTATTTACTGTAATGTAACAGTCTGGAGGCCCGTATTGGAATGTACTAAAAGGAAGGAAAGATGGAAGAGTATCAAAAGCATCTGATACCACCAACTTACCTGCTCCAACCTTCAATGTGAGCCAACTAATTCAGAGCTTTGCTAAGAGAGGTTTGACAGTTAAAGACTTGGTAACTTTATCGGGAGGTCACACTTTGGGCTTTTCACATTGTTCTTCCTTTGAGGCACGTCTTCGTAATTTTAGTTCATTGCATGACACAGATCCAAGCATGAACGCTGAGTTTGTTTTAGACCTAAGAAAGAAATGTCCAAAACCAAACCACAACCACAATGCAGGACAGTTCCTGGACTCAACAGCATCAGTTTTTGATAATGACTATTACAAACAACTGTTGGCTGGAAAAGGTGTGTTTTCTTCGGATCAATCACTTGTTGGTGATCACAGGACTAAATCGTTTGTTGAAGCATTTGCAAAAGACCAGGGTTTGTTCTTCAAAGAGTTCACAGCTTCAATGTTAAAACTTGGAAATCTAAGAGGCTCTACAAATGGAGAAGTAAGACTCAATTGCAGGATGACAAATTGAGAGAGAAAGTGAACAGAGACCAATTTGCCCTGATTCTTGTTTTCTTTGCCACCGCTTTAGTTAATTACATTTTACAGTATCATCACAAAGATCTTGATACCAATGTTGAAATAAAACCGATTGTGCTTGAATACTTCATTTCACGAATGACAAAGAATCTTTTTCTAGAGACAGTGCTGATACTTTAACACTCCAAACAGTAAATACTCCCACTTAACAATCTTGGCATTCAATTCATAATACTTATTTCATGCTGAGGGTTTGTAACTGAGTTTTTCATCCCAATTAGACGGATACCAAGTCTCTTTCATTCTATGAAAACTTTAAGACCAACAATGTACAGACTTTTAGCCCCGAAACTAGAAGGAAATGCAACAGGCACAGAATATGTGAATTTCAAACAGCAATTATCATTGTGAATACTAGTTCGGGCTCAGTGTACTGATGTCCTACTGTAAAGGAATTTCATTGGAAAAATGTGTTGTTCATGATATGTAAATAACAGAAAAGCGTGCAATACTAAAGAGAACACATGGCAAATAGATGAGTTTTTCAAATTTCACCTAAACATTTCATAGGAAAGTCATCGAACTTTTCATCCATGACCATTAAAGAAACCGTGTTTTGATGGATCAAAAGATGCTACATGCAGACATTATACCGCAAATAGATATACATAAATTAAGAAATATCGTCATAGTTCTTCAATGGACAAAGAAGAGAATACTTCTCCCTGAAATTCAAGTATCCAAAAATATTATTCGTAAGTCAAGCTTTATATTACAGTACTAGGCTGCCCTTAATGTTCTGAGGAGGTAGCTCCATAATTGCTTTAATTCACCTGATTTTCACTACTGTATGAGTTTTTCAAAATAACTTTCCTATTCTGCTTAGACGTAAAGGTAAATTATCTATAGCATAAATTTCCATACTGAACATATTACCGACATTGAAAATCAAAATAACACAACAATATTTTGAGCAATAGGTGAACCAAAAAGCTTTCAGGAGATGAATATACCAGATTATTTGGTACAAGTCATGAACCATTCTTCAAGCAAATACTACATCTGAACGAAACACATACTTGACACCCTTACTAACATTTCTGGCTTCATGCAATAAACACTTATCTCCGTGAAGGTGAAGAAGGGCAGTCCCTTCAGTAGGAGCCACCTGTGAAACTAATATTGTATTAGATGACCCAAAACATATAGTCATATTCCAAAATTTGAATGAAGCATAAATTCAAACTCGAAATATATAATTTACCTCAGCAACAATCTTATTCCTTGGACCATAAAAGACTGTTTCTCCTCCAACTAAAGGATCAACAGATGAAACTAAAGAATTGCTAGAATCATTTTTGGGCTTTGACTTAAGTTCACCAGGCCCACCGCTCAAATACACTAGAAGAGTATAATAAGTGCGTTTTCCATCTCCAATATTAACACTTTCGTCAATATGCCGTCCAAACCGCTGACCAATCTTGTACCTGAAGTGCAGAAGTACAAGATCATTAGTGAAGGTGATGCATTCAAATTATCAACATTTTTCTCGTAACCAAACTTAAAGAGGCATGTGGTCCAATTCTAGGACAGCAAAATTGAAAGGAAAACCTTCAACACCAGTGTGGATTTTGGGAGGTTTTTTGAGGTGTATGTACGATGATAAAGATAAAAGCAATTGCAGGATAGAGATACTGTGCATGGTGTCAAATGTAGTATTAGTTTTGATTTCTATTTTTGGGTGCTCAAATATAAACGTAATCCTATTGAAAATACAATGAACCAAGAAGAACTTATCCACAAGAAACTTTTTCCACACAAAAAAACCAACCTATAGAGTCTAATATTTGGATTCAAGCCTACAGCAACCTTTCCGCGAATTTTTATATCAGAGAATAGTTTGCTAAGTCCAGACTCCCAAATAGTATCTGCAAGGACAGGATCATCTACCGAGATTCGATCATTATCTCTGTAAGCTTCACCATAAGTAGGACCTAGACTCCCTTGATGAGCAAAACCAATTGACTCAGCATTTTTAACAAATGCCTTTGATTCAGCAGAGGAGAAAAAATTCTGGACCTAAACCCAAATAAAATAAGAATTATTTAGAGAACAATAAGCACATGGATACATTTAGCAGGCACTGTGGAACTGTTTAATTTTCTTTGAAAGATTAAAATCTCAACTGAATTTGAAGCAAGCATAAAAAATATCAATGTACGGGGAATCAATCAAAATCCCGTATCAAATTAGACCACACAAAAAGAAGGAATTGAACAGAGAGAGAAGATGGAATTTTAACTGTGAAGAGATCGAAATCTCGGAGTCGGGTAATCTGAAGATTCTTTTTTGGTTTGATGAGAGGCCATTTTGCCGCAGGTTTCTTAGGAGCTGTATCCTCTGTGTCTCCCATTTTTCTCTTCTTCCTCGTTGGTGTTGACCACTCGGTCATTACATCGCCACCAAGGTTTCTCTGTTTGTTCAGTTTATGTTTGCGTGTGCGGCCCAATTTCTGTTAAGTACATGCTTACCAGTACGGTTTTTCTCTCTGCAACCCCCTATTTCGTTTTCCACCCTACCCTGTAAAACTCACAATTGTGTCGGTGTTATAACACTTAATTTTATAATTTTAGACTACTATATTTTAAATTCGATAATAAATTATATAATTTTATATTAATTTATCTAATTTAGAATTATATTTTAGACAGTGTGACTTTATTTTAGATTAGGTAATTTTAAACTATATTTTAATTATATGATATATAATTTGTATATTTTAGATATTGTAATTTAAAATATATTATGACAAAGATACGTTTATTATATTTTTATATTATGAGAATGAAAGAAGAAAATAAAAAGGTGAAAGAAGAAAGGCTTTTTCTTTTTAAGAAAAAATTAAATTTAGCTTTTGGTTTATCCACTTCTAGTTATGGATTGTCTGGAATTAAAAAATCTAGAACGATAAAAATTAATATTTTTTATATTTTAAATCACATATTCTGATATATAAAATAAAAAATATATTATGTGAATCATATTTTTACTTACAAACCATATATTTCAGAATATTATTAGATCTATGTATATCAGAATATATTGAATAAGTTCAAAATGCGATTTTATAAGGTATGGTAAATTTTTCTTGAGAGTAGTGATAAGTTGATCCTCTGATAATAAACTCCCATATAACAAATCCATCATTTTTTAAGATTTATATTATATTTATAAAATTAATTTTTTTGTCACATTAACCTCACTAGTATTGGAAATAGTATTGGAAGAACATTTACAGTTTAGATCTTAATACGATGCTAAGTGATTTTTTTTATATATTCAATTCACAATCAACAAGGTTACTATTTTAATATTTTTTATATTATTTTATAAATTTAATTTTTATTATATATATTATTTAATTATATATATTTTTAAAATATATTTATATAATTAGTTATGTACCGGTAAGACTTTACAACGTTTGAGAACTCAGATCCGTTAGTTCAAATTCAATTACGATGAAGTACATGAATGGAAATAAATGATTAATATATTATATTTAACAAATTGAGTTTCGTAACGAGTATATTCAAGCCATTTAATTATGATATTTATAATATTATTCTATTTTTGTTGATGGAAAACTGATTAAAAAATCCAATTAAACAAGCTCTAAAAGTTCTCTGTTGGAAAATAGCTAACAGTAAAGTATAGGGTGAGTTGATAAGAATGGCATAAAACCAATAATGAAAGAGCTGAGAAGTCTTGCTAATAAAAAAATAAAAAAATAAAAAGCTGAGAAGTCGTGTTGCTTTATTTCACTCCTTTAAGGCAGTGACAATCATAAACAGCATCATCTCCTCCAACCACTCATTCTTTTATTCCCAAATAATTCAAAATAATCCAAAATATTTTCATATTATCGACTAAAATTTTCATAATGTTTTCCAACATTTTAACTTAATAATATTTCAAAAACATAGTTCAATTATGTTATTTACTTAATTTTAAGATAAAAAGATGTATAATGACAAAAAAGAAACAGTATAAAATAAATTTTTCAAAACTTGTAAACAAATGTAATGATTACTTACAAAAGTAGAGTACTGACAAAAATGAAGAAAGACGGAGTATATGAAACACAACACCTTTAATATCAGAATCTCTCTCTATATATAAGAATAAATAAAGTTATTTAAATAAAAGGAACCAAATGCAATGATCAATTACACTTTCTAATAAATATATAAACTAGGTGTATAATCAACCAAAGAAAATCAAACAAAATACTAATAAATAAGAAAAAAAAATAAAAATAAAGTTATTAATGTTTTTCTTTTTATAGACTTTTAATTGACAATAAAATATGAATATAATGTAAATCATTTAAATCTTAGGATAAATAAATTTTTAATTGAAAACCTACATTTTTATGAATATGTAAATATCACTACTTTTTTCTTTTTCTCACTATTTATTTTTTGTATTTTCGATATTCTCTTAGATAATTTTAGTTTAATCACTCTCCACTTAAATAAATTATATAAGTGAGTTTTAAATATTTTGACTTATGAATAAAATTCAAAAATTCAAGAAAACACCTTTACATTATGTGCCAATGTGACTGACTATCAAACCATATAATAAACTTTAAATTTTAAATTTTCCTTTTTTCAATGTCTTAACCATTACATAAACTCCATTGTTACTGATATGATTTTTTTTCTAACTCCATCAACTTAATTTATATAAAACATTTTCATATAATGATATCAATAAACTTAGATATTTCAATACAAAATTAAATTCTTAATAAATGAAAAACAGTCTAACTATTTACAAATTAAACAAAATCAATTTTTTGCAAGAATTTGATAACATATAACAAATTCTTCTATGTTTTTTTAATAATAATAATAATAATAAATTTTGCCTACATAAAACTACACATTCTTATAACTTAAACCAACAAGTCATGTCATGACTCATTACAAATAAGTCAAATAGTCTAAAATAACTTTCTGAAACAGTGTCCCAATCATATATGAATCCAATTATTCTAATAAAGTAGGCTTATCAAAACGAAAATTTCATGTTAACATTACAATTTCAAAATCTATGTCATGACATTTTAATGTTTTTTTACCCAATTTTAGTGTAAACTACTAATAGACCAACAGCACATGCTATATTTAGTTTTGTGTAGACCATTACACATATTAAACTTCAAATTATGCACACAGAAAAACTTTCCTCTAATTTCTCTGTTTCATTTTTGTGGATTTTGCTTGAAACTTGATTTAACCTGTACACATATTAAACTTACTTGTTTTTCTTAACCAATACACACATTTATTTTCGTCTTTAATGGGAAACTATTTAGTTGTTTTCTTGTATATCTCTCCCTCCATATCATGGGACAACAAATCTTCACATCTATTTTCTCTACCTTCAAATCTAGAATAACAACTAAGCTTAACACAATTTCAATGAATGATATTTTCATAATAGGTGATAAACTCTTACTAAAATACAACCGTCCTTTTTTTAATCAAAATCATTCACAACTGATAAAATGTGTAGATTGAAAATATCGAGTTATCCTCAAGCTTCACCTAATAGATATTAAGAGACTTTTTCTCTGTTTCAATTGAAAGTTTAGTCTTGGATTTTCTCTAAAATTTCATCTGCTTGTTTTTCTTATTCAGATTGGTGTCTTAAATATATGATTTGCCTTTATTCGATTTAGATTTGGTTTTAGATTATTGGTTTTTTGATTTTGGGGTTTCTTGCTTTAGAGTAGTTTGATTGGTTTTAAAGTAGTTTAGTTAGTATTTTGTTGGCTAACTATAATTGGTGAGTTCTATAAGGGTTGGTTCATCCCTGAAGTAAACCATATTTATTTATTTATTATTGCTGATAAAAAAAACATGATAGATGTATCACTACAAGAAAAAACTAATTTTAAAAATCAAAATAATTAGTTACTATTTGACTAAATTAGAGATCATTTTATAAATTAAAAATATTATTAGTATCTAAAGTAGTTTATATTATTAATAAAATTTTATAAAATAGTTTCTAAATTTATATATAATCATTAGTTCTTAATTAAGAAAACGACTTATAATTTTTTATTAATAATAAAAGTTATTCTAGATACCAATAATTTTTAGTCAATAAAATAATATATAATTTAATTAATATAATAATTAAGAAATCTCTCCATTAAAAAAACACAAATTTATAAAAAAAATATATCGATTTAATGGTTATCTCGTCTTGTTTCACCTTATGAATTGAGCTTAAATGGCTTAAATAACATCCTTAAGATTTTCATGACAGCTATGGTATCAACATGTAGAATCTAAATAAGCTGATAATGTACTAATATTCAACCTTTATATAAGGTTTATACCTTTCTTGTGCTAAATATATATGTTTATTTTTCTCAATAATATTATTACTTCTTTGTCAAAGTATTCTGCCAACTTTATATGCCAGTTTACGTAAGTTTAGTTGCTTCTTTATTTCAAACTATTTGCTTTTCCCCTTTTATATGAAAACTATTAATTAACCAGTTTGTCAAGTTATCTTGACTGCACGTAATTCCACATCCTGAAAACTTGTAATCTTTCATGTTACCATAATAAACTAATTTTTATAAAATTGAGTTAAATTTTAAAAAAAATCATTACCTAATTCTATTAAATAAATAAATTTTAACTAAAATAAAATAACATAAGTAACTTTAATGTTTAATATTTATTTTTTCTTATGTGGTAACAGAGTTTTATAGTATTTTGTTTAAATTAACATTTTTAGATCTTTTATTCAAATACCAAAGTTTTTTGTTAAGAACATTTTGCCTTAAATAGTTATTTAATTTTACTAAAAAAAGACAGACAATTAGATGATAAGAAACAAAAAAGAAACAGAAATTTTGTTTTCCATTTCTTTTTGTGGTCTGTTTTCAAGTCAACTATTGGGGTGTCGAACCTATGGGAGGATGACAAAAATGGACGGAATAAGGCAACACCCTCCTTTCTGTGGTCCGAAAAACATCTACAATGAATACCACTTTGCTGGAAGTACGATGCTTCTGGCTAGGGTTTCTGGAATATTTTCCAGTTCTTTCTTCCACTAGCTACAGTTTCTCTTCTCTTTTTAACCTAAGAATAGTGGTGAGTTTTGGTTTTTCTCTGTGTTCCTTGACCTATGATGAAGCAGTGAGCTCTTTTAGCTTTCTCTCTGCTTATATTAGAATGGTTTAATTTCAACCATTCTGAGAGGTCACTATTTTTCACCGCATTTAATTTAATTTGGTACATGTTGTCTAAAATAGTCTAAACGATCTGTAAGATCCATTCTGGAGTTCAAGGATCAATGTTTATTTCTGATAAAACTAAATATCCCTTTTAACTATCTTCTTCTATTGACTGTTGCTGCTCACCCCAGACTGGATTGTGGGTTTTAACTGTTTGTTTCAAAATCTTACATTTTCCAGCTTTAGAAAGAACACAAATTAAAGGGAAACTTTTCTGGAAGAGCCTCTTGCGAATTTCTGGTAATATTTTGTTCCGTACATTTTCAATTTTTTGTAGTTAGTTATCAGTTCTTATAATTTTTTTTTACTTTATTTGGTTCCATTTAGAGCTTATCGAAAAATTTTGCCTTCTCTTTTTTGTTTTGTTTTAGAGGGGCTTATGCATCTTCTTGTTTTTATGTGTAGGAGATGGTGAGAGGAAAGGTTCAAATGAAAAAAATTGAGGATGCAACAAGCCGTCAAGTGACCTTTTCAAAGCGTAGAAATGGTCTTCTAAAGAAAGCTTATGAGCTATCAGTTCTTTGTGATGCACAAGTAGCTGTCATAGTCTTCGCCCAGAATGGAAGGCTCTATGAGTTCTCAAGTTGCGAGTAAGTTTTTCTTCGTTTATTCTGCTTAAGAAATAGTACTTCAATAGATATATGCTATATATTATTGCTCAAAGATATGTATGTACCTGTTATACTAATGTGGAAAAAAAGGGAGATGGGTTGAATTGGTGGTTCTGTGAGTAGTCTTTCTTAGTTATTTTTTTTTATCTAACTTACGATTTGAAATTTGGTGCTATATGTACAAAAGAAAAAAAGAGAAAAACAAATGAGTGGGTGTGTCTTTAATTGTGAGATTTTCTTCTACTGTATATGTGACTGAGTTGTACTGATTACTGAGATGGCTATACTAAAAGGTTCTGGCTATGTAAGAAGTATTCATTGTACTGGTTTGAGTATTTGTACTCAATTCAATAAATTTACTTGCCCATAGAAACACTCATATTCCCTTGGCTGAATAAAATGGAAGCCCATTAGTAAGTTAGGTACCCTTTGAATTGTGGTAGGTCATTTCAATATTCCCTAGATTTTAGTTGTTTGTTTAGAGTAATTATAGACATGAAACCAATCTATCATCAAAGTCCAATTCTGTTTAAGGTTTTTTTTTAATTAACAACAAAAAATAATATGAATGGAAATACTTGGAATACTCCAATCTACGTATAATACGAGTTCTTAATCAAAATTTATTATTATAATAAAAAATAAAGCAACAAAGGATATAAGGCTTGACATCTTCACAAAGTCCTGACATGTTTCACAATTCTATTAAGACTTGTTAAATAAGATATGAAATAAAGATTAAATAAAATATGAAATAAAGGGTTATTGGGTGATGTGCCCCTTAAAAAGTTAATTTAGATCAATAGTACCATGTAGAATTTGATATGCAATATCTCATAGGACAATTTATTGACAGATCTATATCTTGTACTAAAATCACTTCCTACCAGAAATATGAGTAGATGTTAAAGCAACTTACATAAATTCACATCTATTTATATAAACTTCACTCTCACTTTTTTAGAACCTTGAGACATGGAAGTTTTTGGCTTTTGTGGAACAAACTATGGACATTTTCAAGTGCAGGCATGTGTTTATGCATGTCTTTTTCCAACAGTATTGATATATATATATATATATATATATATATATATATATATATATATATATATACCACCTTGGAAAGAGGGATTTACCTAGTATTCACGAGCAGTTCTCTTAGGGACATTCCGTACACATTTATTTCTTATTTTTAGTAAGAATTATGTGCACATCTCTTAATTACCCTAATTCTTTAAAATGTCAACAGATTGGTTTTAGCACTATAACAACAAGTATACATAAGTTATGTAGGTTTATTTTTTTATATGGAATTTAATATTTCTAAAAAATAGATTAAGAAAAATGATATATATACCTACACACACGTAGGTGCATTACTTTTAATAAATACATTAAATAAAGAATGAAGTAATTGTGGTGGTTGAATTGTTAACATATTAATATGTGAGGGAATTTTTTTTAAAATATTAATAATATACTGTAAAGTGAAAACATCAGTTACTGTGAATGTTTAGGGCTTTTATAGCCAATGCAGGATTTTTTTTTATGAGTTTGAATACTCTTAATATTCCCCTTTTATTTATTATTTTTGTTGATAAAAAAATAAGTAATTTTGGATATAAAATGAATGTTAAAATTGAAATTTAGGAGAAAAACAATTAATAGTACATTAAAAAAATAAGAATATTACTTGTTTTGAGATAATCTGGAAAAAACTGTAGATAATTTGGTAGGAAGGTTTAATGAGTAAATTTGGTTTATTGGTAAAATGTTGCAGGGCAGTCTTTTTTTTTTTTTTTATCATAAATAAATTAAATTAAGATGAAACATTAACCTTAACCTTTTACGTTAACAAACTATACTATTGTCAACATGCTCTTACTACTTAAAACAGTCTAAGAAATACCAATGCTTATTGCTTAAAGCTAAAAACTGCAGAAGATTATGCACAAATTTGCACTGCATTGTGTAACTATAAATTATTAGATTATGCACAAATATGCACAGCATTGTATAACTATAAATTATTTTTGCAGATGCAGCCCGTTATTAGAAGATGAGGAGAACAACTATATAGCTTTTTATACAGACAACATAAAACTTTGCGATCCTAGGGTTTAACATTTATACATATACTATTTCACCAACACTTTTCTCTGAGGGAATCTATACATCTCATTTTTCTAATAAAAATCAATAGATGTGAAAATGGGTCAATCTTGTGCAAAATGACTATAAATAAGCACTATTAGTTACAACAGGCTAAATTCTTGGTATATGTACTAAAACTTTTGCTGAAAAAAAAAATGTACTAAAACTTATCTACATAGTTCTATATTAATGTTCATATTTTGTTCTAATACTTTGATCTTACAATATATAAATGTAACTTTTAAATAACTTATTACAAAAGTTAGCAATAGACAAAAATATATAACCAAATGATACCGTGAATTTTCGCAGCTATCATTATACTTTAATTAAATTCTTAATTTTAACAAAAGTTGTTTTAAATATTTCAGCATGTCAAAGATTTTGGAACGATACAGTCAATATACGAAGGATGTTCCTGCGAATAAACTTGGAGACGATTATATTCAGGTTTTATTCTGATCTTAGAAATTTAGAAAAGTCATAATATATGGAGTCATAAATGTGAATGAATTGTCCAGTAATATTTATATAACTCTAATGTGATATTTGAATTAATCATAGTTAATGATCAAACTTAATATACTTAAAGCTTAGTTATACTACTAATGTTGGCCCTAATACATTTAATATAAACTATAATAAAACCTAGATTTGGTGTCGGCCAAGAACTAACATAAGTGACAAATAGATGACGTTAACATGTAATTAGCGTCTCTCGTGATGCTATAACCTTTACGTTGATTCTTGATAACGGATATTACAAACATAGATTAAATTCACATTAAGATCATTATAAGTTAAATATTCATTAATTATGGAAATATAGTATTGATTTGATTGACTCAAAAGTTATAAAATTTGATTATTTATTAATAGTTTAGAAAAGATTTACTACATTGTCTCCATCTTCAAATGCATGTGAATGAAAGAGATGGATGTAGATGGTTAAGATGATTGTACGTGAGAGAGATGAGGATGAATGACGACGAATATGAGAGTAAATGAACGAGATGAGAAGAAGAATGAGTGATTGAGTAGATTTTTCATCTTTAAATTTGGACATTTAGATTAAAAATAATCTACTCCTTAGTACGAAGGCACACAAAGTATAAATTAACATTATTTGAGTTAACTCTAGTTTAAATTAAAAATATATTATATTAACATCAATCATCATAAATATTTCATTAATTTTTAAGAAGTCAAAATGTAATATCTTTAACAGAATCTAACTCAGTATTCTGTTACAAAAATTAAAAATAACAATGCCCTATTATAGTATCGGTTACGGCAAAACTTAATAATGTTTATTAATAAAATTAAATAATATAATAATATTTTTTAAATTGTTAATTCACTAAATAAAGTACATTTAATATTATTAGAATTGGTTAAGTCGACTCTCAGATATTTTTTTATATGTCGGTTGAACCGATATATAAATTTTTCATAACATAATATTAAAATTTATAATAATTTTATGAATTATATTTTATTAGAATAAATTATAAATGTTTTATGTCACAATTTAGTCAGATTAGCCGACTCTAATAATATTGCATATTAATCCATGCTAAAATTTGAAAAAGGTGGGTAATAAGAGATGGAAAAGAAATTATGTCTTGAGAGATAAATTGGTGGATAATGAATCTTTAAAACAAAAATTTTCTAGGCTGTTTTCAGTCTTTGTAGATGTTGGCGGCACATTATCACATGTTGGTGTTTTGAACGATAATGGTTGATCGTAGAATCTGGAGAGGAGAAGGACTCTCTTTGTGTGGGAATCTAGTCAAGATGAACAATTCTTGGTGGTTGGATAATAAGAGATTAATGGAGGAGAGTAAAGGTATGACTGATAAGTGGATTTGGAGGGATACAAAGTCTACAGTTGACTCGGTGAAAACAACTTATAATCATTTAAAGGGGTTGAACAAGGTTGTACTAGGGATTTTCTTGCGGAGTTTTGGAAGTTAAAGACTCTTCCTTCAGCACAAGTTACAACTTGGAGGGTGTTGACTATTACAATTGCTACTAAGGATAATCTTATGCGACGTGGCATAGTTCTGGTAAGTAATCTCCGTCCCTTATTTGGTGAGGAAGAGGAGACAATAAATCATATTTTCTTTGTGTAAGGTTTCCTGGAGAATATGGGGTCTTTGTTTTAAGTAGCTTGAGGGTTCTACTCGGTGTATCATTCTGATGCAAAAATGCATTTCATGTTGTTTAAGCTTGTAGGTATGAAGGAAGCTTTCATTAGATGTTGGGGGGATTTGGATAACAGTTGTAGGAGAAATACAGAATCATAGGAATAATTGTATCTCTAAGAATGGGAGAGTAGATTTTTTGGAGATTTTCACTATGGCTTAAAGAAAATCTTGGTATTGGGTTTCGACTAAGGAAAGATTTGCAGACTTCTCTTATTCGGATTGATGCTTGGATCTCATATGTTGTATGAAGTATTTGAAAAAATGACGGTGTGCAAAATGTTATTTTCTATATATCTAGGAATGTTGGATTTTTTGTGCAGGTTATTGTGATACCGTTAGTGAGGCTATGAACAAATTTTGCGGCTCCTAGGCAGGTTAGTAAGTAGGTAAAAAAATTTTAGGTTTGAAGAAAGCAAACCCACTTTTGAGTAGATTTGTGTTGGACTTGTTTTTGAGTGAGGACTTTGTTTAGTAATTGTTTTGTGGGCTTCCAGTTGTATTAGGGGATGTTTTGTCTGTATTTTATTCTGTCCTCTTTTAACTAAAGATTGATTATAAGAACACTGATAGAATAGTTGCTAAATTCTTTTGATATGGTCTACCGTTCCTTTTTTTTTTTTTCTTGAGGATTGGTTTGGTGGTTTGTAGAGTCTGATGGATGCTTGTAGGTCAGGTGTTGACCAGCTTGACCTTGACCAGTTTCTGTATAAGGGTTGGGACACAACTAAAGTGTCTCATTTTATTTTATTTATTCTTTGTAGATAAAAAAATACAAGAAACGACATTTTATTGTCTGTATGGACAATTTGTCCTATTGTGATCTTAATTCCTATAATAAGAACATTTATTTGACTTTTTCAAAATTGATTAATCAATTTCATTATATAAATGGTTACTAGTTGGCCTTTCTGATTCCTTACGTCTCATGTGGGGTTTAGGATCAAATTCAATCCTCTATAAGTAAATCAATAATCCTCATTTTGAACTAGATGAAATTAAATTTCGTAAGCCTTCTAAATATTATGCAAATTGTAGATTGGGTCAATGAATGTCGTTTATAAATGACATGTAAAACAAACAACGATAACATGAGCATACAAACAACAATCTTTTCATCAGTCTACCCCCCTTGAACCAACAAAAATGTCACATTTATGGTCCACCACCACAATATGTTTGCCTAGTTTCCATACCAACAAGTTTTGTCCACTTACACCACATTTCAATCCCAACCAAATATTCTTTCAGGTGCATCACATATGATAGGTACTTCAACAATGACAACACTCTTTGCTTTCATCCAATTTCATACATACATTGTTATCGATCCATAATACTTTCATACAGGTCCGATATTCCTACTCATGATAACCCGAGTGATGTGAGTTGATTTTAGGACTGTCCATTTTAGAGGTTGCACTTTGTTTATGGTTTTTGAATTAGAAATTATAGTGATAAGCTCAAAGAAGATTGTCACTAGATACAAACTTAACCAAGTGGTTAAGTGTGAATATTCTCTTCTAGAGAGCAAAGAGAAAACACAATTATAGAGAGAGGATGAAAATGACTTGCAAAATTAAATGAACAAAATGAAGCAAGGCATAAAGTGAAAACCGAATGGTAAATGAATGATACAAGAACATAAAAAGGAAAGATAAAGGCGTAAGACTCCAAGATGAGTGGTGAAGAGCCGCCACTTGAAATACACTACACTCAAGATAAGAACTAAGAACCTTTAGAAGACAAAACTCACTAATCACTCAAGCAGAGTTTTTTTTCTATTCAAATTTAATGTGTAAAAATACATGAGGCAAGACACCCTTTTATATAGGAGATAGTGACTTGGGGAGCAAGAGTGAGAGGGGTAGGGGTGTCATTTGTGAGCAACCTTCTAGAAGGTAGGTCAAAGAAGCCATAAACCTAGGTGCACATGTCATGAAAGGTGGGTTTGACACAAGCCCAAATTACTAAGCACACCCTACTTTAGCTTATACTTCTATTTGGACTCCCAAAAAGAGCCAAAATTATTTACATAAACTTGTCTTGTAAAAAGACCAGAAGAAAGAACATTTGATGCTTTGGCCTATGTCCAGTTCTTCTTCTGCTGATGTTTGGTGGGACCTTATCTTGAATGCTGAGATGACTAATTGTGAAGTGTTCGTGGTGTCCTTAGTCATCTGCTTGTCGATTAGTTGTATCACAGGGAAAGAAAATGATGATAATAATCAACTTCCACAACCTCCTAATACATCTATCCAACAAAATCCACAAAAACAATGGTCGAGGATCTCATAGATAGTTTGTTTTTATCTAGTAACAATTATGTCATTGTCCAAGTTTATTTTTTCATATTAAGTTTCTTTACTTAACCTAATAATTATATTTATTTTATTTACTAATACCTTTTTTAACCAACTAAATAAATATATGTACAACATATTAATATAAACCAAACTACACATACTCCAACTCAACTGTTACATTTTAATGTTATTACCCACCAAATGGTTTTTCCTTTCCCTTTTTTTTTATTAGCTCTTTCCTTTGCGTAATACCATTAACCAATACTTCATTGCTTATGTTACCTGCGCCTAATAATAACAACCTTTATCAGGTTTGAAACCATTTATAATCCACCAAAATTTAGGAGAAAATTATAATAATACAACAATAGGCATAGCTTCTATATGTATTTCGATTTATTTATTTTAAGGAAATGAACACTTTTAATTTTACAAACAATTGATTATTTATTAAAATAGTAAATGAAACAATAAACATGCTTTACTCAAGATTCAGGTTAAATTTGTGCATTTGCAACACTACCGTGCCTGGTTTGTGGTTCTCATATCTTTTTGATTGCAGAGACATACCAGTTAGTAGTGAGTTGATACACTATCGGTTGGTAGTGATATTTCAAGTGAAATAGAGAAGAATCAATAAGATTCTATAAGTTATAACATTCAGATTAGTTATTTGTCTTTGTTTAGTCTAGAGTCTCTAACTAAAATCAATTATTCTTCTTAAATTTGAAATTAGATTTCCTTGACAGGGTTTCTATTTTTCTAGTTTTCCTATATTCTTTAGTTGATCAATTTTCCTACTGGTGGTAACTTCTATAGGGTTTAGGGTTTTCCTATAATACAAGTCACATATAATACAAGTATCTGGTGGCTTGTTGTTGTGAATAGGATTTAAAGATTTGTGACTTGTATTATATTGATATTTTAGACAAGGACTATCATATTGGTCAATAAATAAATTTATAGTACACAACTTCCAATTAAGTACAACTAAATAAACTATATAAGTTGATAAATAATCTAACTTTCAAAATTAAGTATCATTTTATTTTTGAGTTTGAATTTGTGATTATTTGATAAGAGTAGGCAAGTCAAATATTATTAATTGTATCACCAACTAGATAGGAACAAATGAATCACAAGTTATTAATCAAGTATCTAATTAGATAAATAGATGAGTGATTCACACACTATCTAGAGTAGTTGTATAAGTCATGGCATTATCACTCAAGTCACTAACTAAGTAAGTGGACATGAGTCACACTACCAGTCAAGTAAACAAGGGATGTAAAAGTGATAACGTTATTAGTTGAGTTGCTAGATAAAGGATGTAAAAATCCTCATGTTATAAGTCAACCAACTAGATAGGGGATATACAAGTTCTCACACTATCACGAGTTAGCAAGTAATAGGAGATGAAAAGTCCTCGTGCTATGATGCAAACCCAGATTGGCTCATTCTTTTGTTTTTGAATTTTCTTTGGATGGAAATGAAAGATGACTTGCGGAAGCTATGAAGAAATGACATTCCAACGGAAGCTATTAAGTGTTTGACAAGTGTCATCTTCTCATTTGAGAGGATCCTTCAAATGAGAGATTGACAATTGACACCTCTTCATTAATGTAAATCCTTTCCGTTAAGGAAGTGTCATGTGGCTAGTCACTCTTTCCATGCCTTCTCTTATGTGTAGCACATGTCAATTTAGTCTCCCTTTTGTGTGCAACACCTCTTGGACGTCTAGGGTTTACTTTGGGCTTAAAGAAGCCCAAATGTAACTCTATAGGGTTTATGCCATCATATTTTAGGCAATTGCTTCCTGCACCATATCACTGCACCCAATTCTAGTGGAAAAGACGAAAATGCCCTTAATGTATTATTTTTTGTATTGCGAATTTTCTTATCCGGAATGGGCTTTTGATTTTTGTTTCTAGATTTTTATTTTCGGAACACAAAAAGCTTTTCCGAATCTACTTTTCCAGAATGTATTATTTTCAATTTCGGATTTTCATTTTCAGAATAAAAGGTATTTTTGGAATTTTAAAATTGTGTTGGGTGCAAGTTCAAAAATATTGGATGTAGGAAGAATTTGCCCATATTTTAACCCTATTCTACCTCTAGCCCAAATACAAGGCCCAATTATTTTACACTACTAAGCCTAATATATGACCATGGAATCCTAAGCTACTCTTATATAATTATTTAAACTAAAGTTTGACCCAAAAATGATGCTGACTTGTTCCTGCGAAAGTCAGCTAAATTTCAATCTTCTTATAGTCCTTTGACCAATGCTCTAGTATTCTTTTATGGTATGGAGGTCTTATCTAAAATACTCTATACATTTCTTCATCCCAAAGTTGTCATCCTTATTGGACCTATAAAAGATAGACAAAATCTTAATTATACCTATGTATGCTATTAAGTCCTTAAATAGAGCTCTAGGTCATCTTATTTTGTGAATGTTGTGATTTGATGAGTTTTCATTATAATATTAATCAAGTAGCCACATAGATAAAATACATAAGTCTTCATATTATCAATCGAGTTGTGACCTAATAAGGAAGGTAAAAGTTCTCGTGATATTAGTCAAGTAATCAATTGAATAAAAGACATACAAGTCCTTGCACTATAGTCAACTAAATAGTTGAACGTATAAATCATCTGCTATTATTTAAGTAAAAATGAATTCTAAAAGGAGTTTTTGGCCAAACATATATAAATGGTTCTATGAAAAACTTTATTATTTAGCATGTCTGGTTAAAATCGATGTGCATTCATTGTGGATGAATACGTTACATGTTATTTCTCGAGTTACTTTAACTATCAAAATTAATTAAGAATGACGATCCTTAGATACTAATACAAAATAAAAATAACACTAAAAAAAATCTTTTAATAGAAGTTACTTAACGGAAACTTTAAGAATTAATTTAATATTTTTTATCGGCAAGAAAAAATAAATAAACGTGACACGCTTTAAGGGTAATCCAACTATTTTACAAATCAAAGAGACAATCACACCTCTTTACAAGCAAAAACATAATCCATAAATTTGTCACCAACTACCTACACAAACATCACCAACCAAAACACCCTACCACTCTAAACCACCACAAAAGTTAACAC
>Ga0123342_1000671_pt1 | contig 55186 bp, 31 predicted proteins | sample Turbeawhitnodule_FD_89960 | JGI IMG/M metagenome (GOLD analysis project Ga0123342, IMG submission 89960) | Root nodule microbial communities of legume samples collected from Mexico - Turtle bean Mexico white nodule | ecosystem: Host-associated > Plants > Roots > Nodule | place: Mexico: Nepantla...
GGTGCGGGTGAGAATGAGAGAAAGAGGGAAACTGGAATGTGAAAATGAAGAGAGGGAAGGCGCGCTGGTAAGGGAAAAATTAAAAAAACAACTCACTTTTAACGACGGTTCTGGGAGAACCGTAGCGAAAAAACCTACTTTTAACGACGGTTCAGTAGGGAACCGTCGTTAAAACCTCCTCATCCACATTTAACGACGGTTCAAGCTATAACCGTCGTTAAAAAGCCAAAAAAATTCAATATATTTACGAAACTGCCACCGCCTTGCTTATTACGATGGTTCTTTTCTAACCGTCTTTAAAGGGAGTCGTTAATGAAGTTTTTTGTACTAGTGACTTTCAAACAGTAAATACAATCACTTAACTATTTAATAAATTATTATTAGTTTTATTTATTTATTTTTTAAATATTATCACTCTACACTATTATTCATTAAATACTTCTACATAGCAATTATCTTTTTAATAAAATAATAATAATATAGAGTTACAGAATGAATGTAAAAAGATAATAGTAATGTAAATATATTAGATTGAAAATAAATCTATTATATATCCTAAAATATTAATATTTTAACTATTTTTTCTTCAGATATTACGTCAGATTAATTTGTCATTTGTTTGACTTTGGAGGAAACTTATTAGAAACATAGAAGACAATTGTTATGAAAAGAATTTTGAACAAACTCGTAAGGAATTGCGACTATTACAGTGAAAGGTTTACGTTTTGAGCCTTGGTTTTGTGGTGAAGAGTGAGAATATTTGTGGGAGATCTTTTACCATGATCTTTTTTTCTTCTTGTTTTCTTTGAGAGGATGATCATGCATGACTTTAAATGGAGTATGAAGGTAGGACCTTCAGTACAACAAAGCTAGTCAAAGCAAATTCCCTAGGTGGCATGCTTCTGTCATTTTGTTGATTCAGTTGCAATTATGTTTCTGCATTACTCATTATTTGGCTTTCTAGGTAGCATGGGGTTCTTATTTCCCCACCCATATAGCATGGGGATTCTTATTTATATATATTCTCTCTTTTCTGCCTTGCTACATAGGTCATCTTGCACATCTCTTATGTCATGTACCAATGCTCATATTAATAAAACTAGAGCAAATACATAATTATCTCTTTAAAAATATTGTGCCACATCCATTTAAGTATAGTACTAATATAGAAATATTCAGCTAACTTATGAACTTTTTTTACAAACTGAATATGTACCTATCTATGGATGGAAAGATGAAAGAGTTTGGACACTAAGCACATTCTTTAACTAAGCTTTCATGAACATTAATGACACATCAAACCAAAGATCACCATCTAAGAGATCAATAAATGGATTTTTGACCATCATGGGGTTATTTTTTTTGCTTTTTACCAAAACGGGGTCTGTTTAAAAGAAATTACAAATTTAGGCAAGTCGTGCCAATTCGGCACGACTTCATATGCACAAATCGTCCCAATTAGACACTTCATACTGAAGTCGTGTCAACTTGGCACGACTTCTGCCCTGTCATACTGAAGTCGTGTCAACTTGACACGATTTCTGCCACGTCATAATTTTTTTTTTTTAATTTTATTGACACAACTTGCCTATATTTGTATTTTTTTTAAAGAGATCTCATTTTAGTAAAAAGCAAAAAAAATAATCCCATCATCTCAATAAATTCTCATTCTCGAAGAAATACAATATATTTATTTTATACATATCATCTTTGTATTGTTGCCGACCGGACTCTTCCCATCAAAATCAACTAAAAACTTATTTTTTAAAGAACATTTTGTCCTCATCCAGTTACCTCTCTTAGTTCATCTCAATAGAAACAAAACAATATAAAGTTTGACGTTGAAAAAGTAAAGGGATCCAACCAAGGTGGGGTTTAGAAGATTGAAATGGTAATTATGGAGGAGTTTTTATAAAAAAGTTTGATGACAGTAAGGAAAATGGGAAAGGCATGTCCTACCTCTGCATTAATAATTCCTATCTCTCATCTTCCTGTCAACTTCCTCCCACAAACATTTGCAGCCTACATCACAACAATGCTCACGTTTGCATCATCCTATTATGCCATAGATTTAATTTAATAACTTTACCGAACATGGTTTGTTTGTGGACTTACCCAAACCAAATTTCCCTACAACTACAACTTTTTCAAGAACTAGACGGTATTATAGTTAATCTAATATAATATTCTAACCATTCAAGTCAAAGTCGGTATGCCCCTTCAATACAAATTCATTTATTACACCTACTTTCTTTCCACAAGAAACCATTAATTTATTTTATTCATCTTCCCGGATCCCTAATCAAACTCAGAATAACAGGAATACAAATATTAATATATTCAAATTGATTACGACAGAACTTAAGTCATTAAGGCTCTAATTTTCTATTAATAAAAGTTAAATGGGTTTAGTTAGACAATGAAAATCCTCACTAGTTGCAGAAACGCCTACACCACTTACACCTGTTTTCAAAAGTGCATGTGTCATTCTACCGGAACAGACTTTTCACCTGTACACCATGCGTTTCTTCTACTTTTCTTCATGAAATTGGAAGACACAAAGACAAAAGAAATCTTGTTCTTTTTTCTTGAAAGTACTATCATTTTATCTTAAAAAACATTTTCTGTTTTATTATAATATATATTGCCTGTTAAATTATTTTATTTTCTAATTTGACTTGGCTAAACAAATCAATTTCAATTAGTCCTGCTATTGCTTGTGAGAATAAAGACCATCCACATCCTTATATTTTCTCTTATATTTTCTCTGTGCAGAAGTAAAGAATAATTTTATTAATTGAAAATTTCGTACAATCTCAACTGAAGAAGGTGTATTTAAGCCAATAGTTGAAAAAGCAAGAAATGACTTGGTTTTGTTTGAAATGGGCAAACGAACCAGAACCAAAAATACCCAAAATTGACTTTCAATATTGAGGAGAACATGTGGATGGTGGTAAATAAGAAGAGATGGTTAAAATAGTGAGTTTCCCACAAGTTCTTGATCCTCCAAAAAAACAAAACTCACTATTTACTTTTTCTGACCAATTTAGACCGGGATGAGGAGGATTCAGCAATGTCCTGAGAAGAGTTTGGAGTTTCTGAATGTTGCAATGCTTGCTGCAAGGCTTCCACTATCTGACTCATGGATGGTCTATCTTCTGGATTCTTCTTCAAGCAACTATCCGCTAACTTGGCTATTTTGCGAGCTCCTTGGGGAGAATACTGGTTCCTGAGACGTGGATCCATTATCACCCCGAACCTGCTGGTGTCAGCAGGGTACTGTTTGACCCAATCTAGAAGCTTTTGTTCTGCTGAGGGACGGTTTCTTTCCAGTGATCTTCTTCCTGTGAGGATCTCATACAGCACTACACCAAAACTCCACATGTCGCTCTGAACTTTCAGATGACCCGTTTCAATGTACTCTGGTGCAGCATACCCTTGTGTTCCAACCACCTAATAACCAAAGAATACAAAAATATAAATAAGGACAAATCATTGGTCATGAGTTCATAACTTTTGTTGTTGTAATGAACAGATAGGACAAGGTCTTCAAATACGGTGTGCGACGGCAATTTCGACTATTCCTTTTGAAGGTGTTCATGACCGCAGTTGTAGTCACATCAGTCTTATTATCCACAATATCAAATAACATAACAAAATGTGACTAGCATTACAAATTTAAAACCTTTGATACGATCATAGCCATGTTGCTAAAATCACATCTTAAGGGGTCAGCTAAGGTTAAATCACCAAACCAGCTTTAGTAGAGGTGTGCATAATGAGTGTATGCATGTTAAGTTCCCACAATTAGGTGCCTTGAAATATGAAAGAGGCATTAACTATCTGCAGTGAACTTACCGCAGTGGATACATGAGTCTGATCACCTTGTGGTCCTTCTCTAGCAAGACCAAAATCTGAGAGCTTTGGATGGAAATCCGCATCCAATAGAACATTTGAAGATTTGAAATCTCGGTAGATCACCTTCTCGACATAAAAATGAAAAGATTACCTCCAAAGACAGGAACTCAGATTTACGATTAAAGTTTACATGGGAAAATGCTAAATACAAAAATGGCATGTAACAAAGTTGAATGAAATGACAAGTATATCATCTCAACTTTTGGAAAGTATGGGACTTTTGAGGTACCTGAATTTCCAGTCCTTGATGGAGATAAGCTAATCCTTGAGCAGCACCAAGCATAATTTCCAATCTTGTTTTCCAAGGCATGCATGGTAAACTTTTATTGAATAGGTGATCCTCCAAGCTCCCGTTGGGCATGAACTCGTACACCAACAGTCGTTGGATTCCTCTTTCTCCATCCACGGAGCAGTACCCCAAAAGCTTAACCAAATTTGGGTGATTAACAATGCCAAGAAATTGAACTTCAGCAAGCCATTCTTTATGACCCTTTGTAACAAAAAAATAACAACCATAAGAATGGAGGTACATTAGAAACGTAGAAAACACATATTTTGATAATTCAGTGGCAAATAAAAAAACAAAAGCCAAGCACTTGCTGTGCTTCTGGATCATTTATGTCATACGCAGAAATAATTATCTGATTTTTTATGACATCAAACAGACAACAATGTAGTTGCAAATATCTCATAGCTATTTTTTTTATAGAAATATCTTACAACTATTCTTGTGCTCACTGCACCGAGCTGTAAAGAATTGTGCACTATCAGTTTTGGATCCCAAAGCATAAGATTTTTCCTTCAGGAGAACACGGTATGACAAACAATAAAACTATAACCCACCATCAATAAAATAAAGTTGACTAGGGTCAAACGTAACAGTTAACTATTGCAAGAAAAAGAGAGTAATAGTAATAATGATCATAGGAGCCAAATCTTTAAAGAAAAGCAACAGAAAAGAGAGAAATTGAGGAAGGAAAAAGAAGCATGTATACCTGGAAGCCACGCGTGTTGAGCCTTTTGATTGCTACTGGAAATGGATCACCCTGTCCATCGGAGGGTCTGATGGATCCTTTATACACACTCCCGAACCCCCCTTCTCCAATTTTGAGCGTCCTATTGAAACCTTGGGTAGCATCTCTGAGCTCTTGCAAAGTGAAAACTCTGAAGCTGTTCTCTTTCTCTCTGTACAAGTCCTTCACGCTCTTGGGCGAAGATAGGGAGCCGGTGGAGTTGGCGGCGCGGTTCACGGCGGGGTTTTTCTTCTTATGCAATTCGGGGGCGGATTTACACTTGTCTTTGAAGAAGAAACACTTCATCTTCTCACCATCAAACCAAGGAGAAGGGAAATGATCAGAAGAAGAAGAGGAAGAGATAATTAAGTTGATGACCCAGATGAGAAAATGGGACCTTGATTATATATGTGAATGGTGAATTATGATAAGGAACAAGAGATGTGAAAAGGGAAAAAAGTTAGCTTCCGTGAAGTGAAAGAAATGTATTGAATGGGAACGATGAAGAAGAAGAAGGTATGAAAGTAGTAAGAAAAACACATCCGCGTGGGGGAGAGAGAGACGATGACAGGAGTAAAGCGGGTTAACGACGTTGTGTGTGTGTGGAAGAAAGACCAAAAGACCAACAAAGAAAGACCTTTCAAAGGTTAAGGTGATTTTTTGTGTCTGTGTGTCTGATAGCTGGAATTAACAAGTACCTTTTTTTTCTTGGCTCACAAAAAATTGGGTCGTGTCTCATACCTTCCTTTGTCATGTCTATCTTTAATTTCGTAACTCACAAAATGTGTTCATTCTGTCCTTTTCTTCATGCCCAATATCACGGGTCACAACCTTTGTATCTCTTTGACTGAAACTCTCAAACTAGGTTTGATATAACTAATCAACAAAAAAAAATATACAATCTAAATTGAATTATACTTTTAATTTAGTTTGTTTAGTTCACAGTTTAAATAAAATTAGGTTGAGTTTATCATTAATTTGTTGTGATTAAATATAATTTATTAACTGTAAAATCTTCACACCTATATAATGTATATAAGAAGATTGTACGTAAGAATGTAAGAATGTTTTTATTATATACTAGTAGGAGTTTCTCTCCCCAAATTATAAAGTAAATTTTTTTTCATCCTTAATTCTGAATAACAAGACATGTTGCATGCATAAAGGTTGAATTGCAAATCGATATGTTATTTACAATGAGACATATAATTTAGTATTTGAAGCATGGAGTTTAATTTATGCTTTCAACAAAATATTTACAAATTTTGATTTCCTGGTGAAAGATAGAGCAAAGAAAAAGATGTGCATTAAAAGTTTCTCTTTATAAAAAGTTATTATTTTTTCTTTCTTGTCATGTTTTTCTAAATTTCTGTGTCTTCAAATTACGCATGATTTATGATGTGATCTTTGAATGCAAAGGAAGAATGTGCGCAAGTTTCAAAATGCGATTATGAAAGAGAGCAATGAATTTGTGTTGGAGACATCACCAACTTTCGCCAAATAATATTTTTATAACACTGAAAGTAACTCTAATAATCTCGTCCCTTATAATAAATAACATGTTTAATTACTGAATAATAATCTCATAGTTAACAACAATAATCTCACATATTTTAATAATCGCCTTCATAATTTTATATTGTTTATAAATCAATGTAAATAATCGTATAAATTAAAAGTTAAAAATACTTTTTATTTAAGAATTATATTTAATTATTATTTAATAATCTCATATAAGTTAAGAGTTAACGTCAATAATCTTTTATCTTTTAAAACTTGACATCAATAATTTCATATTATTTAAAAATTGATGTTAATAATTTTATAGACTAAGAATTGACGTCAAAACACTTCTATTTTTCAAAAATTAAATTTCATTATTATTTAATGATTTTATATAACTTAAGAGTTAACGTGAATAATCTCATATCTTTTAAAAGTGGACATTAATAATTACCTTATATGGGTCGATGTAAATAATGTCAAAAGTTGACGATAGAGTACTTCTGTTCAAGAATTGTAAATTTTGTTTTGAAAGTAGTATTGTGGCCAGCAGTGACTTTAGCAGTATAAATCATGAACTATTTAATTCTTGAAAAAAAAATCTTTTATCGGTACCGTTGGAGAATCAATAATCAATACTTTCTGCTGCATAGTGCTATTATTTTGTTCTTTTTTTTCCTTTTCTTGTTTTCATTGGAGTGAATATGTTCTGCAAATTACAATCTATAATATAAATCTCATTATTTTACTATTATAAATTACTTGGATACTTTTTAGGGTCAATAATAGTGATAATAATTCGCTTTAAACTACAAAAGTTATATTCTCACTGTGAATGAGATTTAAAAACTAAATATATAATGAACTAAATAATGTTAATTTGTAGAAGTAAAAACTACATTCATGTTATGTTTGACTTTTCAATTTTTTATTGGTCTGCTTTCACCTTTTATATTGATAAACTCTTTTGGATTTTGAATTAGGTCAAACTGATTTTTGGATTATCGTCACTTTGGGAAAAGCCAAAGTTTAGAAGAAAAAAAGACCCTCATATAGTATTCTTTTATTATTGATTATAAACAATTTCTATTTTAAAATGTTATGTTTACTCTTAGCATATATTAATTTTTAAAAAATATTCCACAAGAATATAGAATGATTAAATAATAACAAATATTGGTTGATTTTTTTTTTCACTTTTCAAGAATGTCATGCACCTAAAAGTAGTAAAAAGATGATGCTGTGTATTGATCCAATCAGACCAAGAGGATCACTCTGTGTAAGAATTTATCTTGCTGCATGTTAAAAAAAATACCTATCCAAACAAAAATAAGCGAAAATTTATATATATATATATATATATATATATATATATATATATATATGTGTGTGTGTGTGTGTGTGTTTTAATGGTGATAGATTGTAGATATTTAGGAATTTGGATACATCATACTCATATTCCTTAATAAGTGATAAAAAATACATCTACCTTTTACTTATAAATATAGTTGAACTAAACAATTTTATATCTATTTGGAATTTTAACCATTAACATTATTTTTCTTGCTTTCTCTATTGATGATCAAATGGCTTGCAAGATTGTGTTATCATAGTTTGGTCCTTTTGAGCAGAATGGTTTTAAAATCATACGATAGCATGTAATGAGTAGCATAAGATAATAAATCTCTTTAATTACTATCATTTGTGTGAAGAATTTTAATAAATGTATGATATCATTACATAGTACAACTAAATTAGGAGATCTTGAGAATTTTACATAAAAACTCCTTCAACTAGAGGAAAAAACACAACATTAAGTAAGTTAATTAAGTTTTATTATAATTAAAATAAGTGTTCAAGGAAGTCTAAAATAAGTAAGTATATAAGTTAGTGATCAACAATCAAGCAAACAACTAAAGGAATAAGCCTACAAATCAAGAATTAAGGTAATGAAAAATAAAAGTATGGGAGGGGATATTCTGGTCTTGTTACTTGTGGAGGTATTTTTCGTGGGAGTATGGGGGAATTTATTGGAGCTTTTTCTGCGTTTCTTGAAGTTCAGCTCTGGTTGCTGAGTTTTATGGGGTTATACATGCTATGGAGGAAGCTCAAAAGATGGGGCTTACTAATGTTTGGCTGAAATGTGATTCTGCTTTGTTTGTGTTGCGTTTACTGCTAGGACAAATGTTCCTTGAATGTTTCGTAATTGATGGAATGGTTGTCTTAATTACTGTGAGAAAACTAAGTTTACGGTTACTCATATTTTTCTTGAAGGAAATGCATGTGGTGATAAATTGGCTAATTTAAGATTTTTTTCATAGAGAATCTTTTCTTTGGTATAATAGGCTTCCACCTCTGTTCTTAGAATTCTTTATGAATAGATATAATCTACCTATGTATCATTTTTGTTAACATATAGGTTTTGGTCTAATCCCCGTATTTTTGTATTTTCTTTCTTTTTTCTTTTGTTTAATAATACTTTTTTCTTTTGTTTAATAATATTCTTTTTCATGTGATGGTAAATGATTGTTGTTACTTGAGGTGTCAGCCTAGATGAGATCTTAAGTTGCATAGTGATACCTAACATGAAAACTTTTATTTAAAAAAAAATAAAAGCATGTGAAACTATTTTCTATCGGAGGAATCTTACATTAGAAATACGAGCCAAGGGTAATTTTTTTATCCAAACAAATAATTTTATTTAAAAAACATATTCAATTAATTATTAAGAAACATATGAAAAATAATTGTAAGCAAAACCACATAAGAATAATTGCATTGCTCCTAAGAAGTTTTGCATACCAAAAAAGATTTATGGTTCAAAATTTGATATGACAGATGTCCGTACGGTTTTTTAGTATATGTTTTATACTACTTGTTTAATATATTGGGGACCAAAATGAAAGTGACTTCAATGAATACCTTCTCACGGTCTACGAAATTTTCTATCGTTCCAAAATTTAGGAATATGTTGAATTCAAATATCTTTTTAGTAGATAACTATTTTTCTTAATTTAAAATATAATATAAATAATATTTTTTTTAAAAATTAAATTAAACTAAACCCTCATTTGATCAATTAAATAAGTTATATCATAGAAAAATAGTTATTCAACTTTGGTATGTTAGTATAACTATTTATTTAAGAAAAATAAATCATTAGTATAAATACTGCCAATTTTCATTAATAATACAGTGCATTATATTAAGAGAAAATTTTACTTATATGATTCATTTGTTAATAAGATTGATGCACAGTATTATTAATATAGCATATGATACCATTTACGTAAACTCATAATATTTTTTATATTGACATAATTTTTTCTTAAATAAAGATTGTGCCAAGAAAACAATTCTAACAACTAATAATGATTTTATTTTTTGTGTATAGCTTTTTTTTATGAGAAAGTATTATACGGATTCCGTGTTATCATTATTATTATCATATGATTTTAACTTTTTTAAGTAAATAAGAAATTCAAATAGTAAATGGGAATCAATAATTCATATTCTAATTTATTTATGTTGTATTATATATATAATGCAGTACCAATCACGACACGAGTAGTTGGCACATGAATGACAGTAAATTTGTCACCTAGAAAAAAGGTTTTCGACTCATGACCACAAATGGACCACAGTCCCTAGTCCCTACAAGGATCCTCAGTCAACGTCAAAAATATCATTCTTATCAAAAGTCATGCAAGCAGCTACTAGAAGACAGGAACCACCTAAAATAATAATTTTGCAACCAAATAGATTGTCTCAGTCTCAGCAATAAAATAATCCCCAAAACCATTCATGAGCTGATGGATCCATGCGTGACAGAGAGCAGCAATGTGGACATCGATTAAACCAAAACAAAAGATTTGCAAGATTTAAACATAATAAATCAGTGCTTTATATTATAAATTGATAATACTAGGTAGGTTTTTAGAAGTGAAGGTATACAGTAAAAGGCACCGTATATTACAAGATGGACAACAAGACAATCAACAAATAATCTCGAGGGCTCATTTGTTTGGTTTTCCCTATGATTCGATAGACAGAACCTGTATAGTAGTAAAACTGGTTCGGTTCAAGAAAAAATCCAGCATGCATTCCTAGACCCACGTTCTATTATGCCTCAGGCCAACCAACCCCTCTTCACTATTATGTAATACAAACTCAATTAATGGCAACTCTGTTTCTGGAAATAACTTCAGCCAATGTCATCACCATCAAACCAAAGAGCATCAAATCAATTTGATGAAGTCATAAACATTTTCATTTTAGTGCCCCCAACGCGCTTATCCAGTCATCTCATCACCATGTTCATTTTAACTTTTCAACTGTGACTCCAAAGCAGTCTTCGGTTCTGAACTGGAGGAGCCAGTCCTGGAATGTCGCGAATGTCCTTGTTCCCCGGATGCACAAGCTGAAATTTTGAAAGCAAGTCATAATAATCTCAGCACTGTCAAGATTTAATCAATAAAAACTAGTTTGGCAATAGGCTTCTGGAATCTAGTTCTATTAGGTTGTGAATGAAACTTTTTACCAAAAAGAAAAATCACATTCTTAATTGTCACATCCGAAACTACATTTGAATTTTAGAACTTCTTTCACCACTTTTAACTGCCCTGGACTCAATCAAGGATATTTTTGTTTTACATTTTTCCAATGCCACCGGCATTTTGGAGGATGAATTGAAGTGATGGGGACTAGTTTTTGGGCACCGTAACAGTGAAAACAATCTTTTTCAAACATATTGCAAATAGATTTTGGAAGTAATTTCTGATGTCTGCCGTGGCTGCATTGATCAATAATAAAAACATGAATCTTGGCATATCGCATAAAAATACATAAACTACTATGAAGGCCATCTAATTCCGTATCCAGTAAGACTTGGCAACGGAAGTTATTTTTCATGGTTAATCGGTAAATAAATATAATATCCTCCATAAGCAACATATACATGATTTATTCTTACACATTGTCAAGCAATTTTTACCATTAAGTACAAAAAAATTCCCGGCCCAATTAATTTTACCTAGAAATACATCAATAGAGGATAACGGTTCTGAATAAAACCTTTAGTTAAAACGTAATATGCTCTTACCTTCACAATAATGATAGCAATTACTCCCACGACAATAAGGAGAAGCAGCACCATAATACACTTGTCAGTAGCAACCTATTATAAAAACACCTATACGTTACATGAATGATTCATATAGCAACTATATTGCAATGAAATAATGTGGATTCTGTAGAAATTGACCTGCCTACCGATTTCCTTCACTAATTGTGATGCTTTCTTTAAAGAGAAATGGATCGAATCCAGTTCATTGACGACTCTGCTCATTTGTTCCGTCTATACATAGAAGAGCGTACACTTAGCCCCATGTCAAATTCAAGTCTTTTTTTTCTTGGCTAATTTTGGGGTATGGGACTATGCATAAGATTCATACCTGAGCCTTAAGAGCTGCTGCAGTGTCTGTACCAACATTTATTGTTTCTTGAACGACCTATGATTCAAAGGGATTAAAAGCAATCAACTTCCAATCAGCAAACTTCCCCCCTATACCCACAAGACGGACGCAAAAATTAAATGTACAGAATCTTCAAATTAAACATCATCAAGAATTTTTCTTTTCACAACTTTCTCATCCCTTCAAACTTCCAGCGGACAGGTAGTTCAATTATGGCCATTCAGGTTAGTTACACATAAAACACATGTTTTTTCCACATAAAATTCAACAATGCATATGGATAACTTCTCTAATTGCTACACTGGTCTAAAAGAATATACTATGTCATACAAAAAACCTTACAATCATCTTAAAATAAGATATATGCTTCTTTTGAACAAGGGTGTTTGTCGGCCTGCAACAGAAGGAACAGAAGGGGGCCTTGGATTGAGATGAAGTTTTTATATCAAACATGCGTCAATGCTTAAACTTGGTTGGGAAATGTTAACTGTGTCATCTGAATGGGCAAAATCATTCAAGCAAGAGTTATGAGAAGAATTAAGCCTTCTAGCCTTTCAATCTTTCTTCCAATTTGAGCACTGATAAAACTCAATATTGAGGAAGTTCTTAATAACATTACATGGCAGTTAGGAGATGAGAAGAACATCAACTTTTGGATAGATAAGAGGCTCTCTAGGCCTATTGTAGAAACTCTCAATATTTCTTAACAACTTAACTCTTTGAAAGCTTCTGTTGCAGATTTTATTCAGAATCATAAATGAAATATTCCTGGAATATTGGTACAAAACCATTCTGATCTGGTTGCTGAGATCAGTAGAATTTATATTCCTTTTTGTGAAGGCCAAGACTGTTTGAGATGGGAAAATACAATTGATGGCATGCTTTCAATGAGACTAGCGTAAAAGCACATAAAAGAATATGGACAGATCATGGCCAGGACTAAAAACATCTGGAACAGGGCAATCTCTCCTTCTAAATCCTTCATGGTGTACAGTAGTTTCCACGTGTAGTCATTGTTGTCAGCATGAGGAAACAGCTGGTCATATCTTTCTTCACTTCTGCTGCCAGGTTGTGGAATTAACTTTACCATTTTATCAGAATTCCTATTGATCACACTTCTCGAGTCTACTTGGTCTGTTATCAAAAGAAGATGGAGTGATCAGGTGAGGACCATTATCTAAGCTGCTGTGATTGGTATCATTAATGAAAAATGGTTCAGCAGAAATAAATGGAGGTTTGACAATGGTAGGCTCATGAAGAAAGAATTTTGCAATTGCTAATCTTGCAGGTAGTACTTGTGCTGGTATCACAAATAACAACACTGATAGGCAGCTAGAGGCTTCCCTGAACCAGCTGCTTGTGTTGGAATTTTCAGAAATAATTTGACTACTGCATCAGGATGCTTTGCTGCTCCAATTGGTGTTAAGGGTGCTTTTATGTTGAAATTATGAGTGCTATTTTGGCCATTGAAATTTCTTATGGCAGAGGGTGACTGCGTTTTTGGCTGGAATGTGATTCTCTATTCATGGTTAAAGCATTTTCTGATGTATCCTTGGTACCTTGGAACTTAAGAAACAGGTGGAAAAATTGTCCTGAGCTCATCAAGCGTGTGTATTTTAGGGTTTCACACATTTTCAAGTTGTGCTGATAAACTTGTGGTCAATGGGATTACTTTTCTGGGTTAGTTCTTTGCAATGATATCCCATCTTTTGTTAAGCAAGACATTTGTAGAGATCGTTTTGGCCTGTCAAACTAGATTTTCTAAAGTAATAGTGGATTTGGTTTGGTTCCCCCACTCTTTTTTGTTTGCTTTATTTCTTTAATGATATTTTGGTGTGCTGAAAATGATTGATATAAGCTATGTTGCCAATTGGTAGGGATTGTAGTCTTATATAGCTATGCCTTTGCATAGCCTACTATTATTGAAAAATATTCTTTCTCCATCACACCTACTTCATTTCCTGGAGAGCCAGAAAAATTCCAGCAAAGATGATGATAGAGAAAATGGGAGTGAACAAAAGCAAGATTGGGACAGCAGTTCTGCAACAGCATAATGTCAATTTAAAAAACTCAAAAAGTTTACAATGTATAAATTTAATTGAGGAAGAACATGTAGCAAATATATTGTAGGAAGCAAAATGGCAAGCAAGTGCCAGTTAAACAACAAGAAACAAATAAGATTATAGCAGGACAGAAAAATAAGAAGACCAGAAAGACGGTAACGATGACATAAGGTCCCTGCATTTCCACAGCAGCTACATACAAGAAACACGTGGAGGAACCAAGTGATTTCACTCTGGTTTCCTTGGACTAGAAAAAATACAACAGCAGCCAAACTACAAATAAATGGGTTGTACACTGCATATTTTAAAAGATGTGATACCCAGTAAACAGACCAACCTTCTTTCCCCTTTCAATGGCTTGATCTGTATCATCCATCATCCTATTCCCCTGTTCCATTAGCTGTTCGTTTGTCATTGCTGTAATAAATCATAAATGGTCAATGTTAAGCACAATAGTATATATCTTAATTCTATTTGCTAAACAGCTTGTTTTTGGTTTCCTTTCTTTTCAAAGGCGTTTAACACCTCCAGGCGTTTGACCAAAAGATATGCATATTTTTTTAGTGACAAAGAAGGCAGAAAATATGCCATTAAAAGAGAAGTAATAAATTATTGCTTCTCCCAGGAAGCAAAAGTAGAAACAACATTGTTTTTAGACAAATTTATTTCCTTCTAATTATACTGTTTTTATCCGACTTACATACTGGTTGGCAACATATATGTCTGTTCTAGCAATAATGTACCAGGTAGTAAAACAAAAATTATTATAGACTTTCATTTATTTGACAGCAGAAAATGTGACACGAAAAATAACTACTCGCATGTACAACATAAAGAAATCAGTCTGCTTACAGGATGCTAGCAAGCCATTTTCTTCAGCATAACCTTCAGATGGCCCCTCAAAGAGTTCAATTCGTTTATGCTCAATGTTTACAGCATACCTGCATTGCAATATAGCACACACTAGAATTGGTCATTGCTATCAAGGAATACATTCAATCATGTCAGAATATAATGACTTTCGAAGTTGAAGAAGCAAGAAAAAACTATGTCTGCTAAACGGGCTAAATCGATAGCTTATACCATGTTTTTACTTACTGTTTTTTCAAAGCAACATATGAGTTTAACTCTTTGATCTGCAACAAAAATAGAAGATGCTTGTAAGTAACATTGACAAACGTCGTGCATAATTTATGGAAACCAATAAACCTAAAATGTGAATAAATATCGGTTAAAATATAAACGACAAAAAAAAACTACAAGCATCTCACCAATGACTGCTTTTTCTCATTCAGCATTTTGTTGGTTTCTCTATCAAAGCTATTCTCCAAAGCTTTGACTTCTTTATCGAACTCCTTGATAAGCCTGCAAAATGAGATCCAACCGTAAACACACTAGACGAAGCAGCCACGGCAAAACCTCAAATCCAATGTGTGCTCCAATGCCAAACGATTTCAGGAAAATCACACAATCAAGCTTTTGAACACAGATCAAAACCTCACGCTATATACAAGTTTCTGGTCATGAATTTTCAATACTACAGATCTGAAACATGTGACACATTATACAGGCTCTGCTGCACAAAGCTTGCATCAATGTGACACAAATGCAATTCCAATACCGAATGATAAACAACAACATCGAAACTCGTTTAACAAATGATACGTATATGGAATGTGAAAAGTACCGTTTACATTCTCTCATTTTCTCCGTGAGTTCTTCCAACTGCCTGCTCTGTCTATTCGAATCCTTAATCTTCTCCAACTTCTGAAATCCATTTCTGTAGCAGAAACAACAACAACAACATATGAGAAAACAACGTAGAAACGAAACACGAAAGGAAGCAAGGAGGTTGAGGTTCTGACGATAGGAAGCGGAAATTGTCGGCGATTTGCCCGTCGATCTCGGCCAGGTCCTCGCTGATCGCCGACAATTGATCCATCTCGCAGCGAGATCTGAGGCGGAGGGGGCTGTTTGGATGAGGCTTTTAGGAGTGAGAAAATGAGGAATGTGGGTCAGATTTCGCGTTGCTCCCAAACAGCGCGCTGCTGCGGCACTTGGTTCGTTTGGGATGGATCTTCACTGTCTGTCCCTTCCTTTTTTACTTGCGAGGAACAAACAAAAAATATTGGGTTTTTCTTCCCTCCTCTCCCTCGTGATTTTTATTTTATTTTTTATTTTTTTTTCTACAGCAGCGTTCTGAGTTGTTTTTTCTAATATTTACTATTATATCTGTAATATAAACGTTAAATTTAAACCGCTACTACCAGGTTTAGGAGATTCCGTGAAGGTGGGTGATTGTTTCGTGGTGTGTTCCGTCACACTTTATTCATTAGCGTTGTTTGTTATTGCGACATGGCTGTGCTGTGTGTAATCCACTTCCCTATTTTTCCAAATCAACATTTTCTATTTTCCTTTAACAGGTAAAGAAACTAATATTTACTATTCTTAAAACAGTTAATATTAAATTATTTAGAAAATTAAAATTATTATTATTATAAATAAGGTTTGTTAATATGCACTCAATTAATAAGTTTTAATTTGAATTTTTTCAAAGATTTAAGACAAAGGTTAGCAATGTTTATTATGTATTTTTGCTAACACACAAACAATATTTGTTAATTCTTTAAATCAAACAAACTTGTTTACTTATCTGATTTTTAATGTATTTACTAATTCTAACATATATAAAACTACAGTAACTTGACAGTAACAAAATTTAATTTGTATAGAGTTATTAAAGAGATGCTTAAATGTGTTTTTAGTTATTCTGAAATGAGTAAGTTGGGTTTGTATACATTTTTTTTCTTCTTATTATAAAATTATATATTATTATTTTTTGTATTGAATAAAATTTCAAGTGACTATTTTAAATCATGTATATATTAGTGTTGTGACATGACACTTAAAAAATTCTTAATATCTATAAAATAAATATTTTTTCTCTATGTTACTGTGAATATTAAGAATAATAATTATAATTTTTTTAGATATACAAATTAAAGAAGAATATTTTTTATAGACTAAATAAAAATTCATAAATTTTATAAGAACTAAAAATATTGATTTCAAATTTTATATAAATGAAAACAAACAAGCAAAAATTATATAAATCAAAACCAAAATTCGTTGATTTTATATATTAAAAATTATAAGCTTTTAAGAAAGTGATTTTATTTTTATTGTCTTTTAAAAAATAATCTATTTATTTTAAACATAATTTAAAATTATATTAATTAAATATTATTTAATTCTATTAAAACCTTTAGATAATATATAAACATTGAGGTAGCCCTAGAAACACAGAAAATTTGTTGTTTCTTTTCTCCATAAGAAAGTACTAATCACCCTTACACATGGTTGCTTTTCTTGGGTCATGCAGTTGGTGAGTGATGTTTTTTTTTTTAACATTCAGTTTAATATTCCAAAGTCATATGTATATATATTTTTTAGAAATATATCATTATATTATAAAAGTTTCTTAAATATTTCGAATGTGGCTTATAAAGATCTTATTTATGTACTTTTAACCCCTAGTAAGAATTATTCACAAATAACTAATGCTAGATGATTTGAACATATATATAAAGTATTCATATGTGATATTATTATTCCTCAAATCTTATATCACGGCATAAGTTGTTATTTATGTCAACCCTGGTGATATATAAAGACTTTATTATTAAATATATTTGTTAAGATTTAATTTATCGTCAAATATATTTTATTTAAAAAATTGTTTTTTAGTAATCTAAAACAAGCTGCTAAAGTACCAATATATTGTAATAAATGTTTAATTAATTAAGGCTTAAATAAATGTTTAATTAATTAAGGCTTAAATAGATGTTCCAGTTGTTAAAACAAATTCATAGTACTATTTTAATTATTTCCTTACTACAAGCTATTTGAAAATAATTAATTTCGCTTAAAAATAGAAAAAAATATTTAATCTATCAATTAATAAATAATCTTTTAACATATTAATTTAGTTACTAGATTGAGAACTTACAAGTAACAATTCCCCCAGCCCTACCCCTATCATACCCCAATCATCGGCAATGATCGAGCATGCTTCGTCTCTAAAAAAGAAATCTTAAGCAACTTTTTTTGGATATTTTTTAAGATAATAGTTAATAAGCTTAACAGTTTATTTGACAAAAATTACACTGGTAATTTAGTTGGTAGTTGATAAGATAGTTTTTAATTCATAAGTTAACTAAAATAGTTGATACGTTCGTTAGCTTTTAATTTTTAAGTTCATTCTCAGTTCATAAGCTAGGTATTAATTGATAAACTCATAGTTGATTGATGTGTTTGACAAAATTAGTTGGTAATTGATAGATAAATTAGCTTCTATTTAGTAAACTAGTCTGGTAAGTTTTTAACTTAAAAAGTTTCAAACTAATAAGTTAACTCATCATGTTAAAGATGTTTGGTAAATTAGTTTATAAGTATAAAATGGCATAAAATTTTAGAAATATATGTTATCTAATTAAATTTTTATATGTTTTAAATAATTAAATGTTTTAACACTTTTATTTTTTTATTTAAATAAGTTATTTTATTTAAATGAGTTTATATAAGTATTAATTAAATTTTTTTTTATTAATTTAAACTATTGTTATGTTGATTTTTTTACCATTTTTATTATATGTAATTTTCACATGGCATCATTAATTATTCGTTACTTTAACTTATTTGAACTACGTAAAAAATTAAAAAGCAACTCAACAAATTAAAAAGCAGTGTAATAATTAATCGTGTCTATGATATCAAAATAGATAAAAACATAATTAAGGATGATAGATAAATATATTAAAATACAAGAGATAATAATAGAAGAAAATTATATAAACTACAATTTATAATTTATAAGCTAGTTGAATAACTTGTAAAATAAATTACTTTGAATTACTTATCAAATACGGTTTACCTTATGAGTTAGTCAATTTAGTTCATAAGCTACTCAAATAAACTAGTAAATAGTTTATTGGTCTTACACATACTTTATACTTTTATACATGTGAGTTTAATCTCAATTATTATATCAGAGGTGATAGATAACTAGTTGATACATGTAAAATAACATAAAAAAATATATAACTAGATAATTTTTATTATATAAATAAAATTTGTGTTTCTAAAAAATATTATTATATAATTATAATTTTTAATTTTTAAAATATTTAATTTTATTAGTTTTTCACTACTTTTATTTATTTTTTAGAAGTATATTTTTTATATAAATAAATTATTTTATTTAAATGAGTTAATTTAATAAGTATTAATCAAATTAAATTCTTTAATTTTTTTACTTATTTTTTTAATTTAAATTATAGTTACACTGAATTTCTTTTCTATAATTTTTTTTTATAATTTCCACATAACATCATGTGATAAATTATTTAGTGTTAATTAGTTTTTTTTAACTTAAACTACGTAAAAAAATTAAAATATAAATATAAACCAATAAATACAAAAATAGTAGGAGGAAAGATAATGTTAAGTTTGAGTTAACATTTAGATATAAACAATATCTAACATGGTGGTTAACTAATACAATGATAACATCACTTTTTGACTGAAAAGAAGTAGAGAATTGGACAAACTCACTCATTATAGATTATGAGTATATAAAAGTCATGAACAATTTGTCTAGACTTTTTATCCTTGAGGATCTTGATCATGACCGACTTGTCTAGACTTTTTTATCATTGAGGTTCTTTTGATAATATGGTTCTTTCCCCTTTACCTTGTCAATAGACATCTTTCAAACAATATTCAAAGATCTTATATAAAGACATTTGAAGACTTCATTATTGATGGTGATCAAGGTCTTACTCGCAAGCTTCCTACCCCTACTACTTATTTTTGTCCGTGTTTTCCCTCCACTCACCTGTTTATCCTTCCAATTGCTCTTCATATGTAAGATAAGGCAAAATCAAGGATGAAGTGACTAACAAAGATATTTGGAATAGAGGACAAAACACAAATTTTAGTGAGAATTGAAGACAATCCTTTGATTTTAACCAGAGTCGCAAAATTACTCCTATATTCTGACTCAGTGCTACTCCGGGATACCACATTCTATTTGTGCGAAGACCAAGATACAATATTTGACCCAAGGTAAATACAATACTTAGTAGTTGACTTACGATCATCAACATCAAGGCCCCAATCGAAATCACAAGTCAAGGATATGAAATGTTTACTTTTTTCAAATGAAAAAAACATGATCCGTGGATCCAACAAAATATTACAAGATGCGTTTTACTACTTCCAATGATGCTCATGTGGGCAATGCTTGTATTGACACACCTAATTGACAACATAAGCAAGTTATGGTCGCATGATCAAAATGTATGGTAAAGGTCCTACTGTAAAGTAAGACGAAGGGATGAAATTATCGGAGTTGGTTGAGGCTTGGAATCCAATATTTTTGTGTGAGCTAAAAGTTCCTTAATATACCGAGACTGAGATAGATAAATGCTGTCATATTTTGTCCAAGAAACTTCAACACCAAAAAAGTAATGCATAGGCCCTAAATCTTTCAAAGAAAAATAATTATGTAGCATTGATATAAGATAATTGATAATATTAGATGAGGTACCTATGATGATTATATCATCAACATAAGTAATAACTAAAAGAACAAATGATTCCTATAATTTGACAAAGAGAGACAAGTTACTTTTTGTAGAGTTGAAAACCATGTCTTACAAGGTGTAACTTAGCTTATAGTAGCATGAATGTAGCGTCTGCTTAAGGCCATGGGTAATTTTTTGTAACTTACAAAAAAGATTACAATTACCTGAAACAAACCCAGGTTGTTGTTACATGTAAGCAATTTCCTCTAAATCACCATATCTTATTAAATCCATTGACAATAAATATGGTCTTATGCCTTTGAAAAGTTTCATCAACATTAAATTTATTTTTAAACACTCATTTACGACCTACCATCATTGCACCTGAAGAGAGAGGAGCAAGATTCTAGGTATGATTTTTAATGAGATTTTTAATGAGAGCATTATATTTTTGTTGCATGATTTTATAAGATAATGCTTGCTTAATAGATGTTGAATCACAAAGAACAAAAGAATAATTTAATGTATAAAGTTTTGGTTTAAAAATTCTAGCCTTACCTCTAAAAACCAAATGGTGGGTGACGTAACATGAGAATTGATATCATCAATATTTAGAGTTTTAATAAATAAAAAATCAATATTTAGAGTTTTAATAGAAGCATTAAGGTTGTTATTAGTAGATGGAAAAGGTAAAATAGTAGAACATGGACTATGTAAAATTAGTAGGCATAAATCTATTAATAGTATTAGGATGAGATACATATTTAATGACAACTAAAGGAGAAAAACTAGTGAGACAAAACATTTATAGGAATGGTAGAACAGAAAAAATGACATGGATTTGAGTAAGGAAACATGTTCGTTAAATATAATATGACGTAAAACATATGTATCATTTGTTTTGCAAGCTATAACCTAGAAACAAAAAGCAAGTAGAACAAAAATCTAGCTTATGACGATTGTAAGGATGCAACAAATGATAACAAGCACACCCAAACAATTTGCAGTCACTTGAAATTTAGTATGAAGAAAGAAAATCCAAGTATATTTATATAAAAATATCCATCAATGAAATATAATATTTAGCACCCTTAGACGCACACACACAGAGAAGGATCCCCAAACATAAATATAGACAAGTTGTAAAGGAAGGTATACAAAGTTGTAGGTGATAGAAAATATAATATTACATTTAGCACATGGATAATAATAAAAAATGTTTTACATTAATTTAAATTGTTTCACATCCTAAAAAAAAAAAGTGATCAAGTGTAGAATGCTAAAGATTAAAAGTAGATTGTCTAACTAAAGAAGTATCAATAGGTAAAAAACTAGTTGAATGCTGAAACGTGGGAAAAACATACAATCCATCCTTAATTTTTCCTTTTTTCCTTTAAGAAGACTTGATTTTTAACCTAACAATGGTTATAATAAAATTCAAAATACACATTATTATTTTTGCAAATTTTAAAACACTGATGATATTTTTGTTAATTCCAAGAGCATGCAACAAATTATTTAAAAATAAAGCATTGTTCACTGATGTGTTGTATAGTAAAACAAACATTTCCAATATATTTGATAAACATACTAGAAGATAATACTATATTAAGTTAAGTTAATTACGGTGCATTTAAATACTCTAATAATCTTATAAAGAGTTACGTTATGACATATTTAATTTCTGTTTTTAAATTTTATTATATCTTTTGTGTTGATTTAAAAAAAAAAAGCATAAGTATTTTTTCTTTCAATAGTTTAGTTGAAAACAAATATCTGTATAATATATTTCAAAATTGTCTCTCTTTATAAATAATGAATTTACTAATAATATTAAACAAAAATTAAACATTTTCAGTCTTCTAACCTATAATAAAATAATTAAGACATAAAAATAATGAATCATTTGCCTTCTAAATTCAATTAACACATTTAAATTCTCAAAAATTAAAAAGATATGCCTAGACACAATATTAAGAAAGGTACAAGATTCAAGGATACATCATAAGAAAAGCAAAGGGGAGATCCTGATTTGTGTGCCCCAATATTTGGTGTTGCTAATATTGGAGAATTATTAAGGTTGTCTCTAGCAGGAGTAGGAGCTGAAGAGGGTGAAATAGGTGAGGCCTTACATAAAGGTTCTGTGCTATTAACGCATGTAGGTGAAGGAACACTGTAATTGCCTACTGATGTACAAACTTCTGACAAAATCCCATCAATTCCATGACACCGAATTGAGGATCCTGCTACACATAAATTTGGACTGATAACTTTAACGTTGTTTAGAACATAGTTCTTCCTACCATTGTTAGATACTCTTAGCATGCAATTAGGCAATGAAGTAGGAATAGTTGTTCCAGTGGGGAACTGTCCCAAGACTTCAAAGAGCAGAGGTGATGGAATTGAATGCCTGAGCAAGAAATCGGAGACAGATCCTTCTTGCAAAACCATGTTAGCGAGCATTCGATCGTTGGGCATCAAGAAAGTCACATTCCCCACCAGTCTTGTATCAGGTGGAGACATGTTGATGAGCATCACAAAGGTAAAGTAATTGGCCCTTTGCATCTCTCTAGTTGCTGCAACCAGGTCTTCATTCCTTGCAACCATTTCTGTTGAGGTGGCTGACAAAATCAATATCAATGTGAGGAATATCACCATGAACATGTTATTTGTCATGCTGAATGTTTTCTTCATATGTTGCTGGCTTGGTTCCTCTCCTCTTTTTAGGAAGGTGGTTTTATGATGAAAATGACATTCTAGGTAGATTCTCAGAATTGAGAAAGGAAAAGAGGTAACTTTTTGTGTGCACATGTAAAGTTGCTGGTTCACCTACTGAGCTCCTCATGCTTTCTGGATGATTGGAAGCTCAAACCAAAGCATGTATAATGAATTTTTTCATAACTAGCACATGACTTTGGCCTTCCCATGATTCCCCTAATACATTAGAATGTGATAAAAAAACATTGCAGGAATATGTGGCTTTGTCTCTTTTATTACTGTAAAAAAATCAAATGCAAACTTATACATGAGACAACATCAGTAATATATTATATAACAAACATGTTAATAAATGTATTTTTTTTATTGTATATCGTATTCAACTTCTTCTTGGTGGTTATTGTTGCCATTATATTAAACCTGGACTTGTAAATGTGGCAAAATCTAAATAAAGGTCTTATTACGTTGAGTTTGATTCACAACTACTTATTTTGCAACCTAACCTCATGTATCTTAATTAGAATACATATAATAATTGTAACTTATTATTAATAAAATTCATTATCACAAGAACAAAAACATAAAAAAAAATAAAAATACATAGATGGTTATATGCCAATATGTATTTATTCATTCAATTCAAACATGATCCATACACGATTATTCAATTTTTTGTTCCTTAAAACTAACACTCTTACAAAATTATGTATCAAAGTAATTTTTAACATTACATAACTTACTACCCAATATATAAATAATAAAATAAAAAAAATAATGACGTGGCAGAAGTCGTGTCAAGTTGGCACGACTTCAGTATGACAATGCAGAAGTCGTGTCAAGTTGACACGACTTCAGTATGACATGGCAGAGTCGTGTCTAATTGGGACAATTTATGCATATGAAGTCGTGCCGAATTGGCACGACTTGCCTAAATTTGTAATTTTTTTAAAAAGCAAAAAAAATAATCCCATCATGGTCAAAAACCCTTATCCATCTTTTCAACACATAACTTAAGGGACTAAATGGACTTTATTTTAATAAAATATAAGTCGAGGTATATTCAACTATATTTGTTGCCACGATGGTCAAACTTGACTCTTGAGCCTATCGTTCATCACTCGTGAGAGGTTCAAAATAACTTTGCAAGAATAAATCTTGATAAACCCATTTGACAACAACTAATTTAGGACTTTTGCATTAGTTGCAAATTTGAGATAAAAGAATCCTTTTAAAAGTTCAAAATTTTCAAGGGACAATGAGTCATTTTTTTGTAGCAAATCATATGATTTAAGGATATCATCCAAATAGAGTATATCAACATGAATATCATAGTGAGATCCTGAATCAACCCTATATCTTCATCAAATTTCTTCAACTTTTGACCAACAAAAGATCCTGTAACATCCCTAGTTTTACCCATATTTAATTAAATAAAAGTAAAACAAACAATATTTAATTAACCTATGAATATATACAATTATATCATAATTGTATCTCAAAAAGATAGCGGGTGACCTGATAAGTCCAATAAATACTCGCTAGGATAGGCTCGAGATGACTCTGATACCATATTACGAAAGTGGACTTTAAGCCTAACTCAACCCCATAAAACCGGCTCATAGGATTGAGGTTTGCACCCACTTATATATGTGGGATCTCTAACACATAATTTTTTTAATTTTAAAAATTTCAAAAAATTTATTTATTATTTTCTTATTTGCATATTCCCATCAAGATTGAAAAAATATTTGCATATTCCCATCAAGATTGAAAAAAAAAGTACTAACTATAATGATTTATTTTATTTTCATAAGAAAAATAAAAATTTGAATTACAACCGTGAAATAAATGAAAGTAACAAAAACTCATAATGAAAGTGGAAGAAAGAAAAAAGTGGTGAGCCACAAATTTTCAATTACTAGCAAAAGAAAAGCTAAATAATTTATATATATTTCTTTCTAAAATTTTGTTTTGGAAAAGCAGTTTTGAAAACTAAACTATAACATCAGTCTTAAAATTTATTTATAAAAAAATTTATTTTTTTATATGGTTGTAATATATTCATATTTATTAAAACAAATTATAAATCTACACTCTTAATATAAGTATTTAAATAATAATATTTATTTGATTTTAAATATTTGTTTACTACAATTATCACTAATGTTATCGACTATAAACAATTTTTTTAAATTTGATATTAATTTTTTTTAGTTTTAAATTTAAATAATTCTAAAATGATAAAATAGCCAAAATAAAATATAAAATATTAATATAAAAATAAAATAGAAAAAAATTATTTACGAAAATACATTTATAATAAAGAATCCCTAAATAGGTATAGATTATATAATATTTTTAAAAAACATAAAGCAAAATCTAGTAAGTAAATAAATCAGAGTTCAATAAGAACCAATAAACCGGATATCTACCGACCCGACCCGAACCCAATGTGGTTTTCTATAAATTTCGGGAAATGACGATTAGGGTTTCTGCGTCTGCTCCATTCATTCGTTCACCGCCCCCAAACCTCTCTGCAGCGCCTTCGATCCAGAAACATGGTATTCTCTCTTCCCTCTCTTTCCATTCTCAAGCATCTCACGTTTTTTTCTATTGTTATTATTGTGCCTCATTTTATGTTAAAACTGCGCGTTTTGTTTTTGCAGACTAAGAGAACAAAGAAGGCTGGCATTGTTGGAAAATATGGTATGTATTATTGCTTCGATTTCACCCAAATCTCATGATGTTTTATGCAATTAGATTGTTGGTTCAGTCTTAATTTTGTTGCTTCCTGTCTTAAATCTTATTTAGTTTTGAGAATAATGTTTATTGGTTGATGTATTTTTATAATGTGACGATTGCTTGCTAAAACACTTTGTTTTGGAATGAAGATTGTTATGCGAACATAGGTTGTTGATAATGCTGTCACAGGAACATGTTTATTTTGCTTTAATTAATTCCTGAGCAATTTTTCCGATTTGTTTTTATCAGGTACCCGTTATGGTGCCAGTCTGCGGAAGCAGATTAAGAAGATGGAAGTTAGTCAACACAGCAAGTTCTTCTGTGAATTTTGTGGAAAGGTAGCTAAACCTTGGTTTCTTGTATATGTTTAGATCATGTGTCCACTAAGACACTAACGTTTCAAAATGTTTGAATTCTGATGTTCTAATTTTTCTGGCAGTATGCTGTGAAGAGAAAAGCCGTGGGAATATGGGGATGCAAGGACTGTGGTAAAGTGAAAGCAGGGGGTGCTTACACTTTGAAGTAATGCTCTTTTTCCTCTGTACATAAATGTTTTATTTTCCAAACCAGAGACCTAATTTTGTTCTCATTGTTTTGGCAGCACCGCAAGTGCCGTGACTGTAAGGAGCACTATCAGGAGGTTGAGAGAGCAGACTGAGAGTTAAGCTTTTTGTTAATGCTATCAATTAGATTTGTTTGGAAGTTCTTAGTTTTTGTTCACAGTATGCATTGATTGTACTCAAAGTAAACTCTTTTAATTTTTTATCTGAGTTAACTCATCTCTTTTAATTTTTTATCTGAGTTAACTCTTATGAATTTAGTTGTTTTGGACTCTATGTCGGAGTAATTTTGCTTATAGTTTCTTTTTATCGTTGCAACTATAGTCTCTGAATCTACATTCTCAAGTATTTTATTTTTAAGATTTTTGTTGTTGGAGCTCACCAATGCTTTACTCCGGATCGTTTTTGGTGTATACCGATCATTGAAAATAAATTTGTATAAAGCTATTAGGTTTTTAAATTGAAATTCTGTTGGACCAGTTTTCATAGAATTTTTGTTTTAAAAATGTGTCAAGTGAACCGAATTTATTTGGAGAGAAGTTGGATTCTTGGATGTTAATTGTAGAAAGTTTATTTTGAAGGAAGTTTTAAGTAGTTAAATGGATAGGTCGAACACTTGAATTCTTGTTTCTTGTTGTCCGGATTACTTTAAGGATTTTTTATACGGTCATTAACGATTAACGACTCAAATTGTTTAATAAGCCTTTAATTAAGCAAATTATTATGTAAAAATTGGAAATTTAAGAATTAAAGTGATCGAACGCCTTTATATGCGTGACTGGCAATTTGATATGTATTGTGATTTATCAAATAGACAAGTGTATTAGCACCCATTTGTTTTGAATTTATTTGAATGAGTTCTCCAGGGAAAAATAAGAAAAACTGTAATTTATATTTTATAAACTAAAATTAGTTTAAGTATAAAATGGAAATAATTTTCGTTTAGTTTTTATCTTATTTTATTTTTGTCTCTTTAAAAGTTATTTTTTAATTCAATAAGAAGCCACATTTTAGTTGTTCTTAAGGAGTTAATGAAAATTATCCAAATATATAATGGTTGATTTTACTTTTTAATGGTGTTAAAATGTTTTTATCATAAGGTTGGCATGCCAATTTTAATTTTGGTATTCTATTCTGTACTGTCTCTTGTTGTTTATGTTTCAGAAATTTTGCAAAATATGTGACTTTCATCTTTTAAACAATTTTGTGTTCTTTTCCAAATGTCAAATGTTAATTCTTTGTAGTATTAATTATTTTTTAACCATTCTCCGAGATGATCTAGCCTCAGAGAATAACTTAAACATGTCGAAGGGCTCAAAGCTTAGTGTGAGCTCTATGATTATTAGGCGTGCATAGATTTTTCAAGTTATAAATAGACTTTTTCTAGTTATCGTACACACAACAATTGGGCAATTTGGAACTAATTTAGAGGCATTATACGTTATTTTTGAGATATTAACAGAAGGTTTTGAGATGGCTTCTCTGTTTTTCAAATGTTGCCTCTACAGTTTTAAAAGTTATGTAACCAATTCTTCACATAGGTGACCACACGAAGACAAAAATCTAACAAAGTGAAACTGTTATAGCAAGTTAACCTAGACAGAACCAATGCAAAAATATAGAAAAAAGAGAGACATTTACTGCGTGCGTGCAGCCAAATGAAGATTGCCAGAAATAATCAAGCAATTGTATATTCACACAATTTGTGGATGATAATTATCTTTTGATTGTTGAGGAAAAAACGTTTAAAAAAGGGTATTTTAAATATATCATTTATGTAATATAGACACTGATATAAATTTAAATTTTTTAAAAATTAATATATATTTCTTTTAAAATTGTAGAATTGATAGAATTGTTAGAAATCTAACATATTTTTTAAATTTAACATTTTACAGATACGTGTGATACAAGTGTGTCTGATATTACACTATTTAAGAAAATTGTCTAAGCTTCATAATATATCAGACACACCATTTAAGAGAATTATCCAAACTTAATAATATATCATAATTGTCTAATTGTCCCAGATTCATAATATATGAGAATTGTCTAAGCTTGAACGTTAATTGCATATTGAAGGTGGCGTAAATGCCCACCCAAAAGATTATTAAGTCACAACTACTTGTCCTTGAGTAATCGGTAAATTTCTTGTTTTTTAATAAACTTGCTGTCAATAGAACAAAATTCGAAAGGATTTGTAATCGCTTTTACATTTTACGTTCAGTAAATAGAACTAAATCCAAATTTTACAGCCTACCATTTTTTAAAAAGTTCCTTGGGGATTTACTGCTATTCTTTTTAACCACTGGTATCGTAAACAGCCAACTCCATAGCGAGTTCAATCAATTTGACCATCAACTGTCTTGGGACAACTGAATAGAACCGATAACATAATGGTCTCGACTATAACATAACTAGTTTGATCCGCAACTATTACGATCAGAACAAGAATAACGTGAAACAAACAGGTTGAGGGAACTGAATTGACGGATTCATCAAAATGAAAGTTGAAGAAAAAGCAATAAAGATATAATAACTTATCCCTTGCCCTAAAAACTCTCTGCATCAATAATACGCCAGTGAATAATTTTCAACAGTAAGTATTCTTGTATGCACACAAATGGCAATGCATAATGAGAGGTTTCACCAGTTAGTAATCAAATATATTCAGAATCCAACACACTGACTTGAGGTCAGACATGCTGTGCATTCATATTTTCCATATAATCAATATTAATGTTGGAATTGTATAGGCGAGGTTAACATCCAAGCAAGGGAACTTTAAAACCAGTATAATGTATGAATCCATTGGGATCATATCCACAAATTCAAAGACTACAGATATGAGGTAAACGACGTAAAAGTAGTAGGGTAGTTCTAATCCGAGACATAACCAAAGATAATTTTAAGTTAATAGCAAGAATACAATTTGTAGGCCATTAAAAAAGTATCATCAAGTACCTACGCACTTGCTCATTGAATCGGAAGCTGAAACTAAGCACTTGCTTCACATATCTGCATATTTCTTTACAACACGCTCCTAAAACAGATGCCTAGATTGTACTGGTTCAGAAAGCTTATGATCCACCGGGGGCAGCCATGAGTACCAAAAGGAGGAAGAGTTAAATGAGACATGGGCAGATTCTTACTTTCATGAAAGTTTGAGCATCAGCTTTATGGCTTATGAACTTTGAACCCAAAAACTCTTGGAACATAGCCTTGTGATGGTTTCTGTGGTTTCAGTTGTCCATATGTCATCAAGAAGAGGTGTGGAAATGTTGTTCCAAAATAAGCTCCATCAATGTCTAGACAGACTCAAGGAAATTTGGGAGTAAAATTTGAACCGCAATTATATAGAGTGTCATACAATCCTACCAAAATTCATATACATACATCAAAATTTAAAATATAAAAGTTTTACAGAAAAAAAAAATGCAAGAGGAACAAATAAATAAAATATTGTCAGGCAATTTCAAAATACACTGAAAAATCAGAATGTCCAAACTTCTTAACTTCGAGAGATTAAAGAAAATTGATCTCCAAAAGATTTTAAAATTCAGAAGTTGTTAACTTCCTGCATCATTTTCTAAACATAAGTGTGCCCTCCATAGTATTCAGAAACAGTCGTAATGCTTGAAGCATACAGCAGCTGGAAGTACAGTAGCAAATATAACTTTTGTCAAACAGGACAATATGGCATAGAACTCCTTTATGACCAGCCATTTACTAGACATCACATATCATATCACTCGTACTAGAATATCTAGAACCCCCAGTTCTCATAACGGTTAAAGTTAAACAAACTTGTTATCTGAAGATTACTTTCTCTTACTCCATAAGTGACCAATATAGTACGGACTACATCAACAAGACATCAAAGTATACTCTCAGAAAGTGTGTCCAGAAATTCTAATATATATTAAATCATATAGAGAAAATAGTTTACGATCCACACATGCAATTATTTTTACTTTGGAAAGAGCAAACACAAAATGGATTGCAAGTAAATTTTTAAATAAACCAAAACCAAAAAGGACACATCCTTGCAAACAAACTGCTTATATGGTCAGACTCAAAAATGAAACTCGTGCAAGGATGAAATTAGAGGCACAACAAAAGAGAATAAAAATAGAATTTTCAGAACACAGTTATAATAAGTAGCTGCTGTATCAGCTCAAGTCCCACACAAAAAGGTACATTAATAGAAAGTATATAAGGATACTGCCTTGATACTTGGAGCGAGGATAGTAAAGATCTTCACACCTAGGGCAGTATATTTTTACAGTACTTGCCCTAGGAATGTCTGACTGGCCAACTGGAAGGCAGGGCTGTCCAGAGCAGTAAACTCTCGGGCATCTACCAAAATCATAGTTCTTGTATTTGTCAAGCTGCAAAAGAACCAACGTCACTGACCAAGCTAATCCCCTGGATGATTGACAATTAAAAGAGTGAAAACCAACCAATAAATCTTACCATGGCAGCCATTCCTTTGCTGGTCAACACATATCTGGCATGAATCAAACCGTAAAGCATTTCCGCCGCTGATTCAATCAACTCATTCTGTTCTTCCGTGAACATGTCACCTACACATTCCAACCAAACCATGTAACCACTACAAAAAAAGGGTACATGAATGAATGTTCAATGATGTTTTAAAATTGTAGTAATTTTTTTTGTCGCAATTCTTGATTGATATTTTCGGAAATTTCATTGAGATGAGAGGAACCCCAGAATATCTTAACATTGATGTCGAAACCACCGTTGCGAACCATGCTTTAAAACCTTAATCATAGTAATACGAATTAATCTGAAAGGACAAGAACTCCGAGCGCACAGTAGAGTAACAAAAAACTGACCATGGGATGATTCGACATCGAGAATCAAATCAAGGGCATAATCATAGTAGGGCACTTGACTGCTCAATCCACAGAGGTTGAAGTCATCCTGGATGTAATCATCATCAACCTCGCAAAAGAACTCGTTTCCCCTGAGATTGCAGAACCAGGAGATCCAAGAGGTGTCATCTCCATCCGAACCGCTAACATCGGACTCTTCACTCTCCGTTTCAGATTCCTCCGCTGCAGGGAATGCAGATGAAATTAGAAATGAAGATTATGATGTTAGGTCATTATTTTTTGGCATTGATTGAGTTTCCCTGCAGTAGTCTGGTTTGTGAGAAGAGAAGAATGTGGTGAAGCAAATTGGAAGGGAGTGAAAGAAGAAAAGGAACCTTGGAGGTTGGAATTTTTGGAGGTGGCGTTGATGGGGCGAGAAGTGGAAGGAGAGGATCGTTCGAGGTGCTTGTCGAGAACGTCGTTGATTCGCTTCCGATCCTCCGATTTGGAAGCAGAAACAGTGACGGAAACACCTCCTCTTTCTTTGTACATCCCTATTTCTCTTCTTCTTCGTCTTCCTCTTGGGGCTATTGAAGTTAGCCAAACATGGTCTTAAGATGAAAAGAAAAAAAGAGTGAAAGGGTGAAGGCTAGGGTTTTTGATTTTTCACAACACAGCACAACACAATCCTTATTCTCACTTTAAGCTAACCAACCCCATTCTCATTTCTATATACCACTCTTCTTCCTCTTCCAACTTAATTACTATTAATTACTATTAATTATTTTCTAATATTTATTTATTTTTTCTGAGATTAAGGAATCCAGATATTAATGCAAGTCAAATTATATTACTATTATTATTATTAATCACTGTTTCTGAGCATTCAATTAGCTGTTTTAATTATTGTAGATGTTTTCAGTTCTCTTTTAATTATTCCCACTTCAACCATCTCTTTTGTTTTTAATTGCATTTGATATTGTTTTATCTTTTTATTATAGAGTGATTTTCGATTTTTCAAACAAATGTTTAATATATTTAACACACTAAATCAATAAAGATAAAAAAAGTTAAATACATGGTTATATTTAAAATGATAATTAAGGCTATGAATTATTTTATATATATATATTATTGACATACATTTAAAATTTCCTACTTAAGATGTTTTTATAAATTATATATTATCATTCGTTTGACGTCAAATTATGTATTATGATCATATATTCAATTCAAATAGATATATATTGCATTTAATAAATATTATATAAAAAGTAGATTTATATATTTAGATAAATATCATATTAATAAGAAAATCAAATACTGTATTTTTTTTTCTGCTACGAATTAATTCATCTATGTTTACAATATGGTGATTATTGCTGATATGAGGAGGTTTGACACATAACAATATTGTGATTATCTTAATATTATATTAATATGTATATATACACTTTTTCTATTAAAAATATAAAAAATAACGTGTTTTTATTTGATAACCATGAGAAAAGACAAATATACTGTATTATACGGGAAAACATCCAAAGAATTTTTTCTTGAAAAATAATTGAATAATTTTTTATGACTGAATAATGAAAGAATATCAATCACAATTCATAAAAAAGTAGTGAAATTTATTTTAATTTTATTTCATAATCTCAAACACACTTTTTTTTTTATCAAGTATAGTAATTAAGAACTGTTAATAACATATTCTATTATATAGTCTTCCTAAGCAACACTATGTTGATTGAAATTTATAAAATTATAAGAAAGACATTAAATATAACTTTAATATATTTTTTAATTTTTAATAATTTTAATGAAGAAGAGAAAATTTGTTGGAAAATGAATAATAGATAATATGTTACCAACACGTATTATATTAATTACATACCAATTAATATATGTCTTTATTAGAAAATCTCTATAAAATTGGAAATTTAAATTATATGCTACTCTCTAGGCAAATTAAATTATTTTTTAAAACATTTGTCAAAGTAGCTACAATAATAAATTTGACAAACATTTTAAGAAATCATCACTCTTTGTTCATTTTAATTGTAAGTTTTTTCTAAAAATGATATTTCTGTCATTTTTAAAATTTAAAAATAACACATTTTTTTAACAATATCCTTAATAAAATAATATTAAAAATAAAAAATGAATGAAAAAACTCTTATAAAGAAACATATTATTGTTTAGTGTACATGTCTACTTTCTCACTGTTTTTTAGGTGTCTTTTAAAGTTATCTTGAAGAAACTAATAAATACAACAATTTATTTACTTTAATAAAACATTTCTGAGAAATTTTATTCTACTATTTTTATTTCCATATCATAATATATATATATATATAATAATAATAATAATCAAGGATTAAATAAATGATAGGGATATAAATAATAATAAAATAATATTTAAAAATGAAAATTAAATAAAAACAAAAATATTTCAAACTGTGACACGTAAAAGAGAGTAGGTGATGATAAATATAAAGTGGTTTGTTATTTAAAAATTACTTTATATATGCCTAAGTAATAGATTAATATGTGTAAAATTTTAGAAAATTTGGATCATTATTTTTAAAATAGCTTAATATGAAGCTAAACTATTTGTTTAAAGTACATACAAGGAACTGAGTATGTGAATGTGCAACGGTGCCTTTCCGAATCTTACAAATGGCAATGAAAAATATTATTAAAAAAATAGTATATACGTAGATAATTTAAAACTTTTTCCATTATTATCTAATTACAAATATGTATAATATAATTTTTACTTTTATATTAATATTAATTTCTAATTATTTGATAGTATGAAAAAAATACATTAATATCTTAAAATCTACATTAATGTTTACATAAAAAACATCTCTCTTAAAAGAGATTAAAATCTTGATGCATCACGTTTACAAAAAGATTATTCTCTTCTCATCTTCTCTCGTTATACTTACTTTAGATTGATTGTTAACTCAAGATGTTATATAATTACAAAGTAGAGACCATTTTTCTTTTACTTTTGAAGATTAAAACTAACAATTTTCTTACAACTAGGACTAAATTTAAACATATCTATAGAAATTAAAATCATATTTAGACATAAAAATAAGATAAAGAGAGTTTTAATAAAATGCATTTCTAACATTTCTCTTAATAACATTGTACTGAACAAAATACTGAATAGCCAGCCTAGTGGCTGATATGAACCAGCCTTTTTGACACCAGTGGCATCTATCTTTCTGTAGAAAATTGCTATGATGTCGCCATCATTCTACAAGATACAATTCTTTCATTTAATAGACATTCACCTTTAATCACTTTTTTCTATTTTCAGATATAATTTATACATGGTTGTTTGATGCACGATAACGAAATTCAGTTTTCTAAAGCTTTAACTCTTCACCAAACACATACAGCACTAGTTGGTGGGCAACTTTTAAATGCACCCACATGGATAGATACACTATCATGTTTACTGCAAATAGCCAGCATGCAAATCCTACGCTACATGTTTTTGGCACTTTTGCCTTGCATATTAAAGCTTTATAATCTATTTTTCTTACTCTTATACACATAAAACCAGACACCAAAAGTGAGGACCATACTTGCTCCACAATCTGCCATTGAGTTCAATTACCGAAAGTGGTTCCAAGCAGGCACACCTCGCACCTGTACCACGATATAAGAAATGGAAACATCTCTCCAGTGGGGAGGGGAAGAACATTATAACTTAGTAATCAAGTTTCAGAGAAGATCCCATTATTTGCACATGTTTATGATTCTCCTTCCTTAATTCGTTCTGCTTGCTTTGCTTTCTCATCTAATAATAGTGTGTATGCAAACCTATGATGGAGGATGACACTGAAGCTTTCTATCATCACAAGATTGAGAATGATTATTCTCATTTATCATCACTATTATTGTTATGGTGCATCCTATTTTGCACAGCTTTTACAGCTGCAACTCTGCCTGCGTTGGCTGCTTTATTAGCTGCTGCGATTACCTTATTCATCCTGTCATCTACCTTTACCATGCTGTAAGCTTTCTCAGCAGCAGAATGTGCATCCTGCACCGAACGAGAGAAGTGAATACCATGATTTAAGGACCACCAAGTTGATGAAGTTAGGGAAAATTCAGGTTTCTTCCTGATTTTGTTATTTGATTATTCTTCATAATAACAACCAGGAAGAAACAAGGAAAGAAACTATATTATGAGAAGCAAAACATTATGAGGTTATACAGGTTTTCTAATTTGAGCATAGAGCCAAAAATATAATATTTATTATATTGAAAATACAATAAAAATCATTCAATGTTTACTTTTTCTTTTAGTAATTTAAAAGTATGTAATCAAGTGTATTTTCTTTTTCATACATTGTGATTGTGATGACAAACGATCCAACCATTAGATCCATGGCTAAAAGGATAGAAGAAGATGAAGCTTCAAAGAAGAATACTCTACTATTTTGGAGAGTGGAATATTAGAAATTTGTGGATGGTTTGTCATCATATTGTGTCTATGCTTACACATTAGAAAGGAAGTTAATTACATTTATATCATTGTTTTTAGTTTTACCCTTTTCCTAATAAAAGAATAACTACCCCCATCCCTTATTCCCTTTCTTTTCCAATCTACAGTGTTCTTGGTACAACTTACTATATACATATTAATTTATTATAAGTGCAAAATGTAACATTACCTGTACTGCATTGGAAACCTTGGCATGGTCCACATCACATGGAGAACCAGTAGGATTATTATGTCCTTTAGGATCATCAAGAATCCCATTCTGCCAGTGACCACACTGTGTTTCCCCATTTCGGAAAGTGTACATTCCCAGTCCTTGTCTTCTTCCTTCATGCCATGCCCCCTCATACCGATGACCATTCTGAAATTGATACACTCCAAAACCATGCATCTTGTCAGCAAAATATTCACCAGCGTACATGTCCCCATTTCTGCAGTACACAAAATAAGTGTAAAGACACATTTAAAAGATATTTTTCGTATTTGTTGAGTAAACCAAGCCTTCCCATTGCAATTGTTCTATTGTAATGCATTCAATATATGCAGTGAACTAAAGATACCACATAATTAATGACAATCACAGCCTTGTACCACCTTCCAATAAGATTGTTCTTTGATACATGTTAAAAAATGAGAAGTGGTTAAGAATAGGGAAATTATACAGTTCTGGAAACGTGGATCAAATTCAATAGTGAGTTTCAATTATTAATGTTGCAAGGTTAAAGAAGTTAGACAGAGTCAGAGTTACATAATTACATTCTCATATACTGATATAGTAACTGATAAATATTTCAAGTGCAATTACATCGCTACAGAGTAACAGAGTCAGTATTCCATATCACTTCTCAAGTATGTTTTAGCAGGATGTGTATATTGCACGTAAAATTGGTCGAGACATAATATACTTGATTAACTGACATCAGCAAGGACAGGTAGAAAATTCATAATCATCAAGGAGATCATCAATAAGCAGGCAATTGTCTACAAGAAAAGTGGCGCAGAAAACTTTTATCTACTGACACATGCTTACAAACAGGCTGTGCTTTGATCCTAATGAGTTGAAAAAGTATACAAAACATTTGATTAAATTGTTGACTTGTGGTTAGTGAGAAACCAGAGCAACCCATTTGGCTTCTGACAGAAATTGAAACAACTGATTGAACTACAGTGTAAAAGCAAAGAAGGCAGAAAATCTTTTATCTGAGCCAGTGCAACAAAACTTTGGCATTATTAGTTCCAAACCTTGGAGCATAGTAAATCCAAATCAGTATACGTGTAAAATCTGTAAAATAAGATAGGGAATGCAACCTCATAAATCAAAACTCGTGTGTCTAATACAGGCTGTTGACAATTTGAATGGTCATAGTTCAACCGAAACTTTATATATAAAAGGGCCTAGAATCATAATGACTGGCAGACGCAAATATCTGCAGACCTAATATGGGTAAATTTCAGAAGTCATAATTGAAGCATTGACATATTGGATGTAATGCTCCTCTCCTGGCCAAATGAACATATTTCTAAACTTTGGCCAAGGAAACACCAACGTTTTCATCAAAAGAAAATAAAATAGGCTTGAATCAGATGCAGATAGAAGTTCCCCAACAAATCATGGTTTTGGAAATGTTCAACAAGTTCCAACAAGAAAACCAAAGTCTCATTGCATTGAACATCGAGAACACTAAACCTGAACACGTTATGTAAAATTTCAAATAGAGTAAAAGTAAACCCCCACTTTAATTCTAGAATTTGTATGCATCATGCACTTCAATTACCTCTATAACTGACAAAAAACAAGTATAGTCCCTCACTCTGCAAAACATTATTGTTTACATCTTGTCTGGATAAACTTTTCAAAAGACAGGCAAAATAAGAAAATAAAAGGTACAATTTAAATTCATCTTAAATGTTAAAATTAGTATTTGCATGTACTAAATTTCAGCCCTCAGAGAAATTAAATGAGAGGGATTCTATAAATTAACACACGTGTAAGCTAGTTTTAACTTCATAGAAACTTAATCCATTTATTTATTTTCTTCTCCTATGAAGACTTAATAGTATCCATACAGAAAGCTAATTATTCCTAGAAACGCGAAGGGCTAAAGTGAATGACATCTTGCAACATCGTAACTAAAGCATATGAACAAATTGTAAATTGAAAAACAAAAACACACCTGAAATGGTACTGTCCGTGTCCATGTTTGACACCCCATTTGAACTCCCCAACATAGCGACTCCCATCATTACAAGTGTGGACTCCAAACCCATGACACTGCCCATTAGACCACTCACCACCATACACATCACCACTGTAGAACCTATAGATCCCCATTCCATGCCTCAAACCTTCCCTATACTGGCCTCTATACCTGCTCCCCCTAGCCCATGTCTCCACACCATACCCATCATACTTCCCATCAACCCAATCCCCCTCATACCTCCCACTCATGTGATAGTGATAAACCCCACTTCCCCAACACTTCCCCTTCTGGAATTCACCCTCGTACACATCCCCATTGCTGTAATCTTGTACCCAACACCCCCAACTCGTGCTCTTCACTTGCTTAGGGTTCGACCCAATGGACCACACCACAGGGTGGGTAGAAGAGGAGGAGGAGGAAGAAGAAGACGATGATGAGAATTTGGCGGGGAACAGTCGAGTGAAGAGCAACAGTGCCAGATTGATGGAAATCAACAGTGCTGCTGAGCAAGCGATGACGGAGAAGAAATCCAAAGGGCTAGGGTTTGAAAAGAGAAAGTAGAGGGAAGGAAGGGGGAGGAACATGAGGAAACGGAAGCGAGGGAGAAGCTTCGAAGTTGGAAACTTTGCGCCAAAGGGTGTAGGAAAGAGAGAGCAAGGGAGGGTCATGACGGGTATTCTCTTGCGGGGCGAGGTTTCAGATGGGTTATTGGAGAAGCGTTCATGGTGACAGGGAGTGTTTGGTGAGTTTGGTGGCGGTGGATGAGGAGAGGAAGGTGAAACCTGAATTGGGAAATGGGTTTGAGTTTGTTTTTGGTTTTGGGGAAGAGGAATTGAAGTAGCATCCTCAGAAGAAGAGAGGTGGGAGTTCTCTTCTCCGATGTGAAGGTCGGGCTTGTGGTGGTGATGCATTAACACAGAAAGGAAGTCGAACTGTGACACTGCTTTGTTGGGTGGTGTGTGAATATCTATGTATGTGTGTATGAGATTATGATTATGGTTTTGTTGTTGTTTTTCTTCTGTGCAAGTTGGTTGCTGCTGCTGTCTGTGGCTTTGGTTTAATTTGTTGGAATAAGAGGAAAGGGAGGTAGGAAGTTGCAGTTTCTGTCTGTTACAGGAGTAACAATGCTTATGCCAAACCCAATGGAATGTAGCAAGTGGGATTTGGAAAAGGGTACCTGTGAATTTAAAAGAGACCTTGCCTTTGCCTGAATTTTCTAAACTGCCACATCAAGTACAAATACTTAGTTTGCAACTTGATTGCAGATGCAAGTTGAAATGCAAGTTGAAGGGATAAATTATGAGTACCTGTTTTTTACTGCTAATGATAAGGAATGATTATAACTATTTTTCTTTTCTTTTTAATTCTGCATGCAACTATAAACAATAATATTTTATTACAAAACCCTTAAAATATGTGAGGCACTGTTATCTTATTTATTTTTAAATTAGTTCTTGGGAATTATATTCAATAAAACAATCTTAGTAATAAAGGGTATTGGTAAGATATTTTTTATATATATTTAGGAATTAAAATAAATATTTTATTCATTTAAAGATTAAATTAACGTCTCAGATGTTGTTTATTTTTAATGATTACTAGAATTCCAATGCTTTAACATTAGGAAAGAATTCATGGTATTACAACAATGATTGAATATTTAGCTTGGTTCTTAAATGAATCCTTCTTTTGAAGTTGGATTAGGTTAGGTTAATTCATGAACAAAACATGAAAACATTAACTGAATTAAGTTAACAGAGACTTCACATGCAAATCTGCTACCAATGGTCAAACTATGTGATGTCAGTACTCACTTTTATCTTGTGAAGTTCTCATTTTTCAATACTCTACTTATCTCACCATATATTCAATACACATTCATCACTTTTCCATGCAAACCATTTAATAAATTATTTATTCAATAAAATCCTACTATATATTTTTCATGTTGATAAGTCAATAGCATTTATGTTTTCGATAAAGATTCTTTTGTTTTTACAAATAATTAATTTGTTTACAAAACATGTTATTTAGATAGATCATTCAAAAAAATTGAAAATTTAAAAATTTGTAAGAATTTTTTGATTATTTAAATCGAAGATTCTCAAAATTAAAAAAAAAGTAGGACTTATAATTTTTTTATACCATCTCTTTTCTCGTATTTATGCTTATTTTCTCACATTAAATATTTAAAATTAACTTGTTTATTAAAATACCAATTTTTAAATATATATTTAATTTTTTTAATATAGTAGACATTGAATCAATTTATCTAAATTAAGAATTGACATATAAGAAGTTTCAATTGTTTTACCCAAACATATGACAAATTTAAATCAAAGTAATTTAATTTTCTAACATTTCAAATTCCTTGAATAATTCTTCATTCAAACACAATGCTACATAATTTTAACAAGAAATTAAAAAATATTTTTTTGTGAAAAAACCAGGGATATTAAAAATAATTAGTGCAGAATGTATTTTTACCCATCCCAATAAAAAAAACTTCTCCGTTTAAATTTTTTAACTAATGAACACGGGTTAACATTTTCCTAACCTAAAGTTAGTTTGACTAAAATAATTTTATTTTGTACATATATGATATAATTAAATAAATTTATCTGAAAATACTTTTAATATTTAAATAAATCACTTAAAAGAAAAAGGAAATACAGCTCAAAACAATAGATAATTATAAATTTACAAAAGAAATCTCTCCGTTTTCAATGAGTGAAGAGGGTTGATTCGTAAAATACAAGCATATTGAGGGCAGAAATGTAATAAAACATCTGATAACTGCAACTGTAATAGCAGGTAACAACGATAACCGTGCAGAAACCTATCCACGTGGCACGATGTTTCAGGTACACGTTGGTTTCGTTTCAGCTTTTGATTGCTAATCCTGAATTGCAACCAAACTCTGAACCTCAGACCAATCAATCACATGCTTCACCTATATTTACGTAAACGCCACCTCCACTCTCTTTTTCATTTACTCAATTTTATTATTATTATTTTTTGCCGAATCTTAATTTCATAAAACAAATATAAGCATATTTAAAATTATATAAATACAGAAAATATATATATTCTTTGTATTTTATCATTCTAAAACCAATTACCCATTCAAATATTTTTTTCCTTTGATTACGCTTTTCGTCTGGTCTCGAAATGTGTGAATAACAAAATAATGTTAATAACAATAAAAAAAGATAGAATGAAGGCATTTGACAATGACAGCATACCCTTTTAAATTTGTCGATGTGGAACAGTGGGCATGTTCTTGAGTATTGATAAAATAAAACTATGATGTCGACAAAAGTAGTGGCACATCACTATCAGAGAGATTTAATTATAGTAACTTAAGAATTATGATGATAAGAGTATAAGAAATGAGATATATTGTGAGAGGTGACAAGAATTAAAAAAGGGGGTGGAATCTCCATATGTGTATGATTGTGCAGCAATCCATGGTGAGGTTGAGTGGCCTTACTTTGTTCTTATCCATATTTGCCAATAAAATCTTAGTCATGGCCTTACATTACCCAAACCCTTTGTCCTTATCTTCCTTGCCTCCTTATCTCCTAATACCATTCACCCTTCTTCCATCTTTCAATGTCAATCTTCATACAACCTTCTTTTGCAATCAAAACCATATGAATAAAAAAATACTCATGGACTATCTCCTACTTTCATCATCTCTATTTCAAACTTCACTGCTTTCATTTATCTACTTATTTAAAGTGGAAGCAACTTATATTACCTTGTCTTTTTCTACCTTTGACCTGGTTTTAGAGTAAAAGAATACTCAACCTTTTGAACCACACACATGCTTAAGCTTCATACCCACTTTCTTTTTTCTTTTCTTTATCTATCAAACACCTTTCTGTTTTTCTCTCAGTTGTTCTTGGGTCTTACTGTTGCAGTCAAATTTTTCTGTTGAATCTGGTCCTGCAATCTCTGATGTCAGCCTTTTCAATAAATTTGACTGACTTGTGTAACATTTAACCACACATATATTTTGAAGTGACAAAATAGAAAACTATTCAGGTAAATTAACCTGTATATTGTAAGAGAATATTTTATGATTCAGTGTATCCAAATGATTCATTGTATCGTAAAACAAATTTTGATTTCTGAGCCGCAATGCATGAAATATCCTCTACACCCAGTGTGATGAGACATTCTATATAGAAAAGGTGCTGGTACAATTCAAGTGTAAATACAATATTTAAAAAATAAAAATATTTTTTTGACACTTGATGTTTCACCCTACTTTTCTAAAAAATATTAATATTTTAATTATTTATAATTTTTTTATTTTAAAAATTATTTTAATATTTTGCATTTTGTTTATATTTTTATTAAGAATTTTTTTTTTAAATTTTTATTATAAATATTAATATTTTATTGTGAGTGTAAGGTGAATAAGAGTGTCAAAATATCAACACTCTTACAAAATTTAAACTAAAATATGACCTAAATTGTAAGCATCATGTCCATTAAAGATATAAAATATAAATATTTTATCATTTAAGTTGAAAAAATTATAAATAAAAGATATAATTATTTAAATTTCATTTTAAAAAATATCTTTAAAAATATATTTGCTCTTACTTTTTTCTAAAATCTTATAGAATTTGTGTATATTTTCTTAAATTAGAACTTCCAGGGAGTGATTCTGGTTAAGAGTAGAGTACTTCAATTAAAAGTTGTCCTTAAGTAAGTGTTTTTTGCCTTTTTTGAATACCTTTTAATGATGTTTGCATGTGTGTTTTATAGGATAGAGATGAATCTCTACTACTAGTTAAAGAACACACATGTATGTTTAGATTGTTGATGAACATCTTTTATATACATGTTTAACTTTTCTATAAAAATAAAGGAATTGATAGTATAACTTGAGTACACAAGTGTTAACACGTAAAGAAAATAATATTAAGAATTAAGTAAATAAACTCTTTAAAGAAAATTGTAAAGAGATGTTAAATATTATGTGGTAAAATGAAATTTAAAAAGTAAATTTAGACCTTGATCTTATATAGAAGATGATCTAAAATACTGACATTCTTGGAGTATCAAAATTAATCTTTTCATTAATGTGAAATCCACTTGTGAAAGTATTAAGTAAAAGTTATTGAAATAAGCACGGGTATAGTAATGTGAAGACAGTATGAAATAAGAAAAATAGGAATAGAAGAGAGAAAAATGTGAGATAAAAGGGATAATGTGATGGGGAGAGAAGCAGTGTTGTGTAAGCTATTGTGTAATATTTTTTTTATTTGTTTTTTTTTTTATAATATTCGATTAGAGAAAGTTTTGTGCAAGAGTAGTAAAACCTTATATTAAGAAAATAATAAATTATCAAATTATATGTAATTATTGTATGCAATATTGTACGATATTGTAATTAATTTAATAATGATAGAATTTCATGATGAGTGAATCCTTGTCTAATTAGATTGGTAACGATTCTGATAGAAACCTCCTATAAGATTTCACTGCCGATCAAATTCAGCAATTGACAAAAGCTATTTACTCACTAACAATAACGGTAAAAGTGACATTGGCTAGCTCCGCAGGTCTGCTTGCCTTTCACACACACTTCATCATCATTTATTTCAAATGTTAATCTGTCCACAAACTCAATTGTGTCCCTTTCATCTACGGGCACAATTAAATTCAATGACAAAGTGTTATTTGTGTTGTGTTCCTTCTTTTAAATTTCATGTACGATATTGTATCTAATTATATGCCATTAATTTAATAATAATAGAATCTCATAATGAGTTAATCCTTGTCTAATTATATGGTCTCCTACACTACTATATATTTACTATATAGATATGATGTAAACAAATATAAGAAAATAAGAAATATCTCTTTTTCTTACCAATTTTTATATCATTTTCTTATAACTTCAATAAAATGAAATTGAAAAGGAATGCTGGAAGACACAGGAATACATTTTATAAGTAAATGACATGAATACATTTGATAAGAAAGTGACATGTGCCACTTCTTGGGCAGGTTTGACATAAAAGCTGAGAAGTGCATTCAAGTTCTTGACCTAAAATTCTATCAGAAAAGCTTTTACAATGGCAGACTGAATTTGAAACTAAAACCAAAAATTAAGCGCTAGCTGCCTTGCTGTGTGCCTGCATATATCTTTACAGTTTACAAAACACTTGGATCTAGACTGTACTCATCTCAGAAGCTCAAAATGCACTGCATTTTAAAGAAATACAACAAAGAGTAAACAAGGCATGCTCAGATTTTTACTCTGATCAAAGCTTGAAATTCCACCCAGCTTCAGGACTTGTGAACTTTGAAACCAAAAACTCTTGGTACATAGTTCTGTGATGGCTTTTGTGGCTTCAGATTCCCGTAAGTCATCAGAAAGAGGTGAGGAAATGTGGCTCCAAAATAAGCTCCATCCATGTCTAGAGGCAGTTCAGGAAATTTGTGTATGAAATACGGGAAAGTATTTCCCTCATAAGTAATTTAACAACCATAAGCCAAAACACAGGGCATTCCAAAATATCCAGGATCTAGTTAGCAATAACAAAATCTCAACAAAATGATTTGTTAACTGAGTTAATGAAATCACAAAATAAAACAAATCAAGCAAATCTTCCTAATTTTTTTATGCCACTTGCTTCTGGATGGCAGCTATGTGAAAAATGAGGAAAAAAAGACTTCCACTTTCCATTCTTTTTCTGAGTTTTTTTTTCCTAAAAGCATACAAGTCGGCAATTTCAAACAACTGAGGGAGATAAAATATTATGTGTTATTCCCCTAATAATCATATTTCATATACGACATCTCAAATACCAGAAGCAACAAATCGAAGTAAAAAAAACCCTTTTAAGAATAAAGCTTGGTCTTTTTAGTGTATATATAGTACTACCAGCTGATCCAAGTAGAAAAAATCCTTTTGATAATTAGTTGAGTTCATTGTGTCATTCTTAATGATAATTTATGCATGCATGACCAGGAAGACCTCGGGATCAACCCACATTTTCTTTTCTATTTTATATTTTAGATACCAATACAAAAAGAAGAAAAAAAAGTAACACGCAGCAAGTAAAATGTATGAGGAAAGTGAAATGCTAGAAAGCCAAAACTTGATATGACAGCTAACAAATTACAACCTTAATTGACAACCAATAAAAGAGTCTAGAAGGCAATGATGAAGTGTATAGATGGAAGAATAACAAAATCCAAATTTTCAAAAGACAAGATAAATAGTTCACAGAAGTTCAACATGGCACTTCAAAGGATACTACCTTGATACTTGGACTTTGGGTAGTAAGTGTCTTCACACTTGGGGCAATATATTTTTACATTACTTGACCTAGGAATATCTGACTGGCCAACTGGAAGGCAGGGTTGTCCAGAGCAATAAACTCTTGGACATCTGCCAAAGTCCAAGTTTTTGAACTTGTGAAGCTGTAGATAATTCAATGTCATTTATCAATCCCATCTTTGTCCACAATAAAACATTAAAAAAACACAGGATAACTAGGAGAAAATCATACCATTGCAGCCATTCCTTTGCTTGTCAAAATGTACCGGGCATGAATCAGACCATAAAGCATCTCTGCTGCAGATTCAATTAACTCATTTTGTTCCTCCGTGAACATGTCTCCTAACAATTGGACAGACGACACTACCAGTCAATCAAGAAAATAGCAGAATGGCCAAGGAGGTAATAGGAAGTCATATAAGTTAACAACTTCAATTTAGCATCAATGGAAGAAGTTTTTGCCTTACTTTAATCAGAATGCAGTGGTAGCAAAGCAACAGGTATTTTGAATTTCATCACATAACTTGGAATATAGAATAAAAATTGAATTCAAGTAAGAAAAGAATATGCCTACCGTGGGAGGGCTCAACATCCAAAATTAAATCCAATGCATAATCATAGTAAGGCACTTGACTACTTAATCCACAGAGGTTGAAATCATCTTGTACAAAATCATCATCAACTTCACACAAGAATTCATTTCCTCTCAAATTGCAAAACCATGAGATCCAAGATGTGTCATCCCCTTCTGAGACACTAACATCAGATCCTTCAATATCTGTTTCAGATTCCTCTGCATCCAATACACGTAAAAAATAAGGATCAATTCCAAGTAATCGTGTTCTCTCCAAAACATTGTCATGCAAAACAATAGGTCTATTTCACTCTTCTTAGTTAAGTGCCCGCAAATTTTCATATTCTTTTCACTTTTTATCATACAGAGCCAACAGCTTTGAAAAAGTTGCAAATAACCAAGGCAGTTTCATTTCGAGAGTAGGTAAAATTCTTGTGTGAGCATTTAAAGAATTTCATAACTTTTAGAAAACTCAAATATATTAAATTTAAATTTCTTTTATTTTAAATTCTATAATTATTTAAATATTGTGTTTGGATTAGACAATTCATATTTATTGAATTTGAATATTTTTTAATTGGATGGAGTATTTTAATTATTACTAAATAAATACGAAAATTTATTTATGTATAAAAAAAATTTAATAATTTAAATATTAGTTAACATCACTAAGATTTTCAGATCTAGCCTGTTTTCAGTTGACACAAATTCTTTACTCACGTTAATTAAGATTTTTTCTCTCCAAAACCTTTTGGGGAGGCTTTTTTTTATCAATTTTTACTAGAGTCTACTAAAATTTCTTCCAACTAACATTACTGGAAAAAAAAAGTTCTAATTGGCCAAAGTATTCCCCTCAACATTAGAAGGAAAAAATCTCGACAAACTTCAGACAAAAAAAAAAAAACTTTAAGATGTCAATAGAAAAATAATCTCTGCAAGGATTAATAAAAAATAACTGCAATAGACTCTAATAGAACAAATTTCTAGCTGACATCCAAAATAAAAAATAGTGACTCTATTTGAGAAAACCTTAACTAACATTGACCTTAAAATAGCATTGCATATAAATAAAATGTACCAAGAATAATCACTATTAAGGTTGATTAAGAAACCTTGACATATATGCATAAAAAAAATAGTTTCGCTAAAATCAATAAAATGTTGTGGTTTATGTTGACAAAAAAATAGCCCAACCCATATTAATCAAGAAAATATTGACCAATATTAATTAAGAATTAATTCTGACCTGCATGTTTTGACATGAATTGAAGATATGACAATTGGTGTCAACAAGAAATAAACAAGAATTATCTTCTACAAAACATTGTTGATGTCCTTTGAGAAATCTCTCACTAACTTCAACTAAAAAATAACAGTAACATATATAATAAAAATAAAAATATATCAATAATTATTGAAAAATAATCACGATGAATTTGAGCATGAAAGAAACCCCATCGACACTAATTGAAAAGTCTTGATTGTGCGTGCAGCATCATGACCGATGTCTAGACAATGCCTCAATCCAAATTAATTCAATAACACGATAAACAAATATACGAACAATTTCAAATTCTTAAATTTTATTTTATAGAATTTAAAATTATCAACTTTTAATTAATTAAATTACTCTAAAAAAATATTTTAAATTTCTTATCAAAGAATATATTTTATGATTAACATTTGAAATGAGTTAGTATCTGCATAATTGTCTTGTCCAAAACACTCTAGGGTAGAAAAGCAGAGATATTAGAGTATGATGGTCCCCTGAGCTTCCAAAACCGCCCCACTCAATCTCATTTTGAAGAATGAAAAGTATTGTTTTGAACCCATGCGAATCAAGAGAAATCAGAATATGCGACCTTAAATTCCATAATTTGAATACCGAAGCATGAAACAATTATCTGAAAGAGGTGAGTTGAATTCATGCATTGAGATGGAAGATTGGAGAATGATTTGTTTTTGTTGAATAAATGAAAGAAAGAAATGCGGTGTTTGTAAAAGTGATAAAATGAATAAAAAAGCTGGGGGGAAAGGAGAAAGAGAAAACCGTGTTGGTTGTTAGGGAGGGAGAGACAGCGACGGTGAGAGTTGTTTGGCCTTGCAGTGGAAGGAGAGGGTTGTTGTTGTTGCTGCTGCTGCGTCTTCTCCTTGATTCGCTTCCGAACAACAACACTTTCTCCTTCTCTTCCTTTGTAATCATTCATACCCTCCTCCTTTCCTCTTTTCCCTCTTCTCCAATTTCCAATATCCAATCTCCAATCGCCAATCTCCAATCTCTATATTAATACATGTTTTCACGATTACGATGCTTCTTCTCACTGTCTCTCTTGTTCTCATCCATTCTCTAACAAGAAATGATGATTAGTTTGTTAGTTTCATTAATTAAATATAAGAGTTCCATTCACAATCTCATTTTTAGTAACTTCTCTCTCTTCTCCATGCGTCTACGTGTCTCCTGCCTACTTGCCCAACCATTCTTCCCATGGGGACCCTCTCTTTATTTATTACGTACCATGTTTCTTCCCATCTTTTCGCTTCCACCATCAATAACATATTTCTTCCCTTTTACACTCACCATTCTCAGAAACATATCAACATTATAATAATAGTGCCACTAATATAACAGTGTCTACACTTTAACCTTTTTCTACCTGTTATATTAAATGTTTTTATCTGTCCACTAAATATAAACATGCTTCAGTTTTTGCTATAATTAATATAAAAGTCAATATTTTTGTCATGCATGCCAATTTATAATTAGATGATAATATGTTTGGAAGAGTTATGATATATATATATATTAAGAACTAAAATAAACTTTTACTATAGAGCTTAATTGACTGTCAATTTGTTGATTTGTAATATTATACTTGTTTCCACTTTGTAAAGTGGAGCATGTTCTTTGGAGTTGGCTGGGAGGTGGTATCTGTTTTCAAATGAATCGAGCCACATTGCAATCATTGTTGAATTCTGCAAACATAGTACAACACTCATGTTGTAACGGTATGACTGCATATTGTTTAAGATTATTTGGTCTTGGTATCAGTATTACCTACTGCTACAGTAAAAGTATTTCATCAAGCTTATGATTGAATTTCAAAATTTGAAAGCTTTTAAGGCGCTTATGCACCACCTTCTTCTACAAATATTGTACGGGTGAATTGATTTTAATTTGATTTATTCAACGCAATACTGATGATTTTCACATGGTAGTTTTGGACATGCCTGTGATGGTGGTACTTTTAAGGATAGTGGGGGTGATTTGGCATGTATAATGTTTTGCAGCATATTTTGGGTTTGCGATTTCATTGCACGCTGAAATAGAGGCGGTAATAATTGCTTTGGAGCATGCTTTCAACGAAAAACGGTTAGATATGTGTCTCTAATTTGATTTGAAATTGGTAGTGACTTTTAGAATTATGAGACTGGATTCTTCAATTAGAATTACTTCTTTCCATATGTGATATATGTATATAAAAGTAATACCTGTGCACACAAATTGGTAAATTATAATGTTCATAATAGGTAACATTTTGTTTAGGAAGACCTTCTACTTAACTTTCTCAGTTATTAGTTCCTAGCATAAATACTATTATATGGTATTGATCTTGTTTAAAACTTTATAATATTTAACTACTTAAGTCAGAAAAGGGATGCAAAAGATGGTGAGTAATTGCGGGAATTGCAAGACGCGACCCATACCAAGCTTCCTATGAGAGCAGTGTTCTAGAATGAAATAAAAGGGATGTTAGCATTAAGAATATACAGGTGGGGAAAGGCACATTTAAGTACAGTAATAGTATGATGCCATAGTTTAGTCATCGGCAAAATATCTCTCCTCTGCATCAATATTGGCCTCCCTCTGCCAATGATCGTCGAGGGTCTCGTCATTATCTATTTTTGAGTAATCAAGATGTTCCTGATCTTCGCCTAAAAGAAACTTCTGCTGCATAATGTAGGTGAATTGATCCATCCTGTCCTCCAGTTCTTCTGCAGATACTGTTTGTTCCAAACTAACTCTGCCTGGATTGGATAGGGAATCATCATTTACAACAGCCTCATTAAGGTCTCTCTGCCAGTAGGAAATAGCAAAATAACTATTCAAGTCCCCAAAACATATAGTAACCGTCATACGGAAACAATACATAGTTTCATTAATAGCCAAACTATTCAAAACAAAGAATTCAAGCAAGAGATATAATACAATAACAGGGTATATAATATAATCCAAAAACAAACGCAAAAAAATAACTTCATTGCTTCAATGTCTTGAATACGCGGTGTTATCACTGGATCCCCATAATTATTGAATATATTAATTTCAATGTTTTGCTAATAATAGTCCATCATAAAAAGCACAGTCGCAGTTACTACATATTAGATCAGTCCTTGTAAGCTAATTCACAATTACGTGGGTCAAATCAAATGAAGAAAATAGTACCATGAAATGGATTCCAAATAGTGACATGCGGTTGAAATTATGTAACAGATTTGAAGTAAGAACTGAAGTATGCAGTTGATTTAGATTATTTATCAAAAAACCCTCTACCCTAACTCGTTATCTAGAGAAAAATTAACCTTCGAAATATAATTACTTGCAACTTAATTGATACATTAATCATCAGTTGAATCCAATTAATCTTCATCATAAGGAGAAAAACCATCTTAATCTCCCTCTTAACCCATCTGTTTAAGTTATAAGCCCCCTGCTCTTCCAACTATCACCTCAGAACTAATTCTCGAACTACTATGTAAACTCATTCTACAACTTCCTGAGACCTATCAGGAATCAGAATTATCAGAGAAGAATTTTTACATAATGCAAAAATGATTAGCTAATTGGCACAAGTATATGTATTAGATGCTATTCATATTATTTAGAGAGACCAATACAAAGTTATATATCATGAGTCATTTTTCTCTCTATGAGTAAATATGATGTAGAGTTTTAATTCAAATAAAAATTAGAATATGCAAAAGCAGATTATCAATTCCAAATGTGGTGTGAAACAAAGTTAGGCATATCCTCAAGAGCATTGGGACCAGAAGATAACTTATTATGATAATACAATACAAGATAGATGATGATGTTATAAAAAAGAGGGTCTTGTTCATGCCGAGAAAGTGTTGGTCAACTGTTCTTAAATTGTTCAGCCAGGTTGCTTTATGAATTCCTCGTTCAGGGCAATTTGAGTGTAGTAAGTCCCCAGATAAATATTTTATTACTAGCCTTCATAGTTTTGGTAGGATAAATAAGCTAATTTTTTTGTACCAATGAACAACCTATGCTGCTTCAATAGCATGGTTTATTTAATTTATCGAATAAAAATTTGAATCATGAATCATTTAGGTACAATGAAAGACCACTTCAAATATAGTGTAAACAACATAAACTAGAAATAGATAAAACAACTTAAGCAAAAGTCAAACATAATAAAACAATTATTCCATACTTAAGTTTGTGAGGTTTTTTTTTTTTTTTTTGAGAAAAATGGAAACAAAACAATTAAATAGCTAAGTACATGCATTGAATCAGTAAGTGACATAAAAGCGGAATAACCAAATAGGATAACAAGAGTTTCTTCAAATTCCTTTCCACCTAAAAATTTAAGCTCACGTGACTTTTTAATTTTTTCATAAAAATTGGTGAAAAGGTGAAAAAACATACTATTAGTTGAATCGTATCATAGGTAAAAAATACACCGATTCATTAATGTATTGTAAGATACAAAGCCATCTAAGATTCATCTTAAGATACAGATCAGTAGAGACATCAAATTGTGCTTCGCTAGACTCTAATAACAATGAATAGGACCCAAACTCTGACATGTTTAAGGCTTCATTGGCACAGCACTAGATTTATGATACTTCTTTAGTGTTACACAGTCAGCCTTCTTAGCGGGATTTTGTTAACAAATATCTTGAGGAGCTTAACAGCTTTGTTCTTTATATATATATATATATATATATATATATATATATATATATATATATATATATATATATATATATATATATATATATATGTGTGTGTGTGTTTTTCTAAGTTGTTAGCTGTTTCGTTCTCTCGATTAGGAGGATTTTCCATATCCCTCTTCCCCATTGTAATTTCTCTTCATCTTATTTTTACTTACATCCGATTAAACAAGAACAACAACAATAGCCTTGTTATCCCACCAAGTGGAACGACTATGCGAACCACACATCACCAATCAATGAGCTCAGTTAAAAACCAAATTTTGACTGATATTATTTATCCTAGTTAAACAGAAGAAAAGACAAATAAATACATGATTGAGAGTTTAAAGCGTTGTACCTCTACAGGCTGTTCGTTGCTACCACCTCTCCTCTCGTCATCCACTTTCTCCTCCTCCGCCTCGTCGTCCTCCTCCTCCTCCTCCTCTTCTTCTTCTTCTTCCTCCTCCTCTTGAATTCTGTCATTACCAACCCAGTCTCTTTCCGGCACTCCCATCCTTTGCTGCTCCCCTCTAATTTTTGCAACCAGCGCCGCTTCATCACACCTTCTCATCAGAGTCTCCGACCACCGCTCCCCCGGCCGTGCCATGCGTCTGCCGCTCTGGTCCTGAAACTTGCCCACATACTCATGATGCAGATATGGCTCTCTCTCCCTCATGGCCTCCTCAGAGAAGTAGTGGCCACCGCACACCAATCTATCCAAATAAGCCCGCCTCCGGTTCTTCACCGTCACCGACCTCATCCTCAACTCCTCCTCCGACGGACTCATTATGCTACGCAACCGCTTCATGTGCCAATTAATCTCATAATCGTCTTTCATCGAGTCGAATTCACTAAGTTCATTGCCCGTAAGCTTGGAACCGTATCGTTCTACACACAATACAACAATACATACAATTCAGGTAATCATTATCTCGTCTCTTACCTAAGTTAGGGTTTAATTAGGATTCGATTACAGCAAGGAAATATCGAAACACGCACATATGAATTGAATAAAGAAAGGGAACAAAGTGGGAGGTGAGCATTAACTAACCTAAGAAAAGAGCAACGTCTCTTGAGAGAAGATCGCGGAAAATGGCTTTGCGTTGAGAAGGGAGAGAGACAGTGGATTCGAGCGCGCGAGGAAAGTAAAGGTTCTCCAAACATGACAGTCTCCCTGAAATTCTCTCTTTCGCTTCCTCACTCATCGTCCTCACCGTCTCTTTCTTCTGCTCCATCTCTTCTTAGTTCTTTTGTTCTTTTGTTTTGCGACCAACATCAACTCTTTATATAGGCCCGTTTACGCCTTTTGGACCAATCTACAAAGCCCATTTCGCTGTGTTTTAAAAAAAAAAGTTTGGAATGTAAAATCGAACTACAAGATTATATTCTTATTTAATTATTATCTTTCCTGATTTACAATTTTTAATAAATAAAAGGAATGGTTTTAAAAGAAAGTATTAGAAATTCGATTATTTTATTTTTTTTAATAAATGAATTAAAAAATGTTTCACTATTTTGTAGGTTGGGTTTGATGTGTTTTATTTTTTTTTTTATGTAGCATTGTTTGATTTTATTTTAAACATAATTATGGTACCCCAAGTATGCAATAAAAAGTTTAGAAAAAAAAGAAAACACGTGTTCAATTCAAATATAAATAGAGTATGCAGTATACACATAAATAGTCTAACTTTTGTACGTAAGAAATTATAAAGTGACTCATATGATTTAGAGTTTGGACTTTGGGTCCAAATATTATTTAATAATAATAATAGAATTAAAGGTCCATTGGTTAATGTGAGAAATATATATATGATGATATACCTAATGGAAAACCTACATTTGATGGAGATTGGGTGGTACTAAAGGTTATAGGGTTCTGCAAATAATAGTTTGCTCAATTAGGATCACTCATGGATAAAGGTAAGTGTTTATTCCTTCTTGATTGTGATTGTATGATTGTGTGAGAATCATGATATGATAAGATCTACATGTGAACATAATTGTATGTGTTCAATTTACGTTTATTCATGTTTTAAACTTACATGTGGTATCAGAGCCTGGTTGCTCATGTTGTGATTCTCCATTAATGCTTTCCAAAATCAAAGAACCATAATTTTAAAATATTTTCAATTTAAGAACTCTAATTTTAAAATTAGGATTTATATATTAAGGTTTCCATTCCTCTATAATATATCCCTAATTGTCTTAAACCAAATTTTAATTAAACCCAAGAACCCTAGTTAAGCACCCTTATTAGTGGGACAGTCGCTGCTGTCGACCTGCATTTTTCCGTCACCACCCATGACTGCAGTGGTGCGGCACCGTGCGACAAGGTTCGCACGGTGAGGCATGGCGGCGAGGAGGTTGCACGGTGCGACAAGGAGATTACGTGGTGCAAGGTGATGACAATTGTGATGGATGAATAATAGAAGTAGCTTTTTAGAAAGAAAGAGAGAACGAGAAGCGAAGACGTGCACCTTAAAATTTAGGAATGAAATAAAATATAATTAATGAATTCACGTATGAATTTATTCCTGCAGATTAGATTATTCATTCATGCACTTATCTTAATTTTTATTGTTTTTTTAATTCAATGGCTGTCTTTTGATTCTGAATTATTTGGGTAGTTTTTTTATCCCAGTTTTTTAATTCACTTTACGTCGTAATTTTATTTTATTTTGATTAATGTTTAATTAAAGTCTTTAATTCAAATTTATGTTATAATGTAATTCAATTTATATTTAAATTAAAATTTAATTAATTAATTAAAAGTGAGTAACGGAAAATTATTTTTTCTGTTTTATGTATTATTTTATTTTAATGTAATTTTATTTGCATTAAATTAAAGTTTAATTAAAGTTTTAAATTTTATTATGTCATAATGTAATTTTATTTGTATTAAATTAAAGTTTAATTAAAGTTTTAAATTTTATTATGTCATAATGTAATTTTATTTGCATTAAATTAAAGTTTAATTAAAGTTTCAAAATTTTATTATGTCATAATGTAATTTAATTTGTATTAAATTAAAGTTTAATTAATTGATTGAAAATGAGGAATGGAAAATTATATTTCCGCTTTATGTATTTAATTTTAAATTGAAATTTTGGAATTACTTGTATGATGGATTTGTAATCATCAAAGTGATCAAATCTTTAAGTTTTATTTAATTCCAAATTATGGATGAAATTTTA
>Ga0123342_1000672_pt1 | contig 55147 bp, 32 predicted proteins | sample Turbeawhitnodule_FD_89960 | JGI IMG/M metagenome (GOLD analysis project Ga0123342, IMG submission 89960) | Root nodule microbial communities of legume samples collected from Mexico - Turtle bean Mexico white nodule | ecosystem: Host-associated > Plants > Roots > Nodule | place: Mexico: Nepantla...
AAGGGGTTAGAGAGAGAAAAAAAAAAGGGGATTGTGATTGAATTTTATTTTTACTGAAAAACAAAAATTCCCTTTTTTATATAATTTCATTCCGATTAAACTTTCCCCTTTTTTTTTTTTTTTCAACCGTTATTATTTAAACTACTTTACCTAGCGCATATGTACCTCGAACACTACGTAGAAAATTAATTATCTTTCAGTTTTTTTGTCAAAATATATTTTTTATTACGGGTTTAAAATATTTCTTCTTTATTTTTATAATTTTAATAAATGTTTATACAATAAATATTTTTTTTTAAATTATGTTAGAATTTTCAGAAATTCAATAAATATTTTTTAAATTAGACACTTTACTAATACGTATTTATGAGTGTCGGTGTGTCTGAGACAGACATGTCATTTAAGAATAGTGTATGAGCTTAACAATGTGAAATATTCCTAAAAATAAAATGAAATTATAATTAATTGATATAAATATAATTTTTAATATTTGTCTATAAAGTTTAAAAAATAAAAAAATAAAAGTTATAGGAATTATAAACTTAGTTTTGTTACTTATTAAAATTTATAATTAAGGATAAATATTTAAGTTGTTGAACTTACTTTAAAAAAAAGTTTATGTCAGAAAATAAGAAAATTCTAACAATATATTTTGTAATAGTTGTCTATAAAATTCAAAAACTACAAAAAAAATTATAAAACTATAAACTTAGTTGTGTTATTTATTAAGATTTATAATTAAGATAAATATTTAATTAGTTAAACTTACTCTCTTTTTTTAAATAATTTTTTTATATCAGAAAATTCTAACAACAGCTTCCTCATCCCTCCTCCTTATTCTGAATTTCAGTGTCCATGCTAATAAATTAAAATATTATTTCATTTCGATGCATAAGTATTAACAAAAATGTACTATTATTTATTATTTCAATGTAATAAATATATATTTGAAGTTGAAGTTGAAATCATTACATTAATCATCTATTTTATTACTTTGATAGTGGTGCAGTGTGGATATGAGTATAATGTAGAAGCTGTTGAAGATTAGAGGAACTTTCCAAATATTTGAAGAACAAAATTCTCAAATCTTATAAATCAAATTAAAACAAATTTTCAAAATTTAAGCAATAAAAAAAATCTAAAAGTATAATATGTTAATTAACAATGTATGGTTGCACAGGACAAATAAAAGTAGAGAGAATATAATTGTAAATTACTGGAATATCCTATGTTAAGTTATAAAAAACAATTATTGTTTCTTACAAGGAATGTTAATTATTTTTTTATTATAGTAATTATTATTTTACTTTAATTGTTTATGACAACTTACTTGTTAGTTTCATAATGGTTTAATGTGATATTCCATATTCAATTTTAATTAATAAAATGCTGGAGAAATTTAAAATATTGCTTACAATTTGATTTGTAGTTATGTTGGTGTAATAACAATAACAACAAAAATTTGATTATGTTTTTTATAAAATTTCACACATATAATATCTTTCAGTTATATAGTGATAAAATTATGTTATTTCACTATTTTTAGTCTATCCGGAATATTATTAATATTTAAAGTTTATTTTTATCAAATAAAATATTATTTAAATAGGTATTTATATAAGTAAATAACTTGTATGGATTTTGAATCTGTTTATGATAATAATTAGTCTCTTAATTGGTAAAAAACATTACTATGAGAGCTTGAATCTTACATTAAATATAAACTAGAAAGTCAAGTAACGTGTAAAAAAAAATTCATATACTTACTACTTTAAGAAATTTTGTTGAAGTAAAAAAAAAAAAAATCATAAACTCACTACCTTAACATTTTTTGTTGAAGGTGATTTTCATACTCTTTTTTAATATGGGTTATCTCGTATTTATTAGTACTAAATTTTCTTAGTTATTCCATCGAAATACTCAAATGTGGTATTAGAGTCGATTATTAATTTTAGTAATTTGTTCATACGAGTGTTTAATATTTCACATCGACTAAATATAAGAATATTTCATACTATATTGATTTTATAAAGTTGAGTCATACTTAAAGTTGAATTCTTACTATTGTATCAAAGTCATTTAGAGTTTATTATAACAATAGTTTGTTAGGTTTATTAGGTCACTCGTTGTTGGATCACTCATAAATATATAATCTTACCTACAAATTTGAGGTCTTAGTGTGATTGTAATAAAAGTTTTCCTAACACGAGTTTCATCAAAGTAAGAGTTTAAGTCGTGTTACATAAAAATAATAAAATTGAACAACATATAAAATAAAACTCACAAACTTATTATTTTAATATTTTAGATTGAAAATTATTAGTATATTATGAATTGTATCCTCTTACGATACTCAATTCTTTTATTTAAATACTTGTATCATTGATTGAATCTAAATTTGTGATCCATTTTCTAATATTTATTACATCTTATTTATTAACATATTTAAAATTTATTATCTTTTATCGACTTCCAACTTTAATTAATGATGTCCTTAAATATATGTTTTTAATAATTACATGTCTTAATAAATGTTACTCAAAATATAATTTCATTGATGTATTTAAAACACATAATTAAAGTTAATTATTTTGGTTTGAATCTAAAAACATATTATTTGAGTCAACTTATCCGCATATCCCCTATCCATTTATTTGAGTCTTCTCTTCAATTCTAACTGTCAGATTTTGGGTACCTGCAAAGATACTTCAACGCTAAAGTCAGATATGATAAATTTAACTAGTTCAGTTCATAGTTTTAAGAATCATGACCTCTTATCATGATGGTCCTCTCTTATTTATATTTTTATATTAGGCCTTATGCTATTAGAAGAGTTATTGTAGACCTGATGATAATTTAATTGCGCTTTGTAACTCTTAAGAAGAATTTATGTTTTTAACGTGTAATTTGACGTAACCGTCACTTTTACGGAAAGGTCATTAGACGTATAAGATAAACGATCATTCGATCTCTCAATTTATAGTAAAACACGTACCAATTTAAATATCAATATTTTATTTAATAAATTTTAAAATAACATTTAATTTAATCAATATAACAATTAAATTTTATTTAATAATTTTTAGGAGTGATATATGAAACCGATACATTTATTTTTATTTGGTTATATTTCAATTAAGTTTGTTTCAACTCATAACAAAAATAGTTATATGCATAATTTATTTTATGTAGTTTTCTTGTTTTTTTTTAATGGTTTGAAATAATTACCTAGATAGACTTTTTAATAAAAAAAATATAAATAAAGAATAAAAAATTAACTTATATATAAAGTAAGCATGTTTCAATTTATTCCCTCCTATATTCTCATATGAGGACAAAGTTAGATAAACGTTTCAAGTTGATGATAAAAAAAAACACGTTTCACGTAACCTTTTATCTGTTACACCTTAAAATACGATTATTCTCATTATTTACCATTTTTGTTTATTTCAGTGGGTTTTCATTAAATAATTGAGAAATATTTTTGTTTATTTTATATTATGTTTATTTATCATAAAATCTCAAATTCTAATTATATTTTTATTTAAAAAAATAATATAATAATATTTGTTAGGCTTGAATTCACTTTTAGTCTTTATGGTTTTGCAAATATGTATTTTATTTATGTAACATGTTAGTTGTATATTTAATTATCTAACTTATTAAAATCACACAATTTTTGTTCACAGTTAATATATTATTCAATTGTTATAAAAAAAAAATGCTAACATATATGTCACAATAACATGCATTAAAATAAATGAATTATTGACCATTACATACATGTACTATATGTTGTAAGCAATTAAGTCACTTATTAATATTCGACAAAAATTACTTAATTTTGAAACAAATGATGACCAAATCTGCCATTAATAGATGCCAAAATTATATATTTATAATTCTATGGATCTCTTTTTTCATTACCCAAAACAAAAGAATTTTACTCAAATAAGTAAATAATATAATTAGTTTTTTATATTTATTAAAAAAATTCATTAAATATAAACCAAATTTAGAGACAAAACATAATATATTAACTAAATTAAATACTAATTTAAAGACTAAAAAATTATTCGTATTTAAAATAATTTTTATTTTTAATAAAAATTTATAAAATATTTTATAAATTGATATCTAAATTATTTTAGTAGTTAATGGTTAAATACCAATTTATAAACTTTTATAAATTTATATTAATAATAAAAATTAGTTTAAATATTAATAATTTTGTTAATTTATAAAATATATTTAATTTAGTTAAATAATAATTAATTATTTTGATATCTAAATTTAGTTTTTATTTAATGATTTTCTTGTATTATTATAAAATATTTTTATTATAGGCATTGAATTTTAACTTATTGAAAAAACACAGTAAAATAAATAAAAATTTTGTTAAATTGTGTTTAAATAATTATTTCGTGTATTTTTAATGTTGAGTAATAAGTAAATTGTTGTTTTTTTATTGAAAATTAAAAAACCCTAAACCAATAAAGGCTATTTTAGTTGCAGTAGGTGTCACCCATTACTTTTTCCTTTGCATTTATTACGCATTTATCAAACAGTGGAATTTTATTCTTAGCAATTATTAACTCCTTAAAACTATAGAGTTTTAGTAATATAAATATAGTTAAATTATATACAATGAATTCAATGTGTTTTTACTAAGAAAAAAATTGAACAATCAAAATATTAACAAGTAGAAAAGTAAATAAACATGATAGCATACCACAGAATATTTGTTTACTAAATAATTCTAATATGAAGTATAATTAATTAACAAATAATTATGAGTAATTGTAATATGGGATACAATTCATAAGCATTGTTATTATTATAACATTTTTTAAAAAACAAACTATAAAATGGCATATTAAATCATAATCATATTTTTAATTCGAACATGCACTAAGTCTCTATTGAAAATGATAAAATGTCCTAAAAAATAAAGAAAATAATAACCATAAATAAAATTAGGGTGTAGATAAAAATCACTTTCATAACCTTTTATCTGAAAATATTACAGATTTAAATTTTCATAACACATTTTGAATTCTGAATTTTTTTATCTAGAATGCATTTTCAATTTTGTATTCCTGAATTTTTTTCCCAAAATGTGTTTTTTTAGTTTTGAGTTATATTTATTATTCCGGATTTTCAAATCCAAAATAAAGGTAATTTTGAAATTTTCAAAAAATGGTCTAAAAAGAAATGGCCTAGATCATATGAAGTTGTTGTGAAAAAATAAACTCTATTTCCATAATTTCTACATTGCATCTAATTTTGTAAAAAATATTTGGAGTTCTCTTTTTCCAAGTTATTTAAGGAATGTAACAAGAAGAGAGAGTGGGAAGAGAAACAACAGTTAGAGAGAGTAACTAATTATATTGAAGTTAAAATTGATATTAAGGTTTATCTGTCATCACTGTGCATGTGAAAGAGTTGCACTTACAGAAGATTTTGCATTGTTTCCATTAACATGTGTTGATGAAGAAGTTAAGTCAAAGGTGTTGTCACTTCCCTCAAAATGTCTCCACATTTGGAGTGCTTCAGGCAATGACATATCAAAGTCAATTCCATAAATTTCATCAACAGTTGGTTCTAATGGCTTCCACACTTGCACAAGAGGTGACAGCACATTCACTACATGACTCATATCAGGCCGTTGGTAAGGATCTCTTGCACAACAATGCCCTGCTAACCCTGCAACAGTGTTCACACTAACTAATGTTTCCTCATCAAGTTTGATTGTTGGGTCAATGATTGTTGGGAATGAATCTTTGTTTGTCAGCATCTTTCTGAACCATGTAACAAGGTGGATGTTCTCTTCTGGTAGGCTGTCATCAAGTGCTTTTCTTCCTGTTACCATCTCCATCAGAATCACTCCAAAACTATACACATCAACCTTTGTTGTAAGTCTCCCAGTAGCTGCCCAATTGTGTATCATACTCCCATGTTAGTGCATGCATTGAATGTTTACACAATGAAGAACAAAAACAAACTCTCAGAACAGTTGATTTTTTCTTTCATGCAACAATCATCTGTGAGTAATGCAGTTAAACAATGGCAGTCATATTGACAAATGGTGCTTTTAGTATGATTGTTTTATTGTAAACTAAAACTTCAGAAGTTCTAAATATTTTACATTTAAAGCATATTAGCTAGAGATGATTACAAAAAGTCTATTTTGGTTGTTTTTAAGTATTGTTAATTGTATTTTGATGCATGAGAATCTATGTAGCATAAACACTAACACAAACACTGATACGGATACAGAGATACGTATAATCTCTAAAATGTATGAGACAGTATGAATTATATAAATTGACAGTAAAGATTTATGTGCACAAGTATCTTTCGGTTTTACTTTTTAGCAGAAACATGTAATATGTTTTTTATGACTGGTTCAAAATGATTTGTTTTTTATTTTTTTAATCATAAATAAAATTTGTACAATAAGTTTAAGTTTTTTAAAAATTAATGTATTTTCCCTTTTTGAAATTGTGTTAAAATCGTTATAGAACTGTCAGAACTCCAATATTTTTTTTTTAATTGTACACTTCACCGATATATGTCTTATGAGTATCGTAGAAGTGTCAATGTCCGATACATATGTTCTACACGGACACACCATTTAAGAAGCGTGTCGAGTATATAGATAACACAAAGTTAGATTTAACAAGCATATAAAAGAATATTATCCAAATTGATTGACTATTTTTCTAAGAAAAAGTTGTAATGATGACAATGTACCTGCATACTCTGGTGCCATGTACCCAAAAGTTCCTGCCAATCTAGTTTGAAACGAGGTTTTCCCTTCAGGAGCAAGTCTAACTAATCCAAAGTCTGATACCTTGGCATGCATATCATCTCCAAGCAAAATATTGGATGGTTTGAGATCCCTATGAATAAAAATTTGTTGTGCCAAACCATGAAGATACTCAACACCTCTAGCAACATCCAGGGCTATACTAAGTCTTGTTTTCCATTCAAGTGGTTTCAACCCTGCTTCTTTCCAATCAACCAAATGCTTACTAAGAGCACCCTGGGGCATGCATTCATACACAAGAAGTCTCTCATTACCATCTAAGCAAAACCCCAATAGAGCAACCAAATTTTTGTGTCTAACCTTGGTGAGCACAGCAATCTCAGCTGTGAACTCACTCAACCCTTTTTGATCCACTAATCCTGCTGATTGCATCCTTTTCACTGCAATCTTTGTCCCATCATGCAATTCCCCTTTGTACACAGTGCCAAATCCCCCTTTTCCCAATATGTTTTCCTCACTAAAATTGTTGGTTACTTCTCTCAAAATCTGAATTGAAATCAACATGTTACTAGCTTCTCCTTGGTAAACACTGTGTGTAGGACTTAACAATGAGCTAACATTTCCTTCTCCATGACCTCCACCACTTATCTTTGCAGCATTTCCATCCCCATAATGAGGAGGTACCAAAGCTGTGGTCAAGTTTTGAAGCTTACCAGCATACTTCCCCTTTCTCCTAAACTTAACAAGTAATAGAACCCCAACAACAACAACAAGTAAAATAGCAACAATCACTATAACTCCAATAATCACTGCAATGCTGCTATTATTTCCATTGCCTTTAGAACTTGTCTGAGTTTGTTGCACTTTCTTTCCAATATCTGGATTCCCTTCATATCTAAAAACCACATCTTTAGGAAACGATGGCACTTTGCCATATAAATGGTTATTTGAAACATCTAACTCTTGCAAATTAGGCAAACTAGCAAGTTCATTTGGCACAGTACCTGTGATATCATTGTTAGCAAGAAATATTTTTGTTACTGAAGTAAGGCTTGCAAAACATGGACAAATAGTGCCAGACAAACCCATGTTTTGAAAGTTGATAACTGAAACATTTCCCCCTGAGCAAACTATACCTGTCCACCTATTAGCACATGGATCATTCCCCTGCCAACTTTGAGCAAGTTTCAGAGGATACCCTAAAGGTTCAACAATAGATAGTAAAAGATTTACAAGGGGACTACATGGTTGTCCTGCCACATTTGTGCAGTATTGGTTCCTCCCTTTATCCATGTTATTGTCAACTCCTACCCCAATTTTGAACCTAGGAGGGGACCCTTGGAGAAGATTATTGGTTAAATTCACAAACTTTAAATTTGGTAGAGCAACCAAGGAGGGTGGAACAACACCAGTTAATTGGTTATCCCTTAAGTTCACATCATAAAGTTGATCATGTTGTTGCAAATTTGGTATAGGACCAGTGAAGGCATTCCCATTAGCCCAAATTTGTTTCAATGATCTCATTCTGCGTAGCACCCAAAGAGTGCCATTGAGTTTAGAGTTGCTATTCTGTCCATTCACCAAAAGATTCTCTATTGAACTATCTGAGAGGCTTGCAGGCAATGGACCTTCTAGAAAATTATCAGATAAAGCTAAGAAAACCAAACCTGCAAAGGGACCATCTCTACCAAAAAAGTCAGGGATTGTCCCAGAAATACCAGCACTTTGAGCACTGAAAATTTGGAGTGCTACACAGTCTTTGAGACTGCTGGGAATGTTCCATTGAGAGAAGGGGTTGTCATCAATTCTCACCTCTTGCAAACTGCTCATGCCCTTGAAGAAATCTTGGGGGAACAAGTTGAAGTTGTTGTCATGGATGATGAACTTCTGCAAGGATTTTGAGAGGTAGGGGAATGACCCTGTGAGACTATTGCCCTGACACTCAAAACGTGTCAATGCTGTCAACATCACAAGCTCTTTGGGGAGAGTTCCCTGAAGGTTTTGATTCCCAATTTGAATGGCTTTCACACGTTTTGATACATCACACACAATGTGTTTCCATTTGCATATATCTTGACCTGTCCATTCGAAGCTAACAGGAACATTGATTGTGTTCTTCAGAATTCCTATAATCTCTGCATCTTGGCACCTAGTTGAGATAACAAGAAAAGAGAGAAGAAATAGAAAATCATAAAAGAAAGGAGCTCCAAAACCACCCAAGTCATGTTTCCCCATGTTGAATCTCTTTTTCAGATCATATGAAGAAAAAGAAAGTTGGGTGGGGATGGCAATGGAGAATCCCAAAAGGGTTTTTGGGGGAGTTCATGCATTGCATTCAGGATTCAGGAGGACATGGAGGAGGAGTCCTCCAAGGAAAGAAGCGAAATGAAGAAGGAAGAAGAAAATTTCAGAGGAATGTTTTGTTTGGGTTGTAAGGGAGAAAATGGTGGAAGACAAATGCATGTGTGGACCTTATTCTTTGCAGCTCTCAAATTCAATGGTTTGCATTCACGCTGCATGTGCATGCAGTGTTTCTACTCATCTTTTTCTCAAACATTTTTATTCTTATAATTTCAATTTATTATTTTGTTTTAACTTAATTTGTTTTATTAAATTGATTAGTTGAGGTGTTAAATGCTTAATTTTGTTAACCAATTACAAGAAAATAATTATTAATTATGCTTAATCTATTTTCTGTTGTGATAACAGGCACTGTTTATGCCTGAGTTGAATTTTTCAGGTATTTATAATTAAAGTTAATATATTTTTTTTCTAAACTTTGAATATGAAATTCATAGACGAGTAAATTAGTTTTTCAGTTTAAATTGAAATGATTTAAATATTAATAATTTTTTAATTTCTAAAATAATATTTAATTTAGATAATATAATAATTAATTATTTTTTATTTAATGATTTTTTTTAGTGGAGTTAGTTTTATTGTATTATTTTTTCATTAAAAATATTTGATGGTTATATAGAATATTTGAAAAAAAAAAATGTTTTAAAAATACTTTACATATTTTATATTATAATTTTTACTTTTGATTACATATTTCTAAATTTATGTTTTTTGTTTTATAAATATATATATCCATATTATAAAAAAATAATAAAAATGTCTGTTAAATGATATTATATGTGTTGGGTATACACTATTTTTATATACTAGTTTAAACTTTATAGCATATCTTATTTCTCAATTTTGTTGTCATAAATTTTTATGCTTTAAGATAATAAGATATGTAAACAATGAATTTTAAAATATTTATATTACGATCTAGAATAAAACTATTTGTACCCACTTTTCAAATTTGTAACTAATTAGGTGTGTTTGAATAAAAAGATAAAAAGAAAAAGGAAATGAAATTTTAAAGAAATTGAGAAATTGAGAAATTGATCCCTTTCGTGTTGAATAAGAATTGAAGATGCTCCTAATATACATGTTTTAAATTTCACTCTCAAAAAAACCCAAACCCTTTCTCAATTGCTTCTGCAACCCTCTCAGATCGCTCCTTCGTCAAGTACCATATTCAAACCCTAACCCTAACCCTAGCTGGTTCAATTCTTGGTCAATTCCGTTTCTCTTCGCCCAACCATGGCTACGACTTTGGTGAGTTCCGCAGGTGGGATGCTGGCGATGCTCAACGAGCCCCATCTCTCGCTCAAGCTTCACGCGCTCTCCAACCTCAACAACTTGGTTGACACCTTCTGGCCAGAGATCTCCACTAGTCTCCCGAAGATGTGTGCATTCTCCTTTTCTCCTCCGATCTCTGCGTTTTTGCGAATTTGGATTTGGGTTTTGCGTGTGATTTTTGTTTACACGAAAGTAATATGGTTTCAATTGCTGTGCGGGTTTAGTTTCTCGGAGTGTATTGACCAATAAAGAAGAAGAAAGAACTGTTTAATTGTAGTGATTCAGTTGTATTACATTTTAATTGCGGTTTAGTAGCCAAAGGGGTAAATTTTATTGGTCACACTTTCCATATTTAGTGAGAAAATCTATAATTCAATGTGGTCCTGAAAGCGTGGTTTCTCTATGAAGTGGAATGGTTTTAGCTGCATCTTCTTGGTGCTGCAATTTGTAGACTTTGTTATTGGTGGTTGTGGTCCTTGTTTTGCTCGATGATCTGATTGTCTGGTTTGCTGTTGTTTGCTTGAATTAAATATTTGGTGTGCTTGGTTAGAAGTGGGAATGTGGAGGATTTAACTGTTTGTTTTGCTATGCGTGCTGAACAGAGAGAGTTTGCATGAAGATGAGGAGTTTGACCAACATCAGAGGCAACTTGCTGCTCTTCTGGTGTCAAAGGTATTTGTGATCCGTTAACAATTTGAACCAGCTTCTTATTGAAAATTACTGGCATACCATTTTTTCTTGCATAATCGTTTTCATGGAAACGGTTAATTTTTCAAAATATTTGAGATGTAAATAATAAGTATTGCCTTTCATCTCTTTTTATCTTACTCGATTTTTAAAGCAGTCGCCAAAGGACATGCTTTCTCTGTTCTTGAAAATTTCATTCCTAGATACTGAAGCAGTTTCATGACCTATTTTAATGATCTAAGTATGCATCACTCCCTAATATTCAGGTCTTTTATTACTTGGGTGAACTTAATGACTCGCTATCTTATGCCCTTGGAGCTGGTCCTCTTTTTGATGTTTCAGAGGATTCTGACTACGTTCACACGCTTCTTGGTGAGAGTTATTATCTGTTTTGTTTCTATAAGACAACTGTATGGCCCTCGGCAGGCAACATATGAATTGTCGTCTGTGAATATAACTAACAATTAATCATGCCATGCTAAGTTCCAATGGATGTTGTCTATCTTCAGCTAAGGCCATAGATGAATATGCTAGTCTAAAGTCGAAGGCAGCAGAGTCAAGTGATGAATCTATCAATATGGACCCAAGGTTGGAAGCCATTGTGGAGAGATTATTGGATAAGTATGTGAGCCATAATCATTCTTCTGGTTTCTGTAACCAAATGTATCTTTACTCTTGGGAATCCCTCACTTTTTGCTGCTTTATCTAATTTAGGTGTATCGTGGATGGAAAATACCAGCAAGCTATGGGAACTGCTATTGAATGCAGGAGATTAGATAAACTAGAGGAGGCAATTACAAGGAGTGACAACGTTCAAGGAACTCTATCATATTGCATTTATGTCTCTCATTCCTTTGTTAACCTCAGGGAATACAGACAGGAGGTAAGGGAATTGAAAATTTTCTGCTTGTGTTAAGTCCTATGCACTGTCTGTATCTGGGAAGTTGGAGGGTTGTCTTTCATTGAGATGGGTTATGGTTTTAGTTATGTTTGAAATATCTATGTGCTTTGATTCTTAATTGGAATTTTACATCTTTATGAATTTTGTAATCAAATGGGATAAATATTTCGCTGCTGCATGAATTTATATGGTCAAGTAAGAGGAAGATCTGATGAATAGTACATGAAACTGAACTGAAAAAATTGTTGAGTGGATCAAATTTGTTCTTTGATAACTAGTTGGTTTGTGGCATGACTTGCAACTTATAAAAATTTGAATAATAACTTTTAACCATAGTTTTTCTGACAGAAGGGTGACATTGATCCTTGTTCTTGTTGTTCAGGTTCTTCGTCTCCTTGTTAAAGTGTTTCAAAAGCTTCCATCACCAGATTATCTGAGCATTTGTCAATGTCTTATGTTCTTGGATGAGCCAGAGGGTGTTGCAAGCATATTAGAGAAGCTTTTACGTTCTGAAAACAAAGATGATGCTCTTTTGGCATTTCAAATTGCTTTTGATTTGGTAGAGAATGAGCACCAAGCTTTTCTTCTAAATGTTAGAGATCGCCTATCACCACCTAAGTCTCAGCCTTCAGAATCTGCACAGCCAAAACCCAGTGAAGCAGATTCTACTCAAAATGCTAGTGCGGATGGACAGGATGATGTTCAAATGACAGATGGTGATTCTGCTCCTACTGTTGATGTGCCGGAGGATCCAATTGAAACCATGTATGCTGAGAGGTTAACCAAAATAAAGGGAATTTTGTCTGGGGAAACTTCAATACAGTTGACTCTGCAGTTCCTTTACAGTCATAACAAGTGAGGCAATTTCTGTGGTCACATTATAGTATATCTTCATTTTGTGGTTGGTTTTAGTCTCACTGAATTATTGTTGTTTGTTCTTATTCCGTTTTTTTCTCTAAACCCGTATTCAGATCTGACCTGCTTATTCTAAAGACAATAAAGCAGTCTGTGGAGATGAGGAATAGTGTCTGTCACAGTGCTACAATTTATGCCAATGCAATTATGCATGCTGGAACAACTGTGGATACTTTCCTCAGGGAAAATTTGGTTGGTTATTATAGCTAATTTTCTCCTTATCTCCTCTCCTTGTGTTTTCCCTTACATTTTGATTGCTTCCCATCCTTAAGAATATTGTCCCCTTGAAATTCTTAGGATTGGTTGAGCAGAGCTACGAACTGGGCCAAATTTAGTGCAACTGCTGGTCTCGGTGTTATCCATAGAGGCCATTTGCAGCAGGGAAGGTCACTGATGGCACCCTACTTACCTCAGGGTGGGACTGGAGGTGGTGGTAGTCCATATTCAGAAGGCGGTGCTCTCTATGCCCTTGGTCTTATTCATGCTAACCATGGAGAGGGCATAAAACAATTTCTTCGTGATAGCCTTCACAGTACCACTGTTGAGGTGCTCATAAATAATGCTTATGATATTCTTTTTGGTAGAACAAGAAATAACCCGTGGTTATATTTAACACAAGCTTCATGGGCAGGTTATACAACATGGTGCATGTTTAGGTCTTGGATTGGCATCCCTAGGAACTGCTGATGAGGATATTTATGAGGAAATAAAGAACGTTCTCTACACTGATAGTGCTGTTGCTGGTGAGGCTGCTGGTATCAGTATGGGTTTACTCATGGTTGGAACTGGTAGTGACAAGGCAAATGAGATGCTCACTTATGCACATGAGACACAACATGAAAAAATTATTAGGTAAATGTGTTTTGCTTGACAAGGTGTGAAACTGTGGCTTCTCTTGCTTATGACTGTTCAATAATTTCAGGGGGCTAGCTTTGGGAATAGCTCTTACTGTTTATGGGAGAGAAGAGGAAGCAGACACTTTGATTGAGCAGATGACTCGTGATCAAGATCCAATATTGCGTTATGGTGGCATGTATGCATTGGCCTTGGCGTACAGGGGAACGGCAAACAACAAGGCAATTCGCCAGTTACTGCACTTTGCTGTATCTGATGTGAGTGATGATGTTAGGAGGACTGCAGTTTTAGCCTTAGGTTTTGTGTTGTACTCCGATCCAGAGCAGGTTTGTTCTATATCTTTGGATTTTCCCTTGTTCTGAATTGCCTTTTTGTGGTTTTATTGTTGTTTGGATATTCGTTTGATATTTGCAATGTTTATCTACTTCAGACTCCACGAATTGTTTCCCTCCTATCAGAGTCTTACAATCCACATGTTCGATATGGGGCAGCACTTGCTGTGGGTATTTCCTGTGCTGGTACAGGTCTCAGTGAGGCTATCTCTTTATTGGAGCCTTTGACTTCGGATGTTGTTGATTTTGTTCGTCAAGGTGCCCTTATAGCAATGGCTATGGTCATGGTTCAGATCAGTGAAGCTAGTGACTCACGTGTTGGAACTTTTAGGTAAGTCCATCCTATTTATTTTGGACTGCAAGACAATACTTTTGTTCTTTTCTGACATACCCTGCACTGTAGGCGACAGTTGGAGAAAATTATACTGGACAAGCATGAGGATACCATGAGCAAGATGGGAGCAATTTTGGCCTCAGGAATCCTTGATGCTGGTGGCAGAAATGTGACCATAAGACTACTTTCTAAGACAAAACATGATAAAATTACTGCAGTGGTTGGTCTTGCAGTTTTCAGCCAGTTTTGGTATTGGTACCCTCTTATCTATTTTGTAAGCTTGGCCTTTTCCCCGACAGCTTTTATTGGTCTGAACTATGACCTCAAATCTCCAAAGTTTGAGTTCTTGTCACATGCAAAGCCTTCACTTTTTGAATATCCTAAGCCTACTACCGTTCCTACCACTACTTCAACTGTGAAGCTTCCCACTGCTGTTCTGTCAACATCAGCTAAGGCTAAAGCTAGGGCTAAGAAAGCTGAAGAGCAGAAGGCTAATGCTGAAATTTCATCTGCTCCTGACTCTTCATCTGCACCGAGTGGTGGAAAAGGAAAGTCATCTGGTGAAAAGGATGGAGATTCAATGCAGGTAATTAATTTTTTAGTTAATTATTGAAGGCATTCCTTTCATGTTTCTGAATTCAAAGCATTATTTGACTATTTGTTACTTATTTTTTGTTGTGTTCGGGATGAGTAGAAATTTTCTTAACTAGCAAGTTAACACTTTTGAGTAAAGGGAATAGGGATTGTAGTTCTAAAACTGCCTTTATTTATTTATTTGGTGGTTATGAAGTAAGGAGGGGGAATGTAGCTAAATTGCTAGCAGAGAATGGTTGGACTGTGATTGGTCTGGAGATCCAATGGTCCCTAGAATCTCTTGGCTGGAGTCTTTTTTTTGTGTGTAGGCAGAGTTTTGCACTAAATTTTTTTTCATTGCTAAGGTGATATTATACTTGTCAGACTAAAGATATTACTAAATTATAATATACAAATATGACCTTAAGTCTTAGAAGTTTTTTTGTGAGATTTAGCTAAACTTAAATCTATATTTTAAAATACTCGAAAGTGTTGTTGAAATGTTGATTTGAAAATGTTAGATCCATGACTTATCATATCACATGTATTTGTTTCTTGATGACCTTTTAAAATTTCACTTTTCTCTGTAGGTCGACAGCCCAACAACGGAGAAGAAATCAGAACCTGAGTCATCTTTTGAGATTCTGACTAATCCTGCAAGGGTGGTTCCTGCGCAGGAGAAGGTTATTAAATTTTTGCAGGATAGCAGATATGTTCCAGTTAAGTTGGCACCTTCTGGATTTGTGCTTCTCAAAGACTTGCGTCCTACTGAGCCAGAAGTGCTTGCTCTTACTGATACGCCCTCATCAACCACCACTTCAGCTGCTGGTGGGTCAGCAACTGGATTGCAGAGTTCTTCATCAGCCATGGCTGTGGATGAGGAACCCCAACCTCCTCAACCATTTGAATACAGCTCATGAGTTTGGTCCTGATTCGCCAAGTTCAAATATTCATCATGGTGCCTATGATAAATTGGTTCTTCCGAGGAGAGGAGCTACCTGAATGGTTCAGCTCAACTGCTCTGTTGCCTATTTTAAGTTCTGGGGCTTCGAATTTCATTTTTCCTGAATGCACTATACTGTGTTATTTGCTCCAATATATTAATATGTGAACCAATTCATACTAAAGTGGGGCGCAGAAGCAACCTGATGTGTTAATTTGTTTTCTATCGTTTCCGATTTGTTTTCTAAGAACTCCAATTTCTGGTAACCAAATGGGGTGGCCAAGCTTTCTATTTTTAGACTAGTAACACTCTTTCTGTTTCACTATTATTAAGAACACCACATTGTGAATTTCTGAAAATGGGTTTAAGTTCTCTTATCGCTTCTTAACTGTACTCCATAGATGTGAGAATACACAAGGAATTAGGTTTTCTTCATACACCCCTACATTTTTCTTCCTGCACCCCCTATATTCTTTGAAATACCAAAATTATCTTTTCACAGTTTTGGGTTTTTTTGAAAAAGGGGTTGCATAAGCAAAAATGTTTTCCAAATAGGAGTTCCATAAGCAATGGTTGTTTCCGAAATAGAAAATCTGAAATCTGAAAGACAAAAAATTCATTTCGGAAAATACATTTTTTTTTTAATTTTCGGATTAGTAAATCTGGAATTAATAAAATGTATTCTAAAAAATATGTTCAGAAAATATTTTGAAAAGAACAATCCAAAAGTTATTTTTAAAAAGGATAATGCACGAAGACATTTGTTAAGGTGCATGAAGAAACAATCTTGATTTAGATGGTGGTGGACTACTATATAAAAGGCCCAAATAAGGGATATTTCTTCCTGCGCTTTTACATTTTTTTCCCGCACCTCTAATTACAAAATTAATGGATAGTTTATAACTATTTTGAAATATAAAATGTTTTTTTGAAATCTGGTTTTCTATTTCATAAACTCTGTAAAACACTTTATTCTAAAATCATCCAAAACTTTCTATATTACAATACTTTATTCTAGAATTATTCAAAACTTTCTATAACTACAACACTTTATTTTAAAATTATCCAAAAATTTCAATGTAATAGAGATATTTCGAAAAATATAGGGCTGAATCTAAAAATATAGGGGTGTATTTAAAAATATGAGGGTGCATGAAGAAATACCACTAATTAATCTATGGTATTCATTAATGTGAATTGACAAATATGACCTTGTAAATGCAACTTAGAATTGCCACAACAATTCTATATCTCACTTCACTGTTTTGTTACAGCGTTATTGAACAACAGAATTTCTGAGTATGAAATAACACGTGTTATGATTTGAACAACACACGAGACAATCTTATCCTAGCATGTGATGGAAGATTCATAACAAGTCTCACATTCTTTATTCATTGTTAAAATTAAAATTAATATTTCAGGCAAATTAAAATTATAAAAAAATATACAGAATTCATGTTAATTCAATAAAGTCTAATCGAGATACTTCAATAATAGAAAATAATCTATTTTGGAAGTTTAGTATTTTCAATCCTCTGCAAGGATAAAAAGGAATAAACAAACCTTCCTCTCAATTTGCTTTGTTGTTATGCTAAAATAAAGAGATATTTATGCAGATGTATTTTTTCAACAATATAAGAATAATATAATTTTAATAAATTTTAATTTAAATAATTTTATTCATTTATATAATAAAATATATTATTTATCTATTTTATATATTATTTAGTGAATAATATTCTACAATCATCTACAATTTAAATTTCTTTTGCACTTTTTTTTTCAGTTTTCTCAAATTGGAAAATAAGGATAAGGAAATGTTATATGAGAGTTCTCCCTTGCATTTGTTATTACATCTGAACAAAATACCTTAAACTTTGACGTATACTTTCTTAATTCAGATATTATAAAAAGTCATCAAACAAAATTAATAAGGAACCATAACAGAACATAACATAAAACAGAAGTAGTTTTATTAATTTGGTGACAGAAGGAAGAACATAGACATATTTAGTATTATGCAGGAAGCAACATGGTAGCATTTATCACATAACATGACATGACTTTACACTGTGTTGATGATTGAAGAGAGCTACTTGTCTTGATGTGTTCCTGTCCCAGGAAGCTTCTCCTTTATTTTCTCTATTATTCCTTTCTTCTGCTTCTCTCCACTGCTGTTGCTTTTGCTGCTATCATAATCTTCTGCTATCACTTGTGTACTGCCACCACCACCACCAGCAGCAACCCCAACACCAGTGGTGTCTCCGGTGGTCTCCATTTCCTTCTGAACAGGATCCTTACTGATAGGAACAGCACCATACTGGTTCTGATATTGTGCCATAATTCTTATTTTTTTTATGTTTTTCTTCAAACTTCTTCTACCACTTTATATATGTATGCACTTAATACACATTTATTCATTCATACTATATACAAGTCATGCTATGTAGAGAGGCTGCCACCTCACTATGCTTGCTACCATCTCTTGACAAATGTTGCTTCACATTGCTTGTGTTTGCCACGTGGATCCACCACCATGCTGTACGTGTGCATTTTTCCTTCTTTCCTCAAAAATAATTCATATAACTTTTTCTTGAGTTTTCTTCTCAAAGTTTCTAGTCTGGTATGAGATAAATACTTTTTTTTATATGTTAGAAATCACTATAAATTTGAGATATCAAAGCTGATATATTAAGTAATAATATCAAGTAACAATAATAATCATCTATTATCCTATGAATACTTTCATTTGACAGTAATATTGATGACATAAAATAGGAGATGAATACTTTCATTTGACAGTAATATTTCATTTTGTGAAGTGATTTTTTAAAAGGCCATGGGAAGGAATTGGGTGGATGTAGCCAAAAGCATATGGCAAATGCATGTTGAGATCAACCATGGTACAAGTATGGTCATGGCACTGTTAGCACCAACCAACCTTTTTTCTTCTGAACAATAATAGTAGTAACTAACCAAATCTTATACAAGACAATTTTACAGAAAATGGATTTCAAAACTAAAAAATAGAGACTATAGAACCCCTTCTGATAGGAGTATCGAGATGCCAGAGAAAAATGTTGAATTTACATGATTTTCCTCATCCCTTGGGAGATCTGTACACTGGTTGGGGTGGTAGTGGTATACATTTTACTTGGATTCAAACCATGTTCAGCTGATCATTAGAACTGATCACTGCATATGCGTGTATAGTGTCGCATGCATGCATAACCTCAGATATCTTGAAAGTGATGCTCTTCTTCTGTATGTTGAAGCACATTCAGATCACTAGCAAACCATGAAAAATGCCAGTAATGAGAGTGTTGAATTCAATTAAGGTGTTTTCCCAGTTCTGTTGCCATTCTGTAATGAGTTGTCTGAGGTAGGCTTGGGGTTGAAAAACTTTGCAACTGCTTGATACAGATTCTCTTCCTCAAAAGGCTTTGTTACATAACCATCCATTCCACATTCCACGCACTTCTCGTATGTTGCTTGAATTACATCTGCTGTCATGGCCAATATAGGTAAATGGTACTCATTTTTCCAGCCATTTCCTTCACCACATTCACCATTCATCAGACGCTCATTTGCCTTTCTCTCCATATCCCGAATTTTTCCAGTTGCTTGAAACCTACAAATAGTTTGATGATATATTTATTTAGAATCCATCTCATCTCAATATGAAGAGGTGGTGATGGAAGAGTCAATAACAAGCTATGTAGCATAGACAATGGTAGTGATATGGAAACTGACAGGTCACCGACATGAGATACGTATAATATCTAAAATGTGTATTTTTGATATACGTATAATCTCTAAAATGTAAAACACACACGAAGACACGGATCTATATATTATATAATTGTAAATTATATAAAATAGACAATAAAGATTTATGTATACAAGTTTCAATTTTTTTTAGCAGAAAAATATTTCTCATAGTTAATTCAAATGATTTGTTTCTTATTTTTATAGTTATAATAAAAATTTATAATTTGAGATTTAGAAAATTAATGTATTTCTCTATTTTAAAATTGTGTTAAAATTGTCAGAAATCCAACAAATATTTTTGAATTAGACACTTTATCGATACGTGTCCTATAAGTGTTGGTGTTCGATATATGTCCTCCGTGTATCCGACATGTACACGCCCTTTAAGACAAAAGGTTGAACCTCATAGATAATAACAAGAGATCATGGATAAGAACAAGAGATATAATAAAAACGTACCCGTCCATTTCTGGCATTTGAATATCCATGAAGCAAGCATCAAAATTGTGGGGCAATTGAAGCATTTCAAGAGCAATTTTACCACTTTCTGCACAAGTCACATTGGCTCCAAAATTTTGTAATGCACCTGCAGCAACCCTCCTATTTACCCTATTGTCATCCACCACTAATATCTTTTTCCCACAAAGAAGGCTTCGTGCAAAAGTGGAACCTGTGTCTTTTCCTAGCTGCCTCTTCTTCCCCGTTCCCATAACTTGTTGAAGACATGCAGCCACCATGCTGGCTCTCAGAGGCTTCATGATCACAGTATCACTGAACCCTGCTGCTTTAGCTTTATCAAACTCAGTATTAGTAATGTTGGTTGCAAGAAGGATCATTTGAGGTATCTTAAACACATGCCCGTTCTGTTTCCAGTCCAGTTGCCACACATTGAAGATCCCATCCTCTCCGCAAATCCACGAGTCTTTCTCAACAAAGATCATGTCAGGCTGAAATATTCTGCCATATCCAACAAGCTTACACGGTGAATGAACTGAACCACATTAATATCTCAAACAAAAATGGTATCCTAGTTTTTTTTTTATATAAAACTTTCATGTTCGGCATCACTATACAACACTAGAACAATATTTATTAACCAGAGAAAACAACTTCACTATCTTATTTCCTTTATGAAATTTGAGCTTAAACAATACATAACAGGTCCATATGAAACTTGAAATAGAATGTTTGAAATTCTAAAATCCATCCATAACAACCAGAAACAACATATGAAAACTCACGGGGAACATTTGTCAGCTTCACTATTACTAGAACATCATTAAATAAAAACCAATTCTAGAGACAACAAATTATTAGTTTTTATAGTGACTAAATTAAGACAACAAATTATTAGTTTTTATAGTGACTAAATTAAATACTATTAAAATAATTATTGGTATCTAAATTAGTTTCTATTATTGATAAATAATTTCTAAATTGATATCTAATTAACTACCTAAGTTTTAGCTATCAATTACTTAGATTTTAAAGTTGATATCTAAAACTTTGATATCTAATTAGATACCGGTTTAGAAATTATTTATCAATAATAGAAACCAATTTAGATACCAATAATATTTTTAGTCTCTAAAATAGTATCTAATTTTATCAATATAGCAACTAATTATTTTTTGTCTCTAAAATTGATTTCTATTTAATGATTTTCTTGTAGTGCTTAGAATTTTAATAATACAAGACTATGCCAGTTTATATAAGGAAAATCATGGAAATCTGCAGAAAATGCATCTTGATGAATATTTCAAATTCAATTTAAAGAGCTTAAGAATTATAACATAATTCATAAGCATATGCTAATGACAATTACTAAAATGTTGACACTGCTGTTTGTTATCACATTCAGTTTCTTCATGATTGAAAACTACAACAAGAGAAACTAAAATCTTACCCTGAAGTCAAAGACCAATTTTTCCCACATAAAGAAATAGCCTTATTGATGCTATTTGCAACTTTGGCCTGAATCCCAAGTCTCTTCAGATGGTATCTAGTAACAGCTGCTCTAACAGGTTTTGCATCAACCACAATGGCTTTAAACCCTCTAAAACTGGAACGCAGGTCTTCCAAGTTATGTTTCTTCATGTCAATTATTGAATTTTTCTTAGTAGTTCCAAAATCTGCACTGAATGAAAAGGTGCTCCCAACCTGGGGTCTGCTTATAAAACTTATCTCACCACCCATCAGTTCAACCAAGCACTTGCTTATACTCAAACCAATCCCAGTACCACCATAATGTCTTGAGGTTGAGCTGTCTGCCTGAACAAAAGGCATGAAAATCTTATCTTGAGCTAAGAAAGGAATTCCATTTCCTGTGTCCTCCACACTCACCATCAAGGTGACTTGCTCATAAGATTCACAGGCCACCTTTTTAACCGAATCATCGAAGAAAAATTCTTCATCCGCGATCAGATGCTTAAAATTGTCCCAGCTGTTCCTCTCATCAGCTGCTTCATACCCACTTAAAGTTTTGAAATTATAACCACCACTAGACATATGCACAACTTCTTCTGATCTTCCATTCAGAAAAGTGTCAATTTTTCCATTCACTGTGGGCACCCTATTTTCAGCTAGATGGACTTTCACAAATATATGTCCTCGCTCAGTGAACTGCAAGATTATAATCAGTAATGTTACTATTTTGCTGATAAATTACTGATAAGGATTCAAACATGCTTTCAATAGTTAAGAAAATGAACAAAGTTAGATTAGAAAGACATTTCAAACACACACACATGAATGAATATGCACACAACATTAGACAAGTTAACTTGAAATTTTCACATACTTTAACAGAATTGCCAACAAGGTTTGTTACTATTTGTCTGAATCTTCCAGGATCTCCCATGACAATATCCGGAACTTTATCGGAAACAAATACTGCCAGCTGTAGTTCCCAAAACCATATTGAGTCCACGCCAGAAGAATTGTGAATAGGAAGCCCAGTAAGGACATTGTCACCAAAAGACATACGAATCCAGAAAGGTGAAACAGAGATGAAAAAGGAAAAAGATCATTAGTTCAAGAAATACAAAATAGAATTATGAAATTCTGCAAATCATAAAGCTAATGATCTTCAAACCTTCACAACCAATTTAGCAGCTAGACATACCTCTAAACCTTTGTGCCGAGACTTCTCAGAAGAAAGAGAAAGGACATCATCAAGTATGGATCGAATGTCAAATGGAACTGTTTCCAGGTCTAACTTGCCAGCTTCAATTTTGGCTCGGTCAAGCACCTCATTTATCAATGCTATCAGAGCCATCCCACATGCCTGAGCAGTCTGAGCATAATCTAGTTGAGTCGAACTCAATTCTGTGCCTAGAAGCAGACCAAGCATTCCTACAGTAACATGGAGTTTCAAGATAGCATCATTATTAGTAATGAGAAAGTAGGTATGAAAGAATGTTACTTTTTAAGGTAGAGAAATATCTGATGTTACCTAAAATGCCATTCATTGGTGTTCTAATTTCATGAGAGACAGTAGCTAGAAACTGATATTATAAAAGAAACAGTTTTAGTGGTCAGGAAGTGATAAAAGGAAGTGATAAAAGGAACTAATGAACTGTGATGACAATAAGCCAGGAAAAGTACCTGTGACTTGGCAATATCAGCTGATTCTGCACGGACTTTTAATTCCGCCATTTTATGAAAATCATCCTCTACTTTGACTATACGATTTCCAGCACTATACAAAATATAACCCACTAACAAAAGAATCACAAAAAATAAGAATGCTGTGGTAAGTGCTATCCAATTTGTTGGTGCCTTCTGATGATACCTGTTTAACAACTTGATGGTAAGCATCTGCACACCAAACATTGAAACTTCTTTACAAAATGTAGAGCAGCCAGAGACACCTACCTACATATCATTTTATGTTTCCTGTATGGATCTCCAAAATCAAGCTTACTTTCATGGACAAGAGACATATCACCTTCTTCATCTTGCTTGCCATACATGATTAAGGGATCAGTAAAGTTTGTGATGTCATATACGTTCACCAAAATTGCTTGGTTACCAGCAAGTTGACCAAGTAGATTCTCCACAAGGGACTCTACATCAAAGGATCCTCCAACATATCTGCATCCAATTAAAAAGTTCGTTGACACCATGGAATTTAGAAGCTCAGGGATAACATAAAGGCATCACATTGAACCAAAATTAACAAACTTATCCTACAGGTTTTCTATAGAGAGGAATTCCGGAAATCCAACAACAAGCCAGAAAGGAAAAGAAAAAAAACGACTGGTAGAACAAAAGTAACTGTTACAATGGATATGAAACAGAAGTAGTTATGGCATTTAGAGGAATTATCAGGGTTACAAACTGAGTCTTGAACTTCAGAAGAGGTGAAGTCTTCAGTAGAATTATAATTATTATTATTACTATCATCATTATTTTGGATTAAATAAAAAGAATATTGCACTTACCCACTAACGCTCTTTAAAATGCATCATTTTTGCATTAATGCAACTAAGATTTTAACCATCCCTCCTCATCCTCTTACAACCCATATGAGCCACAAGACAAACACCAAAATGTTGTGAAAGCAAACTTGCCACAAGCCAAAAAGAATTCACAAGGACATACCCAGCTGTTGCTTTAATGCGCTCTTCCATTGTTGGCTTTTGAGGGAGCTTAGATTTATAAACAGGAAATGTCAAAACCACACCAAGATGATGAGAACCCAACAGCTTGAAAGGGCTAGTAAGAACAGCATTCCCAGTGGCCCTAGCCCTCAAAATATTCTCTCGGTCCTCCTGAATCACACAGAGATAAATTAAAGTTAAAAAGCTATGGACTGATAACACAGGCAGAAACAAAGTTGAAAAGGTTTGTAATTTACCTCCCCGGACATCATATCAATAGATTCAAGGTAAGAAACAGTTTCTTGCGCAAATATCACCGGGGCATACTCATCTCTAACCAGAGAAGACTTTCTTTCCATTGTCTTTATAACCCATCCATGTTGCTTCTCAAATGCTTCTCTCTCCAAGTTAACCACTCTTTGTGCATAGGCCACCCCACTGAGCAATGGCCGTTCAAATGCTGTCCTGGCTGTATACTCTGCAAACGTTTCCTGGTGAGCAACAAACAATAGTCAAGATATACAAAAATCTGAGTAGAAAAACCACAAAGATTATATCAGAAGAACATGATGAAGAAATTAGAAATGAGAAAAAAATAAATCCAACATGTCATAACTAGTTCCAAATACAAAGCACAATGGAAGATCAAGCACAGACCTGGTCAATTGCAGAGGGGGTTCTGTAGTAATGGAAGGTTGAAACAAGGATGGCAAGGGCATGGACATGGTTGACACTGACACTGAATTGATCTTGCAGCATTCTTGCCCTTTGATCACAGAGGCTACCCAGCACCTCTTTTCTTCTGACTTTAGTGTCAGCATCCATTTGAGTATAGATGCACCAACCAATTAGAGCCATGAGAAGGATCCACAGCATCAAAAGCTTGGGAAGCCATGCCCTATGTGCCTGAATGAAAGTGTTCTTTCCATTGCTGCCTGCTTGCTCACTCTTCATCTTCAAACCAAGACCTACCACCAACAATTTCTCTCTGCGCCTATCTCTCTTCCCTATTCATTATCTATAAAAGTTGGAAGAAGCCCAAAAATAACTGTGGTTAGTGCTTTATATAGGAGGACTTCACTTTGATTAAAGCTGAAAGTACTCGCAAAAACTAAGACACTTTTCTCTGATGGTTGGAAGAAAAAGTCACAGATCAAAACTCCATGTACGGACATCACTGCAGCATTGTTTTGCGCGATTCAAAACTCAGAAAGAAGAAGCAAAAGCAAACTAAGCACAATGAATGATTGACCAATTGGACAAACAAATTATTTTTTTTTATTTGATCTCCTATTAAAAGAAACCAAGTCTATTTCAAAATCCACCACCCAAAAAAGGAAAAAGAAAAAGAAAAGAAAAACATCTCACTCACACAGACCCAGAATTTAAAGGGAAAAAATTTGAGAAACAAGCACAACTTTCAAAAGATGTTAAAAAGAAAAAAAAAAAGCTCATATTCCAAAGTACCACCTTCCCCTCCCCCAACAGCCAATATTTGTGTGTTTCAACAGAGTTTTGGAATTTAAGGATCAGAATAAAAAAATGAAAGAGAACTCTAATCAACAATCATGCTGAGTAGGCGTGAAACTAGTGTTTGCTTAAGGACAAAGAAGAGCACGTTCGCCCTCTTTCCTCCATATAATAATCAAAGCCAGAGATTGACCCCAAAAACACCATACACACACAGCGAAGCACACAACCCAATGAGAAAGGGATAGAGATGGAAAAGAGGGTTGTTGAGACTTGAGAGCAAGAAAGAAAACAAAAAACCATGTTTACCTGTCTGTACAGGAAAGAGAAGAAGGTGGCTGTACAATGAACAATTGGAACCAATTTGGTTTGGTCTTGATCTGAGTGTGCCCCCCTTCTCTCTCTCACACCATGTACTTGTTTATTTCTTATACCCTTTATTATTCTTCTCTCTTATTTACTTTTTTTCTTGACTTAATTTAAGCACCTAACAAAACTAAATCGAATTTTCCCGATTTTCCCAGATACGCTGTTGTCCCCCTTCCACTTCACAGTTCACACACACACAACACAAAAATATAGTACACAGTCAAGTCAATACCTCTCTCTCTCTCACACACACACACACTCACTCATTCTTTGCAACAATGCTAATGAATTTCCTTTCACGCCAACTGTGTCTCACTGTCTCCTCCCCAAGTTGGTAATCTTTTTCAACAGCTTCAGAAGAAACTCAATCTCCCAATTCAAAGAACTGCGAAAGCATGAAGAAGCTTTTGGTTGGTTTGGTATGGACTAGCATGCATCATGGACCAGTGAGTGAGTGAATGAAGTGTTAACTAATTACCTTTTTGGTGTTTTTCCAACTTCGGGATCTGTATGTCTGAAAAGATTGAAACTTTCCACTCTATTCACTTCAAGCACGACACTTTCATGCAACCCGAATCATTTTTATTGTTTCACTCACCTGGGTCTTTCTCAGTTCACCATTTTCTTGTACTTTTGTTGCGTTCCAACGTTAGGAATTGAAAGGGCGAAGAGAGAGAAAAGAAAAAGAAGGAGAGAGAAAAACCAGAAACTGGAAATCGCAATCACAAATCTGAGCGATAATGACATGGCGACAAGGCGCGGATCTTATTCCCAACTGAATTACCGGAAATGCCCTCATAATATTAATTACTTAATTAATTAATTAGTTGGTTTGTCTTTGCTCTTCTTGTGACTTTCAACACCAATAACCCAATGTTACCTTCACACAGTACAAGCAGTTATTTTAGTTATTTTTTTAGCTTTTCTTTGTCAAACTAACAAGACATTAGTTAATGTTTAATTATAAAATAACCTATCATTATAGAAATGTTGATGCTAAATTCACACTTTGTGCAAGACTTGTTGTACTTTTTTTTTCTTAAATGTCATCTATTAGCTTCAAACACGTTTATTTTTGTCTAAGACGCGTCATGTCCGATCGACACTTTGTAACACATGTATCGGTTGAATGTTTAATTCAAAAAATATTTGTTAGATTTATGACAATTTTAACACAATTTAAAAAAGAATATTATATTTTATAAAATTTAAATTTATTTTATAAAATTTTATTGTGATTATAAAAATAAGGAACAAGTCTTTTGAATCAGTTATGAAAAACATTTTTCTGCTAAAATAATTGAAACATATTTATACAAATAAATCTTTATTGTCAATTTATATAATTTATAATTATATTATATATAAATTTGTGTCTTCGTGTCTAACATTTTAAAAATTATACGTACTTCTGTATTTATGTTCGTGTTATATTAGTGTCTGGATGGTGATTGTCTATGTTAAAATAGAGTGTCATTCTTGAAAAAATAAATAAATAAGAGTAATATTTGAAAAATGTATTTATTTTGATTTAAATATTATTTTGATTTAAATATTATTTTGAATTTTGTAAAACTAATGATCAAAATAAAAGAGTCTTTACCCGTGAACATAGGCTTAATTGGTTGGTACAATATGTACTTTTTCCACTATGTGCTCCACTATCAACTTTGTCAAAGTCAACTAATATTGTTGTTGTTATTTGAGTCTCAATTGGGCTGGAATATAAACAATCACTTTTACTTAAATTCATTCTTTAATAAAATTATGAAATACTCAAGTTTTTTTATTTGGATGAGAGGACGGAAATTAAAAAAAGTAGAAAGTAAAAAATAAAGTATTTGTATTAAGAAAATAACAAGTTAAATATATATATATATATTAATTATTAATATTTTTATTTCTTATTTTATTTATTTATATTATAATAAAAATGTAAATATTATTATATATTTAATTATGTTGAATGTAAGGACCCAAAAAATTGTTTATGAATCAAAATGGTATAAGGGAAATGAAGCATGAATATTTTAATATTAATATAAAAACTTATCAACCGGAAATATTTGTTATTTAAACTTTATTTCAAAATTACCATTGAGTTTGAAATAACAGGAACAACAAGTTTAAGTTCTGTTTAGTTGAAGGTGCTTTATTAAATGACAAGTAGAAAATGAATTAAAAATCACATATTGACTATATTAGATTTATGTGTGGAAAACATAATTTTTATGCAGATGAGTATGTTTATCGGGTAAATTTCATTTAATTAAAAATTCGATAGTTTTGTGCGGTATTTTATTAACTTTGAAGTAATATGTTTTTTAAATATTTTTAAATGTTAAAATTGGGATATCTTATATTATTTGACTAATATATTATATTTGAACACTATTATGATGTAATGGTTACTAAATTTAAATTTATTAACATTTAAATTGAGTTAGATGTATGTGTAAGTATATGATGGTTTGGTTGTGATATAATATCTTGTATGTTGTAGGCATAATTATTTTATCATGAGAGAATAATGAATTGAGATGTTTAAGTTGTGTATTAATTTTGGAACCTGAAAGAGATTATCCTAATCATACTAATATTGGACTCATATTGAAAAAATATTAGGTGGTGATAGTCGAAAGAAAATCGTATAATCTAGTCTGTAAAAAAATTTGTGTTTGATAGGTAGGTTATATTGAATTTACTGAGTAGATTAGTTCTTATTATGTAATAAATTGGTGGTTATCAAGAGATATACATTGTGAAATTAAGTTATGTAATTGTCATTGAAAATAGTATATTTATTTTTTGTTGATCACCTTAATCAAGTAAATAAATGTATTATATGGTAAAAAACTATGGAGATTCCTTCAAATTATTTTATAAAATAAAAGTACATGATATAAGAATTTAGGGTATTAAATTACCTTATAATGTTGGTTATTATTGATTAATTTTGATAAAAGAAAACATTATAACATATAAGCTTATTCGTCATGATTTATATGTTATATATATATATATATATATATATATATATTGTCTCCTTTTAAAATTAACTTTTTAAGGTATATGGTTTTTCTAAAATTGCATATATTATTTAAGAATGAGTATATATATATATATATATATATATATATATATATTAAAATAATTATAGAAAATACTTACCAGTCTTTTCCTTGAGTAAAAAACAAATTTACAGTGTTATAATATTATAATATAATTTATATTAAAAATTGTTTGTCATGTAATTTTTATTTTTTTCCAATAACTCATTTTAATAGTTTTCTTTTTATAAGTATTCCAAAGATATAAAATTTCAACAAACTTAAGTGACTCAAACAAATCATGTCTCACACCAAAACAAATGATTCATATGACTAATAATGATAATTATAACGTTGTTAATTAGGTTTTTTTTATGTTGTCATCTCCTTAATAGAAGCTTGGTTACATATTACTTTACATAAGTTTGTAGTTTTTTTATTGTTCAAGTCTCCTCTTGCATGTGGCTCTAATAGGACCCAATTAACATGTTAAATCCCTTTCTAAATTAAGACACTAGCTGGCAACAAACTGATTTGACATAATAATAATAATAATAATAATAATAATAAATATCATTATTCTTACATTGATTGGTTTTATTAGACAAATTTACGATCAATTTTGACAATGTAGTTTAATTACGATTTTTTTAATAAATTTATAGTTTAAAATTTAATATTTGTGTATGTTATAATCGCTTATGTTTAAATGTTTAGATGCATTGTGGCGTAAACACACAGAAAACCTAGCTTTAGTTTTCCTTTTTGAAAAAAAATAAAAAATCCCAGTATCATAAATTTAAAATTCAGTAATCATATGTACGTTACATTTAAAACCAGTTCTAAAAAAAACCCACTTTACACCTTTCAATAATTTAAAAGATTAAGATAATTTGTATGTAAAAAAAAGATTAAAAGATTAATTATTAAGATTTGATTAAAATATAAATTTAAGCGCTAATTAACATTAAAATTATATATACGAATCATGATATAAGTTTTAAAATTGACCACTCACATGCATAAATAAATATAAGTATAAAAACATGTTAACTATAACACCATTGTAGAAAGAAACATGAGAAAATAATGCATAACAGAAATTACCGATGGTATATAAAAATGTAAAATTAATTTTAATATGAAAGAAAAAAATGTTAACAACGAACGCTTATAACTTGTGTAAATTTAAAAACTATTTTATAAATTTTGTTAATAATAAATATTATTTTAGATATTAATAATTATATTTTAGACTTTGAGATAATATTTAATTTAATTAATATAATAAATAATTATTTATTATTTTTAAAATTAATTTTTATTTAATAATTTTTTTTGTTTGATAACCCTTAATTAAATAAAATAATAATAATTTGTGATGAGATCCACGTAAAAATATTTCTTCATTGGTATTAAAAAAAATAGATATTTTGAAGTCAACGATCAATTATAATTATAGATTAATTGGGCACACAATTTTTTTTTTCCAAACTTAGTTTTAGATATAGTTATATCTATTGCACTCTTTAAAACAAGTCATAATAAGTAGTACATACAGCAGAAGTAGTACATACAGCCAATATTTGTTACCAAACAGATCCTGTTTATTTATCATACATATACAGACTCTGATCTCTTCATCTTCTTCAATTCACTGTACTTTCTCTGTCACATTTCCTTCTTCAAACACCACCATTTATTACATTGCATGCAAATAAATTGGATTTTAATGTTTTGCATGATAACAATCTTAATTTTTATATTTCATAATAAATTATGAAAAAAAGGTACAACATTATTGACGACTATACCTAGATTGACATGCAAAAGTATCAGAATAAATGATAGAGAGGTTGGAGATTATATCGGTCGAATCCATAGGATCGATTCAAAATTCAGCATTCAATTAAGTCCGACTGAAACAATTACATCTAAATAAAAAATTAATAAGATTAATAAAAAATCAAGTACTAAGTAGTACATTCGTAATCATGAGTTAAATCTTTAATCTGATTCAATAACAAATTATCTATAATAATTATATAAATAAGTACATATTTCAATAATAATGTACGTTATCATCTAGTACTAATTACACGAGTGTTGAAGTCTTACTTAAGCGTCGAAATGTCTTTTGTAGACATCATCCGAATCCAAAGATCGTATAGGTGAGAAGTAAAGAAATATATATTCAAGAAGAAGGAATGGCAAACCGACTGACCATCTGATATTCATCTGATATATAATAATGAGATTAGGGTAATCTTACGTAAATTATTGTATGGCCTTGAAAAGGACAAATATAGTGGTGAGATCGAGCCTTAGAAAAAATTGTGTGTCTAAGAAAGAAAGAAGGGAAAATTATTGATGTTATGTTTGATTGATTGAAAAGAAGGTGAGTTCTTGAGGTACAGAGTATTGTCTTTTTATATTTTGTTTGTTGGGTGCATAGACATGTCCACCATTGCTTAAAAACTGAAGTGGTTTAGTTTTGCATTGTGTAATGAAAAAGAGAGCATAAGGTATCTGAAAAGGAAAAGGAAGGTAGAAGAGAAGTGTATTTGGATTGTTGTCCTGTAGTAAAAATGGTGCCACTCAAAGTGTGTCTATTGTGGGGCTGTCGGCCATGTGGTGTGCTATTAAAATAGGAAAACTTAGGGACACTTTCCCAAACAAAAGTCTATGTTTTGTGACTTAATAAATGAAAAATGATCATGTTTTGTGGGGCAGGTGTCTCTCTTCCTATGCTTCCCCACACTCTGTTCATGTTTATTTCTATGACCTTATTATTCATCACTTAGGACTTCTTTCTAGCTCCTAGATTAGGTTCCCTCCGTAAAAAGGGCACTGCCCTTGCATTTGCATGCGTGATGCCCTCCTAACCCTGTGGTCCCATAACCCTCCTCTCTCCTTCACCCATCTCATCCTTTTATCATTTTTTCCTAAATAATATAATTTTATTTCGGTAGCCGCGGTCGAGTCTTTACGATACTTGGAGGTTGAGTACTTGGTTAAGATTGACTGACACGACTAAAATCAATATACTTAAATAGAAGATTAATAAGACTAATAAGTAGTCTAACATTAAATAATACACTTTTAATTGTGATCAAAAACTCTAATTCAGTCCAATAACAAATAGTTCATGGTAATCATATATATAGGTACAGATTTCATGAATCAAGTATGTCATCATTCAGTACTAATAGCACCAAGTGTCAAACACCGAATTTCACTTGAGCGTCGTGTTTTTTATGCAAGTATCATCCTAACTTGGAGTTCACGAAAACGATAAGTAAATAAGTGAAAGGAGAGTACAAAGATAGTCTCAAGAGAAAAGAGGAAAGAGGAGAAGGTTGACTGACCGACCGAGAAGGAAGACAATCATTCTCTTGATTCCAACATGCTCGTTCGATAACAATTTCATATTTTTAAAAATAGTAAAAAAATTATTTTGAAATTATTTTAATTGTATAAAAAAATAAAACATAATCATCAAGACCATCATATGGGGCAAAACATTCTTCTGGGAAATCAAATAATTTGCAAGAGATTAAAACATAGTACACGTATCGTAACTCAAGTGGATATTTCATTTTGAATTTGTATATATATAATTAGAGAGACATGCAAAATGTTTATTTTTAAAGTGTTTGAAAGAGAAGGTAGGCAAATCATGTAGCTAACAATTTTATTTTATTTTAATTTTTATAAAATCCGTGACGATGGTTATGGATTACATGGTATAGAAGAAGGATTTTTTAGGGTTCATATAGAAGTTTCAACTAATTAAGTCCTAATCATATCTTCAATGTAATCTAAATCCAGTGTTTTAATATTGCAATTTTAATTATGTAAAATAATTATTCCAATGATTGATGCACTGAATTTATATATAGGAATCAGGTTCTGATGTATTCCATTTGTCTGCAAGAAGATCTTCACTTCCATTCAATGGCCTTTATCCACACCAAATTTGCAGGAGTATCTGTTTTTATGTGTTTTGAGTTTAGGATTTAGATAGTATCAGAAATAATTTTATGGGAATTTTTACCATCAAAGATTAATAACTTTTCTTAAAAAAACGAGATAAATGAATGAATTATTAATAATAAAATTGGATTAAATATGTTTTTTTCCATTTATTTTTACAATAAAAAAAATTCGCTCCCAATTCAAACTTTATATTTTATATGTACTTGTAAAAAAGAAACCAATAAAATTGGTCATTGTAAAAAAAATAAAAAATTAAGTGACGAATAGATTTTTAAGGTGAATTAGGATATGAATATTATAATATGTTCACATTAGAATTTTATTTGTTACGTTGGTGTAAAAATATTTATTTACCACAATTAATATATAATGTTTCACTATCAAATATTGTTTAAACAGATAAGAAGAATCACCGTCTATTTAAATTATATTTAAATTATAGAGAAAATAAACAACTGTTATTACCCAACAACACGTAAATAAAAAATACTAATGAAGACATATTTTAATAATTAATAGTTTTCTTATTACAAGTATTTAAAGGTTTAAAATTTCAACTATAAAAAAAATTAATTTCACAATACAAATACGAATAATATATTTAACAAAAAAAATTATAGTTGGTTTTATCTTGTTATATATATTTAGTTTTATAACTCTTGGTTTATTTAGGAGTACATCTTATTTCCTTAAATACATGTCTCAATTGTATAAAAGTAATATACAGTGTTTCATTCCATTAGCAGTAGTTTCTTAATTGTTTTTCACCTTCTTCTGTTGTTTTCCCCTCTTGTATCTCTTATTAAAAAAAAAACTATTTTGAAAAGGTAAATTAGAGTTTACTTAGATAAAAATTTCTGTATATAAGTATTTATTAGGAGAAGAAAAAAATGAAAGAAATTCTAAAACTAAAATTAATTCAACTTTTCATTATTTTTTCAATAGATTATTTTTAATTTACGAATGAGAAAATTTTAAATTATAGAAAAAACATCTTTATATTATTTAATTTTCTTTTCCTTTAAACGCTTCTAATTTTTTCCAAACATGTATTTTATCCTAAATTAGGTTTGCTTTGACTATAAGTGTATTTAATAAAGTTGGACCCTTCAACCTTTAAAAAAAAGAGTGAGCTCAATTACTCAACGAATTACACTATATATACCTAAAATTATATAATATATTTTTAATTTAATTAATCATTTTAATACCTAATTTGATTATTTGTTTTTCCTTCGTCAAAATTTGCCTGTATAATTTCCCTTGTTTAACGTACGTGTGACATATGTCACACTTCTTACACTTTAAAACAAAACAATTATCTTAATTTTAAGGAGATGAAATATCTATTACATATAAAAGATAAAATTGTCCTTTTAAAAAAAACATTAAGAATAATTAAATAAAAACTAAATTTTTAATCTAAAACAATTATTAATATCTAAAATGATCTCTAATATTAACAAAAATTTATAAAAGAATTTTTAAATTGATATATAAATTAACTACAAAGATCTTAATTATCAATATTTTAGATTTTAAATTAGTCTTTAAAAGACTAATAAAAACTAATTTATTTATAATATAAAGTAGTAAATAGCTAAAATTTAGGTAACTAGTGGTTAAATAATATTTTATAAATTTTTAACAATAATGTAAATTACTTTAGATACTGATAATTTTGTTTTCTAATTTAATTAAATAATAATTAATTATTTTAATCTCTAAAATTAGTTATTACTTAATAATTTTTTTTAATGAATGAAAATAAAAGAAATACATTAATTAAAAGTTTTCACGAATAATTTAGTATTGAGAGAAAACCCTAATATTGTATTGGTGAGATTTAGAAAGTATAAATATACGTATATAACGTTGAGAAAGAAATAATTGGAGTGGTAATGATTAGATGAAAGAGAAAAATGTGACCTTCCAAGTTCGAATTGGGTCATATTCTGTAATGGCTTAGTCAAGATTCATTCCAACTCTATCTCTTCCAACATATCTTCTCACACTCACCAAAAAGCAATCACATACTTACATTTTAATATATTATTTTCCAAACAAACATCTTCCCTCTTTTTCACTTTATTTCCTCAGATTAATCATGCCTAAATCTCTCAAATTAACTTTCAACACCACTTTTATTCATGTAATTATCAAATTAAAAAAGTGATTAGAAGCTTGAAACTCAAATTTTGAGAATAGTGGACCTTCCATTGGAGTTAGAGAGGCTTAATGCTTAAAAAATAATGGGTTTGAATTAGAGGAGTTTATAAATGTTTAAAAATTAAGAAAAAAAAATCTCCCTACACATTTATACATCGATGGAGAGTGTTGTATTTTCTTGTGATAGTTAATGGTGAATGTTGATGATTGAGATAAATTTTGTGGTGTGTTTTTGTTTGTTTGTTTTTTTTTTTTCCTGGAAGCCACACAATGCAGAAAAAGAAATCAACGAGGTACAAATATGAAATATAAAACTAAAAAATAAAAAAATTGCACTGGAAACGTCAAATACAATGAATTTTTTCACCAACCCTCTCACACACTCAAATGATGAAGTTGTTGTCTTAAATGTTGAGACTGAAAAAATATGAAAGTGTTGCGACTAGAAGAGAGATATGAGATGCGAGGTGCAACTTAAATTATTTAGGGTTCGAACCTTCACAATTAAGATGAAGATGTAAGAAATATACGAAGCGATAATTTAAAAAAAAATAATGAATTTGAATTAGAGGAGTTTATAAGAGTAATAATTACGATGAAAAAGTAGAGTTGTTTAGAAAAAAGGAGAGTTGTTTAGAATATGTTATCATAAAAAAAAGCAAAAGTCTAAATGGTGATGCTTATGTAAAAGGACATTTACATTATGTCGACTACTCATACCCATGCCACCCACTTTACTTCTTATTTCTTTCAATACACCAAATGTTTATAACTTTAAACAAATATATTATATTTTTAGTTCATCTTAATATTCACAATATATCTTGTAACTTTGTCAACATGTCCAAATAAAATATACTATTTTTATCAACAATTTTTTATAAAAAAATTATGGATAATTGTCTATCTTCATTTTATATTATTAAAGGAACATTCTAGCATGTGCAGATATTAAATTTCTCCTAAATATTCACATTTCACAATATTCATAATTCTTATTCTCATTATCACTTTGGATTAAAATGAATATACAAAATTACTCCTAATTATTTTGTCTTAATCTCACTTTTTAAGTTATTTTGTAAAGGAGAATAAACACTTTGAGTATTCAAAATTGTTACTTCTAAGGATAAAAAAGACAACAAGAATAACTCTTAAAAAATATATATAATAAGACTTCCATGATTGATTTTATTATTTTATATATTATAATTTTTTTTCTCTCAACTACAACAAAGATATAAATATATGTTTTGACAACGAAAAAGTGTATACAATGTTATCGAGGTTGGAAAAATTATTAGAGAAAAAAAATACTATAAAATAAAATTAAAATTTAGGATTTAGAGTTCATGATAGTTAAAAATAAATACAAAACTCTAATTAAAATAGCACAAGACATCAAAATTAATCTAATACTATAAATGTAATTATATGATAAATCATGTTTCAAAATGATTGTAAGTAAGTTCATCTATATTATTATATCATTATAAATATAGACCCACTTCTGTTTTGTATTCATATAGTAAAATACCTCATTACATATTTTTTTTTCCTCCAAAATACAAACTTCTGTGAATCACACGGATTTATTTTGAATTTAATTTTGGTACTTAATCCAAACTTTATATTTACTGAAAAATTATTAAAATGGGTATTTGTTAAATTTTTAGTTATAATTAAAATATCTCATACTATATATTAACTTATCACTCATATAAATGTTATAGTATATAATACAGTTTACACTGAACTTTTTTTTTATATAAAAAAAAACTAATAATGATAATTTCAATAATTTTTTATTATAAGCATTCAAGAGATCTATTTTTTTAAAAAAAAAAATTAATTCCATGTTATTGAAGAAAAATATATTTAATTAAATAATAATATTAAATATTAAAAAAAATTAAGAAGCAAAAATATATATTTAATATTAAGATATAAATATTGATAGAGGTTTTGTGAGTTGTGAAGATGGTATCAAAATGACTCTTTGAGCTAAAAGGCAGTGGGCCCATTCTTGCAATTGACAAGTTTTGAGACCACTCTTCTACTTTTCACTTTTCAACGTTCAATCCAAATATAAAAAAAAATCACTTGTAAATAAATAAAAAATTTAATTATAGAGTATATATATATATATTTACACGACCCTACTTACTAAAAAGAAATTAAAGATAATTTTAGTTAATGTTATTAGGTATGATGTTAATTATATAGTGTTTAAACAGTAAAAAGTGTCGGCATAACAGAATCAAAGAAAAATGGACATAAATAAATTTTGATTACAAAATAGGAATTATGTGAAACACAAACATATTATTACAATAATTGTACTTAATTTAATACACGTTTTTAAAGATAATTCATATCCTTATAGATAAATAAACCTATTGATATTGAACATGTTTCGATACGGTCAATATAATCTTACATTGCTTCGAGGTTAAGACAATTTAAATACACATTTATTTTCTAATTCATCGATACGTCTTTTAAAGATAAACCGTGATGGAGCACGACCTTCAAAGCTGACAATATCTTAGATGCAATGATTGACTCTAACGATGCTATCTCTCGAGTATCTCTCGGATTTAAGGTCAGAACAAAAGAAACACTTAGCTGTTTATTTCTTCCCATATATAATATTTTTCATTTTTAAAATAAAATTTTATTAGTTTTTAAAATAATTTTATCGTAATTAAATTTGATCAATTTAATTTACCATTGTAAATATAAAACGAAAAGGAGTGAATGAAATTTTGGTGATTAATAGATTAGGAAAAATATGTAACCAAGATAGAATAAGAAATTCATGTAATAACTTTATTGAAGACTATCATCCAAACGCGGCTTTAACTTTGAGCTTTTATAAGTAGCGTTTTGGCATAATATATGTAAGACAGAAGTGAGATGAAAAGAATAGAGAGTCGTAGAGAACAAAAAGATAAAGTGTGAGAATCCGAATTATGGTTTGAGACTTTGCAATAGAGATTATATGCCAACAAATTATTCTTAATTCCAACAAGGTACCAAGATAGATTGAAAGATTCCATAACATACCAAATTTGTCGCCAAACAAAACCATTCTAGGCATAATCTTTTTTCATGAATACTTCATAAAAAGCATTGTAATTTTTTTTTTGTCAACAATGAGAATATTTTTATAGAGATAATATTGGAGATCTCACATTCGATTAGAGATAAAATCGTTTCATAGTATATAAATAGATATAAACTTTCTTTATAAATCAATTTTATAAAGTTGAGTTAAGTTTGTATCAGTTATATATATTATGAAATGCTATAATCTCTAGTCGATATGAGATCTCCAACACATAGTTGAGTTAAGTTTCTACCAATTTATATATTATGAAATGTTATAATCTCTAGTCGATATGAGATCTCCAACACATTCTCCTCACGCCGAGAGTGACAACTCGTGCGTGGGACAACATATAATGGATGATCTGATAACAACTCGATAGCGGGTGACTTGATAAGGTCAACAAATTTTCGTTAGAATAAATTCGAAATGACTTTAATACTATACTCAACTTTATAAAACCGACTTATAAGATGAAATTTACACCCACTTATATATTATAAAATGTTATGATCTTTAGTCGACGTGAAATCCCTATCATCAATTTTAAAAAAAGAGTCAAAGTAAAGAACGATATAAATAAAAAGTACATTATACTTAAAGTATAGGTTGAACCATGACATTAAATAATCTTTACTTGGAAGAGATGACAAAAGTTTAAAGTGGTGTTGTTTGGAATAATGATTTAACTACAGTGTTGTGTTTAATAGATCAATCTCACACCAAAAGTTACTTATATTCCCTAACAACAACAAAAATAAAATCACTTTAGATTAGTGAGAAACAAACAAAACTCAATGGTTGATCTTGAAAAGATCCTCAGGAAAATTAAGTTATGCCCCTAACTTTTTTAACTCCTTAAACAAACACTTTTTGTTTCATAATTAAAGACAGAGTTCGGCACCCAAAGTTATGAGCTTTAACTGTCTTTACAAGTTAATAAATAAGTAATTAGTTATAATTATTAATTACATTTTAAAAGTAATTGCAACTGATTATATTTAATTATTCCAATCTCACAAAATTAACCAAACTGGTGCTATTAGGAGGGAAAAGGTTTAACCTAAAACTTAATTAAACATTTTTTTTAATATTTACAAGTGAGTGAAGGTGAAGCATGCGTGGAACAAAAATTGACTGAGAAATGAAGAAGATGATTGATGAAAACGAAATTTGAAAGATGAGAAGTGAACCATACTCAAAAGGCTTATCCTCACAAAAAGTGCTTCGATTTTTTTATTGGCAATTTCTTCTTGCAACATCTCAATTTTAATCTGCACCCCATACTTTCTACTCTTTCCTTTTTACACCAATAATTATATTTATAAAATATTAAAACTTATTTTATAAGATTGAATTATACTTAAATTTTATATTTTTAAAAAAGATAAAACATTTTTTAAACGACCATTTTAGAATAATGGTAACAGTATTTTGAAATATAAATTATAAAATAAGCACAATCTGTGTGATTTTGGATAGCAGGAAAATAATGAGTTTTGGAATATGAAATCCTGTATATTAAAAAAAGAAAAGGTAAAATTGAAATTAAAAAATACGGAGGTAAAGAAAGAAAAAGTATAGGGGTGGAGGAAGAAAGAAATAGAAAAAAGAATGAGAACTAAATTATAGAGTCCAATTGGTTACAAGAAGCACTTATGGATTCCTTTTGGTACATGCATTGGGCCCAATACCCTTTCCTATGAGAAAACCCATTCATAGTTATTCAATACCAAATTCTAGGTGTATCCCATAATTTTTAAAATGATTATTTTACTCTTCTTTAAAGTGACTTTTGAATTATTTATTAACTAATTTTTTTAACACACTTTTTGAAATTTATGAAATATATTTTGGAACACGTTTTCAGAACTAGATAAGATCTGAACAAAATTTTCAAAATAGATTTTTTGGAACACATGAAACTGATTGGTGCTTTGATGTATATGAATATTTGAAATCACTGCATTGATGGTTAACGATTTTCCTCCTCTTTTATGGTGGGTTCTATTTTGGATGAGACCACATGTTGCTGAGTGTGATTCAACCTCAGATGCTGGGAAGGAGCAAGGAACCAACATAACTTTGTGGAGATGTCATACCTTCTATCCTTGACCTGGTTATGTTGTTGTCTTATTTTTTGTATTATAGTAAGCTGGATATGTACAAATTTTGACTAAGAACTAGACGTATTGGAGTACCCAAGTATTCCCATTATATTATTATTTATTGTTGATTAAAAAAAACTGGAATAAGTTTTCTAAAACAGGAATGAATTTTCCAGAACAAGCTTTCTGGAATGAGATTTTTTTGCTCTTCTTCTACTCTTCTTCTGCAGTGATGATGGTGCAGCTGCAGCGACAGTGGTGGTAGGGTGTAGCGAAGGAGAAGCACGAAACAGTTCAGTTATTTCACCCAATTATGAGGGTGTAGGTTAACAAATGGGGGTGCATGAAGTAAAAGTACAAATTCTATCAATCTTAGTCTAATATGGAGTAAATTTGGGAAAATTCTCCCTGTACCTCCATTCATGCTTCCTGCACCTCCATTCATGCTTTCTCCACCTCCATATAATTTAAAAAAAGTCATTCCTTCATACCATTCCGGAATTCAATTTTTTTTTTATTAAATACCAATTTGTACAATTCGGTAGTTGAAACCGGATTTAGGTTGTATAATGGATTGTATAAACTACTGAATTGTACAAGTTGATATTTAAAATAAAATAAAAATGTTTTGGATTAATCCAATATAATATTAAGGGTATATTTAACTTTTCAAAATTAGATGAAGGTGCAAGAAATAGCAATGGAGGTGGAGGGAGAATTGAGGTAAATTTGGTAGTATCAAGACAGTGGTTTTCTTATGAGTTATCATTAACAATAACTTTTGTTAGGAATTAATTTTATTCACTTTCGTGTGTTTGTTCAAATGCCATTCGTTTTGTTTGTGACTGCAAAGGATGCCTTAAACAATTAACAGTGCTATTGTTGGCATTGATGTTTTTAATTAATGCGTAAATATATCATTGGAAAAGTCAAAATTAAAAGCAATTAACATGCATAAATAGAATTTCAAAATTTCCGACCAAGACCAAATAAACAGGTGAAACATGAGAGTTTTAGTCATTCAAATCATTAAAACATTATGGTTTTGATGGATGCATTTAACCCATATAGAACACACTTTCTTTTTTAACAAAATATTCTTTCAAAGCCTAACATTTCAGCACCAACAAGAGTTCCATCTATTTAGAAAAAGTATTGTGAATTGGTTTTTGAATTCAAATAATGACATACCTATTAGGGTTTTGAGTTGATCCAAAAGCAGGGTCCTTGAAAGTGAGGAATGCATCATGTTCTCCCTATAAAAAGCTTGAATGAAAGAAAAAAGAAGTAATCGTGTGCATTTGTTAGGAGTATTGATGTGTGATGACAGAAGCACACGTGATTGAATGGATCCGATGATTGTGAAAATGGATCACTTCTTTTGAAGAAGTTGATAATTATCTGTGAGCAGAATCCACATGGCCAGGACCCATTACACTGTGAAAATCAACACACTTCTCTATCCCAATCCCATCAAACTATAAAGTTCCCAAAAGGTTAATTTTTCAGACACATGTGTTACCAAAACAAACACAAACTGATAAAAAACTCCGAATGGACCAGACACAACATAAAACAAAGGGAAACCAGAAACTGCCAAATTCTTCACTTTGACCCAAAAATCTCCATCATCAAACCCAAACACCAAACACCAAAAACTCACTAATAATACTAATTCAATGATAATGATGATAATATACATAATCTTTAACAGTATTGGCTGCTAACACAAAAAAAAGGAAAACTGATTTCATCCAAATTGCAGAGTTACAAAACAGAACAAACCATTGACTCTGTTGTGTGTCTCAGAGTGAAGAGGTTGGGGTTAAAGGTTTGTCTTCCTTGTTATTGTTACTGTGGTTGGTGTTGTTGTTGTTACTACTACTCAAGTACCTGCAGAGTACCTTACATTTCACTGCACTGCCATAGACATAAAACCCTGGCGCAACCATTATCCTCACTACACTAGGGACCAACTTTGAGGCCTTGTCCCCACCCATATCCTCCATGTAAACCGAATCAAAGTTAATACCTTTGTCCACTCTGAAGAGTGGCAAACTAGGGTGCACAGAGTTTGCCAGCAAGTGCACCATCCACACGCTCTTCGAGGCTCCAAAGAAGGCTTGCAAGAGGGGTTCGGGCCAGGCCCGGTTCCACCCCAACATCGCAACAATCTCACTCATTTTCCTGTCGCAGAACCTGCTGAACTCTTCGCTGAAGTGCCTCGTTCCCTTGCTCAGCACCTCCTCCCATGTCAACCCCTGAAGCATGTTGAAGCACCGGAAACTCCCCTCGCACCGTTCCACCGGGTTCAGCACCGCGTTGCACGCGTTCTTCTGGAACCCGATGGTTTCGAAGTCCTCGAAGAACGTTCTGTTCAAGAGGGCCTCCAGGTAGAAGAGCAGGCTTCTGGGGCTCTTGGAGAAGGAGATTTTGACGTCGTAAGGTTGGAGCAAAAACGAAACTTTCTCGTATACTTTGCTACCCATGTGCCTCAATTGCATTGTCAAGGAACGGGAGAGAAGCTTAACGGAGGATCTTGCTTCGGACACCGACACCAAGAAGTGCTGAATCACCGCGTCTTGGTGGAGGGTTTGACTCTGTTTGAAGGGTGTCGGAGAAGAGACGGTGTTGGTGTTGGCGTTGGTGCATTCTTCGAGGCCCGATTTCAGGCTGTGGCAATAGAGTTCGAGCTTGTTGAGCTTCTTCTCGAGCTCCCCCATGGAGTGCATGAGTCTGGAAGCTTCGAGAAGGGCTTCGTCTCGTTTCCTCGTGGCGTGGAGCAGCTTGTGAGAGAGTTCCGCCACTGCCATTTTCCACTGCTCCTCTCTTGAACCCGGAAGAGGGTCGTGGGACGAGGACATGGGGCTCTTGCGGGTGAGTTTGGAGACGAGGGACCTGAAAATGCCATTGGGGCTAGCGAGGAGAGAGGAGGATTGCTTGGTGTGTGAGGCATTGTGGTTGGCAGTGTGATCGAAGGGAAGGATGAAGATTTTGTCTCTGGAGTGTGGCCTGCACTTGTTGCAGGAGACAGAGGCATCTTCCTCGGATTCGGATCTTTTTTTCTTGTGGGTGTTGTTGGATTTAGTGTTGTGCTTGATGAGAATAGGTGTGGGAGGGTGGTGGTGGTGGTGAGAGGGGGTGCTTCTGGTGTGCCTTATGGTGTTTTCTTCACTATAGTCGTCCAATTCACGCTCCTCTTGAATCTGCAACAAGAAAAAGGAGTTCAGAAAAATGAGAAGAATGAAGAAGAATGATGAAGAAGAGAGAAGAAGAAGAAGGCACAAACAGGAGTGAATTGAGGGGATTTGGAGGAGGAAGCCATGAGAGTTGGTGAGAGATGTGAGGGAAGTGAGTGAGTGTGGGGATGCTAAGGTGAAGAGGGTGTGGTGTGGTGGTCCATGAGAAGAAGGTAAGAAAACAATAAATAAGGGGTAATGAATGGAGTGAAGGGATTCAACTACTGGTATTTATTGAGAGTGCGGTGGATCACGAAAGCACCAACCACGTCTCTGTCTGCTTGAGAGAGATAGGATCACTGCATGTGAACATATTTATGACCTTCACTTCAGGGACTCTTCTCTTTCCACTGCTCATGCTTCTTCCTCTTTCTCTTCTCTATATCTCTCTTATATAATGCACTCTTCATTTACTTCTCAAATTCTCATTCACTTCTCATAATTCATGTGATATCACTAAATACAAAAAACAACCTCAGTAACAGTGTACCATGAAATGTAGAACAATTACAAAAACACAACATAACCATGTTCTATTCAGCTGCAACTTGCTTTCTATTTCTTTCTACCTTATTTTTTTTACCTAAAACTCACACCAATTTATGAAATTTCATAACAAAAATAATCTTTCTTCATACTGTATTATTGTATATTGGAGAAGGTTGTGAAATATTAATTTTTTTCTCTTATTTTGAGTCGAGCAAATCGTGCTTCTACTTTTTTATTTTTCTCATTCTTTTGTACTTCCCCTTTGGTACGAAACAACAGCACATAAAAGATGGGATAGTTAAGATTGTTGGTGGTGAATTGTGTACAGATATTTTCACTTTCGATTCCCTTCTATTTTTTTTTTTGTACACAGTTTTTTATATCTATTTATTGTATTTCTGCCTTCTCTCACAGAAAGGAGAAAAACATGTCTGTCCCAATAGAGACAAGTGACAAGCACCATTAGAAGGCAAGGGTAGAGACTAAGCACTGTAGCCAAAACCCAACCAATTTCAAATCCCAAGACTTCACCCTTTTGGTTTCAACAGTGCTTGCAAACCATCCCAAACAGCTTCAATAAAAAATGGTAACAGTGTGGCAGAGCACCAAGATTGGATGCCATTGCCATATCATGGGAGAATTTTTTGTACTTTTACAACACTTGTTTTTTTGGTAACCATTCATCACATGAGTTGTGAATATGAATTTCTCTTCTGACAAAAACTAACATCACAAGCACAGTCACGTCCCTTATAATTTTTACATAGAAAGTTTGAGCTTTTTTATTTAATTAATCAGATAATTACTTGCCCATAATGAAAAAGAAAATTTGAGTGTAATCATACTAAACTCAATTATGAAAGTCAGAGCCATTGCTACTGTAAATGGGATCTTACTTGTACATTCTGATAAAAGTTTTATCAGGAAAAGCTTTGCAAGGACTCTATGTAGCTAATCTACATTACTGAGATATATTGTAAGCAACATCTAGCTAGGTATTCGTGATGAATCACTCACTGCATATATATTCCTAATTGAATAATTACCCTACTATTAAGGATGAGGATGAAAGTGATGGTTAGGATTTAGGAGTAATGTGTAGATACTAAAAGAGAAACTTGTTGAAGTTGTGAACATATAAGACTTTTCCCCTTGTGGTGGTAATATATATAAAGTATTTTATTTGGATGTGATAGAGTGAAGGGGAAATTCCAAAGTTAAGGCATATTATAGGTTCATAGGTTCACAAAAGCTACTTTCAACTGAAAAAAAAGGTAATAAAAACCAAAGAAAAGTGGCATTAAGTTCATAACTGTGACTTCGGTGTGTCGTTTTTACAAGAGGATAGACAACTGTGCATGAAAGCAATAGATTCTGTCGTGACCCCTTATCACCACCAATTGTTATGCCCATTGGGACTACTTCAAATTCTATGTAATCAAATCTAACCCCTCACTTTTTTTTTGGATTTTTATATTTTATACTCAATCAGCTTTTACACAGCTGTATTTGTTCTAAATATCTATACAAAGTTGTATCCTTTCATTTTAGCTTTGGCTATTAGGCAAAAAATGGACCAGTTGCTCTAGCTTTCTGATATGCACAGTACAATTTTCTATTTTATGTCATATACAACATTGTTTGAAAGTAAACCATGGTTTGTTTTCCCATTGGTTAGTTTGTTTGCCTCACCACAAAACTCCCCACATTCTGAAATCTTGATTAAGGACTTTCTTTTGATTGTTGTGAAACCCTGAAAACTTTCGTCAAAGAAATCTGTGGCAAAGACAAAAACCGACATTCCTTTTTTGCATATTTTTCTCCAATGATGTGTAAGATGGTTTAAGAATCGTCATTATCAGCAGTCTTTTTCCTTTTCCTTGTATTAGACTTATGATACACTGAGTCACAATATTAGTGGTATTTGATGCATCATGATTCATGACAGCATCTTCAGAATTTCAAACATTATACATTGAAAAGTGTACTATAGTAAAGTTTGAATTATTGTACCAGATATTGAAACGGATACAACTCTGATAGTGATAAGACACGGACATAGAGATATGTATAATTTTTAAAATGTAGGGCATGTGGACACAAATCTATATATTATAAATTATATAAATTGAGAATAAAGATTTATGTGCATAAGTATATTTCAATTTTTTTTAGCAGAAAGATATTTCTCATGGCTGGTTTAAAATAATTTGTTTCTTATGTTTGTAATCATAATCAAAATTTATACAATAAATTTGAATTTTTAGAAAATTAATGTATTTTTCTTTTTTAAAATTATGTTAGAATTGTCAAAAATTCAATAAATATTTTTTGAATTGAACACTTTACTGATAATATCCTACAAATGTATATCTGATACATGTGTCGGATATGGATACACCATTTAAAAGAAACCCAAACAAGTCTCCTCCTTATGGGTGCATTGACCTGCACCAACAGGCACACAACGGAAAATCGTGACTCGGCAGCTTATGTTTCAGTAGCATCCAAAATTCTCAAATTTGACTTTTTAATTTTATTTGTCTTTCCTATGGCTATTTTGTGCAGAGGAAGAGCCCCCACCTATGGGACCATTTCAGAAATCAATTCCATCTACTCTGAACCAGGGAAGTTGAGACTACTGGCCATGCTATGTAACTTTAATTTAATTTAGATGGAAAGAGAATAGTAGGCACAGTTTTTGCAAGACCTCTTTTTTAAGTCAGTGACATTGATTTCAATACAACTATTTTTAAATCGTTCCATGCTGATCAAAACTATTCTCAACTAAGAACAGAGTCACTTCATACAACAAGATTTTATAGATTAACAAGAGTTCAACAATAGCCAGTGGTTTCGAGAATTGATTACAAGAATAAAATACTGAGCTAGATAGTTTTATAAGAGTAAATTTGGATATGAAAATACCGTATGCTAAAATATCAGGAACATGGTCTACCTTGTTTGAGCACCAAATGAAGTCAAATACATGGAAATCTGTCTTTTTTTTTCCACTAAAGAACGCGTTTTGTTGAATTCATATGATTTGTATAAGAAATGGGTTTTTCTCTACTTCGTGATTGTTTCTTTTAAACACAAATGCAGAGAGAAAAACTAATTTCGAAGCATATAACCAATAACCAATAATTACCGTCAATTTTCCACCCGACACATACATGTAATCTAGATTACACCAAATATGTAGTACTCTTTTAAGTATCACGTCCTAAAGGTTGACTACAAATATCAAAGGGAGAAAAGGGTGTGAAATAAGAAACAAACAAAAGTTTAGCAACTTCCTAAGAAGTTGGAAATCACAACAATTTCAATCTTTTTTCCTTTGATTCCACCATGCAGTAGGGCCCATTCCCCTTTTTGGCAAAAGAATCGCACCAATAACAGTATAAGTTGCTGGACCTTAAGTAAAGGAATCTTGAACACACGCTTTCGAGCTTGTTAAAATGTCGTTTTGAGCCCATATCACTGAAGAAATTTGACAAGAATTTACGCATCAGGATTGACCTAAAATGCCATCCGACCAGCCAGCCTGCTTTCAAGTATCCTCTTATCTATGGCTGCGTCAATGGAGCTCATCTGAAAAAAAAATGATAATGATGATCAGCATGTAATCATAGACCCCAAATACAACAATAAACCGAATATTCTATAGCATGGTCCTATGCAAGAGATCCAAACTCTGCGAAAGAAGCTGACCTGTGCCAAGTCTGAATTCACTTGTTCCATAAAATAAATTGTAATGATGCTACGAATGGGCAAAAATCTGATGGGTAAGACCATTTTCCACCCAAAACCCCAAACTTAAGAATCAAGCAGGGAGGAGAAAGAATAACATTGGCGAAACCAAACCCAATAAATCATATATACATACTCTTTTATGGTGTACAAATGCTGGGATGAAAGATCACGAAGTTGGTTGTTTGCAGCAAGCTTCACAAATTATGTTGTGGTAATTATAATTGACTACCAAAAGAAAATAATACAGTACCTATTTGAATCTTTAGATGCCCACAAAAATTGGAGCATAGCTTGCATTGCAGCCATAGAGGCCATTCAAAATAAAATAGCATGCACTACCCATTTAGTTTGGAAACAAGCAAGGAGTGTTAAAATGATCCTATTTACTTTGCCATTTATTTTACTTTTAAAAAGGATTTATAAATTTATTCAGAATGTACCTTTTTAAATAGGAAACAATGTGTAAACAACTGAATCTGAAAACAGGAAGCATAAAGCCTACTCATCTGGTTAGATGCGAAAGCAACTCCATCTATTACAGAGGTAGTATGACTTACCTGGCTACTTTCATCATGCACCTGATATTTTGGCAAAGACATTCTTCTTTCCTCCTACAGTAACCCAACATCACAAAATTACCAACCAAGACACAATATGAAAATAAAACACAACAGATTTTATCAAGTACAAAGCTCACCATGGACATTGCCTCGTCATCCCAAACTAAGTAGACTTCGTTGGTGGCAGGTTGAGAAGCAGGAGCTTTGTTTGCAATTACTGGGGGAGGCCCAATTGAAGGACCACCAGTATTTGGACCAGAAGCATAAGAGTGTGAATTACTTGCTGCTACACATATAAGAACAAAGAGTGAGAAGGAAATGAAAATCACTAGAATGGATTAATCTCAAGAGAGAAAAACTAAAATTCAGTGATTGGTGTGCCGATCTTATAAAAAACACTCCTGCAGTTCTGAATCATGGTATCCGTCATAACTGTTCAAAGGAGAGAAAATATAAAGGTTACCTGGAACTCCTATAGCCTGGTAACTGTTTGTTACTGAAGAGTGGGTACTCAAATGTGTATCAACAGGGACATTGGCAGACATCACTGGAGTAACTGATGGAACACTTGAGGGAAGAGGTGGGGCAGAATATGAACTTTGAGTCGTTGTATGGTTGTTTCCAACAACAGGGAATAAAGGTTGTGAAACTGGGACAGGTGCAGATGTAAGCAATCCAGGAGGAGCAATCTGTGTTTGCATTGCTGCCGGAGCAGTTGCTGGCATTGGAGGCCTGACATTCTGCAAAGGAAATAATGGCTGCTGAGTGTATGGGGCAGGAGGAGGAACTGAAACAGCTGGAGGTTGTGAAAACCATGGCTGTCGAGGTGGAACCACCCAAGCATTCGGTGGCAAGGGTACAGCTGGATTATAACTATAGCAAGAAGTAAAGCATGTCAGCAATTTTTGAGCCACTCAAAATTTGAAGTAAAATATGTAAGATTTACAACTTCCTCCTTGCATTAAAGAGGCTGAAAACAAATAGAGGCATTAACATAAAGTAGTAACATACACGGGTGGAAGTGTAGGTAAGACTGATCGCGGAGGATATCCTGTACCCAAAGGAGGTGGCCTCATTCCACCTACAAGCTGACTTTGTGAAATATCAACCTTGGCTGCCTTTGATGGAACATCATCATCTGCAATAAAAACAAAATACACACAATGGTGAGAAAGGAAACTAAACTTTAATGTTTCATCTTGCCAACACTAACAGTATTCATAGAATGTTGTGGCTTGAGTCTCGGAAAAATACTCTTATGACAGCAAACACCATCAAGAAACAGAGATACATACAGCAGTCACAATACATATCTAGTGTGATCATACAGCAAACTAAGCAAAGCGTCCTATCATACAAAAAGGATTAAAGTGGAAAAATAACACCCAACTCCTCCCGCAAACACACAAGGACTTGAGATAATTAGTAGCTAACAAGTTGTATCGTAAGCCAGTTATGAATGAAAAACAAAAAGCAAAAACAATCTTATGCTTATGAAGTTATGTCAGAAGCCATCAGACAATATTACCTTCTTCACCATAATGTGCAGCCAAGATATCTGGTGGAATCCCTTGCATTCCATATATTTCAATATCCGTACTCTCTCTGCCAGGTTTTGCATTGGGCACCCTGAGATAAAATAGAAAAGGAAAAACCTCAACAACAAATAAAAGTAAGCAGAATAGCAATTTGTTGTGAAAACGCATAAAATTTACCAAGAACCAGATTTCAAGAAGCAAATTCACTTGGCTAAGTACCCCCTCACACCACCAAAAAGCTATTCAGGGATAGATCATCAGCATTCAGTCGAAATCAAATCACACAGCCTATCAATCCCTCACATTCCTTAAAGTAATCACAACCATAACATCTACTAGATTTCTAGCACCGCATACGATGTGTTAATAATAACAACAATAATAAGGCGATTCTTAGGGGCACAAATTACATGAACTCTTTTGCTTCCTTTAAATGTGATTTACCCAATTATAACAAAAAATGCAAAACGGGAAACAAAACCCTAAACAAGGAACAAAAAAAAAAAAGAGAGGAAAACAGGGTTGTACTTGGTGACGGATTCCTTGTGGACCTGGAGGACGTGGATGGCCATGCCGCTGGCGGTTGAGAGCTTCTTGTGGCAGACGTGGCATTTGAAGTGCTTCGCTTTCTGATGCTGCACCAAGATCTTCTCGTCGTCGAATTCACGATCGCAGTAGTAACACCACACCTTGGAGGAAACCCTCTTCTTCTTCTTCCCCATGATCACTCGAGAATTGGGTCTGTGGCGAAGGTTGGAGTCTGAGGTCTGTGCCCTGCAATAGCAGAGGAAGAGGAAGAAGAAGCTAGGGCACGGATTCAGAAGCTTGCAGATTCAATCGCAAGCCCAATTTGAAGAAAGACCAATATTTAAGGTTTGTGATGAAATTGAATCAAGTACTCACGTAAGAAACAGTACAAATCAATGGTGTCTGTGTTGCATAGGCCCAAGGGCAAGGTAGTCCAAAATTAATGTGGGTGTTTCTCCCTACACCTCCAACAAATGGCTTCCTGCACCCATCATTCTATGAAAAGACTATTTTACCCCTTCTAAAAATGACTTCTGAATTACACATTTCAGAATATTTTCGGAAAAACTTTTCCATTTCAAATTCATCATTATGGAAATTAAAAAAAAAATTCTGTAAATAATATTTCATAATGGTTTTTTTCTTTGGATTTCCTATTCTGGAAACACACATTTACTTACTTAACCCTATTCTGGAAACATATTTTCTTATAGAACCCCTATTCAAGAAACACCCAAAATTATTAGGATAATTCTGGTATTTCAAAAGTATGTAGGGGTGCAGGAAGAAAAATGAAAAGGTGCTGGAGAAAATACCCAATTAATGTTGGTGAATTCATTGATGGCGGTTTCTTCCTCACCTCCTAAACTAAGGCCCAATAACTTCCAAGTTTATTTAATAATACATATTAAAATATAAGACAAGTATAATATGAGAGACAACTGTTTAAAATAAATTGAAAACAATGAACAATTCAGATAAAATAATATTAAATATATTATAGTATTTTTAAATATTAGCTAAAATAATATCATTTACATAATTATAAACTTATTTGGATTGTCACTCTTTTGCTTTATATATTTTATTTTATTTTGTTGATAAAAAACAATTTAAGAAAGTTAACTAAATTAATTGAAAATAATAAATATAGCATTAAATTGTATTGTCACTGTAATATTTGTTGAGTTAAAATATTCAAGTGAGATTTTTAATATTCTTAAATAAGATTAAGGGAGATACATTCTTATTTTATTTGTTCTTTTTTCACATAATTATTATATTTGTTAACAAAATTGTGTCAATTAATTAAAAATGTTTTACAAAAAATTATTAATGCATTATTCAACTGCATCTTGTAAAAATAAATGACAAATCTTTTGAAAAACTAATTATAGATATGGATAGAGAGGATATTATTTAAGGAGCTATACCAAATATAAGAAATTTCTCCATAAAAATAAAAAAGAAAACATTATTTTTTCTAAAGTTTGAGACAAATCCTATTTAACAACTATTTAGTTTTAATATGGTTAGTTCTCTAAAATTTTCTGAATTGTAATGTTAGTTTGTATATATTTTATCTTTAAAATAATATCACAATGGATTAAATAATAACAATTATATTTTTTTATATTTTATAAGTTTATAAAAAATAAAAACAAAATTGAATAATTTTTTTATAAATTAATATTTTATTAGTTTTTTTCTATCTCCATGTAACTAAAAGATAATATATTGTTAACAACCATTTTCTCTATTATCCACCATAAAATATTTAGTTACATCAAAATAAAATATAATATTAAACAATAGAGACATATTTTAAAGTCAATATCAGTTTTTTGAGTTTTTTTTATCAAATTTTGTAAAAACAAGATTGTAATATTTAAAAAAATATATTATTTTTAACGTTATTATTCATGGTTTTTTTTTTATTGATATTGATTGAAAATTTTGGTGAGCTAAGCTAACAATAAAAACAAACTTCTAGTCACCATTGATGAAAGTTGTTTTAGTCAGCATTAGAAATAAAATCTTAACTAAATTTGAAAAATAAAAACAAACATTACTGACATGGATTGGAAAAAAAATCTTATCAAATATCAAGTAAATTATTTTGATAAATGTACATCGTAATAACTCGTATCGCATAAGTAAAAAAGTTGATAACATTAATAAAATTTGAAATTCTATTTTTTCTAAAAAAAGTTGATAACATTGTAATCTTATTTCTTTAATATGAAATTTGAAATTCTATATAATTTTAAGTGATCAAATTTATCTTTTAAGTTTACATAACTTTTTTTTCTTTAAAAATTTGTCATCCAAACAATTTATTTTGTTATAGAACATTTTTTTTTATAAAATATATTATCTTCTAAAATGTGTATATCTAAATAGACTATTAACTTGTGTTTTGTACCGGTATGGGCGAGGCCGACTCCTCGATCTCCCTGCCCGACACCTGGTCAACTTGACCAAGACCAAAGGAAGGCTGTCCGAGACCTGAGAGACTTGGCCGAGACGATGAGGCCGACGACCTACCTGGGCGAGACCTTAGAAGACCTGGTCGAGACGACTGAGACCAGAGAAATCTGATCGACCCATACCAAGGGAACTTGGCCGACGGCCAACCCCTATTACCGTTAACGCTCAAACCAAGATCAGTGAAGTTAATCCATCATTAAGAATTAGGTAATACAACCATAAGCGGTATTCACTCCGATAAGCGGGCCCAACAAGGTAAGCTCATTAGAATAATATAAATAGCACGCATCCCAAGGAGTAAGGTATGTCATTTATTAGTGTTCACCTACTTGAGAGTTGACCATCCGCTTTACTGACTTAAGCGTCGGAGTGCCTTCGCAGGTACCTCCACCATCCGGTGTTCACCCGAGACCGAGTGCCGAATGAGAAGTAAGAGGACGAGAAGAATCTCATCACCCAGTAACCTGACCGACCGAAAAAAGGAGAAGAAGACTTCAATAGTTATTTAGGTCCCATCGTTTCAATAAAAAATTTGACAATTTCCAATTCATTCTATTTTAATTACTTTAGTTCATAATGTTTTGTTTATATAAGAGAATCCAAATTTATAGAATTTATTTTGGATAATCAGTCACAGTACAAAAGACCAAAAGATAATAGTAGCATCATTAATTGAAAAATAACCACTACAAACTTAAAAAAAAAAGATAGTTATCGTTATTGGTCAAGAAAATTCAGATAATTAAAAAACAATCCTTACCTATTTTTGTGAATAAATATAAAAAATAACTTCTACAAATATTGACTAAAAAGCATGACTTATATCAGTATAAACATAATCTTATTTATATTAATAAACAAATCTTAACTTACATGAGTTGAGAAAGTAATATCTTTCTCTATATTAGTTGAGAAAACCTTAATTAACATAGGTTAAAAAATAATATAAACTAACACAAAGTAAGAAACATTTAAGTTAATGTCAATAAAAAATCGTGTTTTACATAAATCAAAAAGTGTTGCTGATGTTACTAGAAGACATCTTAAAAAACGTGAATTAAAAGTAATACTACTCTATATATAAAAAAGACTTTATTGCCAACATTAATTAAATAATGTTAGATCCACATAGTACTAAGTCAAATCAACTTCTAAATCAAAACATAGTTAAGAACAAAATATAAAAAAAAGATAATAATTTTTAAAAATGTCATATTTCAAAATTTCTTAAGTGAAATGTAACATTTTATAAATTTATAGAATGTTAATCTATTTTAAAAAATTCCATCTAAATAAAATATTTTAAATTTTCTGTAAAAGAAATCTCTATAAATTCTATATTTTTATAATAATTATGTGGTATAACATACATACACTACGAAATTTATTAAATAAAAACTAAAAACTAAATTTAAAGATAAAAATAATTAATTACTATATTATTTTAGAAACTAGAAAATTATTTTGTACCTAAAGTGATTTTTATTATTAACAAAAATTTATAAAATAATTTTTAAATTAATATATAAATTAACTACTAATATTTTATTTATTAATATTTATCTACTAATATTTTTAATCTTAAATTGATCTCAATTAATATTTTAAAGATTGATTTAGAATATAAAATATTAGTAGTTAAACCTGGTAGATTCCAATTTAAAAACTACTTTGTAAATTTTTATTAATAATAAAAATTATTTTAGACTTTAATAATTTATTTTAATTTTTAAAATAGTTTTTAATTTAGTTCAATTATAATTAATTATTTATATTTTTAAAATTAGTTAAAATTTGATAATTTTGTTAGTGGTAATAATGTATGCTAGATTTCAGGATAAGATTGAGGTTTCTAAGGCTATTTCGGTAATTAAAGATTTAACTCGTCTAGTGGGAAATTCGTCTAAAGCTTCAATGAAGAATGATATGTTGGATTTCAACGTG
>Ga0123342_1000673_pt1 | contig 55091 bp, 28 predicted proteins | sample Turbeawhitnodule_FD_89960 | JGI IMG/M metagenome (GOLD analysis project Ga0123342, IMG submission 89960) | Root nodule microbial communities of legume samples collected from Mexico - Turtle bean Mexico white nodule | ecosystem: Host-associated > Plants > Roots > Nodule | place: Mexico: Nepantla...
CATGAGACTTCCAATTGCATTTGAATACGGGACATGTGACATGCGCCTTTTGTCCTCGTCTGATTTTGGACACTGATCTGATGACAACTTGAAGTGGGCGGCAATTGGAGTATTAACAGCTTTTCAATTTCGCATTCCAAATTTTCCAAGCATCTTAAGAACATACTTCTTTTGTGATAGAAAAAGTTTTCCAGCTTGACGATCTCGGTTGATCTCTATTCCTAAAATTTTCTTGGCAGGACCTAAGTCCTTCATATCAAATTCACTACTAAGCTGGGCCTTTAACTTGTTAACTAAATATTTATCTCTTGCGGCAATCAACATGTCATCAACATATAACAAGAAGTATATAAATGACCCATCGATGTAAATCTCTTCCTCAAGATTACCATGAAGAAAAGCAGTTTTCATATCTAACTGTTCCAGCTCCAAATCATACAAGGTAACTAAAGCAAGTAATATACGTATTGAAGTATGACAAACAACAGGAGAAAATACTTCATTAAATTCAATACCTTCCTCTTGATCAGAACCTCTTACAACAAATCTTGCTTTATTCCTTATACTCTCAACACTAGGGATCCCTTCTTTTCTCTTAAAGATCCACTTGCAACTAATGACTCGTTTTCCTTCTGGTAACTTCATTGAAAACTAATCCATGTGGTAAAAAACTAAGTTGGTAAAATCCTAAATTTGAAACGATAAAAATAAATCAGAAACTTCTGGAAAGATAAAACAGAGAACGTTAACTCAACAAGAACATGTTTAAATAGAATATGAAAATCTGACATTAAGTGAAAGCACACAAACATGATAACCTAACTAAAAATTACATAATTTAACCTAAAAATGCATGAACTATCTATGAGATTCTGTTCCACATGGGGACCTTCTTCATTGTCTCGGTGGATGTCTCAGCGGAGGTGAACTATCATCGTCATTGTTTTCTACTTCATTGTCGTCACATGGAATATCAAACCTCATTGAAAGCATTGTGGGCCGATAAGAATGCATGGTAAGAACTGGTAAAAATGCGGAGGGTGGTGTCACTATTAAGTACCAAACATCTGCAATGGATCTAGAGAAAAATATTTCTCTACGGTGGAAAATTGATGTAAGTTGATGGCACTTGCTGATAGGGAAATTGGACACCGTGGTGGTGCTCCATAAAGTTGAATATTTGTGGTGTTTGATCGGGGGTGGATTGATGTTTAACTTGTTGTTCAAATTGTGCAACATTTGAAGAAGACCCAACATTCATGAAATTGTACTCCCTAAATTAAATGGTTTTATCGGTCATTCTACATTGTTATCCACCTCTGGTGATTGTGGTAAGTACCTATTTGTTCTTCCATATATGTTTTCTTTGTGCAATTTACCGAGGTTGCATGAGTTGTGTGGAATGTGTTGTTGATACTCGAATTGTCACATCACCCACTCTGCTTGATGAAATTCGACAATTGCAAAACAAATTAAAGATACAACCGTTCACCTTATTATATTTTATATTATTAAAGTATTACATCATTAATTTTATTAAAAATTTAAAATAATTTTAATGTATTAAAAATAAAAAAATTATATTTAATCTTTTACTTATATATAATTTTTTTATTTTTTTAAATTTAGTCATTCTTTAATTATATAATAAAAAACATATTTTATAAAAAAATCAATCATTCTTTAATTTTATATAAAAAAAATTATTTTATAAAAAATTCATTCTTTAATTATATATAATAATAAAATATTTAACAAAAACTTATTCAGTTAAAAAAATAATTAGTTAAAATCTATTTTTCTTTAATTATATATATATATATATATATATATTAAAAAAACTTTAAAGTAATAAGGCAAAAATACCGTGTCTCTTATTTTCTATTTTTTAATATTTTTATATATTATTTTTTTTAAGTTAAAAATGTATAGTTCACACACTATTTTAGATAAAATTATATATGAAATATACTGAGTTTTAGTTAATTATATAAATTATTATATTTTTAAATTGAAAACGTGTATTTCATATACGATTTTAGATTGAAATCGTATAAATGAGGTTTTATTTTTCTGAAATAGTAAATCCAATTGGCGATTTTAAATCGTATATTCAATATATTATTTACTCATTTTGGTAAAACAAAAATATTTGTCCAATTTGCTTTTAGAATTGCACTACATTAAAAAAAAAAAAAAATCTTCTCATCCCTCTCATTGTCACCTATATCTCATGCATAGATTTTACTTTCTCTTCCAACATTCATAACCCATTTTTCATCATGGAATTCTCTAATTCATCACAAAATATTTCAGTGAATAACATAGTTTATCAAAAAGATGTGTTATATATGAAACAACCCACTTTGGAGAATGGTGGAATGTGTTTGCCAATGTTGAAACCACTCTTCAAATAAGAGGAATCCCACTCATCTTCTAGTACTCATGCAATTCCTAATCATCAACGAATTGCTTCAATTCCAAAATAGTTATAAGCTAAGTTCATCACCCAATCTTATAGTAATTCGGTTGTCACTACTTTTTGTTTTTTTTTTTTTTAAATTGATGTGACAACAAAAATCAGCACAATGTTTACTCCTATTTTAAATATATATGTTTTAATCACTTATTTTTCAACACTAATGACAAAGTCTTTATGATGGTTTTATAATTTTAGTGACTAAATCCTAAAAACTAAATATTTCTAGGTTTTTGTGGCTGCTTTGCTGCAACATATTTTTGTGGAAATTTGTGATTCCAAGATTTGTAGGGATTTGATGTTATGAGGTTTACATAGCTCATAAGTTGTAATGCAGTTGTGATTCATACTTAACATCATCTAAAAAACGACTATGCTCATCAGGATTCTAATGTTTAGTGAGGCTAGGAAAGATTATGTACGTCTCTGTAAACTGTTTTTATAAACATTTTTATGATAAAATAAATAAAAATTAAGTGAATTTATTCATATATTAAAATTAATTTATATATAAGTTAAATTGTAAAATGTTTGTGTATGTCGAACATTTCCATCTTATACATAAATTAAAAATAGTTCATTAAAAATTTTATTTTATTTTTTCATACACACGCCGCACACATATATATTAAAATTAAATTTATAATAATAAATATTTATATATATTATGTTAAAAAATTATACTATGATCGATATAAGGTTATTTGACACTGTTAAGAATTTCTTATTATCTTGTTCGTTATCATCAAAACATAGATATCTTGAGTAAGACTTTTAAACTTAAGACTTCAGTCTTATCATTATTAGACTCGTTTATGTCTTAACAAAGATACTAAGGTATTGAATTTTCATTAATTACACATTTATTACATTACAAATATTTTAACTAACTAGAGCATCAAAGTGTCTTAACAAACATCCTCACCCGCCAATCAAGTTTATGAAAGAGAATGACTCGACTAAATGGAGATAGAGTACACAATTCAACATGAAAAAGAAATCTCAACACACTAAAATAAGTAAATTTCAATATTATGGAGGTCAATACCTTAGTCCTTATAAGAATATTTGACATCCACTATGGGTCTAACTAAGATTTTCCAATACCACATTATTGCTACAAGAAACATGAAGAATAATGAATAAATATAATCATTAGAAACTAGTTAGAATCACACAAGTAAGGCAACTTTACTACTCAAACTCAAAAACCTTCAAAAGAGAAGTACAAAAGATATTAACACCCTTAGACGAGAAAACACCTTAAGATGTAGGAAGTTTATACAAACCATATCGACAAACAGATGACTAAGGACACAACAAACACTTCACAATTAAGTTAGTCATCTCAGCATCTAAGACAAGGTTCCGCTAAACTTCAAAAGGACCTCAGCAGAAGAAGAACTGGACATAGGCTAGAGCATCAAATGTTCTTTCTTCTGATCTTTTTAAAAAACAAGTTTATGTAAATAAATTGGGCTCACTTTGGGAATTTAAATAGAAGAATAAGCTAGAGTAGGGTGTGCTTAGTAATTTGAGTAAGGTGTGCTTAGTAATTTGGGTTTGTGTCAAGCTCACCCTTCATGACATGTGCAACTAGGTTTAGGGTTTCTTTGACCTACCTTCTAGAAGGTTTCTCACAAATGACAACTCTACCCCTCTCACTCTTGCTCCCCAAGTCACTCTCTCTTATATAAAGGGTGTCTTGCCTCATGTATTTTAACATTGAATTTTGAATAGAAAAGAAACCTTGTCAGAGTGTTGAGTGAGTCTTGAGTGCTCTCTTTTGGTGGGTCTTATCTTGGGTGTTTGTGCACTTCAAGTGGCGGCTCTTCAACACTCATCTTGGAGTCTCCCACCACTCCAAGTGGCGTTACGACCATCATCATCCATAAGCTTCATCTATCTTTTCATCTCTTCCTTCCTTGGGCCATTTCCATTCCTCTTATACTCTTGGTTCTTTTCCTTTTTTGGTTTTTCCATCTTGTTGCTTTCCATTATATGCTTTAATTTCGCACCTCTTCATCATCATCACCATTTCATTGGGTTTTCTCTTTGCCCTCTAAAAGTGAACCTTCACACTTACTTAACCACTTGGTTAAGTTCGTGTCCAGTGAGAATCTTCTTTGGGTTTCTCACCATATTCTGCTTAAAAATAAAAAACAATAAAGAAAGTGCAACCCATAAAATGTACGAATCTAAAATCAACTCACATAAGAATTTGAAAGAGATTCAAGATGCTTCATACTATCCAGACCTAAAACAACTACAAAAAACGTAGGAAACATTTGATTGTTTACAACTTGTGTCTCCTCTAACAACTAAAAAAGAGGAAAGAAACTAATAACAACATCAAGTTAAGGTCACAATGTCACGCATTCGCCATACCACCTTAGGCATGTTATGCTCCATCCACACCCCTTTATTGAAAATCATGGAAAACCCCTCCTAGAAAGTTGGAAAAGCCTCTCCCTAAATAGATACTACGATACTATGAACCCAATAAACACACATAAATCTTTGTCATACAGGGAAGCTTGTACACCATTGACAACACCATATTTTGTAAAGTGTTCCTAACCTCCCTAAAAGGAGTAACATTGATTTTCTTCACAAGATTGAGTGTTTACTACATATATTGTTTTTATACCCATATGGCCAAATTCAACATATAATTTTCTATAAGAAAACCTCATTACCTCATATTTATTTTCTTGGTTAAATTTGGCAAGAAAAGGGAAAATTCCTAAGAGCATTCATGGAAGGATTACAAAAAATAGCAATGAGTGTGAGCAACAAAAGCTTGGAAGTGGCATTGAACCATATTGCACTAAAATCAGGACAGTTCGCTAACACTTTATATAAAAAAAAAACATCAAATTTAAATGAATTAAGACATAAAGTTGACAAGTTTATGTCATTTGAGAAGCTTAATGATTTTCTTGACCAAGTTTGATCTAAGACAACCCTGGAAACAAAAGGATCCATTGAAAAATGAAACAAAAGGAACCAACCACTAAAAAAACCATGTTATGCACTAGGTCCTCGCTTCATGAACTATGTTTGCCTCAACACCAATAGAATTTGAATCCTTAAGGAAGCCTTGGACACAAAGCTTATTGTAACTTCAAGAAAGTATTGAAGGAGTTGAGGCTGATGTATTTGATGAATCTAAGCTTGAAACTTTGAACAAGGAAGACTTAGTTTACATAAATAGTGTGTGTGTGTGTGTGTATGAGAGAAAGAGGGAGAGAAAGTTTATTTCTTTTATATGAGTTTGTATTTTTTTTACCTAGGTTATTGATAACCTTTTACAGCAAGTGCATCAGGTTGTCAGAAGTAATAATTTGTCCCCAAGGACGAATATTGATCCCATAAGGAACAATTGGATTATCAAGTATAATATTCGCTAAATATAAAACAAAACAATAAAAAGTTTGTTTGAAAAATTTATGATGGCAAGAATTAACAAGAAAACAAATCAAAGAGTTGTTGCTTCAATTGGAAAAATAGGGATTAGGTTTCATCTTTTTCACTCTCATGTATTTTGATTAACATGGTAACGTTATGTTTTTTTATTGAAATTGATGTCCGTATCAAATTCATTTATATCGATTCCTTACATATAAAATTATTATGAATGTGTCCTAAATATTGAGTCCTCGCATATTTATAAAAACAACTTAGAATCAAGCTCAGACGTTGATAGCAATTAACATTTCAAGTCTATTCCTAGCACTCAAATATGTTAAGTATTATTGTTTAAGTCAGAACCATAAAAATACTTTTCAGTCAAATTTAAGATTCTAGATCAAGCATTAGAAATAAAACAACAATACCAATAATTAATCAAGAACAAAATATTATATCATATTTAAATATCACCTCAATACATAAGAGTTTGAATAAATTACTCTCAATCCTAAAGGGTAGAATTAGTCACGCATCTTCTAACACCTTCTATTCTCCTAATTGGATTACAATTCACTCAATGGTGTTTTCCTCTCAATCGTGCACACTATGGTTGAGCCTCAAGCCTCCTATTTAACCTAATTTGCTAAGGTTAGGTGACTTCTTGTGTCACGTTAATGGGTTTTTTAATTAAAACATAAAATGGCCCAATGGTTCTGGCACTTTCTCGCTCAAGCGAGATATAGCTCGCTTGAGCGAGATGCTCTGATGCTGATTTGGACTTTTTGTGCTTTTGTGCGTTCTGGGGCCTTCAAACTTTCTCTTTTAGCATATATTATTCCTCTTTAGCCCAGTCATCTCCGTTCTTTCCTAAAAATCTGAAATTAACATCAAATTTGGGAATAAAATGTTTTTATTCAAATACAGATCATAAAATATGTAAAAAGGTATAAATTCATAAATTAGGAATTGTTTATATATATATATATATATTAGCAATTAATACTCATAAATGCCTATATTTTAATATGAAATATTACTAAAATTAGACACTTATCACTCTCCCCAACTTATAAACTTTGGGAGATTTTGAAACACTTGTAAGAGTGATATTGAGTTTGAGTCTTATTTTGTTCTCTTTGGAGTCAAGTGACGATTCTCCATGGAGATTATCATGAAGATGAATAACTCTCCATTAAGCATAGCCAATGTGAGGAATTAATTAATCTATTGCATTCTAAATATTAGGTTTTTGTTCCATTATCTATTTTCGTGGGAGTGTGGGGGAGTTTATTGGTGGTTTCTCTGTTTTCCTTGATTTCATAATGTTTTGGTCGTTGAGTTTTATGAAATTATACATGTCATTGAAGAAGCTAAAAGGATGGGTCTTACTAGTTTATGGCTTGAATGTGATTCTGCCTTGGTTTGTTATGCATTTACTGCTATGACTAATGTTCATTAGATTCTTCATAATAAATGGAACATTTGTCTTAATTTCTATGGAAAAATTATGTTTAGGATTTTTCACATTTTTCGTGAAGGGAATGCGTATGATGACAAACTTGCTAACTTAGGAATTATTCATAGAGAACAATTTCATTAGTATAATAGACTCCTATCTAGTCTTTTCTTAGAATTCTTTATTAATAGGTATAAATTACCTAAGTATCGCTATTGTTAAATTTTTTATATATGGGTTTTGGTCTAGTCCCCCCATATTTGCTTGTATTTTTTTTTTAATAATATTTTTTTTCATATGATGGAGGTGTCAGCCTAGTGATGTCTAACATGAGAACTTTTATAAAAAGAAAAAAAAAATAACTTAGACCTTCCTCAACAACATGTTGATAATAGCAAGAGCAATAACAAAGGAATGAACAATATGACTAACAAAATGATTGTGCTAGATATTTTATTTATACACTTTACATTTTGTTAAATGGTTCAAATTTAATTTCTCATGACTATTTAAACCTTCAATTTTTTTTCTCTATAATTGAATTTGTTAGATAGTATGTTAAAAGCATTTTAAAAATGTTTGGTGTATATTTTGTTTTTAATTTTTAGTAATGTTTAGCAAGTTTAATAATTTAAAATAATGTTTTAATATGACAAATATTGTTAGCAACTTTGACTATTTTGAATTATAGCATAACAAATAAAATTCAATTTTTTTTAAATATTACAAGAAAATTTTCAATATATTAAATAAGTTACATACTATTTTACAAAACTAAAAAAATTATTAATATGTAAAGTAGTTTGTATTATTAATAAAAATTTATAAAAATAACTTTTCAAGTTATATGTAAATTAAAATTAACTATATACTTGACATTGTTAATAATAATTATATTATATGATGTAACAGATGAAATTCATCTAACACAATGCCCAACATAAAGCCATGGAAAGGTAATACTAGTTAATTTGGAGTAAAACATTAGCAATTTACTTTTGACATCCTTTTTACATAAATACATTATAGGAGTATTATTCCTAGTTTTGTAAATATTAAATTAATATATGAGAGTTATATACTTATTAAATGGATTGAAGTCAAACCTAATTTTGAACATTATTTAATCTTTAAAAATGTTGGTTATGATTTTTTTTTCAATTGTGTAGCACTCTTATTTCTCATTATGCTATTTTTTTTAGGTTGAAATATATTTTTATTTTTTAATAAATTATTAAATAAATAGTTCGTAATAATTTTTGTAAATTATTTTATCCTTAATAAAAAATATTTTATTTTTACTTTCGAAAATACCTAATCAAGTGTTTAATAAAAATTATATGAATAAGGATGAGTTAGATTTTGTTGAAGAAATAGAAGAAAAACTAAGAGGAGTAAACACGAGAAACAAGACAAAAAAAGAATAAAGAAGAAGAATTAAAAGAGAGATTCTAAGGAATGTCAATTAGAAGAAGATTCCAAATTTTAGAAGAGAAAATTAGAAGATGAACTTGAAAGAACTTTAAAGTTAAATGTATGTATTATTTTAGCTTGTAAACTATCACATGTCACTTTCAACTGCACATAAAAAGTTTATTTCTAATTAATAACTTCTCAAAAAGTCATTATTGTTTTTCCAAAGTTATCATTACATTCAACTCCCTAATTTCAATAATATACCTAAGTTCAAGTTATTATAATGTATTGATCATGTTTAAGATAATTAATTCTTAATTAGTAAAATTAATTCAATTTTATTTTGTTTTACAAACTCACCTTCTATATAAAAAAAATCTCTTCCATTGTTAAAGTTCATTAATGTATATTTATATCTAGAGAAATAGGTGTGTACTTGTGAAAAGAATTATCTTTATATAAAAATAAAAGAATCTAAAACAATGAATGCATTTTCAAATGAATAAAGTGTTTATAGCTCCTATGAGAATTGGTTTAATTAATTTTGAATCCATTAGTTATAACATGAAACAACTAATCCACGTATTGAGTCTCCAATCCAAAGTGTATAATCAAGCTTCTGTGTCTAAATTATTTTTTATCTCAAAAAATAATGTTAAAGATACAAACAAGATCCAATTCATTACAATGTGGGTGTTTCTTCCTGCACCCTAATAAATATCTTTCTGCACCTCATTTTTTTGAGAAGACTGTTTTACTCTTTTAAAAATATTTTCGGATTGGTTTTCTGGAATATTCCCAGAATATATTTTTTGAAACACAATATGAATTCCGGATTTATCAATTCAGAAATAAATAAAAAATGTGTTTTGAAAAAGATATTCTAAAATAGTTTTTTGTCTTTTGAATTTTTTATCCCGGAAATATCATTTACTTGTGGAATTCTTATTCCAAAAATACCTTTTACTTATAAAATTTTTATTCTAAAATCATCCAAAACTATTAAAAAAAATTTCAATATTTTAGAAAATGTAGGAATACAGAAAGAAAGAAAAATGTGGGAGTGCAAGAAGAAACACTCTACAATGTCACATCATTAGGGTTGAGCATCAATCAATATAATAACGTTAAAAAAAATCAAATTAACTTGTTTTAAATACATTTAGAATCAAATTCAGAAATTTAAAAATGAGATTATTAAAATAATGTTAAAAATAAATAAAAAAATCCCTGTTTAGTCTGAAAAAACACTATCTTATATTATAACCGTTTCCTTGTCTAAAGGAACATTTTTTTAAAAAATATCCTTAAGCAGCTTTACGTTACCAATAGATCATTCTTTTTTATTTATCTATGTTTTCAAAAAAGAAAAAATATATTTCTGTTTATTTGTCTATTTAATAATTTCTGACAGCATTAATAACTAATTAATTATTCTTTCAATCACATCCTTATTTTTACTTGATTTTTCACTGTAAAATGTCTTGATATACTTAAGTTCTTGTAAGAGTGTATGTTTACGTTAGTTACGTAAAAAAAACAAGGTTACGTATAGAAAATTAACATAAAATTGTATTTAAAAAAAAGACGTTTTACCCTTCTTTTTTATTGTAAGAAAAACGTTTGTCACACATTTCTTAATACACTTTTAAATAGACTGATACTGGATAAAATATGGGTAAATCTTACCAGTTACAGTTCTCATGCAAATTATGTAATAAAAAATGTATATTTTTTAAAAACATCCTATCTCTATTAAACAAGCATACATATTAAGTTTAATTTAATTTACATATTAAGCATGCAAATTATGTAATAAAAAAATGTATATTTTAAGTATTTCTCAGCCATATACATTGAGTGTTTGTTCATAGCTAATGACTTCTGTATTGCAAACTCTCCCAGCACAATCTCTAAGTTGGTGAAGCTTTTTAAGAATTAAGTATAACTAAATCTCTCCAAATAAGATAAAATATATTTTTAGTCTAAAATGTAAATACTTTGCAATTTTGTTCTATTTTTGGAAATGTGTGGTGCTATTGTTAAAGATCAAAAAGGATTTTATGTTATAGAAAAACATCTTTTTATACCAAAAAAACTAGAAAGAGTTATTTTAGGTATTATAGACAAACATTATTCTATATTTAATCCAATCATATTTAATCCCATATAATTTTGACAAAATGGAATTTTGTTTCCTCATTAAGGAGTCCAAATAATTAGGGTTTAGAACCTACAAATCTCAAAACCTTGGAAGTTATCACCTTAGTGTGACTGAATTTCTTACTACATTTAATTTTGAACAGCCAAAATTTTAATTTAATTTTTTCAACTTTTTTTTTAAAATAGAAAAAATAGGAAAAGGAAGAAACAAAATAAATAGATCTAATTAGATAAATAATAAGAAGAATGAATTCATTTGAATAATTTATTTTAGAAAAAGTTTAATCTGAAAAATAAGGTGAAAATTAAAATAAAATGTAGTAATAACGATTGGTAGAAATTGACCAATCCCAATTACTGAATAAAAATGTCTAGATTAGAGGAGTTGTGTTTATTATTAAAAAAAGTATTGTGAAAGAATATGTGTTTTTATTCCTTTTACGGGTCTTTCTCAAATGGGAAATCTACATGCCCTTTTGCTTGGTAAGAAAAGGTGTCAACCAAAGCAACCACACTTTTTTATCCATATTCCATTCTTTTCCTCATGAAGGTCAAAGGTTCCAAATATTCATCAAAGATGAAGTACATGAAGAAAGTGTTTGATGGTAAAGAGAAAAAGGTGTATGCTTCATACTAAAAGAGGGTTATGCAAACTTCGAAAGAACCACATGAACCTCTCATTAGAAGCAGCTTAAAGCACTCAATTGGTGCCTCAAACTTTCAAAATCAATTTGTGCAAAATATGGCCGTCATGATCAGCATGTGTCACATGCGGATGGAAGTTTTTTGCACTACTTGAAAAGAATATCAATGAAAGAACAGAAACAATAGAAATTAGCAATGGAAATTTCAAGAATGTATAGATATGAAGTTAATTGAGTAATGGAAAGTGAAGTGAAGTGAAGAAATAAGAAAAGTTTGAGAGAGGAAGTTGAGATATAGAAGGAGAATATGGAATGAGGTGAAAGTAGAAGAAGATCTAAGAGGAGAAGTGGAAGAAGATTGAAAGAGAAAAAGGAGTTTATATAGAGCCACCAACTGTGTTTTTAGGGCAAACCACATTAGTAAGGCTGCTGCACCACTTCAAACTTAGGTTACGGGCAGCGGCAGCGGGCAGCGGGCAGAATGGTGTCCACAAGGTAAGTTTGAAGGCAGTGAATGTGGGACTGCCCGGCAAAAAAACAGATGCGAGTTGGTGCTTGTGTCAAAGGTTTAACAATAAATATGTGAATTTCACGAGATTTTTTATTATTATTATTATTATTAAACAATAAAAAGAAAACAAATTTCCGAAAATATAAACTTTCCTCAATGTTTTATTTTATAACAGTAGATACCTCTGCCAGTGTGATGGGTTTTGACAACTGAATTCACACAATATTTTAATTTTTTTAATTTTCTTTTAAAAAATTAAATTATATTATCTTCTAGTTATTTAAAAGTTATCAAATAAATATTTTAATAACTAAATTAAAATTATTTAACCTTTGTTAGACTGATATTAATTAAACATTTAATATTATAATTTATTTATTTATTACTTAGTTTTAGTTACAATAAAATTTAGTAAAATATTTACTAATTGAATAATTGTTAAAATTAATATTCTTTATTAATTTTTGTAATTTACTAAGTTTATCAATTCCATAATGAAATCATTATTAATTAAAATTTAATTATTAAGATCTATTAATTATTGGAATTTTTATTAGTTAAATAATTAGAAAATTTAATATTATTTTTTAATTAATAATTCATTACAATTTAATAATTTAATATTACAAGTTTAAATATAATAAATGTAGTAAATTACCTATTTAATTTTAAAAAATAAATTCCTAAAAAGTGAAAAACAGAAAACGGCAGTGTAAATTCGGTTGCTACAGTTTGTGGTTAGAATTACGCTAAATATTTTTCTTTTTTATTGTTAAATAAAAAAATCATTTCGCGATGGTGTTGTTTACTATAAAATAAATGTTACAACATATTTTTAATATAATTGTTTCTCCCACTTTTTTAGAAAATTTCTTGTATTGGTTCAAATTTAATAAAATAATAATTTTTGATAAATTTATTTGTCATTTGATGACTTTGTTTTATTTGATACAAAATAACATTTCTTACTTTCGACCGTGATGAGTAATTTTATATCTTTACTTTACATTATAAGCCGAGTCATTTATATCTTAACTATTGTATAAAAAGATAGCTAGTTATTTTCTATTTAGACAATTTTATTCTCTAATAAATTAATTAATTAATTTTTATTTAATAAAAAGTAATTGATTTTTTTATTAATGTAATTATATAATTTATCTACTTTAAAATAATTACAACATATATACTTTTAATATTATTCTTACAAAATTTTATATATTATTTAAATTGTATGATTTTGATATTTATTAATATTATTATTCTAACATTATATTTTAAAACGATAATACTTTAATACTTTAATGTATTAAAAATGTAAATATTAATCGCATGTGGTTTTGATAATATTAATATTTAATATTGAAAATTATGATTGGCATAAAAATCTAAAATACTGATTAAAAATATTAATATAATTTGTATAGCAATTAAAAAATAGGGTATTGGTGTATAATGAGTTTCATAATTATATTGTCAAATATGAGTTTGAATTTTAAAAATAATTCCATTTTAGAATAAAGTAAAAGAGTAGAGGGGAAATATATGAAGTTTTAATTGGATGTAGTTAAAGTTTGAAGAACTTTACATGAAGAGATGGCTCACTTCCATATACATGGTAAAGGAATAGGAAGCCTGGAAAACAAAGACTCAGACCCTATCATCCTTTAAATTCCTCAAAACCTAAGGAGCCGCAGACTTAAAAAAGGATTAGGCTATACATACAACATTTCTACAAACGACCAACCAAAGAAGAAAAAGAAGTTACAGCTACAACACTACTCTTCTTTCACGTCTAGTGACTTTATTTCTGCCAAAAGCCGTTTATACTCATCTTGGGCTTCTTGTATTTTACTTTTAAGCTTCACCACCTGTACAATCATAAGCATTTCTTTCAAATGGATATTCATTCTCTCAAAATACAGCAGAATATCTAATTTTAACAAACTTCAACCAAATCCATAGAAGGTAACAAACTTTTGAGATACAAATCTTTAACCACACTTTTTTAATAGAGATTTATGTTTATATTTTATTTTCTTTTGTTTTACATTTAGTTGAGAATGGCGGAAGAAAAATACTTTTGCAGGTCCGGCTTTTAAAGTTTCCAAAAACCAAAAAGAATAAAGAACTGGCTATCAAATTATGTCAATGCAATTCCACCAACCGTATAACGAACAGAACACTACGCATTTTATTCTGTGAATAAAGAAGTTGTCACTATGAATTTCGCAGCAAGAATATGCAAAGTAACTTCACCAAACTTTATTACTTCGTAAAAATTACCTTGAGATTAAGTTCTTCTCCTGTCTTTTCAAATTCTAGACATCTGCAGGGAGAAGATTGTAGGCCATAAATGAGTTCGGCAAATATTGGTAAAATCAAAATGAGAAAATGAATGTAATTGTACATAGTTTCTGTTTGCCAGCAAAAGTGAGAAACATTTGAAGCCGATCCAACTTGATGAGCAGTATTTCATACAAATAAAACTCATCAAAATAACTGAAATTAAAAATATACTCACTTTGCATGCAGTTGCTTATTTTGATGAATTAAATGTAAATTCTTTTGGTCTCCCACCTGGTCAGCTGGAGTTGCCATGGTCTACATAAAATGCAAGGGTAAAGTTGGCATAAAAAACCTTTCCCAGATTGTGGCAAAATATGAACTCCAAAGAAATCAAGTAAATAAATAGAATCAATAAATGAGGAGTTTCTCCTGAACACTAGATAGATACAATACAATACAATAAATGACAATACCAATAATAATGTCAGAAATACAATTTCTGGTATTATTCATAGAGGAGCAATTCCATAAATAGAATACAAAGACTTAATAATTGAAAATCCTAATTTATGATGGATATAATCTATCCCTACAATTTTAGCTAATTTTTCCCATTAAGCCTAAGGCTTGGTTGAATATTCTGCAGTTCCACACTACCCAAATTGTCTGATTGGTCAAGGGTTCTCTGAGTATCAGATATTTTTAAGGTTTGAAGTATGGCAATGCAGGCCTAGAAGGAATACAGTGGGATAAAAAAAGGGTTGTGGTGTTGTAGCAATGCAGGCCGTGCAGGTTAATACAGTAGAAAATGAAAGGGGTGTGATTTTGCAGCAAAGCAGGCTGCACAAGAGAATACACTGGCTCCCAAGGATTTAAGAGCATCGATACTATGTCAGAAAAATTGTTTCTGATATTATTCATAGAGGAGCAATTCTTCTTAAATAGAATACAAAGACTTAATATCTAATTTATGATGGATTCTATCCCTACAATTCAGGATCAATGATGCTGTACGACAAATATAAAATATATTGTCAACCTATTAATCGTCCTTATTATCCTCCCAATTATGTAATTAAAAGTGTATAAAGAAATATTAACTGCAGCATAAATCATGGGATTCTGACAAATAGCGATAGGAAAAAAAGGAGCCAAGGGGTACCAATAATGGAAACAAATTTGACAATCACCATTGTTGAGTTACACTACATGTTCCCTAAGTAAACGATACTATTGGAAAATATGCCACTAAATGATATGCACTAACAAATTTCAACATTGATGAAGAAGCAAATGCAGACCTGTTTATTCTGACTGAAACCAACACAGGCTACATTATCTGTGCTTGCATGCTCTTGCGTATTCATAAGGTCTACCAGTTCATGTGTCTTCTTCCTCTTACTCTGAGAACCTGAAAGAAGAAACATTAGCTAGATAAAATTGGTTAAGCTAATCGTATAAGGTTTTGTTTCTCATGAAAGCGGTTACCTTGATCCAAGCTTTGCAGATTTTTGGAACATTGTAAGGAATTCCCGTATGCTTTTGCATTGACGAGAGAGGAGGAACTTTTGTTCAATATAACTGGTTTTTCTATAGTCAGTGGATTTTGCATTGATGTAACCCCAGGTGTAAACTTCCTTTTTTCTTTTTTGTATCCAAACAATGTACAATGTGTATCCCTGCAGAAGTTTAAATAGAATACTGGACATGTAACATATTAATGTTAAACTAAACTAAAAATATGCCGACAGAAGAAGGCTCTTCCTTTATGCTAAGGCATGGGAGAGGAAGAGTATACTACACACAGTCTTACCCTTGCTTATGCAAAGAGTATGGGTGGCAAAACAAGCTAGTCCAATCCATCTGCCCACCACCAGCATGCCAAAAACAGGTTAGGGCAGGTTGACCCACCAAGTAATGGCTGGCTGGAAATCATGGCTTAGGCAGGTGGGTTGGATGGCCGGAAGACAAGTCCACCAATAGTAGGAAAAAAAGTTCCATTTAAAAAATTAATCCAAATTGACAAATTTAGTTAAAAGACCTAAAGTATATTAAAAACTTAACCTAAATTTGATTTTGCATTAAAAACAATAACACGTGTTTTGACTTCCTAAAAATACTAAAAAAATACAAAGCAGGAACCCTAAGCCTAAACATAATAAAATTTAATTTTCTTAAAAAAAAGGTGGACTGGCAGACCAGGGTTGGCAGGGCAGGCTGTGGGTTGAACAACCTAACTCTGCATGGCATTTTTTTGGGTCTGGAGTGGACCCATTTTGCTACTCCTAGCACAGAGGTAGTTTCAAAATTCAAACTCATCCAACCAGTGCCAAGGCGCAACTTTACCGTTGCACCAGAACTCACCCTCTTAGTTATTAATTCCTAAAAAAATTTAAAAATATTCAAACATGAATGCATTTTGCTTGACACAACTTAAATTACAGAAACCAACGGTTGGCATGTTCCAAAATAGAGCAGGACAGGTAAGACTAGAGATCACTAGAAAACACTATACCAGTATTCCCATGTCATCTCCTTCAAACGCACTTCAAGCTTTTGAAACAGGGAAGTTCTCTCAAAATCTTGTTTGTTATGCGTTGGCTCAATAAAATCTGCTTGCAGGATACCTGAACTCACCATAGATTAATTGACAGTTAGGAACCCATACACTGTAGATGCAGTACGTCTCTAAATATCAGATAAAACTTGAAAGTGCATAGTAACATATTACTCACCAACAACTCCTCTACCCCTACTGTCCAAATAGTTTACAACCTGCCAAAATGGCTAGTATATAGAAAGGGTAACAACAGTATTAGAGTAAAACCAAAAAAAAATGGTAAATCCATGTTAAAGCAACATTAAAGCAACAGAGAATATACAAAATGATTTAAAATGTCTAATTTTGTTATTTATAATATTTTTAGAAGAATATATATTCAAAATGAGAAAAAGGAAAACTATGAAGTGGACAAGGAATCCTTTGGAAAAGTAAAACATATGACAATGCAAGAATAGCCTTCTCCACTAAGTGAGGTCGGCTACATGGGGTCACACAATGTCGCTAACCTTGGCTTGAAACCTAAGTTCTCAAGGATATTATTCAGCACGAAATCCCTTATAAAAATGTATAGTGTCCTTCAAAGGCTCTCTATCCATTTTTACAAGGCCAATGCCTTCGGACTCTCCATACTAGTGTTTGCCTACACTCTAGTAACCTTTTCTATTCAGCACGAAATCCCTTATAAAAATGCCTAGTGTCCTTAACAGGCTCTCTATCCATTTTTTACAAGGCCAATGCCTTCGGACTCTCTATACTAGTGTTTGCCTACACTCTAGTAATCTTTTCTTCACGTCTCCAAACTAACTCAAGTGACTTTGATATCTTTTCCTCAATAGATATTATAACATAATATTTTGCATCCTTACCTTTTCTTGTATAGCCATACATCTCTTTTAATGTATTCATTTGATAATGCTACATTTTTCTCTTGTTGTGCCATTAAATTTAAACTAAACATTCACTACCAAAATTTTAGCTTTAACAGACACGACATGATCCTCCATTTACTTTTGTGCTCATGAATCTATTCCATTTGCTCTTTCCTTCAGAGCCATTTAACATACCAGATTTGTTTGCACAACACTTTCTGGCCCTTATTCCCCTTTAGCTCCCTTGCACATTGTTCTCGAAACCGATTCTCTCTCCTCCAAGCTTAACCATGGTTATTTCAAACACTCATAGACAAAGTTGACCCCCTTGTTTTCACCAATTGCCCAACTCTTTCAACAATTTGATGGAAGCAAACTATTGGGCTTTTGATATCAAACCTTAGCTTCAATCAAGATTAAGAAGACCATTTTGTTTTGACCACAAACTCTTATTCTGTAACTAACTGCTAACAATTGAATAAAGATTGATGCCCAACTTTGTGTCAACCAAATTCATCATTCATCCTTCCTTAGAGCAAATTTGTCCTGCTTGTGATGTTGTTTGGGAACAGGCTGAGGATTTTTCTACCAATGACATCCAACAACTGTACGGCTGACTAATAGGCAAAGTTTATGACATCATATCTCACTTTAACGAACTCAACCCTAAAAACATAATCATATTTAGATGATCTTGATTTTGCCACATCTATTCCAATTAAACTTGAATTCTTAGTGAAGCGATTTGCATTTGGAAATTAGTAAAGTAAAGTTGGGTAAAATTATCACCCCAATGCAAAAACCTACACTTTTGTCACTTCTCAAACTTGTTTTAAGAAGCAAACTTCACTTATCTTTTATAAAACCAAACCTTAATGAACTTTTCATATTGTGAAGAAATGGAGTATGGAATTAATGTAGGTTGTTTGGTGGGAAAAAGAGATGAAAAATAACTTAAAAAATGGGGGTACCTATTGTACTACCTCTTACCTAATTCTATTCTACCCGCCTATTCTTCTCTCTCCTCATCTCATTTATTTCTCTTCAACCACTTGAGAGAGAACTATGCAAAAAAAAATGCTTAAGAGATTGTTTCATCTCTGAGCTGATTCATTCATAAGAAACCTTAATCAAAGAGATTTTTTTTCTAATATTCATTATGATATTTGGGGACTAAGTTGTGCCACTTCTTTTGGTTTTAATTATTTTGTAACTTTCTTTGATGAATTCTCTTAATCTACTTAGGTTTATTTAATGAATGTGATAATGCTAAAAAATATTTTTCTACTACATTTTCATCTTCCGAGGGAATTTTACATCGATAATGTCCTCACACTCCACAACAAAATAGTATAGTAGAGAAGAAAAATAAACATATTGAAATTTTATGCTCTATGAAGTGAACACTAATGTTGTGCTCATCATTAGGGAGATGCAGTCTTCACTGCCTTCTTTCTTCCTTAAAAATAAAGTTCCTCGCTCTATAATTTTTTCAAAATACCTTTTATATCATACCTCTCCACATGTGTTTAGGTGTACTTGTTTTGTTCATAATGTCTTTTCAGGTCTTAACAGGCTTTCTAAAAAAACTATTAAGTGTGTCTTTTTTAGGTATTCTCGCCGTCAAAAAGGGTATAAATGTTATTCTCCCTCAACCAAAAGGTATTATATGTGTGCTGATGTTACCTTCTCTACAAACATTTTTTCTTGTCCTCCATGGAACATTCTTCATTTGTTCAAAAAGTCCTTCATGTAACATCCGGAGATCCTTGGGAGTATACCAATGTTGAGCACAAATAACTCCTTCATCTTTGTCTAAAGATCCTCGTGACTCATAGCCTTCACCACCCATTTCCCATATCATAGATTCTTCATCCTCCTCGCCCTCTTGTCTTTGATCATGCTTGGCCTACTGCTCTTAGAAAAGGTATTCGATCTACTCCTATTCCATATCATGTTTATAAAGTTATCATTGTCTCCTTCATATTCCTTCTTTGTTTTCACCTTGTCCACCATTATTATTCCTAACAATGTTCATGAGGTTCTCGTCCACCCTGAATGGTGATAAGCCATGATTAACGAAATGCATGCACTTGAACATAGTGGTACTTGAGAGTTTGTCTCCCTTCCTCTTGGGAAGAAGCCTATGAGTTGTAAATGGACTTGACCTCACATTGATCATTGGAATGTTGAGATTTGCACTCTCAAATATGTAAAAGGGATCCCAGCATAAGCATTGTTGTATGAGAACAAAGGAAAATACTCAAGTCTTAGGGTATTGTGATGCAGATTGGACTGATTGTTCCATTGACCGAAGATCTACCACTGGGTACTGTCTATTCCTCAGAAGGAATCTTATATCTTGGAAAAGTAAGAAACAAAATGTTGTTGCTTGATCTAGAGTAAAAGCTGAATAGATATATGGACCTAGCTACATGTGACATAAATTTTGTGAAAATGAGCAAATGAAATTGCATTACATCAACAAAGAGCACAACAGTGTAGGTTGAATACATTGTTTTTCCTCTATCTTATTTATTCAAGTGGGTGTATAAAGAATAGGTGAACTACTGTAAAACACCATGTGAACTTAAGAGTAGAAAACTCAAAGGAAAATTATTCTTTAGGATTATCACTCCTCAAAATTTTAATAACTTAGCCAAACTAATTTTTTATTACATTAAAAGGCAATAGTTCAGATCAATCTTTCATCAAATAAATCAAAGTATAGCTACAATACTCATAAACAAATGCAACAAAATATCAAAATTCAAAAGAGACCCAAGTTGGTCCCCAAATATTATAATGAAATATAGAAAAACAAAGTTACATCACGCTTTAGGTCTTTCTGGAAAAGAACATTTAACTTGCATGTTTTCCCTAATTAACGTGACCCACACTCTAGGACTTGAAGTTTGTCAAGTTAAGGAACCATTTTCTTCAGTTTGATAAGTATGGATGACCCATACTTGACTACATGATAAAGTTTAGGAGAGGAAGAAGCAAAACAGGATACAAAACATCTAGGTTCAAGATAATGGAGTCCCCTAACTACATGTCCTTTGCCAATCACTACACCCATACCACACTCCTATATAATAAGCATCAAAGGTTGCAGAACAATTTAATGACTTGGTTACTTGCCTCATAAATGTGATTAAAAGGGTGAGTAGGGAGAAGGACAAAATTTAGGTTCAAGAAAGGAGAAAGGGAAACTAACAACTTTGGACCCAGTGACTACAATAATAAAATGAAGAACTTTACAAGAGGAAATGGAAGAAAACAAGGAAGTATTACTCGAAATACTATTAGAAGAGGCTAAATGAAGAATCCAAGGACTATGACATTCCATGGTTTAAAAAATGTAGGCTATTGACAGACCAAATTAGGTGGAAAATTGTTCATATATGTTAGATTTTAACCTCAAATATTCTGGATATCTTTATCAAAAAAACTTTGGTTCCAACTTCTCAAATTTGAAGACATTGACCATCTTGTCAACAAAGCCATGTAAAGAGAAGCAATATGACCCATCCTCTTGTAACAAGAGAATTGAGGAAGTTCACAATCACCTCGTCCTTTGTTTCCACGAGCTACCATTGCGTGAGTAGATACCATGAAAGGTGATTCAACAAAATCATGATGATTTTATTTTGGTATGAGTGGGAAAATAAAGCAACCCATGTTAGGCTATCAATAGATCGAATTTCTTGAGTAGTCAGGATTTGGTCCCAAACATGATCGAAATTTGGTTGCATGGCATGAAGGATCACAACTATGTAGAACTAATCCAACTTCTTAATATCTTCAAAATAATTAACTACAAAGAACAACTTCAATTCCTTAGTAGTTGGTTGGTTAGGCTTCAACAATTAAAGAAAGTCATATCATGATTGGGTTTGTCTAAGATGACAATTCATGAGTAGAGTTAGAGACGTTTGCATATCATTTGCAAAAATATTGTTAGTTTCATTCTAAAAAGAGATACAAGTCAAAAAAGTTGAAAATCCTTATCCAAGTGATTATGAAAAACACGGCCAAGAAACCAAAGCACAATAAATGTAGACCAAAAAAGGACTTGGCTTGTCTAGGGTCCATTTCAAAATCGAAAACAAAGAACACGAGGGTAAAAAAGGGAAACTCTCAAGGTCCCCAAGAGAGCCTACAAAGAAAAAAAAGGTTGGAATAGAAACTACAGAGGTTGACAATGGTAGCATGTGAACTACACCCACCTAGATTATCTGCCAAAGAGGTTGTGTTGGTAGCACCTAATGAGGAATCTACCTTCGATACCAAATGGGTTCTCCAACGCTCGATGATGCACCGCAAATCTAGTGCTTTCCAACGCGAACTATGGTGGCCGACAATGGTTGATAGTGACAATGGATACAAGATTTTCTATTACTCAGTAAGACAAACACAACCAAGTGCTTGTCAAAGAGACAAGGTGACAATGGCTAATAGTGAACTAACCACACAATGACACAGACAAATGGAATTGACCTGCTTTGCTACCAACTTGAGAGAGAAATATGGAAAAAATTATTGAGAGGCTATTTCACCTCTTAGCTAATTCATTCATTTATAGGAATCCTTACATCAAAGAGATAAAGAAAAGTAAATCAATCTACACATGTCAAATTGGTAATGCAATGCATAAGTTTACTTATTCTAATAAATAAAGAGGAAATGCATGTGCTTTACACGAAACATAAAATTTTACCCAACCAAATACTAAAATTTATAAACAGTTTACGAATTGATCAATCACAAACATATACATACATATATACACACACAACCAACTAGAAATATTAGAACATTTTGGGTTAAAATTACCAGTATGAGTCGATTCTTGTGATACACGTTGAAACCATGGATATTGACTTGAGGAGCTTCCTTAAGAAATCCAATTGTTGTGACTGTCAAAGCTGTTCCCTACAAAGATAATTCAAATAACAATACTTAAACAAAGTATTAAGAACTACAACTAGTGGAAGATAGTTTTTTCTCTACATCCCAAGAAAATTGTCAAACTAGGCTTGTGAGGTGTGCTTTCCACATACATCCTAGTGAAGAATTTGACCGAGGGTTAGTCAACCAAAGCATTAAAGAGAAAGGCATTACATAATTCATTTTGCTTAAGAGGCCATTCACAAGTAACAACGTGGGAGAAAATTAAACAAACAACTGGTTTGGTGACTAGAGAAAAAGTTATATTGTAGCCATTACATAATTGTTAATGGAACCCCTTAGCCACAAGGCGAGCTTTGTACATGCTAACAAACCCATCTAGATTCTCTTTGACTCGAAAAACTATTTGCATCAATGGGTTGGTAATCATATAAAAGAGAAATAAGGGACCAGGTACTATAGAGTGGAGCACTCAAGGCTTTTCAATCCAAGTAGGATGAGAGTTCTTGGTTTTAAAGATCATGGTTGCACATTAATGAAAATAGTAGGGTGAATAACTGGTAGTATTATGCCAGACTTGGAATGACTTTGCATTAGGTGTGTTTGTAGGTAGGTAGTGGACTAGCGCCTTAAGATTGAGGAGTTGCAAATAAAGAGGATGATGTTGTTAATGAAAGAGAGGATGGTGGAGAAGCAATGGGGTTTGAGGTAATTGGTCTCTTCAAAAGAATTATAAATGTAGCATTGAAGGGTGAGACTAATGAATCGGAGAATAGTTTAGGAACACACTTGTATAGTGAAAGCAAAGTTCATTGAATAGAACATCTTTAGGGACACGGATTTTTTCATATGCAACAATGTAGTTGTAAACTTTGTGGGAGATAGAAAAAGAAAGAAATATGCACTCTTAAGAATGAGATTGTAGTTAGGTGTGAGCAAGGGAAACCATGACCAACCAAATATGTGCTTAAAAATTGTAGTGAGGTAGTAGGCCAAAGAGCTTAAAAAAGTATGGAATGTCAAAATGAAAAGATAAACACTAGTAGTGGTGAATTCATGATCCAAAAATTGTAGAGGTTGGGAGGCATGAGCAAGATGTGTAAGGCCAAGATCCACAATATGATGATGTTTTCTTGCCACAATCCCATTTCGATGATGGGGGTGTGGGCAAAGTAGCTTGCAAAGAAATTGGCAAAGTAGCTAATGAGATAGTCACTTCAACTAGATTGATTGAGGCGAGAGTTTGCTTCTCAAACTTTTCAAAGCATGCTTCATGTAAAAAGAGAACCTCCCCTCATCAATTGTCAGTAGATGAAATTTGTTATTGATTAGTGAAAAAGTATACTCAAACTCCATTCCTTCAATCATAATTTCAAGTTGTTCTTTGGCAAAAACAAAAATCATTGGTAGTGGTTAACACATCAACCAGCACTTGAATATGGAGTTGATATTCAAAAACATAGCAATTATCATGAAACGTATCATGTAACTCCATGTAGAGTCGACGAGCTTTCACATTAGTATACAAATGGAATCTCATCCCAAAGCTGCCACAATGACTTGCATGATTGCATCCTATAACAAAAGTGAGCATTTCTTGTGACATGGAGATTGGAGCCACAAGAAGAGAAGTTGATCTTGTTTGCACACAAGATACTCATCAGTTATGCAATTGGCATCACCATCCTCGGTTGACACAAGGTTCTTAGAAATTTTAGGATTAACAAGGAGAAGATGAAAATTGTGTCCCTTAATAATAGATTCAACCTTTATATTTTTTGGAATCAAGCTTTTGAAAGATTGAGTGAGAAAAAATAGTTGTCACCATTAATGTTGGAGGAGCAAAGGTGGAGGAAGAGAAAAAAATCTAGTCAAGGTATGGATTGTTTTGAGCTACCATATTAGAATTTACATAGTAGGGAAAGAAATTGATTTTACTACAAAAGCTTAAACTATTTATAATTATATAGATATGAGTAAACTATGCTAGTAAACTAACTATAGCATAGGAATCTAACGAGAGTAAGGATAACAAATTGTAACTAACAAAGTTTAGGTAAGCTAATAAATTATAACAAACTAAGTTTAAAAAGGAGATATAGTCAAGAAATGTATACACTCGAATACCTCTCAATTGACATATAATTAAAAATATTCCAAAAAGTTAGGCAATAACCTTTGCAGATCCACCAATTAATGGTGCATATTTAACAAATTGAGGATATTTAAGATCATCAGCAATGTTGTGTGGCTTCACAACTTGCCCACGCAATATAATTTGAAATCTTTCAGGAATCTTCAAGTACAATATGGACAAATATACCTGGGCAACATGAGAATATTAGACTCAAGAAAAATCAACCTTAAATTTCCACTGCACCATAATTTTCTAATAATGCATACATGTAAGGAGTAACGAAACCGATTAGCAATGTGATCCTCATTTACACTCTTCCAGGCTTTAAGTGTATCAATACGCTTGACATCCCCGGCAATACGAATATCCTGCATATAAGAAGTACCCCCTCATTAGCAGCAAAGCAAGATTATAAAAACAAAATAAAGTAAGAAAAAATAAAACCAAAAAAAAATAATAAATACAACCTTAGAATTTGTATCAAAGTCTAGCTCCAAATTCCCATCATCATTGCACCACAAATTGTAGATAATAACTTTTGTACCATGAGATCCAATCTCATCAAACTACAAGAGGCAGTCAAAATAAGCCACTAATACATCAATATAGCATCCAATATCATGAAACAAATGAGTATATTATTGTCATAAATACCATGTAATATGTGAGACAATTGGAAATAGGGGCATTTAATAGTTATTATCTTTCTAGTAGTTCAGTTAATGATTAGCATAATTCAGTGTAGCTTAGGGAGTTGTGTTGTTTTCATTGTTTTCTAAAAACTAGTAGTTGTTATTTAGCATATTCATAATCATTCTTGTTATTGTTGAGCGGTAAAGATACTTGAGCACATTCAAAAAATTCCCTTTCATTTTTACTTATCTTTTGAATATCACGAGATATTTATTTATGTTTAGGATATTGTATTATTTATCTTTAGGATATTATGAGATCTTTGTTTCCTATTTATTTTTTTCCTCATTTATTATACCTTTCAAAAAGGCATATTAATGATTGTACATCACATTCAACCAAGATACAAACTTTGTTCCTTTCGTGTTGATATTTAAGCTCCCGATCTTGGGAGCTAAATTTCCATTGCTTAATATTGCTCATTGTGATTATTCATTGCGACACAATTTATCATCCATTGTTTACGTGATTACATTCATCACACATTGTTGATATGGTGTTCATCACACATTGTTGATATGGTGTTCATCACACATTGTCCACATGTACTCTTCATGGAAGAGAAAATCATCACTTTGAGCCCTAATACCTTCTAAATTTGGTGGGTTCTTTAACTATCCACACTACATGTAAATACTACTCCAAAAGGGTGTATAAAGTTGAGTCGCATTGAAAGGGGCCATCCTCGTAGAAACAACTCAAATTACAAAACAAATCATTCTCTTCCTAGTTGATCACTTTGGTTAGCACCTTTTAGATATTTTATGTTAAAATGGCCTTCCTACATAGAGACCAAGAAGAGAATGTTTATATGGAGATTCCACCCAAGATTTGAATCTCACAATGAAAAGATTAAATGCGTAAGATGAAACAGGTTTTGAATGGCTTTTATTATAATTATTGAAATAAGGGTTAAATCTTATACAATCAATAATAACTAGATTATGTATAATTAGGAAAGTTTTTATTTATTCTCATATCATATCTATTATTAGAGGATATCATATCTCCTCTATTTATTGTTTTGATTACATTTTCTAAATATAAATCAAGCATGTGTTGTCTTAAAAGTACATAATATCTAAAGCCTTTTTCAAAATCATGCTAGCCCGCAAGACCCATTGTCTTAGAAGGATTTTGTTTATGAAGCTTTCTATTTGGTTTGAGGGCATGCCTCTAGCACTACCTCCGGTGAGTTTTTGGCAAACACAATGTTTAAATCACACAACGTTTATCCAACCAAACGTCAACAACAAACACCCATCCACACCCTCCTGAGCACCTTCTGTCTCGTCATAGCAACAACTTCAACCAACAAGCCCAATGACATCGGATGCCCAACCAACATAGGCCCAAGTCGCCTCCTCCATACACTCCTTCCCTTGTGGTAGTTGAATTGAATTTCATTAGGTTGTCCAACCTACTTTTCTCCCTCCAATGATATTAATCATTCCCTATTTTATCATCATTCTCCACAAGGATGTATTTATTTCATTGTATGCATGGACCACATTATCACAATCAATGATAAGGAGGGCATTGTCCAACTAAATCAGTTACTTGACCAAAAGTTTAGACAAAAATTCTTGAGCACTTGAGGTATTTCATTGTTATAAAAGTTGCACAATCCAAGGATGGTTAAGTCATATCTCAGAGAAAATATAATCTCAACATTCAAGAAAAAACAAAGATGTTAAATGCTAAGCCTATAGACACACCAATGGATCAAAGAGTCAAACAAGTACCTAACCAAGGAGAATCATATTCTCATCTTGGGAGTGTTATAGATGGTTAGCTGATAAGTGAAATTAACTCACAATGACTTGTCCTAACATCGCCTTTGCATTGAGCGTCGTAAGTTAACTTTTAACCTCTCATTGTCAAGACCATTGTGATGCAATTGTATGGATCCTAAAGTATATTAAAAATGCTCCTGGCAAAGGCTTCAACTTCGAGGTAATGTATTCTTGTTGGAGGTAATTTAATATCATCGAAAAGCAAATGGCAAGATCAAGTGCGTAAACAAAATACAAGTGACATTAGTCACTATGGCTAAAACAACTCCTTAAATTGTTTAAATTTGAAGAAAGTTCCCAACTACACATTATATAAGACAACCAAGTAGCATTCACATTGCCTTTAATCCTATCTTTCACAAGGACAATATTGAGATGGATTGTCATTTCATAAGAAAAAAACTAGTGTCCAGAGACATAGCACTAAATTTGCAAACTTTAGTGAACAATTGGTTGACATATGTACTAGGTCTCAAGGAGAAACAAGGATTGATTATATTTGCAACAAGCTAGGCACATATGACTTGTATGCACCAACTTGAGGGGAGGAATGTTATAATTATAAAAATAAGGAATAGATCTTATATAATCAAGAATATCGAGATTTTATATATATAATACATATATTAACAATGTTTTTATTTATTCTTGTATCATATCTTTCTTATTTGAGGATATCAAATCTTCTCTATTGAATTGATCACATTTTCTTAATGTGAATAAAACATTCATGTTGTTTCCAAAATACATGACTTCAGCTCGATGTCTCTCTTTCATGTTGTTTAACACCTTTAAATGCTATGAAAGATTTACTTAAGTCATTTCCCTAAGATACATGCAGAGCCAAGGTGAACATACTTTATCCATAAAACACTCTCCTAATGGCAAACCCACTCTTCTCCAAGTAAATGTAGACAATAAGATCGTTGCAGCGACAATAAGACAAAGCGACATATTCCAAAAGAAATATTGCCACTCCTCTTGAGATGAAGCAGTTGGGTAAGCTGAAATATTTCCTTGAATAGAGGTTGTCTATTCTAGAAAGACATATTTATATCCCAAAGGAAGTATGCATTTGATCTTACATAAGATGACAGAAAGTTGGGATGCAAAACTACAAGGTACCCATTGAGAAAAACCACAAAATTGGAGATAAAGAAAGCCCAAGAAACAAAACATAGTTGCCCAGTCTAGTGCAAAATCTAAGTTTTGAGCCATGTGAGATGGCATGTGAAGGATTATGAATGAAGACTATCCTTAATGACCTAAAAGTTAAAGATGAAGGCCCCAAGAAATTGTTGTGACAAAAGTTTAGATATCATCATTGTCCATAATCAAATCCAACATGACAAAACAAAACAATGAAGTTTGTTAAAAGATATAATTTGATTATGTTAGAGACACGATTTGATTACATTCAAGAGGAATATGATATGATTCGATGAGAAAATATCTTATCAAATATTTTCCGATATTAGATATTGATTTTGGTCGTTATCATTGTATCTCTTCATTATAAATAAGAATATGCGTGAGTACACAATGTGAAATTCATTATATTCCTTCTTGACTTCTCTCTTCTCAACAAGCTATTAGAGCAGTACCATCCTTCGTAACCTATTTTGTCAATAATCCTTTCAGCATAGTATCAAGAACCAAACGAGAAGGGAACTAAAACCTATTTTGTCACTAATCCTTTCAACATGGTATCTAGAAACCTTGTATGTCTTCTAGTTTCATTTTTTTCCCTACCATGATTGTTCACATAGAATACACTTTTTTCTTAGTTTTTCTAGCGAGTACGATTTATAACAAACATTATTCTGACAAATATTGTTTACCACTAACACTTTTCCAACAAATATTGTTTCTTGCCAACATTTTCTCAGCTAGTTTTATTCATCTTTTAAGTTTTCCCAACAAGTATTGTTTAGTGTTGAGATTTTCCTAGCAAACTTTTTCTTCTTGTGAGCTTTTTCAGTACAACAACCGCCACCATTGTCACCTCGTGCTATGACCATTTTTCCTCTCTGACAATCGACATGTCTCTAAGCATTTTTGCTTCCCATAGGTTGTTGCTCTCAGCATTTTTGCTCTCCAACAACCAAGTACATTTACTTTCCAACATTTACTTTCCGACAGTTGCCATGTCCTATGAGCATTTTTGTTTCTAGTAGTAGCCATATCCTATAAAAAATATTCCAACAATAATTATGCTATCTAACCATTATTTCTTTTTGACAATTGTTACCCATTTTTGCTCTCTAGTAGTCATCATGACCTCTAATCATTTTAACAACCTTGACTAATACAATACATAAGCCCCACTTGAAGGGGAGTGTTAAAGATATGATTTCAAAGGAAAAAACATTGAAGATAAATTATCACTTTGAAAGAGAGAAAGTCATGATTATGTACTAGTTTTGTCATTATTTACTTTCTCAACTTCAGCAACCAACTATCTAACATGTTTACCAAGTCTTCAAGAGCTTTATGTTGATGACATTTGAAACAAGTTTGTCTCATGATACACATGCCATAGCTTAAAAGGCAATGTTCTTATTATGATAGAGATATGATTTTATTACATTAAATAGGGATACATGATATGAACTGGTAGGAAAGTATCTTACCAAATAATATTTCCCAATCTTAAATACTAATTTTGTATTATTTTATCTCTTCATTATAAATAAGAATACCCATGTTTGTAAACAACAGACAAAATTCATTACATTCCTTTGTTTCTCTCATCTCAACATGGTACTAGAGAGATACCATCCTCCATATCACTCATTCAACAAGATCAATAGACATTTCATCAAAGAAAAGTGGGAAGTGGCCTAATTGTTACAACTCGTACCTACAAGACTCCAATAAGACCTCCTAGTGCTAGGTTTCAAGATCTTACGGGCAAGTTGGGAATGATTGATATTCATTCACCAACTTGAAGGGGTGTTGCAACTGTCATGTGATATATGTGATTTATCTTTGGATATCATTGGATTTTAGTTTCCTATTTTCAGTTACCTTCCTATTTTCCTATTTCCATTAAGATTAGTGATTGTACAAGACATACTTACTATACAAATTCTGTTTCTTTGAATACAAATTTAGCACATCAAATCAACAAGAATGTAACTAGAATATTTGGGCAGGCCTTAGAACTAGACGTTTGAACAATGTATGTGAGGCGTCATGAGAAGACGTTATCATACAGACTAAAAAAACTGCATACAGGCAAATACAAGACACACTCAACATATATGTGAAAATACAAACAGAATACGTGTCATTTGGTGCCAAATCTCAAACTATCACAACAAATAAATTTATAAGTAACAAATGAAGAATTATAATTTAGCATTCTGAAACCCTAACATTGCAGTCCCATGGAAAGCCTGTTTTGAAGGGGCTGGATAAAGGTCAGGAAAGAAGTCTAAAACCAAACTATTTATACATGACGCTAGTATATTTTAACCAAGTTAGACAATTATTAGGGTTAAAGGGAAAATGTAGAAACTGACTTGTTTCAGAAGATCTGCCTCTGATGAATATGGTGACCAACGCAACAGCAAGGATAAATTAGACACAAAATGGTCATTGCCATTTAATACTTCCAACGATCCAGTCGATGTATTAAATTCATAATTCACCTGAAATTGAAAAACATAAGTTAGTGGTGTAAGTTGAAACTAATAGAAGCTTCACCATAGAAAATTTATCAGTATAAACAGTGCATCAAATCATCATTGTCAACCAGTGTAGTTAGTCTCGGGGGTTACACAATATGATTCCCACAACTTGATATGATATGGTACAAGATACGCATGAATCACAATCCAAATGTGGATCATGCAATTCTGAGTTGCCGCAGGTCACACCAAAGCAGGTCAGGTAAAAAGAGTACCCCACCCATTCTCTCCTCTTTTTCCATGTTGGTTGTTGGTTTTTGGCTGAGCAGGTCTGGGCCTTGTTTCTGTGTAGCTTGTCCCCTGTTTTGGCTGCTGTATTGCTGCTGTCTTGTTGTTCTAATATTTATGTTGTTGTCAGTATTTTACTGGTTGGTTCGTCTTTGTTGTATGTTGCTGTATTTTATTGAAGAATGGGTCAAGCTAAAATGAAAAATGTTGATACTACTTGACAGTAATGTGAAAGTGTTCCCCCACACAGTCTTCAGGTGAAAGAAAATTTTGCTCCCATGTTAGTTGAGTGGAGCTCCAAGAATGAAACATCATCTTGCTCGAACAAAGGCAATGTGAGTGTTTGTGTATATGTTCCAGATGATGTTAAGGAAATAATTAAGCTATTCGAGGATAAAGAAAAAAGGAAAGATGGCAACCTAGACTCTTTGGAAGAAGTAACAAAAGGATAGGTGGGGACATCTAACATTTTCAAACAAAAGACAATGAATGAAGTGTGTAAAGATAGAGAGATGTTGTGATTCAAGAAATTAGTAATTGCAAGAATGATAACGCACTACCATTTAATTTGGTAAGAAGTCCTCTTTTTGTCAAACTGTTGAAGGTTGTTAGAGAATATGGCAGGGGATTCAAGGTTGTTAGAGAAACTGTCAAACTGTTGAAGGTTGCTAGAGAATATGAGGCGAGGGTTTCTTCTATGAGAAAAGGTGGTTCATAAAATCCAAAAAGGTCTAGAAAAATATAAAAAGGATAGGGAGAAATGGGGATGCACCAAGTGTTTTCCAAAAACTGCCATGGAGGATTTTTCAAAAAGAAAGGGTACGGTCATACAACCCAAAATTTAAAAACCTAATTACCTACCGGCCACACAGCTGTTCTGTTTCAGCAACCATATAGCACCATAGTTGACCCACTTCAGTGCCACCACCTGTCCCTTTCTCCTGACACAGTCCTCCTGACACAAACTGCTGGGTCCATATTTCTTTGTCCTCTTTTTTTGCGCACCACACTCCCCTCTTTTTTCTTCTTTTCTACTCAATAAATATGTTTTGTTGTTATTTCAAGTCTAGAACTTGAACTATTATATATTTATTTTGTAAATTTTAAATATAATTAAGTATTGTTTTGTGGAAGCTAATGTTTACTTCAAGCAAGGGTTGAAGAAAAAATGAAGGTCGTTGCAGAACACTTCGCGGAAGGTGACGTGAAGCAATGTTCATGGAAGCTATTGGCCCAAGAGAAAAGAGGAATCTACTCGTGGTTGGAGGTAAATACATAATTTTGTTTTGTTTCCTAGTGCTTTTCCAGTGACTCAACCATCATTGTATTAAGATTGTTCTTTTTTTTATTGTACTAAAAAATAAATATTTCAATACTTATTGTACTGAAAGCATATTTTACCCTTGTATTGTTATTTAAATTTCTAAACTTGTTATCATTATGAATTGTGTGGTTGCCTTCCATTATTGCATTGCAATTGTATGTAGAAGTAGCCTTTAAACCAAAACCTTCAACAAGTTAAAAATGAGAAAAACCACTTACCATGGGCACTACTATTCTGTCAAGCTGTGTTTGTGTCAAATACGTATAAGACAGAAGTCCAATGCTTTGAGTCAAAATCCTGATCAAGATAGAAACAGTAAGAAAAAATAATAATTTATTCCCCCCCTAAACTCATACATTGTTGGCTTGTTGAAAAACCTCCCCATCTTCCAGCCAAGAAAATAAGTGCAGCAATAGTCAAAAAGGCCAAGAGGAATCGGCTAAAGATCAATAATGATGAGCGTACATAGAATGGATTAACATTAGAGAGCAGATTATTTCAATTTTTAAAAAACCTAATTATATCTTCACATTTGTCTGAGGTTATAAAAAGAAAAGGAAAAAAAAGGTGAATTTATTCATTTTTTTTCCAATAAAAAAATCAACTAAAATTACATGCACAAATACATCTGAGAAATAATCAATAATACTCGTACTTTCTTCAAGATAATAAGGTGACTGCAAACACAGCAGGCGACACATTGCCTTCACCAACTTTAGTGTGATGTTATGTTCATTAGCAGACGCATACCTATTATTTAGATGGCAACTGAAGACTATGACATCTGCACCAAGCCTCATAGTACTGGTCTTGAAGCCATTTCCATCTAAAAGACCCAATTGAAAAATAAATATGAAAGGGGATATGAAAATGATAGCAAAAATAAGTCAAAATACATACACCGTCCAATAGCAAACTGTGACTTCTTATCTGAAAATCCAAAACTCATGCAACGACGCATTGCCTCTGGATCCATTCCACCACCATCATCTAATTGCCAAGTGTTAGGATCAAATATCAAAACAATTAGAATCATTGTATCCAGTGCAAATATGAAAGAAAGATTCAGGCTACAACTTTAAAGCCACAAAAAAGATTGAAAAAATATGTTCCTATATAATGAATTCCAGAAGCAGTATACCTTGAATCAGCAATGCTGGACTCCCATCCCTTGGATTTGAAGTTTTATCTACAATGACAAAGGTAGCCCCATTTTGGATCTATCCTAAGAACAAATGTTAACAGTGCAAAAAAAAAATAGGAACAAAAATCAAATGAAAATATGTATTGATAGCTTAAAAGATTTTTAAGGCATAAAACAATAACGACAACAGACGTTTATGTTTTACAATAATCCATGCAATGTACTATCAGAAGGCAAAGACAATAGCTTAGAACGCTGCAGATGACAAAAGAAAACGACAATATCACATTTAAAATATCATGCAGTTCAATGATTCAAACATCAGGAATAATAACCTCATCAACTGCATTATCAAGAAGCTCTGCTATGGCTGCAAACATAAAAAAGATAAAGATAAGATCATGGGAAAATATCACCAAAGGTGGTCGATCAAAATGGTCATAATAAAACAAAAGTTTATAAAGATGGTAAGAACATACCACCAAATGCCCACTTATGGGATGTTGCATTTGAGTGAAGGAACATGGGGTGCACGTGTAGATAATTTTTAGCATCTGCAACCCAAAAAGCATAACAAAGAGATAAGAGCTGTAGTCCCCGTGAAATTCAAGCAGGAAGAAAATTGGCAAGAATTCAAGATGAATTTATATGAACTTATAGACAGAAAATTGTGTAGGTGAGTTGCAGCCATATAACCAATTTAGAAACCTATATCAATCTGACCAGAAAAATATATTGGATTACTTTGGACTGTGACTTTAGAACCAATCCCATCATCATAGTTTCCAGCTTTCCAAAACTGCCTGCACAGGGGTGCTGCACCAATGGGTGAAACATACGAAATGCATGTGTCATCAACCGGCGATGGTCCCTGCTCCAATACACTGGAGTTACTATGACCTGTACTTGGACCATTAGAACTTAGGTTTTCTTCAGAATCCTGTCCAGTAGTATGACTTTGACATTTCTTATCCATAACAAAATCTCCCTCCAACTTAACAGCTTTCAAACAAACTGTTTCACTTTCATCATCACTAGATAAATCCACAATTTCTGTAGGGCCCATGATTATCCCTATAATTACAGTAAATTACAAAAAATCAGGTTAAGAAGACAAAACAATAATGTAACGTAAAGTAACAAAAATGAGGCAGATTCAACAAAATAACGCGTAAAGTATTAAACATGTTTATGATACATTCAGTACAACTTTAGGTACAGCTTAAGGTTGAAAAGGAATTCATGTCACTGAGCGAAATTTTGAAACTAGGGCATAATCCATAAATAGTAGGCAGGCATATATCTCTTAAAACAAACATAAGGGAATAAGTATCCATGGAAATCAAATTACAACGCGTGCATTCATTAAAATTTTATATAGGAATGGAATGCACATCAGCTGACATGACCTAAACTATTGAGTAACCAGCACGATTAGTAGAAGCAAAATTTAACATCATTCGTTTTTCCTTAAAACCGTTGACAAATTAAACTCATTATGACAATCTGAAATCTCTTGGCATCACATCACAATATATCTATAAACCCCATAATATGGACATTTTCATTCGAGTTTTTGCTTCAATTGTAACAGGAACAGTAACATTTGAACTTTAAGGAGAGAAAGCCTGGTCAAACAAATCAAACTACGAAAACAGAAAATTATTTCCCAAAAGGAAAACGAGTAGGCAGCAACAGTAACAATCCAACACCCCCGTAACAAACTGACAGACACATTATCGCAGAATGGAACGAAAAGGGAACGGCGAGGCAGGGAATAAAATCAGGAACTACGATGATTCCATTGCAAGCATAAAGAATTATTGAAAAGAAAGAAGATAGAGTGCGTGGTGGAACGAAAAGCGGTACCTGAGGGGTTAGGGTTTTTTCCGTGTTTTGAAAAAAAAAAAAAAAAAACGCGAAGAAGAAAAGCATACCAGAAATAGAAAAGGGGAATGTGGAACGGTTACAGAGATTGTTATCGCAAAAAGGAAGAGTGTGAGAGGAAAATGGAGGGGAAAAGAAATGGGCGCGTGTTGAGCGCGGTGAGATTCACTAAAGCAACCACTCTCTCTCTCTCTCTCTCTGTTCCGATCTTACGTCTCTCCGGCGTTCATAGGTGCAGTTTAGACCAAATACTCTAACATTTTTGTACAGCTATTCATTAACAAACACCAAACCTTACTTTTTGTGACTGTTTTTTAGTTTACAAATAGTTAATATTTTTTCTTTATATGCATGAATATGTGAATTTAAAAAAAAAATATGTATATAACTTTTATGTTGTGTGTGGTTAAACTTTCGATTTTATTTTTCTAGGGTGGTTAAATATTTTATATTTTTACATGTTTACATTTTCTCTATTTTATTTAAATGTAAAATTCAATGAAATTAATAAAGTAATTACAAAAAAGGATGCAAGGCAATATAGTAAAATTAATTTGGACTAGGGTTGTTGAGAATTAATGATAATGGTTATTAGTTATATTATTGAATAATTAATATTTGTACCTATAATATTTTAAATATAAATGATTTTGAAACTAAATTACTAACACATAATATATAATACACATATATCATAAGTTCATTAATATATATATATATAACAAAATATACTCCTAATTAGAGGTGGCAAAATAAGCTAATTTAACTCATTTTATTTTAACTTTAGACCTTCATATGTTCTAATTTCAAATTTGAACATATATCTAATTTACATATAAATTGACAAAAATGTCCTTAACTAAAAAGAGCTGCAGATCAAAAATACTTTCAAAATCTATTTTCTGGAACACATTTCCAAAGTTGGATTTATAGAAACTTTTTTTCAATTCTGAAAAATTTTCTCAAAATACATTTTCATATTTTGTTTGCTGAATTTATTTTTTTTAAATGTGTTTTTTCATTCCAGATTTACTTTTCTATAACGATATTTTCATTTTCAAATTCTATTCCAAAATTTCATTTATGGAATACAATAATATATTTCAAATTTGTTTTTCTAAAAGGTATTTTTTTTAATTCCAAAATCTCAAATCCTTAATGAAGGGTAATTTTGGAAATTTCAAAAGTAAATCAAGTACAAACCACAATTGGTAAGTTGCACGGAGAATTTTCCTTAATTTCAGGTTGTGGCTTGTCGTGGCAAAGTGGATTAAAAATCTTAATTCGTCTCGTCAAAGGACGCAATGGTGTGCTAGTCCTCCAAAAAAAATTTGGAATTTTATTTTGTATTATATTATATATATATATATATATATATTAAAACTACACTTAATCATAAAAATATTTTTCTAAATTATTAATTAATTAATGTCTCTAATTGGATAAATTAAAATTATTATCATTTTTACATCTTAAATTACTTCATTATTTAATAATTATAAATTAATTTCTAAGTGTTGATGATTTAAGTTACAATAATATTGTACATCTGCATCCTAATAAATAAAATAATTTGAAAAAAATTAATTTATTAAACTATTTTTTTAATTAAAAAAACAGATTGACAAGTTGGAAACACCAACCTGTTAAGTAGACTCATACCCACTTTGTCATACCTATTATTAGTAACATTTTCAATTATCCCTCAACAACATCCCAAATAAAACAATATCAATTGAAACATTATTAATGAGACATCAGAATCCTTTGTCACATCCTAATGCACTTCATATGATGCAAACCCAGCCCACAAGGAGATGACCAAGGATGTTAAAGCACACAAACAAAAGTCATCTCAGAGTAGAGACCTCACCAGAGGGAGGATTGGACAAGTACCAGAGCACTTAAGGTTCTTCCTGCTAGTCTTTTTAATATTTAGAAAAATGTTGTAAATAAGTTGGGCTCACATGAGGGGTCCAAATAGTAGAATAAGCAAGAGAAGGTTCATATAGCATAATTAAGAGGTGAAGACATAAGAATAGGCCCATAAGAAGTCCATTAGGGTAGAAAGGAAAACCTAGATTCTAGAATTTGTAGGATGGTGCGGTTTTGACCAAAATCAAACCCTAAAATCGCACTACTTCTCCCTTTCCCATTCTACCCTCTTTTCTTCTTTTTCAAGGCTCCTAAATCTATAAATAGGGAGGTCTACCTCATGTATTCACAAGTTGAAATTTGAGTAAAGTTACTATAATCAGAGTGTGTGAGCATTGTCTCCCTAAACCTTTGTCTTATCTTGTGAGAAATTGAGAGCTCTCAAGTGGCGGCATTTACACTTATCTTGGAGCAAATCAGCAATCCAAGTGGCGTGTTTCGTCTTCTCAAATTCATCTCCTATGTTTCCTTTCGCTCATCTTTTTCCATTCCATTTCCATTCCAATTTCAATTTCAAAATATGTCTTGTTCTTGTTTTTGCTTCTTGAATTCAATTCGGCCATTTATGTTTGTTTAGTTTTCCTTGGTTTATTTCCGCGCCTATTTTGGCATTCATCTTCACCTTTAATTGTGTTTTTCCTTTTGGACTTATGGAAATGAACCTTCACATCTACTTAACACTTGTTAAGTTAATGTCCAGTGGGAATTTTCCTTAGGCGTTTCACTCTTAATTGCTTAACAATCTTAATCTTAAATCTAAAGTGTCACCTAAATGAATCAATCTAAAATCAACTCACATCATCATATCTCTCATATAACACTTTTCGAAAGACACATAGGTATTAAGCATACTCTAACAAAACTAATTTTGTCATTCGATCAAGGTAGTTTATGCACCTACTTATCCAAGTTTGATGCATAAACCTCTTTCAACTTCTCACTACCTAATATCTTAAACTTGATTAAATAACTAGTAAAGCTAGAATATCTCCTTTATTTAATGAAATAATATGTTTAATACTTTGTCACACAAATGGTACTTTGCCACATAAGTTATCCACCATATAGGTACACATATGGTACTTTTCCACATAAGTTATCCACCATATAGGTAGATATCACCCTGAATATCAATACATTAATCATCCATATAAGATCACAAATCTCACATATAATCATCATCTCATCCCACAAATAAATCTATTAATCCTCGTATACATTTTGACATGCATAACATACATTAATCACATATCTCAATCCATTATAATTAATCACATTTCATTTATCAACTCCACAAATCGCCATCGCTTAAGAAAAGAGTTTCCTTGCTTAAGAAATAATATATTGTTTGAGTGAGATATCTTGAAAGATCAAATTATCTTCATTACTTAAGCGCTTATCATTGCACCTAAGCATCTTCACCATGTTTGAACAACACGCACATTGGATTTCTTCTAATAAGATCCAAAGTTGTAGGCATTGCTCCATTATCACTTGAGCAATTATTGCACAACTTGAACGCCCTAATGTAAATTCATGTTTTCTCTAAGGTTTTGGGACTCATGTACACCACCATCATTCTCTTGAGCAACATTCATGTTGCTTGAGCGATATACTCCAAAAGGAGAGAAAATTACATTTGCATCTCTCTCACTTAAGGTATAAACTTTTAACTACATACTTCATTGTTTAAATGTTCATGTTGTTGCTTGAACGATGATGAACAATGAGTATAATCATTACACATCATTTGAGTGTCACTTGAGCAATGAGTGTAATAATTGTTGGGTATGAAGTCAGGACCAATTGGGTTGGGCTGACTAGACACCATGTTTAGTGAGTGAGCTTAATCATTGTACACAATTGAAGCGCAAGTGAACATTGTTTCGTGGCTTCAAGTGAGAGATTGTTGGGTATGAAGGCAGGACCAATTGGGTTGGGCTGACTAGACACCATGTTTAATGAGTGAGCTTAATCATTGTATCCCTTTTATAATCTCTATTTAAAAAGATCATTGTACTTGTAATTGGTGTGCAACATGATTGAATGAAACCTAATAGTTGCCCGTGTGGATGTAGGTTGCAGTTAGCGACCGAACCACATTAAATCTTGTGTCATTTATTTTTCTGCAGTTGATTCGTGATTGTGTTGCTTCTGCGTGCGTTTTTCTCATCAATAATTACACACTATATAGGTGTCGCCTGAGTGATGAGATGTTATTTAAACAATATTCAACTTGAGAACACTCGTTCTTAGAAAACAAAGAATAAATAATAAAAATACTTAATCCACATGCATTTCAATTTTATTAAAATACATTTCAAGTTCCAATTCATTATGTTATAAAACATACTCAAAGATATAAATACAACACTTTTATATACATATATTTAACATGTCAACCATTTCATACTCCACTCATTAAAAAAAATCATTAAATAAAAGTAAATATTAACTCCCCTTACCTAAATGTTAGCATGTTTATAATCTTAAGCTTCTCTTAGCACTTCCAAAAATCCAATTAAATTCTTCAAAATATTTCCAAACTATCAATTCTTATTCCAATAAGATTCTCCCTTAACAAAGCACAAAAAAAAAAATAAGAAATAAAATACTCTTAGTAGAGATCGGACACTTACCAAAATTCAATTATGATAAGCTAGTCTTGCTCCTTGTCTAGCTTCCTCCTTAACGTTATAATCAAACTAAATAACAAAAATGAGAATCTTATATAGACATAGACAAACTTTGGATAAAAAAAATTTAAGAAAAATAAATTTTTGAATGAAAGAAATGATGAATATTTATTCTCTATTCATAAACTTTTTTTATTATTTATCTATTTAATATTTCTATTTTAAAAACTCGGATCTTACCATGCCACTCTTTAACTTTTTCAAAATTTATATACATATTTCTAAAAATATTTATTACAATCCAAACATATTTTATTCATTCTTAAAAAAAATATCTTTTAACAAAATTTCCTAAGTGCTAAGAGATTATTTTGCATTACATTTTTCACAACTGATAGGTTGTCTTGATCATTGGTACCAATACTATGTCTTAACTCATGTTTTATCAAAGTTGAATTTAAGTGCTAGCTAATGATAGATAACAAGGAAAAGAAATTAGTAGTCCTTAACAAAAAAGTATTTTATCTCAAATGTGATGCATACCCTTAGGTTTGGAGGAAGGATATATCAATTTCAAGTCTTTTCAATCAAGAAAACAAAGAGAATGTGTTTAACCAAAAAATAAATATACAGAAAGAAAATAAATGGAGACACGTGTCACCTTAAAATGAATAAATAGATTCACCATTTGAATTAATAACTCAAGATAAGATACTATTAAACTTAGTTTATATGGTTTTCCCCTAAACATAGTAAAATAATTGAATTTGAGGTTAGTGACATAAAAATCAAATAAAAAATTCGTGCAAAATCATCTATGAACACTAAATATCAAAACCCAAATTCACTATTTAACATGATACTCACTTCAAATTATGACCAAGATAATAAAATAATAATTGTTTGGATCAAAGGGTTACCTTAATGAAATAAGAAGATGAAGGGTGTGTTTGGAAACAAGCTATCCTTGGTGTAAACGCAAGTTTCAACAAATGATCATAAGAATTCTTACTTCTTTGTGTTCTGCTTCAGAAAGTGAAACAATCTAATGATAATCCAAACACAGGAGTATGAGTATGAGTATGAGTGAGAAGCCAAAACTATTCACATATTATGAACCATGAACACAAATCTCGCAATGTGAAAACAGATCAGAATTATATAAGCTAGAGATTTTTTTTTTTTTTTTCCAAAGGATGAATCTAAAAGAAGAGTTGGAGAGATATTTTAAAAATGATGGGGGTTAAATAACTTTAGAATGAAAGAGATTGCATCTAGAGTTATTAAGAGAAAAATGACAAACTCTACCTTTCCAAAGATACTACCAATTAATTGGTGCTTTTATTTTTATTATATATTTATTTATTTAGGAGATAGTTTTTAATGATATTCTCCATTTAAAATTGTATTTTGAATGTGAAATTACAATTTTGGAAAGAAATCCAATAATTAAACCAAAATAAATATGTTGATTTGAAAATTGCACTATTTTTGGAATAAAATCATTTATTGACAAGTATGTAATATTTCTTCTATTATTTTCATTTATTACTTAAAATATTTAACTTTCAAATTATTATTAGTTCATAAAAGTACTAATATTAGTATGTTTTAATTTGTTAAGTTATATTAAAATATTGATATCTATATATAATAAGTTTTCAATTTTTATAATAATAATAATAACAATAAGAATAACAAGATATAATAAAATCATTAAATATTGTAGATAAGTAATTGATGCAAAACATTTTTTTTTTAAATATTATTTTTTAATTCAAATATTAAAACAGATATCGATAATTCAAAGAGATTGGACATATTTGCCTTCTTTGTAACCTTATCAATTATCATTTAACATGGTAGGAAATTTTGTACTTCCTAGTAAAACCAGACACAATTTATAAAGAGATAATAATAATTACAAAATATGATACAATAATTAAATATTGTAAAATACTAACCAATGTAAAATATTTACAAACAAATAATTGTTGTTTAAATTCAAATATTAAAACAGGTCTCAATGATTAAAAAGAAGGTGAAAGATTTTAACTTTTGGTAACTTAGTTCCTCAACAATTAACACTACATACACCTTTTTAGTTTCTAATAAAATTAAACACATAATTTGTTAATGACTAATAATAATAATAACTAAAAATAATAATAAAATAAAACAATTAAATACTCCAAAACGGTAATTGATGTAAAATAAAAATGAATTTACTATTTTATAAAATTCAAATATTAAAACATACCTTAATAATTAAAAGAGATTGAATAAATATAATATTTTGGTAACTCAGTACATTATTATTTAATACTCTAAGAAACTTTTCAAATTCTAACAAATCAAACATTCAATTCCTAAATGGGTAATGATAATAATAATTAAAAAAACAACCATACAATAATATTATTAAATATTGTAAAGGAGTGATTGATGTAAAATCAAACACATAACTCTTAAATGAGCAATAATCACGATACAATAATTAAATACATTAAAACGGTAATTTATAAAAAAAATATTTAAAAATGAATTTATTAATTTTTAAAATTCAAATATTGAAACACACCTCGATAATTTAAAGAGAGTGAATAAATTTGAACTTTTTGATAACTTGATCAATTATCACTTAACATTGTATGAAACTTTTCAGTTTCCAATAAAACAAAGCACATAATTCGTTAATGAGTGATAATAATAATAAAAAGCACAATGCAATAAAACAATCAAATACTGTAAGAGGTAATTGATGGTAAGATATTTAAAAATAAATTTATTATTTTTTAAAATTGAAATATTAGAACATACCTCAATAATTGGAAGGGAGTGATTAGATATGATATCTTGGTAACTCAACAAATTATCATTCAACAAATTTTTCAGTTTGTAACAAAATCAATCATTTAATTTGTAAATAAGTGATGATAATAATAATTAAAAAAAATGATACAATAAAATAATTAAATACTATAGAGGAGTAATTAATGCAAACAATTTTAAAAAATTATCATTCTTTTAAATTCAAATAGTGAAATAGAGCTCGATAATTGAAAACAAAATTATGAATACACTTGTCATTTTAGTAGATCAATAAATTACCACTTAACACGAGAGGAATTTTTTTAATTTCTAATCAAACTAGGTAAACATTTTTGTAAATTAGCAATAAAAATACTAATAATGAAGGCAAGATACAATAAAAGAATTAAATATTGTAACACGATAATTGATTCAAAACATTTTAAAACAAAATTATTAATTTTTAAATTCAAATATTTGAACATACTTCTCACCACTTTAGAAGGAATGGATATATATAACATTTAGGTAACAAAACAAATTATCATCTAACTCTGCACAAAACTTTTAAGTCTTCAATAAAATCAAATTAGACAGTTGTTTATATATCACTACCCTTTCCTAAAGGAAAATGATTGTTTGACATCCATAAAAAAGTTGCACCTGTATACATCCCTACTACGTGGCACATTTGATGACATGACAAAGGGTAATTTTGTCCTTATCTTAAAAAATTAAAAATGAGGTAAACAAATTGGTTTTTGATTTGAATGAAATTTTCGTTCTTTCGTTCTTTGTTTCACTGCAAACCTGCATCGAGAAGATACACCGAGAAGGCACAGTGGGATTGCTCCTTCAGTTCAAATTTTTGTGGCATTTAGAGTGTTGTTTGCAATGAAATTTGGGGGCTTCAAAAGGAGGTTTATTTTCAGTGCGTTTAGGATTTTATTGCATTATGGTTGTGATCTTGTTCTCTACTTTTGTGATTGGGTGCCATTGATTTCCGATTTCATGGTGTGTATTTTTTATTTCCATTTTGGATTTTGATTTGGGGGTTATTTAGGGTTTCGTTGAGTTTTTATTTTAGGAGCTATGTAGGATTCTTCTTGGGGTTTTAATTTTAAGGGTTATTTAGGGTTATAGGATTTAGGGATTATGATTTTTGCACTTCTTTGATTTGGATTATGCGTGTTTGTATTTCTCATGTGTTGAACATTGGAATGTATTCGATCTTAGTACTTGGAGAAAGAGAGAAACCAAATTGTATGAATGCCCTGAATTTGTGTCATGTTGTACATATTTTTATTTCACCTTTATGTAATGGAGATCCCATTAGGTTGCTGAATTTTACTAGGATTGTTATAGTTAAAGTTCTATTGTACTTTTATGATGAATGTAAAAATTATATGCACTTTTATGGTAACTTGTGATACCCCAGTTTGCAAGATGCAGTGGCAGCAACCAATGGAACAAGACTTAATCGGATAACATATATTTGTCATCGCTATGTGTGGTTAAAGTTATTTCACCTGAATCCATTGTAGGAATATAAAAGAGAATTTTATGCCATAGGGTCGAATTAACATTCCTATTGTTACCTTTCGAAAGAGTTGTTATGTATGATATTTGACAATTTTGTAACACATGTGTATTATGTCCGCATAGTGTAGATAATGTAGGGGAAAGTTGAAAATTTTCCAATTAATTAACTGACTTTATCGAACTTATACACACTTATCAAGTAAGCAAGAAATGACAAGAGAAAAACGAAAGCAACATCTACTATGAAACATGTTCGTGATGTGCATTTTTTTTGCTGACTCTTAATCTTTGAATCCAATAGTTGGAACCATCATCATTATTTCATTATTTAGGGGGGTGAACTATTTTTAGTGTTAACTGATTTTGTGTATCATGAAAAAAAATACCATTTTTTTTTAATTTATGCATTTCTTACCAAATTCGTTTCTTTATATGCATTTTCTAGCAAGGCTAAGTTGCTTAAAACTGAGATTAAAGTCAACTTTGGATTTGTGATTTCTTTAGTTGTATGGGGTTAGAAAATGAGAACCAAATGATGAAATTTTGAAACCATCAAAACTTGACATGTAATCATTATTTCATTATTTAGAGGGGTGAACTATTTTAACTCTTAACTGATTTTGTGTATCATGAAAAACAAATATCAATTTGTTTCAATTTATGCATTTCTTACCAAATTCACTTTTTTATATGCATTTCCTAGCAATGCTAAGTTGAATAAAGTGAGACTAAGTTCTGTTTGTTCAATTTCTTGCTCATTCTTGTTCAACAATAAACTCATTTGTTAATATTTTGACTCCATAAAACCAAAAAGTGACTAGTAAATGACATGAAAGAAAATGTTAGCAAATATACCACCTAGACAACTCAGATGACATGAAAAAAATGTACTAGTTTTGTCAAAGTTTCCATTCTTGCAGAACAAGAAATACATTGCCAAAAAATGGATTCCAGCTCTACATTGTATAATCATGGTACATAGAGTCAACTTAGTGAGATAAAGCCATTCCAAATAATCATCTCAACTTCAACTTGATTTGTTATCTAAAACACTAACAATTACTAGTGATTGAAAATCCATAAAAGTACTCGTGACCAATACATAAAACATTGGGAAGAAAAAATGTAGCTATATTAAGACTCCAAAAAAATCAACGATTCTTGTTGTTAAAATATGAAAATAGGAATAAATATATCAACACTTCCTTTTCTTTTTAGCTGAGCCACACTAAACGTATGTTGTGTATGCTTGAACTTATTTAATATATGTGTTTTAGTGTATAAGTATAATATAATGTTTGGAGGGTGTAATGTAATACTAAAATAGGTTATTGGAAGTGCTTAAGTACTTTAATGTGATGATTTTTGTGTGCAATTACCAGTTTCCTATTGTTTGCAACATGACTTCAAATTCAAGACAAAGTGATGGTGAAGAAAAAGACTTCAATGTAAGATTGACTATATTGTAAGGTTGTTAATAGTTTTGTTATTTATGAAATGCATTAAACATTAATTATAGTGTGCTTTGAATTTTTAGGTTATAGTGACACACAAAGTGCAAACTGAGTACATTGTGGAAGTAGAATACATAATACAAATATCAACTACCGTTCTAAGAGAACTCCTAAGTAGGTGGAATGAGAGTAAACAAAGTTTCATGTTTAGGGAAAATTTAGTTCCTTTATCACTTATGGATATCCATGTGGGATTGAGATTGCGTGTTGGGGGGGAAGCTCTAAATTTAGAGGATGATACAGAAGGGTTGGTGAATGAGTTGTTTGACGGAGAGGAGATTAATGTACGTAGTATTATGAAGAAAATGACTGATGAAAAATTTAGGATGAGAGAAAATGTTGATGATTTTTGTATGCTATACCTTTTGCTTTCACTTGTTTTTTATTTTCCTAGGAGTTATAAGAATTTTTGTAGCTTTCCTTTTAGAGTTTTAGACAATTTAGATGCACTCCACGTGTACAATTGGGGGGTGCAGTTCATGAATCAATTGTTTCCAGTGTAACTCGGGCTTTCAAAGTATATAACCAACAAATGAATCCTTGTGAGATATACTTAGTTGGTTGTGTTGTTGTATTGCAGGCATGTACAAAATTGACGACAATGGATGATATAATGCAATGTTCATAGTCTTAAAACCAAGTTTTTTATTGACTAATGTTTTTGTGCAACAGGGGCAGTTGAACATGTTGGGCTTGATAAAGCGGGAAATAATTATCGTTTTTCACGATTTTTGCAATGGTCATGCGTAAACCTTCGGTCAAGAAAGATACATAATGTTTTTTTATCAGTTGAGGTGGATTATATTGTTAACTTTGTGGTTGATAATTTTGCCTTAATTTATTTATTATAATAAATGATATTGTATTTCAGATTTCATGGGAATGTCCCTTGACTGAAGAAGAACAAAACCTGGACATTGTTATTGAAGTCGTATGTGTTGGTTCACATGAAAAACATGAATGTACCGAGCCTTCTCTGAGTGAATGGGAAACAATTCTTCACCAACATAAAGTTTCCCAAAAGCAAATTATAGTGAATGACAAAAGGCTATGTGATTTGCATAAGAAAATTAGAATTTTGCAAGAACAAGTGCACAAAGCAAATCATTGGTGAATAGTACCTCCTGCTACTGAAGACCAACCTAGTGCTTGTGCTGAAGACAAACCCAATGTTGTTGAAGACGTACCCCTTGATGGAATGAAGATATATAGAATAACGTGTTTATTGCAGGGACTACACTTAAACCGTTAAGTGAATATATAGTGAGCTGGTGATACTTACCATTACTTAATTAACTTATTTAAGTGAGTTAATTTGACCATTTATTTTTTGTCCTGTTGCAGAGTTCTTATTGACATAAAAAAGTTGATATTGACTGGGGCTGACTTGCTTTCATTAAGTCATAGGTCAAGAGTTAACGAGATGACACATTTCTTTGTATAACTTTTGATTTTTATTGAATTATAGTTTGTAAATTGAAATAGTTGCAATGTATTTTTAGGTTATGTTATTTGCAACTGGTTTCTTCATGTTTGCTGAATATCATAAAATTGGAGGGGTTGACCACTTTTGCTTTAATTCTTTCTTTGCGGTAAGTCAACTGTGTGTATTTATTGTTGTTTGTTTTTTTATGATGTTGGTGTTAATAGTACTTATTGTTTGTTATAAAGTCGCGTGATAAAAGAAATGACCATGAGTCCTACAATTTGGCAGAAGAAGGACTACATGTCGTTTTATAAAGAATGGTTTCTTTGAATTAGAAGGTCTATCACATTGTGAATTTGTGAGTGGTTTATTTATTTATGCTTAATTACATGTTAATGAAATTTTATTAATGTTACGTTAAATTTAAAATTTATTCACACATGTAGGTGTTTGTCCCCACACTTTACAAACAACACTGATGGTGCTACGCCCTGAACCGCGATACTATGCAACTGTATGTTTTGGATTCCTTTCCTGGATTTATTGTCGAACGTAAAGAAATTGACAAAGCAATGCTATGTAGTTGCATTATGTTTAAAAGTCAATGAATTGATAATTGTGTTTAATTTGTTTTGAATGTTAAGGATTGTGATAATGTTCATATGTGTAGGTCAAACAACTTCAGGACTTGTTTCTTTATGTTGACAATGTTGCTTAAATAAGCACTCCTCGTATTGGACTTGTAGAAGAAGATGTTCCTTTACAACCAAACACATAAATATATAAAACAAGTGTACTTGTTATTTTGATTGATATGTATATCGTGTTAATTGATGTGTTGTTGTATCATGTATGCAAGTATGATTGTGGGGTTATAGTAATGAAATATATGCAAATATTGAATGGGAAAAGTGACTTTGATGGCAAGACGATCCCAAAGTACACTACGGTAGTTATTAATTTTATATATTTCACAGTTTCATTTTTTACATTGACTTTGTGCTATAGTGAATTAAACATAAATTTTAGGAGGATTTCCAAGTTTTGCGACAAGAAATGGTGTTCAACTGGCTTTTTGATGCTCGAAATATATATCGAGATAATCTTTTGAAGGATTTCAACTTGAATGGTCAACATTGATGATAGTGATTCATATTTATTTTTTTTAGAAACTTTGTAATTGTAAAGTTACATGTACCATGTGACAGATGTTACAGACGCAGTTGAAAAAAATTGTGCATCTTTTATTTTAAATTGACTGTGATACTGTTGTGTTAAATGTACAAGTACATGATCATTAATGGACTAGTTATTTTATATTGTTAAGGTTGTCGTTGGTTTATTAAAATAGTGTGTACGTACATATACAAACATAATTTTTGGGTGGATGGTTGTAAGGTTAATTTTGCATTTGTAGTTGCAAAAGTGATGTGGTGGTCATTGGGTTTTCTCCCATAATAAGTGGGGACGAGTGCATGAATAAGTGATCATATGCATAATACTTTCTGAACACAACACATAATGTTCTGGGATTTAACTTAGTTAGTCCAAGTTTCAACTTTTGACTCTCACAGTGGTCATGGTAACCAGTGATCCCTGTCTAAATAAGTGGTGATCACAATTTAAGTTGTTCCAAATGGACGCTTTATACAATTTTTTAACTGGGTTTTTCAGAGAATGATGACGGATTGTTGGACTTATTGGTAGTGGGTTAGATGGTCCCAAGTTTTTTTTTTTTTTGCATTTCCAATTGGTCACGAGTGATGTGGTCGTCATTGAGTTTTCTCCCAAAATAACTAGAAATAAGTCCATGAATAAGTGGTGATATGCGTAATACTTTATGCACACAACACATAATGTTTTTGAATTTAATTTAATTTGGTCCAGACTTTAGTTTTTTTTTACCGTGACAGTGGTCATGGTATGCGGTGATTCTTGTATATATAAATAACAACTTGCACATTACCTGCAAGTCTAGGTATTACATTTGTGTTGGAATTGCATTGTCGTACAAATTATGCAATATTAGTGGTATCAATATCAAGGCCCTCTCATTCTTTCATTAGAAATTATTTTATTAAAGAATGAATGTTGTATGAAGTTAATGTTAGAAGATAGGAAAGTAGGAATTGCTTAAAATGTATGAACTTGGCACATGGTTATAAGTATATATTTTCATCAATTCATATTAAATAATTATTATTTTGTTAATATGACAAATGAACTTTTTATGTTAAGTACTTTTGAATTCATATTAGATTATTATTTTATTATTGTTTCATTATCAGTGAATTTTTTTCATGAACTGTTTTTTAATTTATACTAAATTATTATTATTTTATTAATAATTTATGATTTTTTTTCTTGAAATTTATTTGATTTCATATTATATTATTATCATTTTATTAACAATAAATGCAAGTTTTATATGAAAAATATTAATTTCTATTATATATTTTTTTTAACTGAATAATTTTTTCCACTGAAGGTATTGAAGGTAGCATTGGCTACGTGCAGTTTTGTATTTATTTTTTGAAATGACATCTCTGATGAGGTTGGTAGCTGTTAGCATTAACTCATATTAATGCATTTGAACTACTATGATTTAATTGATTGAAAAGGCAAAGATAAGTAAGGCAAAAAGTTTCTTTAATACCCACTTACAAGAAGTACGTTGCCAGAATGAGTCCATTAATTCCATTAAGTGTTTCTTTTATTACATACCCACAACAAGGACGGTGGTGGAATGCTTCCATTTACTCCATTAACAGTTTCTTTCAATACACACCTACAAGAAGGTGATTTTCAACCTTTGCATTCAATGTGAAGTTCATTTCCAAACGCTGCATTCAATGCATTTGGATACTTCTTCACCTACACATTGAATACCTCCACGCAAAGTCATGGTTTGTCATGTTTTTTTTGCATTTATTACAGTTTTGATATCTGAGTAATAGTTCATACTTGTTTTATTTTAATTTGAATATCATACAATATGGGACAATCTTATTTTAGTAAATAATGTAGTATATTAATACTTACATACAAGATGTTTTAAAGATTGTAGACTATGAACGAAATGGAGAATATTTGTCTGACTTCTTACTTTTTTTTATTTTACTTTCAATAGCATACTAGGTGAGACAATATTCTTTTATTTATTTTACAATGTAGTATATTGATACTTGCATCCAATAATGTTTTTAATAATGCAAAATATTAACGAAATGGAGAATATTTGCCTTAATGAGATTCCCTTGCTTGAAGAATGTGAGACTTCTAACACAATTAATAACAAATGAATTAATAATGATGATGATTTGGTTCCTACAGTGGACATGTGTTTTGATAAACCTGATATTGTTAAATTTTGTTATCGACAATATGCCATTTCAAAGGGTTTTGGCATCAAAACACGAAGTTCTAAGAAATGACCGGACAATGATGATTTGGTTCCTACAGTGGAATGTTAATTCATTTCTCTCGTATGAGGGAGCTTAATCAACACTTTTTCTTTGACATTGATTTCGACATTGATAACCGCATCCGTCATATTTTTTGGGCAGATGCACGAAGTCAAGCAACGTGGGAAAGCTTTTTGGGGATGTTCTATGTTTTGATACTACGTATTTGACTAATAAATATGACATGCCATTTGCACCATTTGTTGGTGTTAATCATCATGGCCAATCTATTTTGTTGGGTTGTGGACTACTATCTTTAGAAAACATAAATGGTTTTGTTTGGCTCTTTCAAACTTGGTTGCGATGTATGTCAAATAGGCCACCAAAAGGCATTGTGATTGACCAATACAGGGCAATGCATAATGCAATATAAATTGTTTTTCCTAATGCAAGTCACAGGTGGTGCTTATGGCACATCATGAAGAATATACCTGAGAAGCTACAAGGCTATGGTCAATATAAACAAATCAAACATGCAATGAAGACCATAATGTATGAGTCCACCAATGTTGATGAATTTTTGTCGTCCTGGAAAATTTCATCAGTGCATTTGATTTGAGTAACAATGTTTGGTTGACTACCCTATTTGAAGAACGACAACGTTGGGTGCCATGTTTTCTTAAGAATTTCTTTTAGGCAGGGATGTCAACAACACAAAGGAACGAGAGCATGAACGCCTTTTTTTATGGCTATATCAATTCAATGACCACACTCCAACAATTTGTACATTAATATGACAATGTACTACAAAAAAAGCACAATTAGAATGTGAATCAGACTTTGCTTCGTTGAACACCGTTACTCCTTGCACGTCTTAGTCTAGCATAGAAAGACAATTCCAAATGGAGTACACACATGCCAAATTCAGTGAAGTGCAAGTAGAAATTTAGATTGAAAATAAATTGTGTTGCTCATAATGTGTTTGTTGAGGAACAAAGTTGTCGGTTCAATGTTGTTGAAGAGTCCTTCTGTAATGAAAGAACTAAACACATGAACTTTGAAGTGTGTTTTAATCGGGATAACCTTGATATTTCCTGCACATGCTTGTTATTTGAGTTTAGGGGAATTTTGTGTCTACACTGCTTGGTTGTTATTGTGTAAGAAAAAGTGGCACAAGTACCAATGAAGTATGTGTTGACCAGATGGATCTTTGCCGAAAACACACCTACATAGAGCTTCATTGGGATGAAGGACAATGATCCACAAATTGATAGATAGGACGGGTTGTGCAAGAAATTTTATGATATAGCTGAACTTGCAAGTGCCTCAATAAGTGCAACAGAACAATTACATAAGCGTCTTGATGATTTTCTGGCCAAACACAAGGAAAATCAACAAACTTCTACAATTGTGACCCAAGCAGTGTTGTTTGGCCTTGCTCCACCACCCATGTCACTTAATCATATCACTTTGAACATGAACATGGAAGTTCGTAGCCTAATCGCTGTTAAAAGAAAGGGACGACCATGGTCTACACGAAAGAAGTCATGGATTGAGAGAGGTCCTTGACTAAAAACCTCATGTAGTACACACCAAGTTGACATTATTCGTAATTCGGTTAGTGCAATGCCAAACTTTGTCCACATTTGAATATAAATTCAGAGTTGAAATATTATATTTATGAATGCAATGGAGTATGACATATATGAAACATATTATAGGTCAACTGTTTTGGAATTAAATTTTTTCATACTCAAAACGAAACCCTAAATAACCCCTAAAATCAAAATCCAAAACGGAAATAAAAAATACACACCATGAAATCGAAAATCAATGGCACCCAATCACAAAAGTAGAGAACAAAATCGCAACCATAATGCAATAAAACCCTAAACCAAACGAAAACAAACCTCCTTTGAAGCCCCTAAATTGCACTGCAAACAACACTCCAAATGACACAAAAATTTGAACTAAAGGCGGAATCTCCCAACCCTAACATCAGTTTTTGGAAAATGCGAATTGAAGATGCAATCTCCCAACCCTAACAACAACTTTCAGGAAATGCGAATTAAAAGCGCAATCTCTCAACTCTAACAACTTTTGAAAAATGCGAATTGAAGACGCAATCTCCCACCCTAACAACAACTTTCAAAAAATGAGAAAAACGCATATAGCTTCCAATTTTTTCCACCGCATCATTTCGACCCTATATTTATATTAAAATATTATTTTCCATGCCACGCCACTGATTGTAATGTGGCGCAACCACGTGGCAATTGTTTATATATCAATACTCTTTTCCTAAATGAGTAACAACAATAATAATAATAATTAAAACTACTATACAAGAAAACAATTAAACACTGTAAACAAGGTAATTGATGCAAAACATTTCAAAACAAATATATTGTTTTTTAAATTCGAAACATTGGACGAAATATGAACACTTACATCACTACAAAAATCATTAAATAGAAACTAATTTTAAAGATAAAAAATAATTAGTTGCTATATTAAATAATTTAAATACTTTGTTAGAGACTAAATTATTGATATATAAATTAGTTTATGTTATTGATAAATAATTTATAAATTGGTATCTAATTAACTTAGTTAATATAACAACTACTAATTATTTTTAACTTCAAAATTGGTTTCTATTTAGTGTTTTTTTAGTAGGGTATATAGTGGATAAATTTAACATTTTGATAACTCAACCAATTATCATTTAACATTGCACAAATTTTTTAATTTTCCAATAAAATCAAACACACAATTCGTAAATGAGTAATATTAATAATAATTAAAAATGTTATACAATAAAATAATTCAATACTGTAAAAAGGTAATTGATGCAAAATATTTCAAAACAAATATATTATTTTTCCAATTCAAATATTGGAACATATGTCAACATTTGAAAGAGAGTGATAAAATTTGACTTCATAGTAACTTAGTAAATTATCATTTAACATTGCATGAAACTTTTCAGTTTCCAATAAAGTCAAGTACATAATTCGTAAATGATTAATAATAATAACAATAATTAAAAAAACACGATAGAATCAAACAACTTAATACTTTAAAAGGGTAATTGATGAAAAAAATATTTAAAAAAGAATTTACTATTTTTTTTTAATTCAAATATGGAGAATAGATATGCCATTGTGGTATGGCAACACATCATTTAATACTCTAAAAAAAACTTTTCCATTTGTAATAAAACCAAACACACAATAATAATTAAAAAAATATTATACAATAAAATAACTAAATACGGTAAAGGAGTAATTTATACAAAATATTTAAAAACAAATTAGTTGTTTGTTAAATTCAAATATTGAAATAGGCTTCGATAATTGAAAAAGTGTGAACATATTTTTTTTTTTAACTTAATAAATTATGACTTAAGTACAGATTTTTTTTCTTCAATTTCTAATAAAACCAAACACATAATTCGTAAATAAGTAATAATAATAATAATAATAATAAAAACATGATACAATACAATAATTAAATTTTGTAAAAGAGTAATTGATGCAAAATATCTAATACAAATTTAATGTTATTTAAATTCAAATATTGAAACAAATCTTAATGATTAAAAAAGTGAACAAATTTAAGCTTTTGGTTAGTCCATTATTATTTAACACTCATGAAACTTTTCAATTTCCAAATAAAATCAAACAAAAATAATTTTGTCCATGCAACTTTCTCACGTAGTGTCCCTAAGAGCGACACTAAGTTTAATTATTCTTGGAGATCACACATCGACTAGAGATTAAGACATTTCATAGTATATAAATGGGTGCTAATCTCACCTTACAAGCTAGTTTTATGAGGTTGAGTTTGACTTAAAGTCCACTTCTTAATATGGTATCAAAGCCATTTCGAGCCTATTATAACGATTGTTTGTTGGGATCATCAGGCCACCTGCTATCGGTCTGTTATCGGACCACCCATAACATTTAGTCCCATGCACGAGTTGGTAGCCTCAACGTGAGGGGGGGTGTGTTGGAGACCCCACATCGACTAGAGATTAGGACATTTCATAGTACATAAGTGGGTGCAAACCTCACCTTGTGATGGAGATCAAGCCCAAGAGAACATGGAGGCCACTCATCAAGCTCAAGAAGAGGTGGAGGCACAAATGGAGGACGCCCATGGAGGTCAAAGTCCACCTCAAAGGATTACAAGAAGC